>Ga0170475_110448592_pt1 | contig 10488 bp, 7 predicted proteins | sample Soicark_Litter_5_FD_111474 | JGI IMG/M metagenome (GOLD analysis project Ga0170475, IMG submission 111474) | Avena fatua rhizosphere microbial communities from Hopland, California, USA. Combined Assembly of 48 SPs | reverse complement strand
GCCGGTGAGAACCGGCGTGCCGCGTTATGCGGGCGGACTGGCGGAGGTGGTGCGGGCGCCGCGCTACGCGACGGCGGGGGGCCTGCTACTCGAAGGAGCGGCGCAATTGCGCCAGGGAAAGCTTTCACGCCAGAGCGGCTCGGTCGGGGCCGTGCTGACGACGATGCGGGAGTGGTTTCAACGAAATTTCTAGAAGCTCAAACAAAGGCAAGGAGACAACAACATGTTCGAAATAGTCGATAGTCAGGTAGCGGGGCCGGTGATCAAGGTGATCGGCGTCGGCGGCGCAGGCGGCAACGCCATCAATCACATGATCGAGCAGGGCGTGCAGGGGGTCGAGTTCATCGCAGTGAATACCGATGCCCAGGTCCTGTCGCGGAACAAGGCGCAGAACCAGATCCAGCTCGGCACGAGCGGCCTCGGCGCCGGCGCCAAGCCCGAGGAAGCGCGTACCGCGGCGATGGCCGACCGCGATCGCATCGAGGAGGCCGTGGCGGGCGCGCACATGGTGTTCATCACCGCCGGCATGGGCGGCGGCACCGGCACCGGAGCGGCGCCGGTCATCGCCGAAGTGGCGCGAAACCTTGGCATCCTGACCGTCGCGGTGGTGACCAAGCCATTCACCTTCGAGGGTTCGAAGCGGATGAAGACCGCGGAGCAGGGGCTGGAAGAGCTCGGGCCGCACACCGACTCGCTGATCGTGATCCTGAACGACAAGCTCGAGGAGGTGCTGGGAGAGGACGTGACCCAGGAAGATGCCTTCAAGGCAGCGGACGACGTGTTGAACAACGCCGTCGCGGGCATCGCCGAGATCATCAACAACCCGGGCCTCGTGAACGTCGACTTCCAGGACGTACGTACCGTGATGTCGGAGCAGGGAATGGCGATGATGGGGTCCGCTGCCGCGAGCGGCATCGACCGCGCGCGCATCGCGGCCGAACAGGCGATTGCCTGCCCGCTCCTCGAGGGCGTGAACCTGGCCGGCGCGCGCGGGGTGCTGGTGAACATCACGGCGTCGAAATCGAGCCTCAAGCTGCGCGAGACGAAGGAAGTGATGAACATCATCCGCACCTTTGCCGCGGATGACGCGACCATCATCTACGGCGGCGTATACGACGACAACCTGGCCGACCAGCTTCGCGTGACGGTGGTGGCCACCGGCCTTGGCATGAAGAGCGCCGAGCGCCAGCAGCCGAAGCCGCAACTCGTGCTGAACAACGTCTCGGCGCAGAAGACCGGCACGGACAACCTGCCGGCGGGCCCGGTCGATTACCAGCAGCTCGATTCCGTGCCGGCTGTCATCCGGCGTAATCGCGCCTCCACCGTCGAGGCCCTGCAACAGAGCGGTGTCGACAAGTACGACATCCCGGCTTTCCTGCGCAAGCAGGCCGACTAGCCGGGGATGCGGGCCGCGCCTTCCTTGCCGGCGTGGCCCGCCTTTTACAATGCGCCGAGAGAGACCTGTCATGGCTGCCAATGAAAATGCCGAAGTCGACGCCGCGCTGGCCGGCGCAGCGCCTTTCTCGGCCCTTTACGATCACAGCGGGATAGCCCTCGCGTTCTTCTCGATCGGCGGACGGTTTCTGCGCGTCAACGCCGCGTTCTGCCGGCTCCTCGGCTATAGCGAAGAGGAGCTGCTGCAGAAGACCCATCTCGACGTCGTGCACGTCGACGACATGGAAGCCACCGCCGTCTCGCGCGCGCAGGTGATCTCCGGGAAGACGAAGGCGCGCGTCCACGAGCGCAGGTATGTGCACAAGGACGGCGCCACCGTATGGGCGCACGCAGCCGGCGCAGTGGTGCGCGACGCGTCCGGCAACGCGATCTGCACCGTGCTCCTCGTCGACGACGTCACCACCATCAAGCGCTCGCAAAGGAACGCGAAGCGCCGCTTCCGCCGGCTGATCGAGATGGGGTCGGACTGGTACTGGGTGCAAGACACGCAGTTCCGCTTCGTGGAGGTGCCGGGCATCGACATGGAGCATCTCGACGACACCGACATCGTCATCGGCAAGCCGCGCTGGGAGCTGCCCGGTCTTGCCGCGCTGCCGGAGAAAGTGTGGGAGCAGCATCGCGCCAGGCTCGGGCGCCACGAGTCATTCTCCGATTTCGTCTTCCTGAAGCACAACAAGGCAGGCGAGCTGCGCTATCTATCCGTGAGCGGGGAGCCGCTGTTCGACGAAAAAGGAAACTTCCGCGGCTATCACGGCGTCGGCAAGGACATCACGGACCGTGCGCGGGCGCAGAAGGCGATCGAGGACAGCGAGAAGCGCTATCGCACTCTGTTCGACGTGCACCCTTATCCGATGTGGGTGGTGGATGCGAAGACGCTGGCCTTCCTCGAGGTGAACGAGGCCGCCATCCGCCTGTACGGCTATTCGCACGACGAGTTCCTCAAGATGAGCGCCGAGCAGATCCGCCCGGTGGAGGACGTCGAAGACCTGCACCGCGCCTTCGACGACCCGTCGAATTACCGCGCGCGCGTGTGGCGCCACAAGAAGAAGGACGGCAACCTGATTGCGGTGAAAATCACCTCTTTCAATCTCGATTTCGGCGGGCGCCGCGCCCGCCTCGGCGTGATCGAGGACCTGACGGAGCGCTTGCAGGCGGAGGAGCGGGCGCAAGAGAGCGAGCGCCGCTATAGGGAGCTACTTGAGAGCCGCGAGCGGGGGTAGGCAGTCCCTGCTAGACTCCGCCGTGTCGTCATAGGACCCCCATGCTTCGGCAGCGCAGTCTCAAGTCATCCATCTCGGCTTCCGGCGTTGGTCTCCACACGGGCCAAAAAGTACGGCTCACGCTGCGCCCCGCACCGCCCGATACCGGCATCGTATTCCGACGCATCGATCTTCCCTCGCCCGTCGACATTCCGGCACGCGCCGATCTGGTCGGCGAGACTCGGCTCTCGTCGTGCCTGATCAAGGACGGCGCGAAGGTCTACACGGTCGAGCACCTTATGTCCGCGCTCGGCGGCCTCGGCGTAGACAACCTCTATGCGGACCTCGATGCGCCCGAGTTGCCGATCATGGACGGCAGCGCGTCGCCGTTCGTGCTCCTCATCCAGCAGGCGGGCATCGTCGAGCAGGCAGCGCCGAAGCGGTTCCTTCGCGTGACGAAGCGCGTCGAGGTGAAGGACGGCGACAAGTGGGCTCGCCTCGATCCCTTCGATGGCTACAAGCTCGCTTTCTCGATCGATTTCCGCCATCCGGTGATCGAGCGCTCGACGCAGTCGGTGGAGGTGAACTTCGCCGAGACGTCCTATCTGAAAGAAATCGCCCGGGCCCGCACTTTCGGTTTCATGCACGAGGTCGAGGACCTGCGCGATCATGGCCTCGCGCTCGGCGGCGGGCTCGACAACGCCGTGGTGCTCGACGAGTACCGCGTGCTGAACGCGGAAGGGTTGCGCTTCGCAGACGAATTCATCCGGCATAAGCTGCTCGATGCCATCGGTGATCTGTACCTCCTAGGCAAGCCGCTTCTCGCCGCCTTCTCCGCACACAAATCCGGACACGCGCTCAACAACAAGCTGTCGCGCGCCCTGCTCGCGCAGCCGGCTGCCTTGGAAACCGTGAGCTTCGAGAGCGCGGAGCAAACACCGGCCGGCATCGTCCGCCTCGCCGCGCAGTACGGCTAGTCGTTCTTCAACTCTCCATGGCGCCGCAGCATCTTCGCCAGCGCATCGCGCGCCGGTGACGGCTTCATTCCAGCGTGTAGCTCGCGCAACCGGTCGAGCGCATGTGTGGAGAAATGCACGGTTTTTCGGCTCGGCGAGGCATCGCACCAGGGCCATTTGGTTGCACCCTCAGGGAAACTGAATTAACCTGCCAGCGCCGGTCTTGGAGGATTCGGATCAACGCAGGAGCGAGCAGTTGAAGCTTGGCGGCTGCTGCCGAATGCTCGGCGATCAAGGTGAGTTTGCCGTCCTTGAGGTTGCCGACCCGGATGGTGCGGGCGAGGTCCGCGGACAAGAAGCCGTCAACGATACCGGCAAGTGCGCGCAAGTCGCGCACCTTGGCAACAACCGGCTGCAGTTCCCCGTCGGCCGATAGGACCCGGTCGATCTTGGTGAGCCGGAAGGGGATCATGTGGAGGGCAACGCGTGCAGATTATCCTGATCTCGGACCGTCTAGCCAAGGCGAGGTCAATGACGTTGTCGCTGCGGCATCTCCTCGGCAGCGCGTTTCTTGCTCTCACCCTTGTGCTCGGCGCCACGGCGGGCGTCTATTGGCTCACGCTGCGGTACGCCTCCGAGGTTCCGGTGCCCGCGCTGCATCGCCTGATCCTCGCCGCGCAGGAAGGCGAAACCGAGCGCAACCACGCCTTCGTCCAGCAGAACCTCGATGCAATGGCGGTGAAGCTCGGCGAGATGCAGGCGCAGCTCACGCGCCTCGACGCGCTCGGGGAGCGCCTGTCGAACATGGCAGGCGTGCGCGACCTGAAGCTCACGCCGTCGCCGGGCATCGGCGGCGCTCGGCCGGCGATGATGCCGCCGCAGAACCTGTCGCTCGGCGATTTCAGCGAAAAACTCGTAGCGCTCGCCACTCAGCTCGAGAGCCGCAATGACATGCTCGGCGTGCTCGAAGCGAAGCTGTTCGAAGAAGCGGTGAACAAGAAAATGATCCCCACCATGCTGCCGGTCGCCGCGCCGTACAACTCGTCGACCTTCGGCAAGCGCGTCGACCCCTTCACCGGCCAGATCGCCATGCACGAAGGCATCGACTTCCTCGCCGACCAAGGCTCGCCGGTCCACGCGGCAGCCGGCGGCGTGGTGGTGTTCGCCGGCTTCCATCCGCAATACGGCTACATGGTCGACATCGATCACGGCAACGACCTCGTCACGCGATACGCCCACCAGTCCAAGCTTTTCGTGAAGGATGGCGACGTCGTGCCGCGCGGGCGCAAGATCGGCGAGGTGGGATCCACCGGCCGCTCGACTGGGCCGCATCTGCACTTCGAAGTGCGCTTCCGCGGCGCCGCGCAGAACCCGGCGAAATTCCTCTTTCCGGCACAGTCCAAGCAGGCCGTCGCGCAAGCCAAGTATCTGATTCCGCACGGCTGGGCGCCGTCCCTGGCGTGTTACCATTCTGCGCTTTCCGCGCCGCAGCTCTTGCCCAGCTTTCTCGAAACCCTCTGGAGGATTCCGACTCGCGTCTTCGGCAGCCGCAATGAGCGCCTGCTGAAGCAGTACTCGGTCGACGTCGAGCGCATCAACGCGCTCGAATCCGAAATCTCCGCCCTGTCCGACGCCGCGCTTGCGGCCAAGACGCCGCAGCTCAGGAAGCGCTACGCGGATGGCGCGACGCTCGACGAGCTCTTGCCCGAAGCCTTCGCCGTCGTGCGCGAGGCGGCGAAGCGCACGCTGCGCATGCGCCACTTCGACGTGCAGCTCCTCGGCGGCATGGTGCTGCATAACGGCAAGATCGCCGAAATGAAGACCGGCGAGGGCAAGACCCTTGTCGCCACGCTGCCGGCGTACCTGAACGCGCTCACGGGCAAGGGCGTCCACATCGTCACCGTGAACGACTACCTCGCCCGCCGGGATGCCGACTGGATGGGGAAGATCTTCCAGTTCCTCGGCCTCACCGTCGGCGTCAATCTGCCGTACCACGAGATGGAGATCGACGCGCGCAACACCGCCAAGCGCGCCGCCTACGCCGCCGACATCACCTACGGCACGAACAACGAATTCGGCTTCGACTACCTGCGCGACAACATGGCGATGCACGTGGAGGAGCGCTTCCAGCGCAGCCTCTCCTACGCCATCGTCGACGAGGTGGACTCGATCCTGATCGATGAAGCGCGCACGCCGCTCATCATCTCCGGTCAGGCCGAGGACCGCACCGAGATCTACCAGAAGATGAACCAGGTCGCGCCGCTCCTTACGCGCCAGAAGGAGGAGAAGAAGCCCGACCAGCCCGAGCCGCCGGGCGACTTCTACGTCGACGAGAAGAACCACCAGATCACGCTCTCCGAGGCCGGACACGAGAAGGCCGAGCAGATCCTCGCGCGGGTCGGCATGCTGCCCGAAGGCGCCAGCCTCTACGAGCCGGCTTACATCAACCTGGTTCACCATCTCTACGCCGCGTTGCGGGCGCATCATCTCTTCCACCGCGACCAGCATTACGTCGTGCAGAACGGCGAGGTGATCATCGTCGACGAGTTCACCGGGCGCCTGATGCAGGGCCGGCGCTGGTCCGAAGGACTGCATCAGGCCGTCGAGGCGAAAGAGGGCGTCGCCATCCAGAACGAAAACCAGACGCTCGCCTCGATCACCTTTCAGAACTACTTCCGCATGTACGGCAAGCTGGCCGGCATGACCGGTACGGCTGACACGGAGGCCTACGAGTTCCAGCAGATCTACGGCCTCGAGACGGTCGTCGTGCCAACGCACCGGCCGATGGTGCGCGACGACAAGCAAGACCAGGTCTATCGCACCGGAAAAGAAAAGTACGCCGCGGTCATCAAGGACATCCGCGACTGCTACGCGCGCGACCAGCCGATACTCGTCGGCACGACGTCAATCGAGAACTCCGAGCTGCTCTCGGGGTTGCTGACGAAGGAAAAGCTGCCGCACCAGGTGCTGAACGCGAAACAGCACGCCCGCGAGGCGGAGATCGTGGCGCAGGCCGGCCGGCCGAAGATGATCACCATCGCGACCAACATGGCCGGCCGCGGCACCGACATCGTGCTGGGCGGCAACGTCGAGAAGCAGTGCGACTTCGTCGAGGCGGACGAGAAGCTCGCGGCGGAAGAGAAAAAGGCGCGGGTGGAAAAGCTGCGCGGCGAGTGGCAGGCCCTGCACGACCAGGTGGTGAAGGCAGGCGGCCTGCACATCATCGGCACCGAGCGCCACGAGTCGCGCCGCATCGACAACCAGCTGCGCGGCCGCTCCGGGCGCCAGGGCGACCCGGGCAGCTCGCGCTTCTACATGTCGCTCGAGGATACGCTGCTGCGCATCTTCGCCGGCGAGCGCATCAACCGCATCATGGTGATGCTGAAGATGCCGGAGGGCGAGGCGATCGAGCATGCCATGGTCACGCGCTCCATCGAGTCGGCGCAGCGGAAGGTGGAGGCGCGCAACTTCGACATCCGCAAGCAGCTGCTGGAATACGATGACGTTGCCAACGACCAGCGCAAGACTATCTATGCGCTGCGCAACGAGCTGCTCGAGTCGCAGGATGTGTCGCCGCGCATTGCCGACCTTCGCGCCGGCGTGCTATCCGACCTCTTCCGCATGTACATCCCGGAGGAGAGCGTCGAGGAGCAGTGGGACATCGCCGGGCTCGAAGCCGCCCTGAGAAGCGAGTTCAACCTCGAGCTTCCACTCAAGCAATGGCTGGAGGCCGAGAGCGAGCTCGGCGAGGAAGAGATGCTGAAGCGCGTGGTGGAAAAGGCGCAGGCCGGCTACGACGCCAAGGTACCGCCGGGGGCGGCGCCCTCCTTCCGCCAGTACGAGCGCTACGTTACGCTGCAGATCCTCGATGCGCACTGGCGCGAGCACTTGGCGGCGCTCGACCACCTGCGGCAAGGCATCCACCTGCGCGGCTATGCGCAGAAGAACCCGAAGCAGGAATACAAGCGCGAGGCGTTCGAGCTTTTCGGCGCGATGATCGAGGCGGTAAAGCTCGAGGTGATCAAGACCCTCACCGCCGTGCAGATCCGCACGCAGGAAGACATCAAGCCGGACGATCAGTCGCACGTCGAGAATGTGCAGCCGGTGCACGCCAGCACGCCCGGCGGCGCCTTGGACGAGGCGGAGCCCGATTACGCAGGCAACGGCGATGTCGCGCTCGCCGAAGCTGCGACACGGAAGAAGGCGCAGCCCGTCATGCGCCACACGCAGAAGGTCGGCCGCAACGATCCTTGTCCCTGCGGCTCGGGCAAGAAGTACAAGCATTGCCACGGTAAATTGACCTGATGGCGGTTAACCTTCCGCCACCCGACACCGCAACCCTGCATCCCGTTCCCGGCGTCGACCTGGGCGTCGCCATGGCCGGGGTGCGCAAGGCGAACCGCAAGGACCTCCTAGTCCTGCGCCTCGCGCCGGGATCGGCGGTGGCGGGCGTCTTCACGCGAAACCGGTTTTGCGCCGCTCCGGTCACGCTGGCGATGAAGCATTTGAAGAACGACGTCCAGGCGCTTGTCGTGAATACCGGGAACGCCAATGCCGGTACCGGCAAGCAGGGCCTCGAGCGTGCGATGCAGATCTGCGAGGCGCTCGCCAGCCACCTCGATTGCGACGCGGACCAGATCCTGCCTTTTTCGACCGGCGTGATCATGGAGCCGCTGCCCGCCGAGCGCGTCGTGGCGGGGCTGCCCCATGCGCTGATGCACACGGCCGACTGGCTATCGGCTGCAGAGGCGATCATGACCACCGACACGGTGCCGAAGGCGTTCTCGCGCAAGGTGCGGCTCTCCGGCGGCACGGCCGTCGTCACCGGCATTGCCAAGGGCGCCGGCATGATCCGGCCCGACATGGCGACCATGCTCGGCTTCCTCGCCACCGACGCGCGGGTCGCGCGCAAGACCCTGCAGCCGATGCTCGCCCGCGTAGCGCAGCGCTCGTTCAATTGCGTGACGGTCGACGGCGATACCTCGACCAATGATTCGCTCATCCTCGCGGCGACGGCTCGCGGCCCGGCGGCCAGCGCGCGCCGTGATCTGCTCAAGCTCGAGGCGGTAATCACGGACGTCGCGCGGCACCTCGCCCAGGCAATCGTGCGCGATGGCGAGGGCGCTACCAAGTTCGTCACCATCGAAGTCGAGCGCGGCCGCAGCGAGGAGGAATGCCGGCGGGTGGCCTATTCCATCGCGCATTCGCCGCTGGTGAAGACGGCTTTCTTCGCCTCAGACCCCAACCTCGGCCGCATCCTGGCGGCGATCGGCAACTCCGGCGTGGCGGGACTCGATACGGGGCGCGTAGACCTATACATCGATAGCGTCCGCGTCGCCCAGGCCGGCGGCCGCGATGCCAGCTACCGCGAGGAGCTGGGCGTCGCCGCCATGAAAAAGCCGGAATTCACGGTGCGTGCGGTTCTTAACCGAGGCCGTTCCAGCGCGACGGTATGGACCTGCGATCTGTCCTTCGACTACGTCAAAATAAATGCCGAGTACCGCACTTGAGTAAAGAACTCGACCAGATCCTCGCCCGCTTGGGCGAGCTCTTGCCACCACCGCCGCCGAGCACCGACTGGTCGGCGAGCGTGGCGTTTCGCTGGCGCTCCAGCCAGCGCCGCGGCAGTCCGGGTTACCTGCAGCCGGTGCGCCAAGTGCACCGCATTCGTCTGACCGACCTGCGCGGCATCGACAAGCAGATCGAGCGCGTGGAGCAGAACACGAAGCAGTTCCTGCATGGCCAGCCGGCCAACAATGTCCTGCTGACCGGCGCGCGCGGCACCGGCAAGTCGTCGATCGTCAAAGGGCTGCTGAACAAGCACAGCAAGCAAGGCTTGCGGCTGATCGAAGTGGAGAAGAACGACCTCGTCGACCTGCCGCAGATCGTCGACCAGGTGGCCGACCGCAAGGAGCGCTTCATCGTCTTCTGCGACGACCTCTCCTTCCACGGCGCGGAGGACGGCTATATCGCGCTCAAGGTGGCGCTCGATGGTTCGATCTCCACCACCTCCGAGAACATGCTGATCTACGCTACTTCCAACCGGCGCCACCTGATGCCGGAGTACATGGCGGAGAACCTGGAGACGAAGTACATCGGCGACGAGATCCACCCCGGCGAGACGGTGGAGGAGAAGATCTCGCTCTCCGAGCGCTTCGGCCTGTGGGTCACCTTCTACCCCTTCGACCAGGACGAGTACCTCGACATCGTCGGCCAGTGGCTGAAGAGCCTCGGCGCGAAATGGACGGACGACGCGCGCGAGGAGGCGCTGCAGTGGTCGCTGCAGCGGGGCTCGAGGAGCGGCCGCGTCGCCTATCAGTTCGCCCGCGACTGGACCGGGCGCCACGCGAAAAAGTGATCGAGGTAGCCGCCGCCGTTATCGAGCGGCGCGACGATACCGTCCTCCTCGCGCAGCGCCCGCCGGGCAAGGTCTACGCCGGCTACTGGGAATTCCCAGGCGGCAAGGTGGAGCCGGGCGAAGCGCCGGAGCAGGCGCTCTCTCGCGAGCTGCACGAGGAGCTCGGCATAGAAGTCGTCGAGGCTTACCCTTGGATCACGCGCGAGTTCGTCTATCCGCACGGCCACGTGCGCCTCAACTTTTTCCGCGTGCGGTCATGGAACGGGGAGCCTCAGCCGCGCGAGGACCAGGCCATCGCCTGGCAGGCGCGCGGCGCTGCCAGCGTGGCGCCGATGCTGCCGGCCAACGCGCCGGTAATGGCAGCCCTCGCGCTACCGTCTGAATATGCCATCACCAATGCCGCCCGCCTCGGCATCGCGCCGATGCTCGAGATGCTCAAGCATCGACTCTCGCAAGGGCTGCGCCTCGTGCAGGTGCGCGAGCCGGACCTCGATGAGCGCGCGCGCGAACTCTTCACGTC
>Ga0170475_101649096_pt1 | contig 10488 bp, 8 predicted proteins | sample Soicark_Litter_5_FD_111474 | JGI IMG/M metagenome (GOLD analysis project Ga0170475, IMG submission 111474) | Avena fatua rhizosphere microbial communities from Hopland, California, USA. Combined Assembly of 48 SPs | reverse complement strand
GCTCGATTGGCTCGCCCGCGAGCTTGTTACGCATGATTACGACGCTAAGCACATTGCTCGGCTCATTTTCAACTCGCGAGCCTATCAGCGCATTCCAACCGCCGACGAAGGTAAGGCGCGGTTATTTGCCTCGCCGCTGCGAAGGCGAATGACGGCCGAACAGGTTCTCGACTCGCTTTTGGCTGCGGCTGGTAAAGAAGCCCATACCGAGGAGATGAACGTTGATGTCGATAGCAGCCGCTTGGAGACATCTTCGATCAACCTCGGCCTTCCCACACGAGCCTGGCGGTTCACCACGATGGGTAACGAGCGCGATCGGCCAAGCCTCTCGCTTCCAGCGGCGCAGACAGCCGTGACGCTGTTAGAGACCTTCGGCTGGCGCTCGACGCGGCAAGATCCGCTGACTTATCGCGAGAAGGAACCGACGGTTTTGCAGCCGGCAATTCTGGCCAATGGAGTGTTTGCGAAGCGAGCTGCGCAGCTTTCGGAGGACAGCGTGTTTGTCGCGCTGGCGCTGGCCGCCGAGACGCCGGCCGATTTCGTCGAGGCTGTCTATCGGCAGGTTTTGTCTCGTCCGCCGACCGTCGCGGAACGAGACCTGTTTGTGTCGCTATTGGGTGATGACTTCAGCATTCGCAGGACGGGCGCCGCACCGGGTCGGGTTCCGAGTTGGCCTGCTCGCGATGGCGTGAGCTGGTCGAATCACTTGCAGACGCAATCGAATGAAATTCGCATCGCGCGCCAAAAGGAATTCGAAAAGGGCGACGCGCCCACCACGCAGCTAATCGCAGCGTGGCGCGAGCGAGCCGAAGACATGGTGTGGGCGCTGGTGAACAGCCCTGAATTTGTGTGGATACCGTGAGAAAAATTAAAACGTCAAATATCCGATGGACCGAAAGCCGGCGCGAATTCTTGGCTGCGTCGGCGGGGGCAGCAGCTTCGCTGTCAATGCTGCCGGTTGTGAGCGCGGCTAAAGCCAGCCAATCGCCGCGACTCGGCAAAGCGGACCATTGCATTTTTATTTGGCTGGGCGGCGGCGCAGGGCAGATCGATACGTGGGATCCCAAACAGCTCGGCGATCCCAAGACGAAGAAGCCTGGCTCGTATTACAAGGCGGTCGATACGGCGATCGAGGGTGTGCAGGTCTGCGAGCATCTGTCGCGGTGCGCCAAAGTGCTCGATCGCTTCGTGCTCGTGAGAACGGTGCACCACGAGGTGATCGACGAGCATGCGGCTGCCGTCAATCGTATGCACACGGGCCGGCCAACAAGTGGATCGATCGTGTATCCCTCGGTCGGTTCGATTGTGGCTCATCAGCGCGGCGCCGCCGGAGAGGGAGTGCCGGCTTATGTCCTCATCGGCTATCCGAATGTCACGCGCGGGCCGGGCTTTCTTGGCGCCAAGCACAGTTATGTCTATTTGACCGATACCAATAGCGGGCCGGCCGGACTTTCTCGGCCGCCGGAGATCGCGCAAGAGCGTCAAGCCCGCCGTGAAGAGCTGCTGGCGAAGGTGCGCGAAGGCTTTTTATCGCGGCAGTCCGACGATTCGCTGATCAAGCAATACGATGCGACGATCGGCGAGGCGCTACGATTGTCGGGGCCGAATTTCAAGCGGATTTTCGAGCTCAGCCGTGAGCCGGACAGCCTGCGTGAGGCCTACGGCGGCGAGTTCGGTCAGCGGTGCCTGCTCGCGCGGCGACTTGCGGAGTCGGGGGTCCGGTTTATCGAGGTCTCGCACAATCTCAATTTTCTCAACGGCACCGGTTGGGACGTGCACAATGATGGCATTGTTCGGCAGCATGCGCTGATCGAGGAGCTCGACAAGGCGCTGGCCACGCTCGTCATCGATCTGGAAAAGAAACGGCTGCTCGACAAGACACTGATCGTCGTCGCCAGCGAGTTCGGTCGGCCAGCGCAGTTCGACGCCGGCGGCGGTCGTGGCCATCACGGCAAGAGCTTCTCAGTCGCGCTCGCCGGCGGTGGGTTAAGAACGGGACAGGTCATTGGCCAGACCGATGACCTCGCGATGAGCATCCTCAACCGGCCCGTTTCCGTTGCGGACCTACACGCCACGATTCACACCGCGCTGGGCATCGATCCCAAGGAGGCTCTGTACGCCGGTGAGCGACCCGTGCCAATCACGGATGGCGGCGAGGTGATCGCAGAAGCGTTTTCTTAGTTTTGGCAACCGGTGGAAGCGTAAACTGGGGCGGTCCGCTACTCGCAACGCAAAGCCGCAGCATGCCACGACGATCCCAGCCGATGATGGTTCGCTATGCCGTGGCTGTGCTGGCGGCAGCTGTGGCAACGGCAGCGCGGTGGCTGCTCCGGCAGTATTTCGGCGATTCGTACCCGTTCGCGCTGATCTTCCTGGCGGTGATTTTCAGCGCCTGGTACGGTGGTTTTGGTCCGGCCTTGCTGACTGCGATGCTTGGACTGGGTTCTACCTGGCTCCTGTCCGATTCGCGCCAATCATCGGCCCATCCGTTCTTGGGTCTGGGAATGTATTTCGTTTTCAGCCTGGGTATCGCCGCGCTCGGCGGTTTTGTCGCGCGAGCCCGCGAGCGGATTGCTCGGCAAATCGAAGAGCTCACTTGCCAGCAGGCGGAATTGCGATTGGCTGACCAGCGGAAGGATGAGTTTCTGGCGGTGCTCGCTCACGAGCTACGCAATCCGCTCGCCCCGATTGCCAGCGCGCTGGATATTCTCAAACAGCCGGGCCTGGATTCCGCCACAGCAGCCGAGGCCCGCGACGTTGCCGACCGGCAGCTCAAGCATTTGACGCGACTGGTCGATGACCTGCTCGATGTTTCTCGGATCATGCGGGGAAAGATCGATCTGCGAAAAGAAAAGGTCGAGCTGGCTTCGATGATTGCCAGGGCAGTAGAAACAGCGCGGCCGCTGATTGACGGTGCTCGGCATCAACTCACGATTTCGCTGCCGGATGAGCCAGCATGGCTCGAGGCTGACTTGGTGCGCCTGGCGCAGGCAGTGGGTAATCTGCTGTGCAATGCGGCCAAGTACACCGAGCCGGGCGGAACGATCCGCCTCACCGCGACATACGAAGCCGGCCAGGTCTCCATTAGCGTCCGAGACAGCGGCATCGGGATCGCCCCCGATGTAATGCCGCGACTATTCGAAATGTTCATGCAGGTCGCGCCGGCGGCGAGTCGATCGCAAGGAGGCTTGGGCATTGGTCTGACGCTGGTAAAGAGCCTGATCGGAATGCACGGCGGCACCACCGAAGCGCGCAGTGATGGCCTGGGAAAGGGAAGCGAGTTTATTGTCCGAATCCCCGTGGCATTACCGCCACTGCAGCCAGGCGAGCCGCTGGCGCCCGTCGATTATGGCGCCACCATTGTGCGAAGAATTCTGATTGTGGACGACAATGCCGATGCGGCTCAGAGTCTGGCCGTTCTGCTGCGTCTGCGTGGGCACGAGGTGCAAGTGGCGCTCGGCGGAGCCGAGGCAATCGAGATCACAGAGGCGACCATCCCCGAACTGGTGTTCCTCGATATTGGCATGCCCGATATCGATGGTTATGAAGTTGCCCGGCGGCTACGATCGCGATTCAGTTCCAGCATGACGCTCGTCGCCTTAACCGGCTGGGGCACAGAGCAGGACCAGCGGAGATCCCGCGAGGCGGGGTTTGATCACCATTTGACGAAACCCGTTGAGCTGACGGCGGTCGAGGCGTTGATCTCGGCGGAGCCGCTGAAAGTCGAAGGTCGAATTTCAAATCTCGAAAGTCAGGTCGCGTCTGCGGCTTCCTGATTTTATACATTGGGCATTCGAGTTTCGACAATTCCAACCCCCTGCACGTGTAGCGAGGTCGCTTTTAGAATCACTTCATGGCCGAAGATTATTACTCGACGCTCGGCGTCAGCCGCGGGGCGAGCCAGGACGATATTCAGAAGGCATATCGCAAGCTCGCGCGCAAGTACCATCCGGATATGAATCCGGACGACAAGGCGGCGCAGAAGAAGTTCAAGGAGGTGCAGCAGGCGTACGACGTGCTCAGCGACGAGAAAAAGCGGAAGATGTATGACCAGTTTGGGCCGCAGTTCGAGCAGATGGGCGGTGGTGCCGGTCCGCAGTGGTCTGGCCAAGTGCCGCCCGGTTTTGGCGGGTTTGATTTCAGCGGTGGTGGCGGAGCAGAAGCGAATCTGCCGCCGGAGCTGCAGGACCTGCTGCGGCAGTTTACTGGGGGCGGGGGAGGTTTTCAATTTGGCGGCGGCGGACATCAATTCGGAGGGGGACCAGGTCCGCGTCGCCGAGGCAGAAAGCCTGCGGCGCAGCCGGGCACAGATATTCGGCACGATGTAGAGGTGCCATTTCGGACTGTGATTATGGGCGGCGAGGTCAACCTGCGCCTGGTGCGGCCGAAGGGCAAGACTGAGACAATCGCCGTCAAAATTCCGGCGGGAATTGAGGACGGAAAGACGATTCGCCTGCGAGGCCAAGGAGAGCCCTCGCCCAACGGCGGGCCTCCGGGGGATTTGTTGATTACGGTTCGCTCGCAGCCCCATGCGAACTATCGCCGGGACGGCCTGGATCTGATTGCGAGGGTGCCGGTGACCGTGGCGGAGGCGGCTCTCGGCGCCAAGGTTGATGTGCCCACGCCACATGGCACGATCTCGCTGAAAGTGCCGCCGGGCACCTCAAGCGGCACGCGGTTGCGGGCAAAAGGTCAAGGTGTGAAAACGAGCGATGGGCGGACTGGCGATTTGTATGCCGAGATCGCGATCACAGTTCCCAAGCAAATCGATGAATCGAGCGCGGAGCTATTAAAGCAACTCGATGCGCGGTGGAAGCAGGGGAACCCGCGGGTGGATTTAGAATGGTGAGCATCATCATCCTGTCGCAGCAGGCGGCCCCGCTGATCAAGCGTCTGGACGATCCGACGCGAGCCAAGGTGCTGGCGACACTGGCCGGGTTGATTATTCTCGGATTTGCGATGGTCCTGTTGGCTTGGCTCGGCGCGCGCGTCACCCAGCGCTATCGGTGGGGAACATCGTATTTTCGTCCGACGCCGCGGCCCGGCGAGCACGATTGGACAAAAAAGCCTGTAGATCCTCCAGGTTCCAACAACCCACGATCCGACCTCTGACTTCTGTTCTCGGACCTTATGCCCGCTCGCTTCTGTGCCGATGATCGCCTTCGCAAGCAAGCGGATTTCGACCGGGTTTATCGGGCTCGCGCCTACGCGGCGGATGATGTATTGATCGTGAACGGCTGTGCGAATGGGCTGGCGCACTCACGGCTCGGTTTGAGCGTCGGAGCGATTGTTGGCAACGCCGTCACGCGGAACCGCTGGAAGCGGATCATTCGCGCGGCGTTTCGACTGTCGCGGCTGCAGATTCCAGTCGGGCTTGATTTGGTTGCTCGGCCGCAAAAGGGGGCGAAGGCTGATTTCCAATTGGCATGTCAATCGTTGCCGGCGCTGGCGGGTAGAATTGCGCGGCGGATTGAAAAAACCCCGCAGGAAACAGGCGACAGAAAACAGCGGCCAGAAGATAAACGATGATTCGGGCAGTCACACGTATTCCGGCCCTGGCCATCATTGCGTGCGTCCGCGTGTATCAATGGACGCTGAGCCCGATTTTCGGCCGGCAGTGCCGCTTTCAGCCAACGTGCAGCAATTACATGATCCAAGCGGTGGAGAAGTACGGTGCGTTCCGCGGCGCTCTGAAGGGCATCTGGCGAATCGTGCGCTGCAATCCATTTTGTCGCGGCGGATATGATCCGCCGTAGAGCCGAAGTTAGACGCCAGGGTCAGAAGGCACGTAAAATGGGGTTTTTGTGTTAAGACTTGACCGATTTGGTGGGCTGATCGACACTGGAGGTTAGCCCGCCTAGCCTTTTTCCCGCCTTGGGCTCCTCATGCGCATGAACTTTCATAGTCTCCCGATTTGCGCGCTCTGGCTTGGATGCCTGCTGCTGTTGCCTGTTGACCGCATAGGGGCGGATGAGCCGCTCTCCTTCAATCGCGACATCCGGCCCATTCTGTCGAGCAAGTGCTTTGCCTGTCACGGCTTTGACGCGAAAAAGCGACAGGCTGATTTGCGGCTGGATACGCCGGATGGGGCGACTGCTGAGCATGAAGGCGTGCGGGCGATTGCGCCGGGTGATTTGGCAAAGAGCGAGCTATGGCGGCGAGTGATGAGCACCGATGAAGACGAGATGATGCCGCCGCCGACGTCGAATAAGAAGCTGACGGCAGAGGAGAAAGGACTGCTGAAGCGGTGGATCGAGCAGGGAGCCAAGTATCAAAAGCACTGGGCGTTCGAGTCGATCCAGCGACCGGCGGTGCCGCAAGGTGCCAGCGGTTCGGCGGCCATTGACGCGTTTATCAACGAGCGCATCCGAGTGGCCGAATTGACGATGCAGCCCGAGGCGGACGGCGAAACGCTGATGCGCCGCGTTTCGTTCGCGGTAACCGGCTTGCCGCCGACCGTTGAGGAACTTGACAAGTTTCAAAATCGTTACGAGGCGTACGTCGATCATTTGCTCACCTCGCCGCGCTACGGCGAAGAAATGGCACGACACTGGCTCGATGTGGCTCGCTACGCGGATACACACGGCTTGCACCTGGACAACGAACGGCAGATGTGGGCCTATCGCGATTGGGTGGTGAAGGCGCTAAACGACAATCTGCCGTACGACAAGTTCACGGTCTGGCAGGTTGCCGGCGATTTGCTGCCGAATCCGACGACCGAGCAGCTTGTCGCGACGGGGTTCAACCGCTGCAATGTGACGACGAGCGAGGGCGGCTCGATCGCCGAGGAATACGTCTATCGCTACGCCGTCGAACGGGCCACGGCCGTCACGCAGGTCTGGCTCGGGCTCACCGCTGGCTGCGCGGTTTGCCACGACCACAAGTACGATCCAATTTCGAGCAAAGAGTTCTATTCGCTGTATGCATTCTTCCACAGCAACGCCGATCCTGCGATGGACGGCAACAGCAACGTCACGGCGCCCTTCTTGAAATTGCCAAACGCGCACCAAAAGATCGCATCGGCGGCTGCGGCCAAGGTTGAGAATGAGGCTCGAGCCTGGCTGGAAACGCTGGCGGCCGATGCGAACTATTCCGATCCTGCCGACGCAAAAGAGCCGCCCGCCCACAAAGCAATGCGCGAGGTCTTATTCGACGATGCGTTCGCTTTCGGCTCAACGACGCGCAGCTCCTCAAGAAACGCGATCGCGATGGTCGTCGATCCGCCGTTCAAGGCGGCATCCGGACGGCGGACAATTAAGCAGGCGTTTGCCTCAACGCTGACCGACACGATCGACCTGAAGTTACGGCCTATCGTTGTGCCGCACGATGGGCAACTCGAGGCGTGGATCCGCGTGGAATCGCTGGATGTACCAGCGAGTGTCTCAATCGGCATTGCAGGTACGGGTAAGGGCGTCCGAGCCGTCGCTGGCAAGTCAGCGAAATGGACGCGAATCGACGGCAAGCTAACTCGCGAAGGTAATAGCGATGCGCTCGTCGCCGGTGACTGGACGAAGCTTACCGTCTCACTCGACGATCTAGGATTAAAGCCGGGGGACACGCTTACTGGCGTCTCATTGGTCGAAACCGGAGGCGTTTGTTATTGGGACAATGTGGTGGTCAGCGGTGAATCGGATCCGGCGAGCGACCCGCTGGAATCGCTCGCGGCCTGGCGGAAGACGATTGGGAAGACGCCTCCGCCAGAGTTGCCCGCCGAGCTGAACGAAATCATCAAGGCGGGGCCCGATAAGAAGCTAAGCGATGAGGAGGCGGCAAAGCTGCGGCGTTTCTACGTCGCCGTCGTCGCTCGGCCAGTGAACGACGAGATCGCATCGGCCCGCGCGGCCTGGGAAGCGGCACGAGCAGCCCGAATCATTGCCGAGGAATCCGCTCCAGGCACCTTCGTCTTTCGCGACCTGGACAAGCCACGTGAATCGTTCGTCATGATTCGCGGTCAGTACGATAAGCCAGGGGAAAAAGTCGAGCCGAATGTGCCGGCCATCCTGCCGCCCATCAAAAAGTCGGCCCGCTTGACGCGACTCGACCTGGCGGAGTGGCTGGTGGCCCCCGAAAACCCGCTCACGGCCCGCGTAGCGGTGAATCGTCTCTGGCAGCAATTCTTTGGCACGGGCTTGGTGAAGACGAGCTACGATTTCGGCTCGCAGGGCGAGCCGCCCAGCCATCCGGAATTGCTCGATTGGCTCGCTGCCGATTTTCACGACTCGGGTTGGGACGTGAAACGGTTTGTGAAACAGCTTGTCATGTCGCAGGCATTTCGCCGGCATGCAGGTGTAACCGCTGACATGCTGGCCAAAGATCCGCAGAATCGACTGTACGCCCGCGGACCGCGTATTCGGCTCGATGCGGAACAAGTCCGCGATAACGCGCTGTTCACCAGCGGCTTGATCAACTTGCAGATGGGCGGGCCGGGCGTGAAGCCTTATCAGCCGTCGAGTATCTGGGAGCCGGTCGGCTACAGCGACAGCAACACGCGGTTTTACTTGCAGGACCACGGGCCGGCGCTTTACCGACGCAGCCTGTATGCGTTTTTGAAACGGACGGCGCCGCCGCCGTTCATGTCGAACTTCGACGGGCCGAATCGTGAGCAAGTCTGCGTGGTCCGCGAACGTAGCAATACGCCGCTGCAGGCACTGCAGCTTATGAACGACACCCAACATTTCGAGGCCGCGCGGGCGCTGGCTGAACGGGCGCTCGCCGAAGGCGGCTCCGATGACGATAGCCGCATTATCTGGCTTTATCGCACGGTTTTGTCGCGGCAGCCGGCGTCGGAAGAGCTGGCCCTGGTGAGAAAATCGCTGGCAAAGCAACGCGAGATTTACACTTACAATGCTAACCCGACCGCGGCCGACAAGGCAATTCGCGTGGGCGAATCGGCGCCGAAGAACGTTGCGCCGCCAGAGGAAACTGCGGCGTGGACGATGGTGGCGAATTTGATGCTGAATCTGGATGAGACTGTTTGCCGGAATTGACCCCGCCCGATCGAGGATAAACATGGATCCGCGCCTTGAACAGCAACTGCTCCTGTCTCGCCGCCAGTTTTTCGGCTCATCGGGGCTGCGAATGGGCGGCGTGGCCTTGGCGATGATGGCGGGACGCACGTTTGCCGCGGAGTCCGCGCAACCTCTGCGGATGCACCCTCCGCTGCCCGGCTTGCCACATTTCGCGCCAAAGGCAAAAGCGATTATCTATTTGCACATGAACGGCGGGCCGGCGCAGCTTGATACGTGGGACTACAAGCCAAAGTTGGGCGAGTTTTTTGATAAGGATTTGCCTGACAGCATCCGCAACGGCCAACGCATCACAACGATGACCAGCGGTCAGGCGCGGTTTCCCGTCGCGCCATCGATGTTCAAGTTTGAGCAGCACGGTGAGTGCAGCCGCTGGGTGAGCGAGCTGTTGCCGCATACGGCCCGGTGCGTCGATGATCTGGCGGTGGTCAAGTCGGTGCATACCAACGCCATCAATCACGATCCGGCTTGCACGTTCGTGATGACCGGCAGCGAAGTCCCCGGCAAGCCTAGCCTTGGCTCGTGGCTGGCGTACGGCCTGGGGAGCGAGAGCAACGATCTGCCGGCTTTCGTCGTACTGACTCCGACGTGGAGCAGCGGTGCGGCTGCTCAGGCGCTGTTCACGCGAATGTGGTCGAGCGGCTTTCTGCCGGGCAAATACACCGGCGTCGCGCTGCGGCACATCGGCGACCCCGTGCTGTATGTGCAGAACCCGCCGGGCGTGAGCGCCGCCAGCCGGCGAGCAATGCTCGATGCGGTCGGCGAGCTGAATCAGCGCCATTTCGAGAAGCTGCACGACCCCGAGACGCAAACGCGAATCGCCCAATATGAAATGGCGTTCCGCATGCAGTCGAGCGTACCCGAGTTGACCGATATATCGAAGGAACCACAGCAAACGCTCGATTTATACGGGCCCGAGGTGACCAAGCCGGGAACTTTTGCCGCCAGTGCTCTGTTGGCCCGTCGGCTGATCGAGCGCGGCGTGCGCGTCGTGCAGCTCCTGCATCGCGGCTGGGATCAGCACAACAACCTTCCCCGCGATATTCGATCGCAGTGTTCCGATACCGATCAGCCGACGGCGGGCCTCCTCGCCGATCTGAAACAGCGCGGCCTGCTCGACAGCACGCTGGTGGTCTGGGGCGGCGAATTCGGCCGCACGGTCTATTCGCAAGGCAAGCTCACGCACGACAATTACGGCCGCGATCACCACCCGCGGAATTTCTGCATGTGGCTGGCGGGCGCTGGCGTGAAAAGTGGCATTGAACACGGCGAAACGGACGACTTCAGCTACAACGTCGTGGATAAGCCGGTGCATATCAACGATCTCAACGCGACGATCCTGCACTGCCTGGGAATCGACCACGAGCGGTTCACGGTCAAGTTCCAGGGTCTCGATCAGCGGCTCAGCGGCGTCGAGAGTCCTAAGGTGATTAAAGAGCTGCTGGCGTAAGTGAGGCAGGCT
>Ga0170475_129959466_pt1 | contig 10489 bp, 8 predicted proteins | sample Soicark_Litter_5_FD_111474 | JGI IMG/M metagenome (GOLD analysis project Ga0170475, IMG submission 111474) | Avena fatua rhizosphere microbial communities from Hopland, California, USA. Combined Assembly of 48 SPs | reverse complement strand
GTGCCGAGATACCCGAGGTCCCACTTCTCGCCCATCGCCTCCGGGAAGTAGTCGCAGGTATCCACCGAGCAGTACAGAGGGCGCGCCATCCGCGCTCCGAACTCCCGCTCCAGCCGATCGAGAGTCGGGCCGCCAGTGAACGACAGATACAGGTCGTAGCGCGGGATCAGCGATCGCGATATGTAATCGGCCCCGCCATTCGTCAGCTTGGCGAGCGTCACGGGTGTGTCGATGTCGTAGAACGCCGTCACCCCCTGCGCGATACTGGTGACCCACTCCCCCACTGCCGTCCCGTCCGGCACATAGGAGCCGACGATCGTCATGTCGGCGTCACGAACCACCGATTCATGTTCCGTACGAAGGTCATCGAGGGAGTCGTAGACGATGGTGGTCGCCCCTTTCGGCGACGGCAGGTCACGGTTGGCGGCGTACCACGGGAGATCGCGCTCGAGGAAAATGACGCTGTGGCCCCGTGCCGAGAGCTGGCGGACCAGCGCCCGGTAGGTCGTCGCGTGTCCGTTCCCCCATGACGAGGTGATCGACAGTCCGAGGACGGCGATGCGCATGGGCTTCAGGTCCGAACCGCGGCTGTGTCGAGCACCTCTTCGAGCTGCTCGACGCGGCGGGTGTACACGTGATCCGCACGGACGCGCCGCAACGCCGCTGCGCCGATCGCCATGGCGCGTGACGGCGTCAGGTCACGCAGGTGTTGCGCGACCTCATCACCATTACTGGCGACCAGCACTTCGCACCCGGGTTCCAGGAAATCAGCGATGCCTTCCCACGCGTCGGTGATCAGACACGCGCCAGCGCCAGCAGCTTCGAACACACGCGTTGGTGGCGAAAACCCGTACCGCGCCATGCTGTCGCGGGTGATGTTCAGTACGGCGAGCGGCGTGCAGTTGAACGCATTGTGATCGCCGGTAAACACGTGGCCGGTGTAGGCCACATTCGCAGGCATCGCCTTGTCGGACCAGCCGTTCCCGCCGAGAAGAAATCGCCGGTCAGGCAACTGTGCGGCTGCCCGGAAGAAGAATTCGTCCACCCGCGCCTCACGGTCCGGCAGGCGGTTGCCAAGAAATCCGAGGTGCGCCCGAAAGCGCGCGTCGCGTTCGACGGGATGGTGCGTGTCGGGGTCGAGGGCGTTGTAAATCGGCACGCACCGGCGCGCTCCCAGTGCCTCGTACGCCTCGCAGACCGGGCTGCCGCCGCCGTAGGTGAGGATCAGATCGTATTGAGGAATCAACGGGCGAAATGAATCCGTTGGATTCGCCTGCACCCGATCGAGTGTTGCCGGCGCGTCGACATCCCAGAAAATCGCGATCGCACCAGGCCGGCGGCGGTCGAGTACGGCCGCCTCGAGCAGATCGTCGAACACGCCAACGCCGCTCGTCTTGATCACGATATCCGCACGACACCCCTCAGCAATTGCGGACCGCACCCCGGCGTCGGTTGCCGGGTAGACCACGACACGGGCCCACGGTGGGTCGGCGATATCGCGATGATGTTGCCGCTGATAGGCGTCGGGCTCGTAGAACGTGACGCTGTAGCCGCGCAGGTGCAACGCCCGCACGATGCCGCGATAGTAGGTGGCGGCGCCGTTCCAATACGCCGAGACCAGGCTCGAACCGAAAAACGCAATCGTGGGCCGCATCACGCCACCGCTGCCGAGGTTATGGACTGGACGATCGCAAGCAGTTCGTCCACCCGGTGCGTGCAGGTATGGCGGTCGAGAATCGTCTGCCGGCCATGCCGCGACAGGTGTTCAGCAAAATCCTGATCGTTGAGGACGTCGTGCAGATGCCGCCGCATCTCGGCGCCATCGCGTGCGACGAGGTAGTCGTCGCCGGCCCGGAACAGTCCTTCGACGTCGTCCCACGGCGCGCTCACGAGGGGAATCCCGCAGGCCATGGCTTCGAAAGGCCGGATCGTTGGAATGCCATGCAGGTGCTCGACGTACGGCCGGCGCGGCACGTGAACCGTGACGCGATGCGCAGCAAACGCGAGCGGCACGCGGTAGTTCGGCAGCCACCCGCCGTATCTGATCCCTGCGGCCTGGAGTTCCTCGAGGGCCTCAGCCGGGTAACGGACGCCGTGCACGGTCGCATCCAGACCCAGCGCGGCAATCGGGCCGATCAGGAACTCGCGGAGCTCCTCGCTGCGTTCGCCGTCACCCCAGTTGCCGATCCAGACCAGATCCGCGTGCGGCGTGATTTCGGGATGCGGATTGAATACGCGCAGATCCGCCGCTTCATGCCAGGTCCAGGCGCGCGCGGCCCAGCCCCGCACGACATATCGCTCGCGAACGACGTCGCCAAACGCCAGCACCCCGTCGTAGTCGGCCAAGTCGTATGCGGCCACTGAGCTCACGTCACTGACCGACCGGTGGTGGGTGTCGTGAAACAGGAGGGTGTAGCGGCCAGAGCGGCGGTGATGGTCTCCGATCTGTCGCACCAGGTCGTGGTGGTTCCACTCGTGCACGATGACGAGATCCGCGCCGTGCAGGACGGCATCCAGGTCCAGCGGTTCCCGGTAGCGCACCGGGTGCAGCGACGGGAATGCCCGCCGGGCCGCGTCGAGCGCCACGTCACCGTGATCGGCGAGGAGGCCCTGCACGCTCCAGGCGTCCGCCGGCTCGTAAATGGCAACCCGATGACCGCGCGACTGAAGTTCGACGGCAATGCCGCGCAGGAAATGCGCGTTGCCGTGGTTCCAGTCAGACAGCGCCGAGTGACAGAAGAGGACGACGTTCACGAATCAGCTCACTGTAGGTTTCGTAGTACTGGTCTGCCATGCGCCTCGGCGTCATCGATGCGGCGCGTGTCCACGCCGCAGTCGCCATCGCCTCCCGACGGCCGCGGTCTTCGATCAACGAAGTGAGGGCTTGCCGCAGGGCCGCCTTGTCCCCGGGAGGCACGTAGATCGCTGCGTCGCCCCAGATCTCGCGCAACGTGGGAATGTCGCCGAGCACCAGCGCACACCGGGCTTGCGCCGCCTCGAGTACCGACAGGCCGAAAGGTTCGTAACGAGCTGGGAGCGCGTAAATCGACGCCCGCGCCATCCACTCGCGAATAGCCGGACCCGAAAGGCGTCCCAGATACCGGACGCCATCTGTGCACACGCCGCTGGAGATCTTGTCGATGTCAACCCCGGCAAGCGGACCGGCGACGGCAATCCTCCATGGAAGTTCGGGCGCGACATCGCAGACCGACGCCACGTTCTTCGCCTCATCCCACAATCGGCCCGAAGTGAGAATCAACGGCTCCTTGCACTCCGGAACCGTCGCAGGGGATCGCCCGTTGGCGATGACGCGCGCATGGCGCAGTGGCCCATACAGTTCGTCGAGCGACGCCAGCATTCCCTGCGACGGCGCGACGACCGCCGACACGCTGTGGAGACCTTGCCGAACCTCGCGTGCGTATCGATCCCACTCAGCCGGAGCAGCCTCCGCGAACACGGCGCGCCACCATGACAGCACGCACGAATGGCCGACGATCAGCGTCGGCGCGCGGAACGGACACGCACCATGGCAGTACCCGTTCAGGTGGACGACATCTGGCGCCACTCGCGATTCGAGTTCCGTCAGCCACGCGCCCGCGGTCGCCACGTCATCCCAGGGTTCGGCCATCCATTCGAGACGGAACGGTTGCGCATGCAGGGTGACGCGTTGAAGTGCACCGATTTCATCGTGCTGCTCTGGCGACGGTGACGGCCCCATTACCGCGAGCGTGACATCCACGCCGCGGATGTTCAGTTCCCGGCACAACTCCAGCGCGTACGTCCAGACGCCGCCTACGGCATCGGCGGTCATCAACACCCGCGTCGGCGTGTCACTGAGCGGCATGCGGGAGATCGATCTCGAGTTCCGCCAGGCGAAGCGGTCGCGCCTCCTGGATGTCGCTGAACTGATCGAAGCTGGTCAGGTAATGATCGACCGCGCGTTCCCACGCGACATCGTCTGGCTGTCCCCACCGCCGTGCGTAATCGGGCGAGCCGGGGTACGGAAACAACGGGACCGGCTTGTTGGCCCACACGCCATGCGCGATGAGGTGCTGACGCCAGGCCTCCACGTCCTCGGCCGCATCGACGCAGGCGTCGAGGAGATTGGCTTGAACGAAGGGGACTGTCTGCCGCGCGTGAACCAGCCGCGAGGAAATCTCCTCCGTCGACAGCCGGCTTTTTTTGTCGAGCAGATTGCGCCCCTCGACGGAGATGCTTTCGACGCCGGCTTCGATCGACACGCAGCCGGCAGCCCCGAGCAAGTCGAGCATCTGCGGGGTCCACAGATCCACCCGCGTCTGGACGCCAAACATGATCGAGCGGTCGACCAGTGCCTCGAGGAGTTCCTTGTTCGGAAGGAATATCTCGTCGATGAAGTAGACGTACTCGGCACCTGCGCGGATAAGAGCATCCAACTCCTCGAGGATGGTCGGCAGCGGACGCTTCCGGTATCCGTTACGGAAGTTCTCCTTTGCGCAGAAGGTGCAGTGATACGGGCATCCGCGCGATGTTTCCATCTCGCCGCCTGGCCCTGCCGGCTGTGCGTCGAACCGATGGTGATGGTGCCGATGCAGGCGCAGCGATTCGGCCGGCCACGTGAGCGCCGGGAGCGCCTGCATGTCGGACGCGTTCAACCCTCCCTGGAGGTAGCAGCGCCCAGCCGCGTCGCGATACGCAATCGACGTGATCTCCGACCATCGATCGCGTGGCGCCGCGAGCCGTGGCAACACCTCCTCCGATTCACCGAGCACCGCAACATCCACGTTCAGTTTCCGCAACGTTGCAGCTGGCGTGGTGGATGCGTGGGGTCCGATCACCACCCGCGTTCCGCGAACGCCTTCGAGCGACGCCAGCACCTGCTGCGGCACGCGCAGTTCGGGAGGAGCGCAGCGCCAGAACAGATAACTCGGCGCGGTGGTGACGACCAGGACGTCCGGATCGAAATCGACGACGCGCGCGCGAATATCTGCCACGCTCAGGTTGGCGAGCTGGCCGTCGACGATGTCGGCGTCGTGGCCTTCCGCTTCGAGCAGTGCCTTGGCGTAGCCGTATTCCAGTGGCAGATGCGGCTCGCGGCAGCCGAAGTAGATGCTGCCGTCGAACGTCCAATTCGGATTGATCAGCGAGAACTTCATGAAGCCACCCGTCCGGTCGCCATCACCGGCGTCGCGACACGATTGGCGACGAGCCAGTCGAGCAGGCGCGTCACCCCGGCCCGAACGCCCGTCCGCGGCCGCCATCCGGTGGCTGACTGGAATTTTTCCGTATTCGACACGTAATAGCGCTGGTCGGCCGTGCGCCACGCCTCGAGTTGCGCGAGTGGACGCTGGCCGATCAGATCACCAATCAAATCCAGGAGTTCGACCAGGCTGGTCGTGTTCGCCGGTCCACCTCCGATGTTGAACGCCTCGCCTGCGATCGACGCGATGTTTTCCTGCGCCAGCAGCATCGCGTTCACGAGGTCTTCGACGAACAGGACATCACGGACTTGCAACCCGTCTCCGTAGATCGCGAGTGGCGCGCTTTGCAGCGCGGCAATCAGGAAATGGGCGACCCACCCCTGGTCCTCGGTGCCGAACTGGTGCGGCCCGTAGATACAGCTCATCCTGAACACCGCCGTCTGCAGCCCGAAGGTGCGGCAGTAATCGAGCACGTATTGTTCGGCCACGCCCTTGGAGCATCCATACGGACTGTGGAACTCCAGGCACCGCGATTCGCTGATCCCGGTTGCACGAAGCGCAGCATTGACCGGCTCGTAGCGGCCTGCGGACTTGCGCAGCGCGACGTCTTCGAGATGCCCGTACACCTTGTTCGTCGATGTAAAGAGAACCGAGGGCGGCCGCGCACATGCCCGCGCCGCTTCGAGGAGGTTCAACGTGCCGCGCGCGTTCACCTCGAAATCGTGAAACGGGTGGCTGAGGCTGGTCGTCACCGCGACCTGCGCGGCGAAGTGATACACCTGACCCGCCTGCCTGACGGCCCTGGCAAGCGCGTCGTAGTCACGGACGTCGCCGAGCTGGACGCGGACGAGGCTGCCGTGCTCGTTGCGGAGCCAGTCGAGATTCTGTTCGACGCCCGCGCGAGACAGATTGTCGAAGATGATCACCGGCCGCCCGGCCGCGAGCAGCCGATGAGCGACGTTGGTCCCGATGAACCCGGCTCCGCCAGTAATCAACACCGGCCGGGCGTCGCCGGGTCGTTCCTGAGCAGGAGGCCGCGCGCTCATACGGTCAGGCCCCGCACGGCGAGCTCGGCGCTTGCCTCGGCAACGTGGTCAAACGCGACCTGCCCTTCGAGCCACTCAGCCAGCTCGATCACACCGTCTTCGAATGCGACCTGCGGTTGATAGCCGAGCACACGCTGGGCCCTCGTGATGTCCGCGAAACAATGGCGGATATCACCGACGCGATACTTTCCGCAGACGTCAGGCTGCACGTCGATGGCGAGCACCTTGCCGAGCAGCGCCGCTACGTCCAGGACGGTGTACGAACGTCCGCTCCCGATATTGAACGCCTGCCCAGCCGCCGCCGGGTTGTCCAACGCCAGCCGGCACGCCTGGGCCACGTCGTACACACTCACGAAGTCGCGCTTCTGGAGCCCGTCTTCGAAGATGAGCGGTGGGTTGCCGTTCAACAGGCGGGAGGCAAAGATGGCGAGCACGCCGGTATACGGATTCGACAGCGCCTGTCGCGTCCCGAACACGTTGAAGAACCGGAGCGCGACCGTCGAAATTCCATAGGCGCGTCCGACCATGAGGCAGAGGCGCTCCTGGTCGAACTTGGACAGGGCATACACGGATGCCAGGGACGGAACCTTGTCCTCGGTGGTCGGCACCGGACTCAAGGGGCGGCCGGCGGTGTCTCGCACCTCCCAGTCACCGGAGCGCAGCTGGTCGATCGTTCGATCGGTTCCGGCGACGACCTCATTGTCGGCGGTTCGATAAAGTCCCTCGCCATAGATGCTCATGCTCGACGCGACCACGAGCCGTTGTACCGGCCGCGCGATGAGCGCCTCGAGCAGGACGGCCGTTCCGAGATTGTTGGTCGAGGTGTACTCGGCCACTTCATACATGCTCTGGCCGACGCCGACAGCCGCAGCAAAGTGATAGACCGCGTCGATGCCCTGCAACGCGCGACGCACGGCTGCCGGGTCGCGCACGTCGCCACGAATCAGTTCGACGTCGGCAGGAAGGTAGTCGGGACGTTCAGCGCCGGGACCGTGGACCTGTTCGGACAAGTTATCGAGCGCCCGGACGCGATGGCCGTGGCGCAGCAATTCGTCGGCGACATGTGAACCAATGAAACCAGCCCCGCCGGTGATGAGGATCTCCATGTGGACTCCGCGTGTCCGCCGCAGGAGGATTTCGCGACGGCCGACCAGGCGGAGTGCAAGCAGATGGCCACGATGACGATCGAGACCACGTCGCTTGGCATGGAAAACGTACTTACCTTTGTATTCAGCGGGAGTTATTTGTTGCGCGGGCATTTGACCCGACGTGAAATGCGTTGGTCTTTGCCATCAAAGGCAAATTTTCGACGGCGATCGCACGTCGTCGTTTTTAACGCGGCGATAAAAAAATCAGACGCGCCATGCGCACTGCCACTTCGATTTTGATGGCACCGCGCGCGCGCGTCGACGCAACGTGCCGAATCGCTGTCATCGCCCGCGTTGGTATCCGCATTGCTCGAGTGTCGGCATCACGCGTCCATGGACCAACACACTCTGCGACAGCGCGTCGACGCGCTCAAGCCGTGGTTCCACAACATCGATCTCGCTGGGGTCCAGACCGCCCCGGATCATTTTCTTGGCGACTACCCGCGTGTGCACTGGGAGACGTTCGCCCACGCGTTGCCGGCAAGTCTGCATGGCCTCACCGTGCTCGACGTCGGCTGCAACGCAGGCTATTTCTCCATTGAAATGAAACGGCGCGGAGCCGCGCGCGTGGTCGGCATTGACTCGGACCCGCGGTACCTTGCTCAGGCCAGACTGGCCGCGGATGTCACGGGCGTCGACATCGAACTGCGTCAGACCACCGTCTACGAGGTGGCGACGCTCGGCGAGCGTTTCGATCTCGTGCTGTTCCTGGGTGTGCTGTACCACTTGCGGCATCCGCTGCTCGCGCTCGACTTGCTGCGTGAACATGTCGTCGGCGATCTGCTGCTGTTTCAAACGATGCTCCGTGGCTCCGCGGACGTCGCGCCCGTCGCCGCGGACTATCCGTTTTCGGAAACAGATGTGTTCGCGCGCGCCGACTTCCCATTGATGTTTTTCATCGAGCACAAGTACGCTGGCGATCCATCGAACTGGTGGATCCCGAACCGTGCAGGTGCCGAGGCGATGCTGCGCAGCGCGGGGTTCCAGGTCCTCGACCATCCTGTCGGAGAAGTGTTTCTCTGCCGGGCGGTGCCGGTGGTCGTCGCCGAGGATGATGCCGCGTTGAAAGTCGAGCTCAGTCCGGTGCGCCGCATCGGCAGTGCCGAGCGAGGTGCGGCGTGATCGACTCGGTCATGATCTGGAACGAGCCGAACAACATGTCGCACTGGGACTTCGAGCTCGACCGCGACTGGGTCGTGTTTGCCCAGATGGCGCGCGCCGCAGGTCAGGCCATTGCCGCGGAGCGGCCCGGCCTTCCAAGAGTTCTGGGTGGCATGTCGCCGATCGATCCCGGTTTTCTGACCAACATGGCGGGCAAAGGTGTGCTCGACGCCGTGGACGTCGTCGCCGTGCACGGATTCCCGCTCGATTGGAACCACTGGATGATCGACGAATGGCCCGCCCGGCTCGAAGACGTGCGCGCCGTCACCGACAAACCGATCTGGATTTCGGAAGTCGGCGTGTCGACGTTCGGCGCCGAGGAAGTGCAGGAGTTCGGCCTCGAACGGACGTGCGAACTGCTGCGCGGCCGGGCCGAGCGCATCCACTGGTACAGCCTGTTCGATTTGCCGAAAGCCTGGCCGGCAACGACGCGTCATCGCGAAGCCGAAGGCTCGTCCTACTACCGGCACTTCTACATGGGCCTGCTTCGCGAAAACGGTACGCCCAAGCGAGCGGCGCGGATGTTCTCGCGCTTCACGCCGGAGGTCGGTATATGCCAGTGGATTCACTTCGAGGATCACCGGCTCGACGACATCGTCTGCTGGCTGCGCCGGCTCGGCGTGCGTCAGCTCCGCACGGGACTGAGCTGGGCGGACTGGCTGCGTCCCAACGCCGAGGCGTGGTTCGATCGCCAGATGCGTGCGCTCGAACCGTTCGACGTCACCCTGACGTTCTGCTTCACTCCAGAAAGCGAAGGCGTACGGCCGCATTACACGAGCCCGCCACGGGACGTGAACGCCTTTGCCGATTTCTGCGGCCAGATGGTGCGGCGCTACTGTTAGGTTTGCCTTTCGGCCTCTCGGGGAGGTCCCAGGCTTTCGGCTTCGGGAATCTATTTCAATGTGTAGAGAAACGCCGCGATGTCACGGCCGTCACGGTCGTTCACGCCAGTTTCAGGCATCGCCGTCTTGTCGTCGACGCTGCGCGGGTGCTTGATCCAGCGCACCATGTTCTCCGGCGTGTTCTCAATCCTGCCGGCGAGATACGTGCGGCGGCCCACGGCGTTTAACGGCGGCCCGACCGTCGCGGTGGCCGTCAGGATGCCGGGAATCGTGTGGCAGGTGTCGCAGCCGTAGCTGTGGATTGCCTGGCGGCCGCGACCGGGATCTCCGCCGGTCAACTCGCGCGCGACGCGTTCGTTGTTGCTCTTGCCTGAGCACCCGCTGGCCAGCGAACAGAGAATCACCAGCAGCAGTGGTGTCGACCGGGAGGCGAGAAGCCGACGCCGCGCGTTGTCGCTCTGAGCGACGCGACGTCCGGACTCGCCCAGCCAGGCGAAGAACAACGCGAGTCCCATCAGCGTCAGGACGATACCGGCGGGTACCCACATCAGCAGCCCGGCCACCTGCTGGTCTGCCAGCGGATCGGCACCCCGAACAGCGGAGGTCGAGACATACGACGGGTACAGCGGCGTACCGGCAAACGTGACGAGTGCGCCGAGGATTCCTGTGTGAACAGCCGTCGTGAACACATAGAACACCGCGGCGCCGTAACCCGCCCGGCCGTATCGGCCGTATATCAGGCCCCACCAGAACAGCGCCGAGGTCCCGACGAACATCGCGTGCTGCAGTGCGTGCACCGCTTCGTCGTGTACCGCTGATTCGTAAAGAGACGGGACGTGCCAGACCCAGATCACGATTCCATGGAGTGCCCATGCGACGACGGGTGCCGTGAACACGCGCCAGGTGGCCGCGGCGGAATCCGACTGCACGGTGGCAACGGCAGGGGCACGCAACGACTCCGGTAGCCCCCACAGGCATACCGACAGCGGTCGTCCTGCGATGATCAGCGGCGCACCGATCAGCATCATGAGTTCGTGTTGCGCCATGTGGGCCGAAAACAACTGCAATGCCAGCGCATCGAGCGGCGGCAGGATCGAGGCCAGCAGCACGAC
>Ga0170475_108889370_pt1 | contig 10490 bp, 7 predicted proteins | sample Soicark_Litter_5_FD_111474 | JGI IMG/M metagenome (GOLD analysis project Ga0170475, IMG submission 111474) | Avena fatua rhizosphere microbial communities from Hopland, California, USA. Combined Assembly of 48 SPs | reverse complement strand
TGGCAACGAAAAACTCTACACCGTCAAATCGGGCGATACGTTGAACAAGATCGCCAAAAACAGCGGTGTTTCGGTTAAGGCGTTGCGGGCAGAGAATTCGTTGAAGACTGACGGGATCAAGGTCGGTCAGAAGCTGCGCATTCCAGCCAAAGGCGCGCCGGAAGGAGCACCGGCAGCTTCAGCTGGCGGAACCGGCACCAATTCGTAAGCTTTCAGCAGGTTCGCACCCACGCATATTTTGCAGAGTTGTTTAAGTGTGTTTTGCGTCGAAGTAACGGCGCATAAATGAGACGCGCTGCCGTAACGTTATTCTTCTCAGTAGCAGCGCTCACAGCGCTTGGAATAGTGATGCTTGTCAGCGCGAGCACCGGGGCTAAAGAGGCGAACTACCTCGTAATGCAGCCGATATGGTGTGCCATTGGGATGTTGGCTTTCTGGGGGGCGGCCGTTTTCGATTATCGAATCTTCAAGAAATTACCCTGGCTCACCTGGCTTCTGTTTTTCGTGGTCGTCGCTTTGCTGGTGGTCGTGATCCTTCCGACACCGTTCAGTATGCGGATAAAAGGGGCCAGCCGCTGGTTGAAGTTCGGGCCATTTACCATGCAGCCTTCCGAGTTGGCCAAATTGGCGTTGGTTACCGTGCTAGCCATGTATGCTGATCGTTATCAACGATGGATGCCGACGTTTTGGCGAGGCATGGTGATTCCCGGGTTGATTGTCGCGGTGGTCCTTGGACTGCTCTTCAAGGAACCGGACGTTGGCACTGTAATTTTGCTGGCGGCTGTAAGTGGAATGATGCTGTTGATTGCCGGGATCAAGTGGCGGTTCTTTTTGCCACCGGTCATTTTGGGAACCGTCGCCTTAGGAATTTTTCTTTGGAACAATCCGATGCGTTCGGAGCGGATTTATTCCTGGCTGCATATCGAGGAGACCAAGCTCGGGAAAGGTTTGCAAACGTACCAGGCGATGGTGGCACTCGGTTCGGGCGGCGTAACCGGCGTTGGGTTGGGCGATGGCCGTCAGAAACTTGGCTTCATTCCAGAACATCATACGGATTTCATTTTCTCCGTGATCGGAGAAGAGTTGGGATTGATTGCCACGATCGGGATCATTGTCGCGTTCGCATTGGTGGTCTGCTGCGGGCTCTACATTGCATGGCATGCAGCGGACACGTTCGGAATGCTGCTGGCGGCAGGCATCACGTTTTTGATCGGTCTACAGGCAGTCATCAATATTGGGGTCGTGACCGGATCGCTGCCGAATAAAGGAATCTCGCTACCATTTCTTAGCTATGGGGGCTCGAATCTCGTGGTGATGCTGGCCAGCGTCGGCGTATTAATGAATGTGGCTCGTCATGGACTCGAACCGAATCGTAATCCCTTTGCGCTCGGGCTCGGTCCTACCCCGGAAATGGCATGACTCCGCCAAAAGTTGAAAGACCTTTAGTGGCTATCGCGTGCGGCGGCACGGGTGGGCACCTTTTTCCCGGACTGGCCGTGGCAGAAAAGCTCGTGGAACGTCGGGCCGATGTGGTGCTTTTGATTTCCCCGAAGGACGTCGACCAGCAAGCGGTGAAATCTGCGCTTGGTATGAAGGTGGTCGTCCTTCCGGCGGTGGGCCTCACGCGCGGCCGGGCGTTGAAGTTTGTGGGTGGATTTCTTGGGGCCTACCGGGCCGCAAAGACCGCCTTTGCTGAGCGCGTGCCCCAGGCAGTCCTGGCGATGGGTGGCTTCACGAGCGCTCCACCTGTCTTTGCCGGTCGTTCGCGAGGCGCGGTTACTTTCCTGCACGATTCGAATACCGTTCCGGGTCGCGCCAATCGGCTACTGGCCCATTTTGTGGACCAGGCGTTTGTTGGTTTTCCGGAAGCGGCCGGCCGATTATTCAGCGCGAATGTGTTGACAACGGGCACGCCAGTGCGGCCGCAATTCGAAGCAGTCCACCCCGCCGCGTGCCGAATATCACTTGGATTGGCGGCTGATCGTCCCGTGTTGTTGATCATGGGTGGCAGCCAGGGAGCCGCGGGGATCAATGATTTGATTGTTCGAGCCCTCCCTGAGTTGCTCCAGAAAATTCCAGCACTGCAAGTTCTCCATCTGAGCGGGATTGCAGAACAGGCAAAAGTCGAAGCCTCCTACCAGCAGCTCAACATAAAAGCCGTGATCAAGCCATTTCTCACGGAAATGGAACTGGCTTTGGGCGCCGCGACCGTGGCGGTCAGTCGCGCAGGAGCCTCGACCCTGGCGGAATTGGCCGCGATGCAGTTGCCGGCGTTGCTGATTCCTTACCCCGCGGCGGCCGACAACCATCAGTTTTTTAACGCCAAAGCCTTTGCCGACCGTGGAGCATCCCGGTTATTGGACCAAAAGACCACGACCCCGGGCGAATTGTCGGCACAGCTCAGCGACCTGCTTCAGAACGAAGCGGCCACGGCCAAAATGAAGGCGCAATTGCAGACTTTGCATGCCCCGGACGCTGCTGAGCTCATTGCGCAGAAAATTATTCTGTTAATGACGGCCCGTGGAAAATGGATTGGCCTCCCTCAGTCGGCCAAAGGACCGGGCAGCGAAACGTTGCGCCATAAGCAGGCGCTCGCGGTATGAGCACACCTGACGCCGAAGCGATTTCGAAACTGCTGCGCTCTTCCAGTGGTCGGAAGATTTATTTAATTGGGGCTGGCGGCTGCGGCGTGAGTGGCTTAGGTCACTTGTTGCTGGATTCCGGGCACGAGGTTTACGGCTCCGACCTGGTCTGGAGCGAAGAACTCAGGCAATTGGCAGCGCGCGGCGCGAGGGTTCACGTGGGCCATGATTCGCAGCAGTTGACCGCTGTGAATCCTGAACTGGTCGTCTATTCGCCAGCTGTTCGGGTTGATAATCCGGAACTGAAAGAAGCACGTGCACTCGGAATTCCAATCGTGCGAAGGGCCTTTGTCCTCGCCGCTCTGGTCAACGGACACAAAGGCATCTGCGTGGCAGGGATGCACGGCAAGACGACGACGACTGCTTTGCTGGCATTTGCTCTGGAACGGCTTCATTCCACTTTCGGATACGCGGTCGGTGGATTGATTCCCCAGATGGATCGCCACGCGCGGCTCCCGGCTTCCCGCGAAAACTGGTTTGTGGCGGAGACCGACGAAAGCGACGGCACCTTGATTGAGTTTCAGCCGGAACTCGCAGTGGTCCTGAATGTCGACGAGGAGCATTTAGATTACTACGAGAACCTGGACGCGGTACTCCGCCAGTTCGACCAGTTCGCGCGTCAAACACGGAAGCAGCTGTTTTTCTGCGCGGATGATTTGCGCCTGGCGGAGCTCTATGCCTGGCACCCGCGCGCGATCTCTTTCGGGTTCCATGCATTGGCCAACTACCGAATCGCGCATCTGCAGGCGGATTCGAACGGGTCGCGATTTGAAGTTTGGAAATCGGGCGAGAAGCTGGGGTTGTTCACGATCTGTTTGACTGGAGAAAAGAATGTCTCCAACGCATGTGCCGTCATTGGGGTACTCGATCACCTCGGTTTCACTCCGAGTGAGATTGCTGAAGCTATTTTGGATTTTGGGGGTGCGGCTCGACGGCAGCAATTGATTTTTACCGATGAACGTTTCCGTGTCTTTGATGATTACGGTCATCATCCGACGGAAATCGAAGCCACTCTCAGGGCTTTAAAGTCGCTGCCTCATCGCAGACTTTTAGTGGTGTTCCAGCCACATCGCTACACGAGGACGCAGCACTTGTTTTACCGGTTTGCAGCAGCCTTTTCCCAGGCCGACTACCTCTGGCTCACCGAAGTTTACGCTGCCAGCGAACCGAGCATTCCGGGAGTGACCTCCGAAGCCCTGGCGCTGGCCATTCGGGAGCGTGGCCAAAAAGTCGAGTTCGTGACGACGATGGAAGCACTTGGGACGGCCGTTCGGCGCGCGATGAGGCCGGGCGATATAGTATTATTTTTGGGCGCTGGGGATATTACGATGTTGGCCCGTGAATTCTCAAACCAGCTGAGGAATGAATCGATGCAACCGAAAGAAAAACTTTTCGCGGAATTGAGCACGCGGCTTTCGCGCGACTCGGTGGTTCGACAGGACGAGGCTCTCGCGAAACGCACGACCCTGCGGGTCGGTGGTTGCGCGGACCTTTATGTGGAGCCCGCGTCTGAGGCGGATCTCTCCGCGCTGCTTAAATTCTGCGCAGAACATCGGTTGCGCACTACCATCCTGGGTAGAGGATCGAACCTTTTGATTAAAGACGGAGGCATTCGCGGTGTGGTGATCTGCCTCAATCATCCGGGTTTCAGCCAAATGCATTTTGAAGGCGAGCGGATCACCTGCGGAGCTGGAGTGAAATTGAAAAACCTGTCGGTCGAATCGCGCCGGCACGGATTGGCTGGACTGGAGTTTCTGGAGGGAATACCCGGAAGCGTAGGAGGCGCCCTTCGCATGAACGCCGGCGCTATGGGTTCCTGGATGTTTGAAGTCGTCGAGAGCGTGCGCTTCATGGATATGGCCGGACAGGCCCACGATCGAAAGGCGAGCGAGGTTTACGTCGAATATCGCGGTTGCCCCCTATTCAAGGATCACATTGCATTAGGGGCTGTGCTCAAGGGAGTGCCTGCCGATAGCCAAACAATCGCGCAACGGATGAATACTTACAGCCACAAGCGCTGGGAATCACAGCCCGCGGCTCCAAGCGCAGGATGCATTTTCAAGAATCCAAAGACGATCCCGGCTGGCAAATTGATCGACGAACTGGGCTTGAAAGGAACGCGCGTCGGCGCAGCGGTCGTATCAGATGTGCACGGAAATTTCATTGTGAACGAAGGCGGTGCGTCAGCCCAGGATGTGCTGAACCTGATTGCCCTCGTCAAAAAGCGGGTGAAAGAAAGCCGCGACATCGATCTGGAAACTGAAGTGGAGATCATTGGCGAATGATGCCTGGTCTGGATAGCGACGCATGGCTACTGAAACGTTCGAGAGAGTTGCACGGGTGAAAACTTCCCGCGTCCTTAAAGTGACCGTCATGCTGGGTGCCCCTTCGGCCGAGCGCGAAGTTTCTCTCTGGTCGGGAGCGGCCGTGGCGGACGCGCTTCGTTCACTCGGCCATGACGTCTCTGAAGTCGATCCGAAAACTGAGGATTGGGCCCTTCCAAAGGGGACCGAAGTTGTCTTCCTGGCTTTACATGGAACGTATGGAGAAGATGGAACCGTCCAAACGCGGCTCGAAGAGTTGGGAGTCCCGTATACCGGATGCGGACCAGAATCGAGCCGCATCGCTTTTGACAAGGTCCTCACGAAGCAACGCTGCCAGGCTGCCGGGGTACCAACGGCTCGTTTTACCGTAATCGAGAGCGTATCCGCAAGTTGGCCCATGGGATGGCAACCGCCCCTGGTGATCAAACCAGTGTGCCAGGGTTCGAGCGTAGGCATCCAATTTGTCGAACGTGTTTCGGATTGGAATGACGCACTTACGGAATCGATGCGCTACGATCAGCGAGTATTGGTCGAGGAAAAGATTATAGGCCGCGAGACGACGGTTGGCATTCTCGATGGGGCGCCGCTCCCGATTGTCGAAGTCAGGCCGAAGCAAGGCGTTTACGATTACGCATCGAAATATACGGCCGGCGCGAGTGAATATCTGTGTCCGGCTCCGTTTAGCGATGAGGGAACAGAACGGATTCAACAGGCTGCACTCGGAGCTTTCCAGGCGGTGGGTGGGCGTGATTATGGCCGAGTGGACGTAATGGTGCGTCCTAACGAAGAGCCGGTCGTTCTCGAGGTAAATACTTTGCCCGGCATGACCAAAACGAGCCTTCTGCCAAAGGCAGCCGCGGCTGCTGGGTTCAGCTATGCCGAACTCTGCCAACGCATGATCGATTTGGCTCTGCGCCGCGCTTAGCGGCAACTTCCGATAAATCTCGCCGGTTCAGTGCCGGCATTTCCCACGAGGTGCCCTTGCTTAAACGCAAAGTACGGAATCGCCGTTTCCAACGTTATCACGTCCTCGACGTAAAGTTGCGAGCCAGCGAGCGGCGGCGCTTGCGCTTGCGAGCCTTGGGGGTGGGACTCACCGTCTGCGCGGCGGTGCTGGTCACACTTTTTGTTTTTTGGCGCGGCGGAGATTGGGTGCTGCGCCAGCTCGTCTACGAGAATCCGGCTTTTTCGATCCATCATTTGGACGTGCAGACCGACGGCGCGATCGCACTGGAGCAACTCCGCCGTTGGGCAGGAGTCAAATACGATGACAATCTGCTCGCATTGGACCTGGGTCGCGTTCGACGCGACCTGGAATTGATCCCGGCCATTCGCGGGGTGTCCGCGGAACGCGTGTTGCCGCACACCTTGCGCTTACGGGTCACAGAACGTGAGCCCGTGGCGCAATGCATGATTGCTCACGGTACGAATGCGGCCGATGCCTCTGTTTTTCTGCTCGACCCTGATGGCTATGTGCTCCTGCCACTGCGCGGCGATGAACGCTCCGGGCCCGCATTCACAAATGAGCATCTCCCGCTACTGGTTGGGATTCATCCTCGCGAGTTGCGGCCGGACAAAGCGGTGGAAGCGCCGCAGGTTCGGGAGGCGCTGCGACTGATCCAGGCCTTCGACCGTTCCCAGATGGCAGGCTGGGTCGACTTGCGCCAGATCGACGTCTCGCTTCCGGGCACGCTGCAAGTCCTCACCGAGCAAAGCTCGGAAGTGATCTTCGGCCTTGGCGATTTCGACGTGCAGATGCGGCGTTGGTACGTGGTGGTCGACTATGGGCGAAGAACGGGCAAACACCTTTCCTGGATCGATTTGTCTGTCTCCAACAACGTGCCGGCGCGCTGGTTGGAAGCGAGCCTTGTTCCTCCCATGCCCTCCAAATCCGTGAAATCCGCGAAACTGAAGCGAAAAAATGTTTGATCCTGACTCGATAATAGTTGGCCTCGAAGTCGGCACGTCAAAAATCTGCGCCGTAGTGGGCGAGATGAGTGCGGGCGGAGCGCTGAACATCATCGGTATTGGCCAGGCGCGTTCGCGCGGCGTCCGCAAGGGAGAGATTGCCGATGCCTCAGCCACGGCAGAAGACATCCGCAGCGCCATCGTTGAAGCTGAACAGATGGCGGATGCCGAGATTCGAAGTGTTTATCTCGGCGTAACCGGCGGACATATCCGGGGCTTCACTAATCGTGGAGTGCATCCGGTGGTTTCGGCAGACCGTGAGATCACACAGGAGGATGTCGAAGACGTCATCAAGAATGCCAAGGCCATTAACCTGCCGGCTGAGAATTACGTGCTGCATGCAATTCGTCAGCATTTCCTGGTCGATGGACAGGACGGAATCACGGACCCAATCGGAATGCTGGGCGCGCGCGTTGAAGTCGACATGCATGTGGTGCATGGAAACTTTAATCGGCTGCAAAACCCGATTCGCGCGGTCAAAGGCCTTCAGCTCGAAGTCGAGGCGATCGTGTTCAATGGATTGTCTTCCTCCCTCGCGCTTCTGAGCAGCGAACAGAAGGAGATGGGATCGGTCGTCATCGACATAGGCGGTGGCACGACCGAGTACATTGTCTATATCGGAGGGATCATCAAACATACCGGCGTGCTGGCGGTCGGCGGCGATCATATTTCGAATGATCTCGCCTATGGGCTCCGCGTTCCCTTAAGCAAAGCCGAGGAGCTGAAAATCAAACATGGCGCAGCAGTCGTAATGGAGAGCGACCGGGGCCAAAGTGTTTCCAGCAACGGTGAGTTGGGCCAGGGTTCCCGAAACGTGAATCTCGAACATCTCCGAAGGATTATGTCCCTGCGCCTCGAAGAGACATTCGAACTGATCGAACGCGAGTTGGCCGAGGCAGATTTGCTCGATCTGTTACGCGCCGGGATCGTGCTTTGCGGAGGCGGGGCGCGCATTCCCGGAATCCAGCAACTCGCAGAGCGCGTTTTCCATTTGCCTTGCGCGCTGGCCAAGACCAATTCCATTGCGGGGCTCAAATCCGCGCTCGATCAGCCGGAATTTGCGACTGCGATTGGATTGGTAAAATTCGGTTCGTTTCAACAACGACGCAAGACCGGCAACCTCCTGACGCGCGCCCTGCGCGAAACGCTCGGCGGCCTTTTGGGGAGGAAATAGTTTTTAACGCCAACCCGCCCGGGAGCGCCGGGTCGTTATAACGGCGCTCCCGAGTTTGACACCATGTTGACCACAACCTCTCAAGTGATGGAAAAACAGACACTGACCCTGCAAGTAATAGGTATCGGGGGTGCCGGGTGCAACGCGGTGACCCAGCTGCCCCGCCAGGAATTCGACCACGTCCGCTTTGCGGTCTGCAATACGGATGCTGCGGCCCTGGCCCGTTCGGGAGTGGACTCGAAGCTCGTGCTGGGATCCAAATCCACCCGAGGCTTAGGCGCCGGAGGCGATCCCGACCGCGGCTCCGCCGCTGCGCTCGAGGAGGCGGAGCGTCTCCGGGCTCTTTGCGTGGGCGCCGAGGTGGTTCTCCTGGTGGCCGGGTTGGGAGGCGGCACCGGAACCGGCGCAGCGCCAGTAATCGCCCGGTTTGCCAAAGAGGCCGGTGCGCTTGTGCTTGGGATTGTGATTTTACCGTTCGAATGTGAAGGAACGCGCCGTCAAAAGCAGGCTCAAGCCGGTTTGCAGAAACTCAAGCAAGCTGCCGATGCGGTCATCTGTCTTCCCAATCAAAAGGTCTTTCGCTTCATTGACGAGAACACGAGTGTCGTCGATGCATTTGCCATCACGAACGAGTTCGTCGCCCAGGCCGTTCGCGCTATTTATCGGCTCCTTACCCGGCAGGGTCTCATCAACGTAGACTTCGGCGATCTTTGCGCAGTCACGTGCGGCAAGCATTCCGAAAGCTCCCTGGCTACCGCCGAGGCCGCGGGCGAGAATCGCGCGCGTGAAGTTGTCGAGAAGCTCTTGCGGCATCCACTGCTTGAGACCACGCAGCCGTTGACGGAAGCATCTGCCGTGCTGGTCTCAATCGCCGGCGGGCTCGACCTGACCATGGCCGAAGTGAACAGGGTGATGGAGCAGGTTAATCGTCATTGTGAACACGCTCATATCATTTTGGGGGCGGCGATCGACGATACGTTAACGGGCCGAATCTCGATCACGTTGCTTGCCTCAGCCCCCGGATCTACAGCCTCGAGTGCCGAATCACACGCGTCGCAAGCACCCCTGCGAGACCTGGGGGACCTAAGCTCTCCTCTTTCCAGTCGTCCTTCCAATCGCCCGGTGATTGTGGCGGCGGCGCCCCATGAGTCGACTCTCGAACCGGTCGCCCCGGCCAATGGCAACGCCGCTCCCAGAGCAAAACGTGCGATGAACCGGATGCGGCAGGGGCAACTTCCGCTGGAAATTGTTTCGAAGGGTCGATTCGAAAAGAGTGAACCGACGATTTTTCACGGTCAGGACCTGGACGTCCCGACCTATATCCGGCGTGGTATCGCGCTGAACTAATTTTTAAAGGAGGCGGGAACAACCAAGAAGTTGGCTCGCGAAGCAAACTGCTGCCCGGTTCGTCCGGGCAGTTGCACACAGGATACGCCCCACCACAGTTCTCTAACTGATCGCCTCGTATCCCGCTTCGCGAGCTGCCTCTCCTTCCCGGCGGCAACAGCATGGCGGAGCCATCGGCCTTTCTGCAACTTCCCTACAGCTGAATCGCCCTTCGACTTGGCAATTGCGCCAACCTGCCCAATACTTTTGAGATGGGATCAGCGGGGCTGCTCGTAATCATCGGAATATGCCTGGCCGCCGGTGCGAGCTTCTTCTTCGCACTATCGGAGTCGGCGCTTTATTCGCTCGGCAAATGGAAAGCGCGCCAGTTGGTTGAACGTAGTCCAGTGCGCGGAGCGGTCGTGTTGAAGCTGCTGGAGCATCCGGCAGAGCTCCTCGCGACGATCGTGCTTGGTAATACTCTGGCCAATGCGGCCTTGATTGCCCTGGGGCTCTGGCCTGTGATCAACGGCCAATGGCCCCTTGTCCCGACGGTCGCCGCGATTCTCTTTGTTGTACTCGTTGGAGGAGAAGTCTTGCCAAAGACACTGGCCGTGCGTGCCCCCGAACCCTGGGCGCTGCGCGTCGCGCCTCTGATCCATGCCCTGCAGCGTTCCACCGGCTGGTTTCAGAGCCTGGTCCAACAGTTCAATGATTGGATCTTGCGCGTCACTGTCGCTCGCTCTGTCCGCCCGCAAACTGGCGTCTCCGATGACGAGTATCAGGAGCTGATTGAACTGGCCTTTCAGCAGGGCGCCATTGCCCGTGCCGAAAAGGACATCATTCTGCAGATTGTCAGCCTCGACCGCAAAACGGCCAGTGACGTGATGCGACCGCTGGCTCAGATGGATGCTATTTCAGATGACCTCTCGGTCGAGGAGATGGTTGCGGCCGCGCGCAAATTCAAGCATCGGCGGTTGCCGGTTTATGACGAAACGCCGGACGGCGTTGTGGGCGTGCTGAACACGCAAGCTTTGCTTCTCAATCCGGAGACAG
>Ga0170475_114275526_pt1 | contig 10492 bp, 6 predicted proteins | sample Soicark_Litter_5_FD_111474 | JGI IMG/M metagenome (GOLD analysis project Ga0170475, IMG submission 111474) | Avena fatua rhizosphere microbial communities from Hopland, California, USA. Combined Assembly of 48 SPs | reverse complement strand
TGTCAAATCCACTGAGCAGATGGAAAAGATCGTATCGCTGTGCAAACGGCGCGGGTTCATTTTCCAATCCTCAGAGGTATATGGAGGGTTGAACGGGTTCTGGGATTACGGCCCCTTGGGCGCGGAGTTGAAGCGCAATATCAAAGATTCCTGGTGGCGCACGATGACGTTGCTGCGGGATGATGTAGCCGGCCTGGAAGCATCGATCATTATGCACCCGAAGATCTGGCAGGCGAGCGGGCACACCAGCACGTTCAGTGATCTGATGGTCGATTGCCTGCTGACCAAAAAGCGGTTTCGGGCGGACCAGGTGGAGTCCCAAAGCGGAACCGGATACTTTTATTCCGGCGCGAAGGACGAGGGCAGCGGGAAAGAATCGAAAGATGCGTTTTCGGTGTTGCTGCCGGCGGGCAAGCCGCCGGAGAGCGCCCGAAAGACAGCGACGACGTTCTATCGCGAGCGGGGGCTTGCGAATCCCGTGCTGCAAGGCGAGCGGACAGAGGCGATCAAAGATACGATTCGTTACAATCCGGAAAATGGAGCGCAACTCACGGAGCCGCGGCCATTTAACCTGATGCTCAAGACCTACGTCGGGCCGGTCGAGAGCGAGGACAATCTTTCGTATCTCCGACCGGAAACGGCGCAAGCGATCTTCGTGCAGTTTGCCAATGTGCTCACTGTGTCGCGGCTCAAGGTCCCGTTCGGCATTTGCCAGATCGGAAAAGCATTTCGAAACGAGATCAACCCGCGCAACTTCACCTTTCGTTCGCGTGAATTCGAGCAAATGGAACTCGAGTTTTTCATCCGGCCGGACGAAGCCGTTGAAGCGATCTTTGGCAGCGTTGCAGAGCCGACTGGGCCGGGACATCCGGGTGACCCGCAACCAAATTGGGGGTGGAAGCTTTGGCACCAATATTGGGTCGAGGAACGTTTTGCTTATTACGAGAAGATCGGTCTCCCTCGGCAGTCGCTGGTCGAGTATTGGCAGAAGTCAGATGAGCTGGCGCATTATGCACGCGCGACCGTCGACATTCTTTACAAGTTTCCCTTCAGCAAGCGGGACGAAAAAGGCGAACTTGCAGGCGAAGAACTCGAAGGTGTGGCGGCGCGAAGCGATTTCGATTTGTCGCAACACCAGCGCTTCTCGGGCAAGAGCATGGCGGTGTTCGATGAGGAATTGAAAGTGGCGTGGCCGAAGCTTGCGGAGGAGAAGAAACAACAACTCTCGCAGCGCTATTCAGAGAATCGGCGCAATTATCTCGTTAAAACTGGAGAGACGGCGGAAAAAGCGGACAAGCAGGCGCGTGAGGACGCGGAGAACCTGGCCAAGGGATATTACGTGCCGCATGTGATTGAGCCTTCGGCTGGCGTGGACCGCCTTGCGCTGGCACTGATCTGTAATGCTTACTGCGAGGACCAGGCGCCCGATGAAAAGGGCAAGATGGAAACTCGGGTGGTGATGCGTTTTCATCCGCGGATCGCGCCGATCAAAGTCGCGATTTTCCCACTGCTCAAAAACAAGCCGGAGTTGGTGAGGAAGGCGAAGGAAGTGCGGGACTTGCTTCGCCCTCACATGACGGCATTTTACGATGAAGCGGGAGCGATTGGCCGGCGGTATCGCCGGCAGGACGAAGCGGGCACTCCGTTCGGCGTGACGATTGATTTTGAAACGCTGGGAGAGAAGGGTGCGGAATTGCAGGACACAGTCACCTTGCGGGAGCGTGACAGTATGAAGCAGGAACGCGTGAAGATTTCAGAATTGGTGGGTCGACTCGCGGCGCAGGTCCGCTGATGGGCGAGCAAACTGAAATCATCCGGAAGCGACGGGCACCCACGCTTGGGTGATCATTGTGATCAAGCTCCTGAAGGGGGCGCTGTTTATCTCGGTTGCAATCGCCTTATATGCGCTCTCTGATAACGATCTTCCCGCCGAACTGCGGCATTGGCTGCAACTTTTGCGTTTTAATCCGGAACGTCGTTTTTGGGCTGACCTTGGCAAACAATTTGCCGATGTGCGTGAGGGCCAGGTGCTGTGGGCTGCCGGTGGAACGCTCGTCTACAGTTTGTTTTCTGTCGTTGAAGGAGTCGGCCTGATTTTTCGCGTGAGCTGGGCGGGTTGGATGGCGATTGGTGAATCCGCATTCTTCATCCCGATCGAAGTTTACGAACTGCTTCATCATCGTGAGGTGGGCCATCCCGGGCACCCGGTAATGCTGCTCACAATCCTGGCGCTAAATCTCTTCATCGTCATTTATCTATGGCGGAATAAGGATCGGCTTTTTCGGCATCATCATTGAAGCCCGCATGTTTGTGCGGTGGTTCACAGCCGACAAACTGTTACCCTGCGGAGCACAGCCTAACCGTGCTCGGAGTGCGCCCGGTCCGGCTCAGTTTGATTGACTCCGGGACAGAAATTTATACTATTAAATAGCGAATTGTACTCCGCAGGACCCGGTCGTTCTCGCAGTCTGTCCAGACGGTTTTCGACGTTTTCCCTGTGGCGGCTTTTCACCGCCTTTTCTCAATATGTGGACTAGTTTGTTTCGGTCGCGTTGTATGCGGGTACTTCCGTTGTGCCTGGTCCTTGCGGGTGTTCAATCCTCGCGCGGCGAAGCAATGCTCGAGTTGTTCCAAGTGAATTGGAATGACCTGATCAACAAGATGCCGGAAATCGCGGAGGCTGGTTACACGAGTTTGTGGCTGCCGCCGCCAGCCAAGGCGGGAAGTGGTTACTCAGTCGGGTACGACCTCTTTGATCCCTTCGACCTGGGGGACAAAAACCAGCGCGGCACAACGGCGACCAAATACGGGACCAAGGATCAATTAATCAAGGTCGTCGAGACAGCGCATCGGTTTGGGATTCGGGTTTATTTCGACACCATCATGAATCATCGCGGATTCGATGTGCCTGGATATAATTCCAGTACCCCAACAAATATTTATCCCGGTCTCATACCGACCGATTTCCACCTGCAGACGATCAGCGGAGGTTTCTATCGGAATTGGCCAAACGTGGAGAGCTACGCGAACCAGTGGGACGTGCAGTATGAGCCGCTGAGCGGGTTGATCGATCTGGCGAGTGAACCGGGAACGGTGAACGGTAATTATGGGAATACGCTTGGGAGCACGACGACGAAGCCGACGTTCATTCGACAACCAGGGAACCCGGACTATTACTTCAATCCTTCGAAGCCGAATATTGGCGGCGGGTGGCGGCCCTTTGACGGGAGCAATGGCGTGCCGGTTTCCGAGTATGTGCAGGATTACCTGATTCGCGCGGCGATGTGGACGATGTATGTGACGAAGTGTGATGGCTTCCGGCTGGACGCGGTCAAGCACGTGCCCTCGGGGTTCTTCGGCAGCGGCGGCAATGTCTGGTCCGGCTACACGGGTGGCATACAGGCGACATATGATTGGGTGCATGGCTACGGAACAAACTTCAACTCGAGCTACGCAGAGAGCGACGATTGCCGGAACAGTAACTTCGACAGCGAAACGTCGCGAAATGATGCGCTGCTCTTCGGGGAACATTTGGGCGAGCCGCCAACGTACGGAGAATATATTACGGCCGGCATGCGGTTGCTAAACACGCCGATGCGGAGTGCGGTCGATTCGTGGGCTGGCGGCGGATCGGGTTCGGGCCTGGACCAGCGCGACATCGGCAGCTTCGGGGCGAACCACGGCGTGCAGTTCGCGCAGGACCAGGATCATTCGTTGTGCTGCGTGAACAACCGGTCGCTGCACAACGCGTACTATTTCATGCACGAAGGGATCCCGATGATCTATTCGGATGGGTTCAATTTTGCTGGGGATCCGTCAAGCTCGAGCACGTTCCCAATCGTTCCCCAGGCAAATTATCTCGGTCAATACGGCGATAATCAAATGACCGAAGTAGTTTACCTGCATCATCAACTTTCGCGCGGCGGCACGCGCTCACGCTGGGCCGATGGCAATATCGTTGCGTGGGAACGGTATGATTACCGCGACGTAACCAGCGGCGATCCGTTTAATGATCCGAACGCGACGGTAGTGTTTTTCGCGGCCAACAATAAAACGAGTTTTCCCGGCGATGTCAGTTTTGACGATGGAATCTCACGGACGCCCGATGGTTATTATAGCGTGAGCAGCCCAAGCAATTCGCGAGGGTATGCGATGAAGGTGGGGTTTCCTCCGGGATCGGTTTTGTCGCAACTCGCCAGCTCCGGCCCAGGTGCAAGCCGCGCGCCAGCCAAATTGCTCGTGCATAATGCGACGACGAGTTCCGCGACGGCGACAAGCACGGCCACCGACGGCAACGCGGTCAATCGCGCGCTGCTGGTCAATTCAACCCCGCCGAGCGGCGGGGGGGCGGTCGAGTTGCTTATCCCGGGTGGTGGCTGGGTAATGTATGGCTATCAATGGCCGGAGCCGAGCCGCGCAAACGCACTCACGAACGCCATCGTGTTTCGGCAGGGGGGCGCACCGGTGAAAACCCTGACGGTTTATCGCACGGACGGCGCCAATGGGGACGCGAATTATAACCCGAGCTTCCCATTTCGCATGCGCGGCAGCGTGGACGCGAATGGAAACGTAATTGGAGGGGTGCATGTTTCCAATCGCACCTATGCCATTGACGTGCCCATCATTACTAACGGATTGCTGGACATCCTGGTTCGGAGCGATGCGTCTGGCTTCACTAATATGATTAAGGTGGACGGCGGCATGGACCTGAACAGCCAGATGGGTATTGGAACCATTACCGGGCTGGAACGGCGCGATTGCCGCCCGGGATCAGCAAGTGATGTATTCATAGGATACGAGCAATCGTTGCTGCAGTTTCGCAATGGACCGGAGAAGTTTGCCGCAAAGAACGTCAATCGTGACAACGTCACCTCGTTGGGTGCGGAAACTTACTGGTACACCACAGGGGGTGGATTAACGAGCATCAACGGGAGCGGGAACGGCACGAACATCAGCACCGCCGCTCCGGAGTGGGTTTACCACGATCCTGTTGCGGCGCCCACATCGAGCTCAAGCAATCCTGTCACGCAGATGAACCCCACGAATCCCGCGCCTGGGCAGGCGGTGGATATTTGGGTGAAGACCGGGTCGAACGGGCAAACGAACAAGTGCTACGTGTATTACACGACGGGCAGCTCGAATCCGGAAGGGGCGTTCGGCACAGGCATGGGCAGCACCAAGGCAGTCGCGGGCGTATGGGTGGCGCACGATAGCTCAGATGCGACGCTCGATTGGTTCAAGGCAACTATCCCGGCGAGCGCGCAACAGGCCGGTGTTCAGGTTCGTTACAAGGTCGGCCTCTACAAGGAAAATGTCGGAACTATATCTGATGCTGATAATTCGAAACTGTATGGCTTGAGCCAGTTCGGGGTTACGAACTTTGATCCCACCGCCGTAACCGTCTGGACTCACGCGGATCGCAACACAAATAGCACGACGACCGGGCTTGCGACAGGGTTCCACATCGTTCGAGGCCGCACCTTCCTGCCGCGCACGGGCAAGTCGGGCGTGTATAACACATTTGCGCAAACCTTCTACTACGACGGGCAATTGCCTTCCGGAGTGATCGCGACGCCATCCACAGACGGAACAACATTGAGCAATGCCACTTACAGTGTCGTCGTCCGCGCGGACAGTTCCGTGACAGGCGTTGAGTTCAACATCCAGGATTCCGCCTCGAGCAACGACGACGCGGTCACGGGCCAGAATAATGGTAATGGCATGACAAATGGAGTGGCGAAATTCGTTGCCGCAGCGGCTGCAGCACCGACGTTCGTTGAATGCTCTCTATCCGAATTTGCCCCTGGAATATCACTTTAATTACACGGGGGTTCCCAGCAACGGCACGGCCACGATTACGATGCGGTTCCGCGGGGCCACGGCGACCTTATTTCCTGATCGTTATGGGATAGCGACGCGGACGGTGAACACCATCGCGCCGAGCCAGACACTGCAGCTCGCGAACCCTTCCACGAATGGTTTGATTCTGACCCTGGGAAGTAACGACGTTTATACGATTCAGGCGTGCTTCACTTCCACGCTGACAACCAACAACTACAATCTGTTCAGCGTGTATATCAATGGCGTATTTCAGCCGCGGCAGGCACCGGATCAAACCCCGTTATATCGGATCCTGCCGACAGGTTGCGGCGCGGGTTATCGCTCTTTATCTTATGATTGGAGCGGTGCGGCACCGGGCACGAATGTCATTCAGATCATCTACACCAATCAATTTTATCTGAGCGACACCCGCAGCATCGCCGTCGTGCGCGATGGCGATTCGGACGGCGACGGCATGTCCGATACGGCTGAGTTAATGGCCGGCACTGATCCGTTCAACCCAAACTCGGTCTTGCGCATCACGAGCCTTGAGGATGGCAACCAGCTGGTTGTTTGGGATAGCGTCTCGAATGTGAACTATCAGGTGCTCGCGACGACGAACTTCGCTTCGCCCATGGTGCCGATTAGCCCTGTGATTCCAGCAAGTGGGCCGTCGACTTTCTTCTACGACAACACGCCGGACGCGGTTTCGAAGTTCTACCGCATCCAGGTGGTCCCGTAACGCGGATAGCTCATAGGCAGGCGAAGACGATTCCGCAATGTAGCAGCCGACGTGAGGCTCTAATCACTAGCCCTCTACCCCGCCGGAGATTATAGAGCCTCCTCACGTCGGCTGCTACGCGGCTTATGCAATATACGGGGCTAAGGGAAGCGATTGTGCCGGGACAATCGGCATGCTAATGCTGTCTGCACATGCATAGCACGGCTGGACTGTTTGAGAACAACCGAAAATGGGCGAGTCGCATACTGCGGAAGGATCCGGATTTCTTCAAGCGGCTCTCGGAACAGCAATCACCGAAATACTTGTGGATCGGTTGCTCGGACAGTCGCGTTCCTGCCAACGAGATTGTTGACCTGCTGCCGGGCGAGTTGTTCGTGCATCGGAACGTAGCCAACCTGGTGGTTCACACGGATCTGAATTGTTTGTCGGTCATTCAGTTTGCGATCGACTTGCTCAAGGTTGAGCATGTGATCGTCTGCGGACACTACGGGTGCAGCGGTGTGCGCGCTGCGCTCGGCAATGAACGGCTGGGCCTGGCCGATAATTGGCTGCGGCATCTCCAGGACGTTCGCGATAAGCACAGCCAGGAACCAGGAGTATCGGGTGCGCTCACGCACGAACGGCTATGCGAGCTCAACGTGATCGAACAAGTGCTGAACGTGTGCTTCACGACCACACTTCGGGACGCGTGGGCCCGCGGGCAGGGAATCGCGGTCCACGGATGGATTTACGGTTTGCAAGACGGGTTGCTTACAGACCTGAAGGTGACCGTGAGCGACTTCGCGCAGGCGCTGCCGACTTATCAGGCAGCCTTGAAACTGTTGCGCGTTAATCAGTAGTTTGGCAAAGGATCGGCATGAAACAGACGGTGGTTTTTCTTTTTATGCTCTCGCTAAGTTTGCTCAAAATTTCTGCCGCGGACACTCTCGCGGGCAGCAAAGAGATTATGCGCAGCGAGGCGGCGGAGAAAATTGTAGCAAGTGCGGCGCGCGGCACGCTGGATAAATTTAAAGGAAAAGGCCTCACCGAAGACCAACTCGCGGTCACGCTGGTGGACCTCCGTGACGTGTCAAAACCCGTGGCGGGCAGCTTTCGAGGCGATGAACGCATTTACCCCGCAAGCGTGGTCAAGTTGTTTTATCTGGTGGCGATTCACCGGTGGATGGAGGAGGGGAAGGCGCAGGATACGCCGGAATTGCGGCGAGCGATGCGGGATATGATTGTGGAGTCCTACAACGAAGCGACCGGCCTGGTGCTCGACACTCTCACTGACACGACCAGTGGCCCCGAGTTGCCTTTGCCCGAGCTCGATAAATGGTTTGAGAAGAGGAACGCGGTGAATCGTTATTTTGCTTCGCTGGGGTATACGAACATCAACGCGTGCCGGAAGCCTTGGTGCGAAGGTCCTTACGGGCGTGAAATGCAATCGACGAAGGTGCATACGAACGCTGCGCGCAATGCTCTCACCACCGACGCCACCGCCCGGCTGATGGCGGAAATTGCGTTGCACAAGGCTGGAACGGCAGAGCGTTGCGATCAGATGCTGGAGTTACTAAGCCGGGATCCTTTCAACACGCACACGTCGCTAAATGGACAAGCGCGTGGTTTCACGGGAATGGCACTCCCTGGTGGCTCAAAATTGTGGTCGAAGGCTGGGTGGACCAGCGACACGCGCCACGATGCTGCCTATGTGGAATTGCCCACGGGAGAGAAATTCGTGCTCGTTACCTTCACGACAAACCACCCGAATGAGCGAGAAATAATTGCCGAGGTCGCGCGCCGTGTTATTCAAAGCATACAGAAAAAAAGCTAAGTTCCAGGCTGTTCAACCTTGAGTTTTCATCGCTGCCAGCTATTCTAATAGCGTTCACTGAAGAGGCGCTCCCTAAGCGCTGTTGTATGTCGTATCCATGGACCTGGCTGTTCGTTTCGGGCGTGAAGCGAGCAAGAGCCGCTGCTTTCACGCTCCTGGTTGTAGGTTCTCAGACCCTGCTGGCGCAATCTTTCCTGGTCGCCAATGGGAAGCTCGTATCGTATGACGGCGAGTCGCTGAGAAAATTGGTTGAACCTTCGGCGGCCGCGAACGAAAAAATACTCCATTTGCATGACAGCCGCGCCGCTGGTGGTCACAACCGGTTTCTGCTGAGCAAGCGTTTTGACGACCGATACATTCCGGACAGCGACGTGCCTTCCGGATTCGACCTTTGGCTGCGCGACGATACAGGGACGGAGCGGTTGGTTGATTCACGTGCGTTCCGGGGAAAGTTCGCGCCGGACGGACAACGCTTAGCGTACACGAGCACTGATTGTGTTCTCCACGTTCAGGATCTCGCAGGGAAAAAGCTGCTCGAGGTAAGTCGCGCATATAATCCCTCATGGCGGCAGGATGGCGCGTTCCTGCTTTTCGAGAAAGTGCCGGCGGGACGGAACCCGCATTATCCCGAGACCTTGCATCTCGCGCGCGTTGATGTCGCAACTGGCAAAGAGGAACTGCTCACCGATGGGGCATTCGATGATGTGCGGCCTGAGTATCATCCCTCGGGCAAATGGATTTTGTTTGTGAGCGGGCTGCGCACCGGAATTGCGTCCTTCTGGAAGCTGGATGCGGTGGGCGGCCAACCCGAGCAACTCACAAATGTCGGCAAGCAATCGGTCGACAAGGACTTCGTGCCCACGCCATATAGAACCACGGCCTGGTCCGCGGACGGGCGGTGGTTCATTTACGACTTCAAAGCGGGGGATGTGATGCAAACGTGGGGCATGCAGTTCACGCCGCAAGGTAAATTGGTGCGCACGGTGAAGCTTGCCGATGGGCTGTCTCCCGCCTGGAAAGAGAACGGCAAAAGTTTAGTTTATGTCCGCCACACCAGCGCTGGCGGTGAAGTCGCTTCGGAGGTATTGCCGTGAGAGCCGGAGCCGGTGTTAAAAAGACAGTGTTGGCAGCGGGTCTGTGCCTGCTGGCATCGCTGCCGGTTCCAGCAATCCGGTTCCGCCTGCCACTCGATGCCGATAGCGGTATTCACTTTTATTACGATCATGATTCCGGTTCGGGGACCTCGGATTGGAAGTGCGGTACGCAGACTTACGATGGGCATCCCGGCACTGATTTTACGGGCAGCAATGCCACGCGGGGAACGCCGATTTACGCGGCCGGGGACGGAACGGTAAACACGCATGTAGACGGCTATGGAGATGGTTTCGGCGGAAGTACCGACGGCGGCGGTGCCGGCAACCACGTGGTGCTGAACCACTCGACAAGCCCGCAGCGAACGCATTATTTACACATGCTCCTCGGGACCGTGACCACCAAATCTGTCAATTCTTCCGTGAGTTGCGGCGAGCAGATCGGCAAGATCGGCACATCAGGAAACTCCACTGGTAATCATGTTCATTTCGAACCGCGCGTATTGAGCGGCGGCAGTTATTTGCCTGATGATCCTTACGCGGGCACCTGCGGTGGTCCGACAAGTTTCTGGGTCGACCAGACCGGCGGCAGCCCGACCACGAGCTGCCAGGGCGAGGACGTGAGCGCGCCTTCTGGTCTGACGGCGACGACTCTGTCCACAAACCGAATTTCACTGAGTTGGACGGATAATTCGTTCCTTGAGTCGAATTTTCAGATCGAACGCGCGAATTATCCCACCGGGCCATGGACGCTGATTGGAGTAATACCGGCAAACAGCACATCCTTTATCAGCTCCAACTTGCTGGCGGGGAGCACATTTTTTTATCGCGTAAAATGCTTCAACAGCACCGACGCCTCGCCTTATTCAAATGTTGCCTATGCTAACACCAGCAACACGCCGCCCACGCTCGGAACCATTACGGACAAGAGTGTTCTCGAAGGCCGCGCATTGTCCTTCAACGCTTCCGCCGTCGATCTGAATCTCGGGCGCACCTGGCTGATTACCGACTTCGATAGTTTTGCTG
>Ga0170475_112257495_pt1 | contig 10492 bp, 10 predicted proteins | sample Soicark_Litter_5_FD_111474 | JGI IMG/M metagenome (GOLD analysis project Ga0170475, IMG submission 111474) | Avena fatua rhizosphere microbial communities from Hopland, California, USA. Combined Assembly of 48 SPs | reverse complement strand
GACTTCTCCGACGCAGGCGGCGCAAGGTCACATCCACAGGAGGGTCGCCACACAACACAGGGTGCCGGGAGCACAGCCCGGATCGTGACGAGAGTTCACCGGTCACCTGGAGGGGACCGGGTGAGTCGAGACTAGCACCACTGCGGGTCGTTCTGCTGACTCGAGGGGTACAACGCGTGTCAGTCCGGGACCATTCCCGATTCAGCCCGCTTCCATCGACCAGACCTGTACGCCGACTGGATCGATCCCCAGCTCGTACTTCGTCCATCCGTCCGGCGCCTCCGGCGTGCCGCGGAAAAAGTCGTTCTGACCTGCGGCTCTGCCCGGCGCGGCAACACCCAGCACGGCGACCGTCGGCCCGGCGCCGCTGACGATCGCGGCCTGTCCGCTGCCGCGCAGTTTGTGCACCAGCGCAAGGCTTTCCGGCATCGCCGGCTCGCGGTACTCCTGGTGCAGCCGGTCCTCGGTCGCCGTCAGCAGCAGCTCGGTGCGCCCGGTGAGCGCGGCAACAAGAAGCGCGGCCTTCCCGGCGTTCGCCGACGCGTCGGTGTGGAAAACGACGCTCGGCAGCAGTCCGCGCGCCTCCTTGGTCAGCACGCGATTGTCAGGTACGTACGCAACCACGGCCAGGCCGTCCGCCGGGTCCAGGCGGACCGCGCGGCCGCCCGCCCTTCCGGTCGCCTCCGCGCCTTCCGTCCACGCGATCGTGAAACCACCCAGCGCTGCAGCCGCCACATTGTCGGGATGCCCCTCGATCTCGTTGGCCAGTACGACGATGCGCTCCCGATCGACCGGCTCTCCGGCCAGTCCGTACGCCGCGGCGAGCCCGCCGACGATCGCGGCCGACGACGATCCGAGCCCCCGGCCGTGCGGGATCCGGTTCTCGCAGCGCAGCGTGAACCCGGGCACCGGCGCACCGAGCGCCTCGAGTCCGGCGTGGATCGAGCGCACCACGAGATGCGTCTCGTCCAGCGGTACTTCGCCCTCGCCGGCTCCACTCACCGAAACGGTCACGCCGGATCCGCCCGGAGTCACGATCAGGTCGTCGTACAACGTCAGCGCCAGGCCGAACGCGTCGAAGCCGGGACCGAGGTTGGCGCTCGTCGCCGGGACCCGAACCCGCACCTGGTCACATGGCCGGCGTTCGGCCAGGTGCTCCGCGTCGGCCATGTCAGACCAGACCGGCAACGCGGGCCACGGCGTCGGTGTCGGCCGGCGTGACCGGTGACTCGTCCATCGTGACGTGCTCGAGCGCGGTGTCGATGTCCTTGAGCCCGTGACCGGTGACCGTGATGACGACGGTCGACCCGCCGGACAGCCAGCCCTGCGCCTTCGCGTGCAGCAGACCGGCCACGCCGGCCGCGGACGCCGGCTCGACGAACACGCCCTCGTGGGCGGCCAGCTCACGCTGCGCGGTCAGGATCTGCTGGTCGGTGACCAGCTCGATCCGGCCGCCGGACTCGTCCCGCGCCGCCTCGGCCAGTGTCCACGACGCCGGGTTGCCCACCCGGATCGCGGTGGCCGCGGTGTCCGGCTCCTCGACGATCGCGCCGCGCACGATCGGCGCCGCGCCCTCGGCCTGGAAGCCCCACATCCGCGGGGTCCTGGAGGCGATCTTGTCCTTGGCGTATTCCTGGTAACCCTTCCAGTAGGCCGCGATGTTGCCCGCGTTGCCGACCGGCAGCAGGTGCAGGTCGGGGGCGTCGCCGAGCGCGTCGCAGACCTCGAAGGCCGCGGTCTTCTGCCCTTCCAGGCGGACCGGGTTGACCGAGTTCACCAGCGCCACCGGGTAGTTCTTCCCGAGCTCGCGGACGATCCGCAGGCAGTCGTCGAACCCGCCGTCGATCTGCACCAGTTTGGCGCCGTGTACGACGGCCTGCGCGAGCTTGCCCTTGGAGATCCGTCCCGCGGGAATCAGCACCAGCGGGACCAGTCCGGCGCGGACGGCGTACGCCGCCGCCGACGCCGAGGTGTTGCCGGTCGAGGCGCAGACGACGGCCTTGTCACCGGCCTGCGCGGCGAGCGAGATCGCCACCGTCATGCCGCGGTCCTTGAACGAGCCGGTCGGGTTGTTGCCCTCGACCTTGAGCCAGACCTCGCACCCGGTCTGCTCGCTCAGCCACTGCGCGGCCACCAGCGGCGTCCCGCCTTCGCCGAGCGTGACCACCGGCGTGTCCGCCGCCACGGGAAGCCGGTCTCGGTATTCCTCGATCACGCCCTGCCACTGGTGAGCCATGTGGTCACTCGCCTTCTACCCGCATCACACTGCTGACTTCCCGAACGATGTCCATGTCTCGCAGGGTCTCCACGGTCGCGGACAACGCGGCGTCGGTGGCGGTGTGGGTGACCACGACCAGTTGCGCGTCGCTGCCCCGGCCTTCCTGGCGGACGGTCTGGATGGACACGTCGTGCTCGGAGAAGGCCTGGGCCACCGCCGCCAGCACACCGGCCTTGTCGGCCACGTCCAGCGACACGTGGTAGCGGGTCACCGCATCGCCCATCGGCCGCACGGCCCGCTGGGTGTACGACGACTCGCCGACCCCCGGCACTCCCTTGAGCCGGTTGCGCGCGGCGGACACCAGATCCCCGAGGACGGCACTGGCCGTCGGGGCGCCGCCGGCACCACGACCATAGAACATCAGCTGGCCGGCTGCCTTGCTTTCGACGAAAACCGCGTTGTACGCGTCCCGGACACTGGCCAGCGGGTGCGTGGCCGGAATCATCGCCGGATACACCCGGGCGCTGACGGAGTCGGTGCTCTCGTCCAGCTCGCAGATCGCCAGCGACTTCACCACACAGCCCATCTCGCGGGCCGACGCGATGTCGGTCGCGGTCACGTCCGTGATGCCCTCGCGGTGCACGTCGGCGATCGAGACCCGGGTGTGGAAGGCCAGGCTGGCCAGCAGCGCCGCCTTGGCCGCCGCGTCGAAGCCCTCGATGTCAGCGGTCGGGTCCGCTTCGGCGTACCCGAGCGCCTGTGCCTCCTCCAGCGCCTCGTCGAAGCCGGCGCCGGTGCTGTCCATCTTGTCGAGGATGTAGTTCGTGGTGCCGTTGACGATGCCCATCACCCGGACCACGTCGTCACCGGCGAGCGACTCGCGCAGCGGCCGCAGGATCGGGATGGCGCCGGCCACCGCAGCCTCGAAGTACAGGTCACGCTCGTACTTCTCCGCGGCGGCGAACAGTGCCGGGCCGTCCTCGGCGAGCAACGCCTTGTTCGCCGTGACGACGGAGGCGCCGTGCTCGAGGGCGGTCAGGATCAGGGTCCGGGCCGGCTCGAGGCCGCCGATCACCTCGATCACCAGGTCGAGGTCGCCGCGCGACACCAGCGCCTGGGCGTCGGTCGTGATCAGCGCCGGGTCGACCGCGATGTCGCGCTCCCGGCCGGCCCGGCGCACGGCGATCCCGGCGATCTCCAGCCGGGCGCCCACTCGTGCGGCGAGATGGTCAGCCTGCTCGGTCAGGATCCGCACCACCTCGGTGCCGACCACGCCACAACCGAGCAGGCCCACCTTCAGCGGCTTGTCGTCCTTCAAGGGTGTGCCGTTCACTCCGCCCCCATGTCCAGTGCCAGCAGGTCGTCCTCGGTCTCCCGGCGTACGACGACGCGCGTCCGACCGTCCTTGACCGCGATCACCGGTGGCCGCGGCACGTGGTTGTAGTTGCTCGCCATCGACCGGCAGTACGCGCCGGTGCCCGGGACGGCGATCAGGTCGCCGGGCCGCACGTCGGCGGGCAGGAATTCGTCCTTCACCACGATGTCCCCGGCCTCGCAGTGCTTGCCGACCACGCGGGCCAGCGTCGGCTCGGTGCCGGAGTACCGGTTGGCGAGCGTGCAGGAGTAGTCCGCGTCGTACAGCGCGGCGCGGATGTTGTCGCTCATGCCGCCGTCGACCGATACGTACGTCCGGGAGGCGCCGGCGTCCAGCTCGACCTCCTTGACCGTGCCGACCGAGTAGACCGTGCACATCGCCGGTCCGACGATCGCGCGGCCCGGCTCGATCGAGACCTTGGGCACCTCGACCTCGAAGGCACGGCACTCGTGCTCGACGATCTTGCCCATCTCGGTGGCCAGCTGCGCCGGATCCGACGGGTCGTCCTGGGTGGTGTAGGCGATGCCGAAGCCACCGCCCAGGTCGAGCTCCGGCATGTCGACGCCGAGCTCGTCGGAAACCCTTGCATGCAAGGCGATCACGCGCTTCGCGGCCACCTCGAACCCGGACGAGTCGAAGATCTGCGAGCCGATGTGCGAGTGCAGTCCGAGCAGCTCCAGCTCCGGCGCTTCGTTGACCCGGGCAACGGCTTCGAAGGCCGCGCCGGAGGTGATCGAGAAGCCGAACTTCTGGTCCTCGTGCGCGGTCGCGATGTACTCGTGGGTGTGCGCCTCGACTCCGGCGGTGACCCGGACCATCACCGGCGCGACCACGCCGCGCTCACCGGCCAGCTCGATCAGCCGGGAGATCTCGTACTGGGAGTCGACGATGATCCGGCCGACGCCCGCGTCCAGCGCCCGGGCCAGCTCGGAGGACGACTTGTTGTTGCCGTGGAACCCGAGCCGGCGCGGGTCCGCGCCGGCCCGGAGCGCGACGGCCAGCTCTCCCCCACTGCAGACATCGAGGTTCAGGCCCTCTTCCATCACCCAGCGGACGGCCGTCGTACAGAGGAAAGCCTTGCCGGCGTAGTAGACGTCGAAGTCCTTGAACGCGTTCTTGAACGCGCGGGCCCGGGACCGGAAGTCGTCCTCGTCCAGGACGAAGGCCGGACTGCCGTGCTCGGCCACCAGGTCGCGGACATCGACGCCACCGATGACCAGCGAGCCCTCGGCGGTCTTCTTCGCGGTGGACGACCACAGCTGCGGCACCAGGCCGTTCGGGTCGTGCGGAGCGCGCAGCCAGGGCGGTGCCCGGTGGCCGATGTCGGCGTGCAGCGCGCCCGCCTCGTGCGCCCTCACATCCGCTCCGGTGCGGAGACGCCGAGCAGGTTCAGCCCGTTGGCGAGTACGGTCCGGGTCGCGGAGACCAGGGTCAGCCGAGCCTTGTGCACCGGCTCCACCTCCTCGTCGCCGCGCGGCAGCACGCGGCAGCTGTCGTAGAACTTGTGGAACGCCGACGCGGTGTCCTCGAGGTACCGGGCGATCCGGTGCGGCTCGCGCAGCTCGGCAGCAGTGGCGACGATGCGCGGGAACTCGGCCAGCGCGCGGAGCAGATCGCCCTCGCGCTCGTGGCTGAGCAGACCCGGGTCGAACTCGTCCAGCTTGATGCCGAGCTCGTCGGCGTTCCGCACGATCGAGGCCAGCCGGGCATGCGCGTACTGGACGTAGTACACCGGGTTCTCGCTGGCCTGCCGGGTCATCTCCTCGATGTCCAGCGTCAGCGGCGAGTCGGCCGGGTAGCGGCAGAGCGTGTAGCGGAGCGGGTCGACGCCGCCCTCCTCGACCAGCTCGGCGAGCGTGACGATGGTGCCGGCCCGCTTGGACAGCCGCATCTCCTCGCCACCCTTGAGGATCTTCACCAGCTGGCCGATGAGGATCTCGATGTTGTGCTCGGGGTCGTCACCGGCACAGGCCGCGATCGCCTTCAGCCGGTTCACGTAGCCGTGGTGGTCGGCGCCGAGCAGGTAGATGCAGGTCTCGAAACCGCGCTCGCGCTTGTTCACGTAGTAGGCCGCGTCGGAGGCGAAGTACGTCGGTTCGCCGTTCGAGCGGATCAGGACGCGGTCCTTGTCGTCGGTGAAGTCCGTGGTCCGCATCCACAGCGCGTCGTCGGCCTCGTACAGATGGCCCTGGTCCCTGAGCTTCTGGATCGCGTGGCCGACACCGTCCTGCTCGTGCAGGCTGCGCTCGGAGAACCACACGTCGAACGTGGTGCGGAAATGCTCCAGCTGCGACTGCTGCTCCTTGAGCTGACGCTCGTACCCCGCTTCGCGGAACGCGACGACCTGCTCGTCGTCGGGCAGCTCGGTGATGCCCGGGACCTCGGCGACGATCTGCTTGGCCAGGTCGCCGATGTACTCGCCGTGGTAGCCGTCCTCGGGGATCGGTTCGCCGTGCGCCGCGGCCTTCAGGCTGGCGCCGAACTTGTCCATCTGGGCGCCGCGGTCGTTGATGTAGAACTCCCGGCTGACGCTCGCGCCGGCGGCGGTCAGCACGCGCGCGAGCGCGTCCCCGACCGCGGCCCAGCGGGTGTGACCGAGGTGGAGCGGGCCCGTCGGGTTCGCGGAGATGAACTCGAGGTTGATCGTCCGGCCCCGCAGGCTGTCCGAGGTGCCGTACGCCGGGCCGGCTTCCAGGATCGCCTGCGCGATCTTGCCCTGGGCATCGGCCGCGACCCGCAGGTTGATGAAGCCGGGACCGGCGATGTCGACAGCGGTGATCGCTTCGTCGTCGCGGAGCTTCACCGCCAGCAGCTCGGCGAACTGGCGCGGGTTCAGCCCGGCGCGCTTGCCGAGCTGCATCGCGACGTTCGTGGCGTAGTCCCCGTGCTCGGGGTTCTTGGGTCGCTCGACCTTCAGCTCGCGCGGCAGCCCGCCCTCGACGGTGATGGTGCCGTCGTCGACGAGCGCGGCCAGGGCCTGCAGGATCTTCTCAGCGAGCTGTTCCGGGGTCACCGGCTCAGCCTAATGGCCTCCGGCCCAAACCCTTGACTCAGCATCCACAGCCCGGTACGCACGCGGCAGCTGCTCAATGCCGGGCACTTACCGTGATGTGGCTGTTGCGGATCAGTGGGGTGTCCCAGGCCGCCGGTTTGCCGTCCACGGCGACCGTGAGCCCGGCGCAGGCATCGGCCACGCACTTGGGTCGTACTTGACCCCCCACAGGGTGAAGAACTGGGCCAGCGTCGGGTGCTCGGAGGCGGTTTTGGCCTCCACCCAGACCACGCCGTCGGTGGTGTGGGTGTGGACTGCGGCCTGCTCGGCGCGGAGCCGGTCGACCCCGATCCCGGCGGGCACCTGCACAGGCTTGCCGTCGATCGTGACCGACAGCGTGACGGTGTACGGCGAAGGGCCGGAGAAGTCGAGTGGCAGCCGCTCGAAGCCGGCCTTGTCGATGTAGGAGACCGCGTCGCGGGGCGCGTCCCAGGGTGGTGCGCCGGTCCGGACCTCGGCAGCCGCCGGCGGCGCAGGGCCGACCTGGCAGCCGCCGACAACAGTGCTCGTGAGCAGCAGGGCGGCTGCCGTCACGGCCGCCCGGCGCCACCTGCCTGCTCTCATGAACAGCCAGGTTGCCATGTGGCACCAGGCGGACCGGCGGCCGGGGTCAGTCCTCCGAAGGCATCAGGATCCAGAGCACGATGTAGATCAAGAACTGCGGGCCGGGCAGCAGGCAGCTGATCACGAAGATCAGCCGCATCGTGTTGGACGACATACCGAACCGGCGAGCCAGTCCGGAGCAGACACCGCCGATCCAACGATCGCGCGACGGGCGAACCAGAGTGCTTGCCATGAGTACCGTTTTCCTTTCCGCCGTTGGGCTTACCACCCACTATGACGGTGTCCGGCACGGAACCGATCCCCTCGCGGGCCCCTTCCAGGGTCCACTCAGGGGACCCCCGTACGACGATGGACGGGGGTGCTGAGGGGGTGCTGACCCACAGCACACGCCCCGTACCCCAATTCGGGATTTCGACGCACTTCCTGCTACTGTTCTGCACGTTCCTGAGCCCCCGTAGCTCAGGGGATAGAGCACCGCCCTCCGGAGGCGGGTGCGCAGGTTCGAATCCTGCCGGGGGCGCGCACGAAGCCGAACCGTTGCGGTTCGGCTTTTGTCGTTTCAGAGGCCGGCCGCGGTGCGGCAGTAGGCCCAGGTCCTCCGCCGGGCGATTGCGGTTTCGTGGGTTCGGTTGAGGTAGTGGGTGGGGCGGATCTTGCGGTCGTGCCAGAACTTGCCGGTGAGGGGTTTGGGCTGGGTTGCGGCCAGCCAGATCGTGGTGTCGGCGCCTTCGTCGGGGGTGCGGAGGAAGGGCCGCGTGAGTTTGGTGAAGCCGGGCAGAGACGTGGTGAGGCCGGGAGTCTCTGACCAGCCGGGATGCATCGTGGCTACGAAGGTGGGAGCCAGGTCGGTGGCCAGAAGCGGGGTCAGCGCCACCTGGATGCGTTTGCTGCGGGCGTAGGCGGTGGCGGGGCGGTAAGGGCTGTCGCGGTACTCGGGGTCTTCGGGGAGAGGTTGGGTGTACATGCCTCCGGAGGCGACGAAGATCACCCGGGCGTCGGTCAGTTGCGGGCGGAGGAGCTCCGTGAGGAGCAGCGGGCCCAGGACGTGCGTGGCGAGGGTCAGTTCGTGGCCTTGGGCTGATTCGGTGCGCTCGGCCGGCATCACGCCGGCGTTGTGCACCAGGACGCCGATGGGGCCGGTGAGCTCGGCGGCGTAGCGGCGGATGTCGTCCAGGTCGGAGACGTCGCACTCGTCGACCGTGAAGGTCGCGCCGGGAACCTCGCGGCGGAGGTCGGCCACGGCGGATTCAGCCCGGCCGGCATCGCGAACAGCCAGGTGGACAGTCGCGCCAAGGCGGGCCAGGCCGGCGGCGGTGGCTTTGCCCAGGCCGGAGCGGGCGCCGGTGACGACGGCGGTCTTGCCCTGCAATGCACCCGGCCGCGGATCGTCGGCGGGCCAGGATCTGCTGCGCAGGCGGTAGCCGAGTTTGGTGTAGCCGGGGATCACGGCGCGGTCGAGAAACGTGTCCAGGGCCGCATTCATGCCGCGAGCCTTTCCAAGGCGTTGCGGAGGCCGTCTTCGGCCTCTTCCCCGAGGCGTTCGAAAGGCTTGCGGAAGAACGGTTCGGCGAAGCGGGCCAGGCCCTTGAGCTGGAATTCCGCGCGGTAGACGACCCGGGTGAGTTGCGACTCGCCGGTGAAGGTCATCGTGTCGCGCGCCACGACCGTACGGTTCTCGCCGCGCAGCACCACCCGGTCGGGGCGGTCGGACTTCTCGACGACGTACGTCAGCTCGGTCTCGCGACCGGCGAACTTCGAGACGTTGCGGTACGTCGTACCAACTCCGCCGTCGCCGGAGACCAGAGTGGTCCGTACTGTGCCCGGATCCCACTCCTCGGTGGTCCGGAAGTCGGCCAGGTACTCGAAGACTCGCTCCGGGGTGGCTGCGACGGTTACTTCACGTTCGATGACGATCATCGGTTCTCCTCCACTTGTTCGGCGGCGTGGGCGATGTTGCGCTGCATGCCGCCGAAGACGACGTCGTGGAACGGCCGGATCGCCGCCCAGTACAGCTCCCCCGGTAGACCCCGGGGATGGAACAGTGCACGCTGCCGGAACAGCGTGCGGCCGTGCTCGTCGGTACCGGCGCGCAGCTCCAGCCAGGCCTCGCCGGGCAGTCGCATCTCCGCGCGCAGCCGCAGCAGCCGCCCCCGTTCGAGGGCTTCGACCCGCCACCAATCGAGCGGATCGCCGACCGACAAGGTGTCGGGGTGCAGCCGCCCGCGGCGCAGGCCCGGACCGCCGACGACCCGGTCGAGCAGCCCGCGAGTCCATCAGCCGAACCGCCACGAGTACCAGCCGCGGTGACCACCGATACCTTCGATGACCTTCCAGAGCCGTTCCGGCGGCGCATTGACCGTGCAGTTGCGGTCGTCGACGTACAGCGAGCCACCTGACCACTGCGGATCACTCGGGAGCGGGTCGCTCGGCGCACCCTGGGTGGAGGCGGACGCCCACGACGTACTCACGTCGAAGTCGTGCACCCGCTTCAGTGCGAGCTCCACCGCGCGGTCGAACCCGATCCGGCCGGCGGTCCGCGGATCGACGTACTGGTCGATGTCGTGGTCCTTGCAGACCACCTCGTGCACCAGGCTGTCGACCAGCGGACGCGCGATGCCGCTGGGCACCGGCGTGACCAGCCCCACCCAGTGGCTCGACAGTCCGGGGCTCAGCAGCGGGAGCGAAACGATCCGGCGCGGGCGCAGGCCGGCTACAGCGGCGTACCGCTGCATCATCGCGCGGTACGTCAGCACGTCCGGCCCGCCGATGTCGAAGCCACGGTTCACCTCGGGCGGCATGTGGGCCGACTCGACCAGGTAGTGGAGCACGTCGCGCACCGCGATTGGCTGGATCCGCGTGTCGAGCCACCGCGGGGTGACCATCACCGGCAGCCGTTCGGTCAGGTAACGGAGCATCTCGAACGACGCCGATCCAGAGCCGATGATCACCGCCGCGCGCAGCACCGTCGTCGGTACGCCGCTGGCGAGCAGGATCTCGCCGACCTCACGCCGGGAACCGAGGTGGGGCGACAGGTCGTCGTCCTCCGGGTGCAGGCCGCCGAGGTAAACGATCCGCCCGACAGCGGACTCGCGGCACGCCGTACCGAAAGCAAGCGCGGTCCGCCGGTCGCGGACCTCGAACCGCCGGCCGGTACCAAGTGCGTGGATCAGGTAGTACGCCACGTCGACGCGGTCCAGCGCCCTCGCGAGCACCGCCGGGTCGGACGCGTCGCCTTCGACGACCTCGATCCGCGACCGCCACGGACGGGTGTCCAGCCGCTGCG
>Ga0170475_107912647_pt1 | contig 10493 bp, 11 predicted proteins | sample Soicark_Litter_5_FD_111474 | JGI IMG/M metagenome (GOLD analysis project Ga0170475, IMG submission 111474) | Avena fatua rhizosphere microbial communities from Hopland, California, USA. Combined Assembly of 48 SPs | reverse complement strand
ATGCGGATGCGGATGCGGATGCGGTTGTCGATATAAATGCGAATGAAAAATAAACTACATGATAAAGCTTTATATTCTATAATTATTGAGAACGAGGAATTTTATAATTTTTTAAAAAAATTTATTGGTGCTTTAATTTTTAAAGGTAATAAATCTAAAGCAATTAAATCATTTGATGAAATATTATACCAATTAAAAAAGGCTTTAAAAAGAGAACCACTATCAATTCTTTACGTAATTTTTAAAAAACTTCTTCCTATTTTCACAATAGCTTATAAACGTATGGGTAATCGTTATCAGCCTGTCCCAAAGTTAGCTAATAAAAGTGTTAGAATTGTACTGATGATTGATTGAATAGTAAGAGGTTTAAAAGGTAAATCTAATATTAGAGGTGTAAGATCGACGGATATTGTAAAAATATTAATTGATACTTATCAAGGAAAAGGTAAAGCAATTGCAAATAAGAAAGCATTTTATAGGCGTGCTTTATCTGGACGTCATTTACTAAATAATTATAGAAAAAAAAATAGGAAACTTAATTTTAAAAGAATTAGACAACGTGGTGTTATATTTTAAATGATAAAAAATGATGATGAATTAAAATCCTCAAATAAATTTAGTATTTATTTAAGGATGGGTAGTGTTGAATCTGGCCCCCCGTTAAGTACTATTCTTGGTAATTTTGGTATTAATACAGTGAAATTTGTTAAGGATTTAAATGAATTCACTAGTGAATTACCTACTTATTTTTTATTAGTTGTTAATGTTGTGATCAATTCAGATAGAACGTATAATTTTGATCTAAGCGAGCCAAGTGTTACGCAGCTATTGCGTATTTTATCAAGAAAAAAGCAGATTTATATTTTGGCTCAAGGTGGTTATAAAACTATTGATATAAAAGTTGTTAATATAAAGGATCTCTATTTTATTTGTTATACAAAATTTGGGAATTTTGACGATTCTTCTTTTAGAATGTTATATGGTAGTATATGTTCATTGGACATGTATGTTGATGTTGATGTTGATGAATAAAAATGTCACGCATTTTAGCTAAAAATTCTATTATTAATCAGTTGAGCATTCCTAAAACCATTGGCAGATTTGACAATACATTTTTTTTAGTTTGTATTGATGATGTAAATACAATAAAATTTTATAACAATATTATTATGTTGAAACATTCTTCTTTTATTAAATTTATTAAATATTTTAATTTCTCCGATTCTTACGTGTGTTTTTTTAATGAATATGGATTTATAGATTTATTGAAAATATATTTATCGCATGTAAAATTAAGTCCAAATGATGGAATAAATATGATTCTTGGTTATGTTTTTAATGGTTTTTTCATTAATATTTTTAATATTAATTTAATAGAAAACATATTATTGAAACATAATCACTTTTTAAATTTTGAAAATTTTTTTGTTCAATTAATATTTGTTATAATAAAATTTGTGGAAATTTTTATTTTTCATAACATTGATGTTTTTTTTTTAAATGTTGAGAATTTAATATTTGATTTCTAATGTTGCATATTATACAAAATAGTGTGCTGTTTTTAACAGCCTTGTCGAGTTTTTTTGTTATCTCTGTTTCTAACCCAGTTTTATCATTATTATGATTGATATTATCATTTGGTTTTTCAAGTATTATATTTATGATATTTGGTGTTGAGTTTTTGTCATTATTAATTTTTATGGTTTATATAGGCGCTATTGCTGTTTTGTTCCTTTTTGTTATTATGATGTTAAACATAAAAATAGTTGAAATAAGCTCAACTTATATGCGTTATCTTCCTGTTAGTTTTTTTATAATAATATTTTTTTTATTCGAATTGGCATTATCAATGTATTTAAAATTTAATGTTATTTTTTTTGGAGAATATATTGATTGAATAATTTTTTTTGATTATTATGGTAATTTAAGCTTGTTTGGATTGTTTTTTTATACTTTTTTCAACTATTTCTTGATTGTAATTGCATTCATTTTATTTGTTTCTATGTTAGGTTCTATTGTTTTGGTTGTTAAATGAAGTGAACAGCCATTAAATAATAAAATGATTTATAGTAATTTATTTTACTATAAAAAAAAAGTTACTTTTGTAAGAAATAAAAGAAAAAAAAGATGATTTTGAATGTAGATGAAGTTATTTATACCAGAAGGATTTATATATTTTTATTTATATAGTGGAGCCCCAGATCTTTTTAGCTATTTTTATGGTTCAGTTGATAAAATAATGGTTGATAGTGCTTGTTTTTATCAAGCTAGTAATAATGTTTTTGAAGGCTTTATTTTCAAAAAACATAAGATTATGTGAGGTCCTGGATGAAAGGGTATGATGTTTAATTATGAAGCTCGTTTTTATTTACATTTAAAAATTAATGATAAATTTAATTGAGCTTATCCACACACAATTTTTAAATTACTAACAGATTGGCATGATGCAATGTTTCTTTCTAAGTTTGCTTGAATAAAAGGTTATGGTCTTAGTATGAGTAAGCAATTAACATATGGAACGACGCTTTCTAAAAAATATGTATTATTAGGTTTTGGTGAATATATGTATAGGCCAGACTGAGAAAGTGTAACTTTGTTAGAAAGTTTTTCTAGAAATAGCAGTTGAAATCATTCACCATATGCATTCTTTTTATTTAAATTTGATTCTACTCATTTAATTTATAGAATGTATAATAGAATTTTTGTTTATATTTTTCATTTCATTTATTTATTGATTTCTTGTATTTCTTTACTTCATGTTTATACTTTGGGTTTATTATTTTTCTTCTTTTATTTACTATTATTATATTTTAAATATTTTGTATATTTAGAAAAAAAATGCATTTTCTTCTTTTATAGACATAATAAATATTATAGAAGAATTGAATAAATTTATTTATACACGTATTGAACGACGAACAAATACTGAGGGTAAAGCATCTTCTTTATTTTTATTATATATATTAAATTTAATTTTTTATAAACATTATAAGCTTATTGATGGATATAGTAAATTTTTTATATTATTATTATCATTTAAACAGAAATATTTTAGATTAAATAATTTTTTGTTTTTTGTTTTAGTATATAGTCTTAGACGTGTTTATAAATTTTTTTTAATATTATAGATAGTATTTTTATTTTGATAGGATATAATATTTGAATAGTTTCAAGTTTTTATTTTCCTCTTGTATTTTTCATTCATAAACATACTTTCAAATATGCTGGTATATTTAAGCATCAATTAAATATATGATTTTTTTCATATCTAAATTTCATTGTTAGCGATCTTAGAGATGGTACAGTTAGTTCTAGTGTTCTTGGATGAATACGCTGAACACAGATTTCTTCAGCATGGAATGAATTTGTTGATACTGAATGGTTAAAAATTCATAGATTTAGAAGTGAGTATATAAAAAAAAAGAAAAAAAAAATGAAGTTTGAAATAGAGGAAGAAATGCAGAAAGCTGATGATGAGGTTAGACGACAACGATTAAAACGTCAAGGTATGGATGATGAGCAAATTGAAAAAACTGTTAAATATCATCAGGAAAAAGCCAAACAAACTAATGAAAACAAAGAACAATATATTTTTCATGAAATGATACAAACAAAAAAATATAAAAAAAGATACGAATATTTTAAAAGGAAATTGATTAATAAGTATAAGCCTAAATCTCGCACTTGATTTAAATTGTATAATAATTTTATTTTTGGTTATACAAAAAAAGTTTACGAACAATATGATGAAAGTCTATTAAATATGGATAAAGAAATAAGTTATGAATTTGTTAAAGAAATGGCTTATTATAATTGATTAATGGAAAGAAAATATCTGCTTCTTAAGCAAGATTATGGTTATTTCGATTATATGGATTTTATGACTATTCAAAAAGAAATGTTACAATTTTATCATGAAACTGCACGAATTTTAGGTGTATATAGCTGGATTTTTAAAGTTGTTGGTTTTTTTTTTCAAATCTGATGATCAATATATTAATTATACTAAATTTGACGCTAGATTAGCAATAAGTTCTATTATTAGAATAAATTTAGGAATTTCTAGATTTTATTTTAAGTTTTTTACTTATGAAAATTTACATTTTAGAAATTTTGTTAATAGTTTATTAATATTTTTTCAATTATTAACTTTTTCGTCATATATATTAGTATATTCTTTTGTTTATATTTTATTTTTTTTTTATTATTCATATTTATTTTTTAGATTAATTTTTAGTAGTAATAGAATATTACTATATCACTATTATTTCATATTAATACATAAATTAAAAAAAAAAAGCATTTATTTTGTTATTTTATTTGATAAACTAAATCAGATATTTGGTTATATAAAATTTATTTTACATTTATTAATAAAATTTATTTTATTAATAAGATATGTAAAAGTAATATACCAATTTTTTGTTGATTCTTTTATTGATACTTATTATTGAATTAAATATGGTCTTTTTGATATTTGGTTTTTTTTTTTATTCAAAAGGATATATTCTTATTAATAGATTTAAAATTATATTGATGTTTTTTATTTTTTTTTATTTTACTATTGGATTAACACCATATGATTTATATATTAATACATTTGGATATGTAATAAAAATTTTTTTTTATTATGGTTACTATTTTGCGTTCAAATCAACAATTATAGTTTCTATAAAGAACTCATTGGTTTTGTTTCTTTCATGAGATATTTATCAGAAATTTAATTTTTTTTATTTGTTTTTTTCTTATATTCATTTAATTTATTTAAATAGTATGTATAAAATTTGTATTTATTCATATTTTACACCTCTATTTGATATAATTGGACGATTATTAACATTTCCTTTTTATTTATTTTTAAGTTATACGCCATTTTTGTCTTCTATTTCTCATTGAACTTGATATGATTTAGAGACTTTAGAAATTTTGAATTATTTAAAGCAACAGGAGATTACGAGAGAATTAATATGAAGAAGTCATCATTTTTATAAAACAATATTTGGTGGATTTTTTTTCATCCAATATATAGATTTTATAAAAATAATCATAGTGAATGACTTATTGTTAGCAAATATCTATGATATGGTGTTTTTACCTTAAATTATAAAATAAAAGTTACTTATTTTTTTGCTAGATTATTAGGTTATATATTTGTTTTTCCATATTGAGCACTTAGATATGGTCCTTATTATGTTGCTTGACAATATCATTCCTATGGTATAAATAGCTCTTTTTTGAATATATCTTTATTTATTGTTTATATAGAGATGTATATTAGATGGCATTTATTAGGATTTATTGTTACTTTGTTTGGTGTTTTATTAATTTTCCCATCTGCAGTTTTTTTACTTTATTATGAAATATTTAGTTTTATTATTATTAAATTAAATATTTATTATATACCGTTTTTTTTTAGTAATTTTTTCTTATGTTTAATGAATTATTATGATATATATAATGATTCATGATATAATATTCATGTTAATTTATTATCTTTTTTTTTCTGTATCTAGTTTTTTTTACATTGAAATAGTATTAAGTTATTTATATTATCTAAATATGTTTTCATTAGGTACAATAAAAATAATGGGGCATTTTTTTCAATGTTTTATACCTTTTGTTAGATATTTTATTAAATATGATGTTATGTTCTTTTTTTTTTGAATTGATGCATTTATGTTATTTATGAATTTATTGTTAATTGTTTATAATTTGTGTTCACTCCCTTTTCATTTTATTTTTATTTTTTTTTATAATCTTTATTTATTTTTTAATTTTCACTTTATTGGTACAATAATTGGCGAATCTGCAGAGTTTTTTTATAAATATGTTTTTTATCCATATTTTGTTGTATATTGGGATGGTTTTTTTGATTATTTTGGAAAATATTCTCTTTATTCTTCTGGTTATGGTTATGTTTTAATTAATCAAAGTGCATATTTTACGGATGTTAAAGAGGTTTTTTATTCAAAAAAAGCTTATATGTCTGCGCAGAAAAGATGGGGATTCGTATTTGTTGATGGTTATAATGATTTGTATTATGGATTTATTTTTAGATTATTGTCTTATAGAGAAATAGGTGCTGCTACTTTATTTTTTCAAGTTTATGTGTGATCTTGTTACATATTATATGTATTTATATTATGTTTAGTATTTAGTGGTATTAGTGATTATTTAAGACATAAAGATAATATTTTTCCAGATTCAGCTTATTTATGATATAGACTTACGCCTAATAATAAAATAATTAATTTTTCTCGTGAAGAATTATTTTGAATGACTCAAAATAGGTGACTATTTGCATTTGACAATATAAAAGGTATTTTTGTTGATGATAATATAAAAAAATTCAAAGAAGAAGATGATAATGAGTTATTAAGTAAGTTATCATTTGAATATATAAAAAAATCTGTTAAATATGGATTTACTGTTCTTGATAATGATAATGATTATAAAAAGGAATTAAATTATTTATTAAGTTATGGTTCTTATTTTAAACGAAGTAAATTTAATAAAAAATTAAACCATTATTGGAAAGCAATTAGATATAAAAGAATTCAGAAAAAAATAGAAACCCTGTTTGAAGCCAAAGTGTTTAGTAAGCCATTTGCTTCGGAATATTTTAAATCTTTTAAGTTTGAGCTAATGAAAAATAGTAATGTTGAAGATTTAGAGGTAGTACATTCTTCAAAAAGATTTTGAGATTATTGATTAAATTTTGCTATACCAGTATTAATTTTTAGTAAATATAGTTATGGTACATTGGTTAAATATGACAAAAATTTTAATCTTGGTAATTATTTTAAAGCATTAACTTTGATGACTATGAAAAAAGATGACAAATTCAAAGATTTACATGATTTTTACTTTTTACAACATGATTTTTATGAAAATTTTAATGATATTTGGCTTTGATCAAAACAAGATAAAGGTAATCTATTGAGAAGTGTAGTTAATAGTCGTTATACAAGTAGAATGGTTTATGCATCAAAAAGTAGATTAAATAGCCAATTGCTTGATCCTGTATATATTAATAATTTGTATAATTATTTTGGAAAAATAATTAGAAAATCCACATATGATTCAAGTATATTCAATAATTTGTTAAATATAAGAATGCATAATTTATTAACTTCCGATAGAATTGTTGAAACACAATTAACTGCTAAACAAATTGAAAAAAGAGTTTTAGAAGATTATACAGATTTTATGGAAGTAGGCTGAGAACAGGATAGAATAGAAGATGGTCAATTAGCAGTATATAAATATTTAAGCGAGAGATTATATGATTCATTTTTAGATAACGAACAAGATTCTGAAAGCGATGAAGAAAAAATTTATATTAATACTATGTATAACACATCAAACAAATTATCTTTGAAAAGTCATTATACTCCATTACCTGATCCATGAATGGCTTTTTCTATTATATTGCCAATATTGATTTCTATTCATTTTTATAAAGTTTTTATATTATTTTCTTATGCTTCTTCACATTTCCGTCCATCTTATGTGTATGAGATTTGTTTTTTTCTTGTTTACCTACTTTATTATGTTAATACACATTTATTTTTTGCTACAATATGTTCTAGTTTAATGTTTTATCCTAAATTGTTAAATAAAAGAAGAAGACTAAGAACTTTTGCGACGGCAAAAATATTATCTGTTGTAGAAAAATTTTTTCCTAATAATGAGTTTTTAAGGATGTTGATCAATTTTTCTGCAGTAACACCTTTATTTTTCTTTATTAAGCCAGCTATGGATTTTTTTTTGTTTTACATTATTTTTATTGTAGTAATGGTTGCATTATTTAAAATTATTATTGATGTAGATACACATTAATGACTTGTTTAGTTAAAAATAAGAATAAATTTATTAAGCAAACATGCTTGGATTTGTGAGGAATACACATGAGTTATTTCAAATTAAATAAAGCGGCTAATTTTATTCGTGTTATTAATGATCAATCTAAAAAAAGATTTAGATATTATAAAATGGATTTTATATTTACTTTAAGAAAACGTATTAATTTTAGAAGGCAAAAGCGTTTCAAGGATGATTTCTTATTGCCTAGATTACTTTATAATTTTTATATAATTATTTCTAGAAGAAATTTTATGAAAATTTCTATTAAAGCAAAAAAAAGACAAGGTTATTATATAGAAAATTATTTAGGATTGTTAGAAGGTAGATTGTTCATGATAGTTTATAGATCTCATTTAATTAGTAATTTGTTTATGATTAGATATGTTATAAAATATAACATGTTTTGAATTAATGAAAAAATTCGTGTACATTCTAATTCACTTTTAAAACCGGGTGACATTTTATGGTTCGGCGATAAGGTATGGAAAAGATTATTCAAACATGATTTAAAATTAAGAGTAAGAAGAAATGTAATAATGTGACCTGTCCCTCGATATTTAATTTTTAGCACAAAATTTATGTTTGTGTTATATTGGAGATTTCCTAAATTTAAAGAAATAGTTTATCCTGCTGGCAATATTGACATTTATCTTGCCAATGAATATCATATTATTTAATTGTATTTAATTATTATATTTTTACCATTAATAATTTCGTTAATAGTATTGATATTTGGTAGAATAATAGGTCGCAGTGGATCAACTATTATTGTAATTCTTGGGATGTTACTTTGTCTCATGTTAAGTTTTTTTTTGTTTGCTGAGGTCATATTATCTGGTACTTCTACCAGAATTACTCTTTTTGAATGATTAAATTTTTCAGTACTATATATATATATATCTTTTTTTTTGATGTCGTTACTTGTACAATGTTATTCATTGTATTGTTTATTTCATTTTTTGTTCATTTTTATTCTTTGGAGTATATGGAATATGACCCATCATATCCTAGGTTTATTTCTTATTTGTCCTTATTTACATTTTTTATGATTTTTTTAGTTGTATCTGACAACTATTTGCAAATGTTTATAGGATGAGAAGGCGTAGGATTATCATCCTATTTATTAATTAGCTTTTGATATACGAGAATATTAGCTAATAAAGCAGCTATTAAAGCTATGTTAGTAAATAGAATAGGGGATTTAGCATTATTAACAGCTATGGCAATTATTTTAATTGTTTTTGGAACATTAAAATATAATATAATATTTCCTATAATTCAGTATTATATTGATATAAATTATGTTTTTATTAATTTTGAATTCAATTTAATAACTCTTATTTGTTTTCTGTTATTTATTGGTGCAATGGGAAAATCTGCCCAAATAGGATTACATGTATGATTGCCTGATGCTATGGAAGGCCCAACGCCAGTTTCTGCATTGATTCATGCGGCAACCATGGTCACTGCAGGTGTTTTTTTTGGTTGTAAGAAGCTCTTTTATATTTGAATATTCAAATACTGCACTAATTTTTGTAACTTTTATTGGTGGTATAACTGCTTTATTTTCATCAATAATAGGTGCATCTCAATTTGATATAAAAAGAATAGTTGCCTATTCTACATGTAGTCAATTAGGTTATATGTTTTTTAGTGCAGGCTTATCTATATATACTATTAGTTTTTTCCATTTATTTAATCATGCTTTTTTTAAAGCCTTATTATTTTTAAGTATGGGATCAATAATTCATGGTTTAATGGATGAGCAGGATTTCAGAAGAATGGGGGGTATGGCTATAGCTTTGCCTTTAACTTATATTTCTGTTTTAATCGGTTCGGTTTCTCTTATTGCTATTCCATATTTAACAGGATTCTATTCTAAAGATCTATTATTAGAATTATCTTTTGCTTTTTTTAATATTCTTTCCATTTTTATATATTTCGTTGGAACTATAGCTGCTTTTATTACAGCTTTTTATTCCACTAGATTATTATTTTGAGTATTTTTGTCAAAATTAAATTCATATAGACATTATTTGTATGATGTAAAGGAACCAAGGTTTTTTATGTCTTTTACATTAATAATATTATGTATAATGTCAATTTTTGCTGGATATTTTTTTAGCGAAGCTTATAGTGGTATTGGATCAAATTTGTGGGCCAATTCAATTTTTATAAATACAATTAATTATTCAGTTTATGAAGCTGAATTTGAGTTATTTGTAGTTAAATTATTACCACTTATTGTCAGTATATTTGGAGTTTATTTTTATTATTATTTAAAAAATAATGAATATTATTTTTATTTCTTATTTAATAATGATAAATTCGCCCAAATACATATGTTTTTTAATAAGGCTATGTTTTTTGATTATATGTATAATTATTATTTATATAATTATTTCTTATATAATTCTTATTTTCTATTTTATAAAAAACTAGAAAAAGGAGTTTTCGAATTTTTTGCCCACAATTAGCGTCAAGATCTTTTTTCAAGGCATGAAGTATTGTTGGTTATTTGAACACAGGTTTAGTATATAATTATGTTTTTAACATGATTTATGTTATGACAATAATGCTTGTATTATTGGAATTCTTTACCTGATTGAGTATGCCAGCAATATTAT
>Ga0170475_111375437_pt1 | contig 10494 bp, 10 predicted proteins | sample Soicark_Litter_5_FD_111474 | JGI IMG/M metagenome (GOLD analysis project Ga0170475, IMG submission 111474) | Avena fatua rhizosphere microbial communities from Hopland, California, USA. Combined Assembly of 48 SPs | reverse complement strand
GCCTGCGGCGCTTCACCTGCCGGCTGCAACTGGGTGCTGGGAAAACCGACCAGATGGCAAGCAGCGGCGCCGATATTGGTGAGACGGATTTCCTGCGTGGCATGGCCGCGATAGGCGCCCGCCGCACCGGCGACGACTTGCAGGTCGCCGCTCGCGCAAGGATGCGCGCCGTTTGCGGCTGCCGGTGCCGCCGGAGCTTTTGCAGCCGGCTGGTTCAGCCAGGGAACGGCAGGGGCACTGTGTGCAGGGCTGCCCAGCAACATGCCAAGCATGACAACAGGCATGGCAGACAACACGGTTTGCCGGCCACTAAAAAATTTCGAACGATCTGACATTGGTAATGCTCCAAAGAATGATTGCATGACGGGATATCGCGATTGAACCGGCGCGAAGCGACTTGGTTAGTTGCACACGCTAGTGGCATTCAAGGCGCCGGTCGGCGCCAGCGGTCCATTAGCGCAATTGCTATCGATATTGATTGTCACGCCACCCCAGGTTTCATTGTGGTCACCCTGGTATTGCTTCAGACGCTGGTGATTAGACCAGGAAGTACCGTAACACAGGAAAGAACCGATGTCGATGTATTACTATCCCAGTTCGCAGCCCAAATGAATTGGGGCGGACGCGCTATGGTGGCGAAGTCGCTCAGATAAGACCCGCAAGCGGAACCGTACACGCCCGATTGCTGGGCTGGCGCCACGGCCAGTTGATCGACCCAACCTTGCATGAAAGACTTTACCGCTGCCCGACAAGAGGCATCGTTCGGATAGGCTTCCATGTCATAGACAACCGGCGTGTTTGCCGCACTGTTGGTAAAGCCCAAGGCGATCAATGCATTGTATGCCTTGACCGCTTCATCTTTGCCTTGATGGAGCGCGGTGGCTGTATCGGAGCTGATGCGGCTGGAGAACGTGGTGCAGGGCGCCTGCGGGCCCACCCAGATCAGCGTATGGCGCCATCCCTGAGTATTGGTCGTATTCATCCAGGAGGCCGTCAGGTTGGGCTGCGAGCAGCCACGCACGCTGCCGCCGATGTAAACGCCGATCCAGCTCCACGGCGTATTGGTCCACCAAGCCTGCATTTGCGAGGTCGAGGGCGCGGCGCAGGTATCGAATCCCTTGCCATTGAAGGCGCCGCCACCGCCTGGGTAGGCATATGCGGACTGAGCCGCGAACATGGTTGAGGAAGCGAGCACCAGGGAGGATAACAGGGTCGCTATCGAAGAAGATCGCATGGCGTGCATCGTTAACGTTTCCTTTATAGTGGTTAAGTAATTTTTCTGTATAGAAACTTTACCACAAGAAATTTCTTATTGGCACTATTTAGTGCTACGTTACCAACTATGAATCGCCTCCGATTCTTGAGCTTGCCTCCCACGCCGCCGCCGTCCCTGAAGGCTCGTGCACGGCGCCCTTCGCCAAAAGGCGGGAAAACCCCTAAAATAGATTGATGCGAAGAATCGCATCTCGTTCAACCGCAATGGATTGCCATGCCACTGGAAACTTTCTTATTCGCCGCACCGGCCTCGATCGGCCCGACGCTCGCCGCCGGCCTGTTCGGCCTGCTCATCGGCAGTTTCCTGAACGTGGTGATCTACCGTATTCCGAAAATGATGCAGCGCGAGTCGGACAATTACGTCGCCCACGAGAGCGGCAAGGAATTGCCGCACACCGAGCGCTTCAACCTGATGGCGCCGCGCTCGTCGTGCCCGCATTGCGGCCACCAGATCACGGCGCTGGAAAACATCCCGGTCATCAGCTACCTGGCCCTGGGCGGCAAGTGCCGCGCCTGCAAGGCGCCGATCTCGCCGCGCTACCCGGCCATTGAAATCCTGACCGGCCTGCTCTCGGCCTTGCTCGTGTGGACCTTCGGCAGCGGCTGGATGGGCCTGGCCGCCCTGTTTTTCGGCTACTGCCTGCTGGCGATGACCTTCATCGACTTCGACACCCAGCTGCTGCCGGACGACCTGACCTATCCGCTGCTGTGGGCGGGCCTGCTGATCAACCTGAACGGCACCTTCGTGCCGCTGCGCGACGCGTGATCGGCGCGGCCGCCGGCTATCTCGTGTTGTGGTCGATCTACTGGCTCTTCAAGCTGGCAACAGGCAAGGAAGGAATGGGTTATGGCGACTTCAAGCTGTTGGCCGGGCTCGGCGCCTGGCTCGGCTGGGCCATGCTGCCGACAATCATCCTGCTGTCCTCGGTGGTCGGCGCGGTGGTCGGCGGCAGCCTGATCGTGTTCGCCAAGCGCGGGCGCGACAAGCCGATCCCGTTCGGTCCCTACCTGGCCGGCGCGGGTCTGATCGCCTTGCTGTACGGCGGGCCGATCAGCCGCCACGTCCAGGATTTCCTCGCCTAAGCCACATGGAACAGCAGTCCGGCATCGCCTTTTCGGTCGGCCTGACCGGCGGCATCGGCAGCGGCAAGACCACGGTTGCCGATATGTTCGCCGCCCACGGCGCCTCGGTCATCGACACCGACCAGATCGCCCACGCGCTGACCGCGCCGCACGGGGCTGCCATGCCGGCGCTGGTGGCCGAATTCGGCGCCCAGTTCGCCACCCTTGATGGCGCGCTCGACCGCGCGAAGATGCGCGAACTGGTGTTTGCCGACCCGGCCGCCCGCGTCCGCCTCGAAGCGATCCTGCACCCGCTCATCCGTGACGCGACGGCGGCCGCCGCCGCGATTGCCACCGGCCCCTACACGATCTTCGTGGTGCCGCTCCTGATCGAGTCGGGCGCCTGGCGCGCGCGCATGACGCGGGTGCTGGCAATCGACTGTCCGGAAGAGCTGCAGGTGGCGCGCGTGATGGCCCGCAACGGCCTGGCCGAAGCGCAGGTACGCGCCATCATGGCCGCTCAGGTGAGCCGGGCCGAGCGGCTGGCGGCAGCCGACGACGTCGTCGTCAACGACGACGGCCTGGATGCCTTGCTGCCGCAAGTGGAGCGCCTGCATGCGTTTTATCTCGCGCAAGTAAAAAAATGACAACAAAGTCAAACCAGGATTTGTAATTTTGCGTCGCATGGTTCAGAATCACGGGGTTACTCGCCAGCCCACATTCAGAGGAATGTCATTTTGATCGTCTACGAATATCCTTTCAACGAGCGCATACGCACGTTGTTGCGGCTGGAAGACCTGTACGAGAAATTCAAGTTCTTTGTGCATCAGGAACACCCGATGCAGCATCACGTGGCGCTCGCCACGATCTTCGACATGCTCGAAGTGGCTGGCCGCGCCGACCTCAAATCCGACCTGCTCCAGGAACTGGAGCGCCAAAAGCAGAGTCTGCTAGGCTACCGCTGCAACCCGAACGTGGCCGTGGAGATGCTCGACGCCGTGCTGGCCGAACTGGACCAGGTCAGCGGCGCCCTGGTGGCGGCGCAGGGCAAAACCGGCCAGAACGTGCGCGACAACGAATGGCTGATGAGCATCCGGGGCCGCACGATTATCCCTGGCGGCGCCTGCGAATTCGATTTACCTTCATACTACGCATGGCAGAAGCGTCAGGCCGACCAGCGCCACGCCGATATCATGAACTGGTTCGCGCCGCTGGCGCCGCTGTTCGATGCGCTAGCCCTGGTGCTGCGCTTGCTGCGCGACTCCGGCGGCCCGGTCAAGATGATCGCGGTGGCCGGCAGCTATCAGCAGATGCTACAAGGAAAAATCTACCAGATGCTACGCCTGGCGCTGGACGAGACTTCAGGTGCGATACCCGAAATTTCTGCCAACAAGTACATGCTATGGGTACGCTTCACCACGCAAGATGGCGACCTGAAACCGAAACCGCTGGAAGATACGTACCGTTCGAGCTAACGCTCTGTAACTTTTGATGCTGTAGCTGTTGCCATGACCGTCGTATCCTGCCCCACCTGCGCCAAGAAGGTCGAGTGGACGGAAGCAAACAAGTACCGGCCCTTCTGCTGCGAGCGCTGCAAACAGATCGACCTGGGCGCCTGGGCCGAAGAGAAGTACCGGGTGCCCGAGACCGCGCCGAACGACGATGCGCTCGGCGATCCGTTACCCGAACAATAGGCGCCAACCTCAATGCGGCGATTTATGCAACCGATGCGCCGGGTAGCGCCGTCGTCTCTGCGATTTCAATCCTGGTGCTCGATTGATCTCCGCCACGACGCACTCGCACTGTAGTCGCACACTCCGTCCGGAAATATCTTGTTCAGCCATTCTTTCTGCTGGTCCGTGAACGGCGTGCTGGCGGGATACGTGCCATCGACCAGCGCTGTTGCAACCGGCTTCAGAGCGCACTTGAACGTGTCGCCCTTGATGGAGTCGTCGGCGATCATGCGCGGGCTTGAAAAAATCGGATAGGCGTTGGTGCAGGCGCCAGGCGATTTCTTGTTCAGGATACCGTCCCACGCGGATGGCCCCGAAGCAATCGTAGCGCCGTTGGCGTCGACGCATTTATCCACGAATCTGGCAGGTGGAATGGCGTCGGTCAAGTAGCGGTCCATCACCGAAAGGGCATCCATTACCATGACAAGCGCGCCGATATCCGATCCCGCAAACCAGATCACCTGGTTCTTTGCCGCCGCAGGATTTGCATCCAGAATGCGTGCCCGCACCGAAAAGGATTGACGGGCATTGTGCGTGTCGAGCTCCGGCTCGCGATATAGCCGCAGATCGATCACCGGGATATCCAGCCGGCGGCCAGTAAAAACATGCCCCGAGGCATAGGCATTGCGTATTGCCGACAAATCGCCTGCGCGCCGCTGCGCAGGGGTGCCCGCGGAATCGCGGCAGGCCGTGCCGCGCTTCATGTTTCTTGCGTCGAAGGGGTCGCCTATCGGGTCCCATGCGACAAAGTCAGGCTGCTCCTTCCAGCCGCCGACGCAGGCGTTGATACGTAAGAATTCGTCCACGCCGATCTGGCCTTGCGCCAGCGCACCCAATCCATACTGAACGCCCACGTTGTCGATCGAGGTCGGCGCAAAACCCTGGCTGTCGGTACCATAAATATTCGCAAGGTCGTTCCAATGCGTCCACTTTACCTTGGCAAATGCGTCGGCCGGGTAACGATAGAACGCCGCCGCCTGGTCGTATTCGGGGTCCTTGTACAAAGGATCTAGCACGGTTGATGTCGCCGTTCTCCAACCATTGATACATTCCGTCGATCCCAGGTTGCCGAATATGGCATTGCGTACGGTGTCACTCGCATTCATGCCTTCGATGAACCGCTGCTTGCTCCATGTTGCCCACGGCGATGCTGGATCGAGCGCCACCGCATCCTTGAAATACTGCCCCAGCAGTGGACAATCCGAGATCGGCGTCGTTTGCGTGACCATATCCGGGAACGATTGAATGGCAATGCCGCCATCCAGCAGTCCCGGACGATTCTGCACAAACATATATTGTTGGATAGCTCCGCCCGAACCGCCCAAACCAATCGTGTACCTAGGCTTGCCATAGGCTTCGATAAAATGTTCCTTCGTCATAAGGGCGGTCTCTTCCGCGAGACGCACGTTGTAATGCACGTTGGTTTGATTGCCCGACGAACTGATGACAGCGAAGCCCCCCGCGAGAATTTGCGGTATCAACTGACGTGCGGAGCTATCCAGGCCGTCGTTGAACCACAGGGCCTTGCCTTGCTGGTGACCGATGCCGATGCCACCGCCCAGCCAATACACCAGCTTTCGATTCCAGGCCGATCGATCAAACACGGGCGTGGGGGCAAGCATCACGATCGTGTATAGAAAGCGGTTGATCGACCCCACCTCAGCGCGCACCACAAAAGGCACCGTTGCACCGTTGACTGTGATCGTCGCCAAGTCCGAAGGCGGCGTCGTGTAACCGGCAACGGGGTCGAAGGGCTTAAAGCTGCTGCCGGTATAATAGAAGTATTCGATCCGAGTCGCGATGCCGCAGTACCGGCTGTAACCAACCAGTGTTTCCCCGGCCGGATCGAAGACAGGATGGCCGGTCCCATCTTGGTTGTCCACCAGCGGCTGCCCGAGACCGGACTCTTGCGACCGGCAGATGAAAGGCAGCTGTTGCGGCCCCGTGAATATCGGCCCGGTGATCGGATGGTTGGTTAGCGTAATCGAATCGAGAACGCCCCCATCGTAACCGCCAATCGAATACCGCGCTTCGAGAAGGTTTTTCCCGTTCACGAGATCTGTGACAACGCCTTCCATCCGGTCTCCGTCCCGGGCCATCGGCGGCGCCACCTGCTTGCCATTTAGCCAGAATGTGACGCGCTCCTGGAATTTAGGCGCCGCCTTGACTTCGATACGGGCGTCTCCGCCGGAAACCAGCTCAGGCGCGCTGGACAATACGCTGATCGTTGCCCGTGGCACATTACCGCATCCAGTTACCCCGATTGCAACAGCGATACCGAATATGAAATATGCCTGTCGCTTGCCAGCAGTTTGTATCATGATGCCCTCCTCGTTTTCGGACATCTTTCATTTTTGACCGATGAAATCCGGCAACATTGATTAGAAGCAAGCTTATCGACAGCGCGACAAGAACAACGCGCTCCGGATTGACATTTTCGATCTGACAGACGGACGCGTCCAGGCAAACCCGTCTTTCCCATGCAGGCGGGGGTTCTATGCCGCGACAGACTCCCACCTTGTCTCAGGTGGTGACGCTGATCCCCCGCGGCACCATGATCGGCTTATTGATGCTGCCATAGCGGTCCATGAACAATCCTTCCAGGCCGATTTCAGGCTGGCGGCCCGAAACCAGATCGGCCAGCACGCGGCCCGAACCGCAAGCCATGGTCCAGCCCAGCGTGCCATGACCGGTGTTGAGGAACAGGTTGCGATACGGCGTCGGGCCGATCACCGGCGTGCCGTCCGGCGTCATTGGACGCAGGCCGCACCAGAATTCGGCCTGCGACACGTCGCCGCCCTGCGGGAACAGGTCGGTCACCGAATGTTCCAGCGTGTCGCGCCGCGCACCATGCAGGCGCAGGTCGTAGCCCGCGACTTCGGCGGTGCCGCCGGCCCGGATGCGGTCGCCCAGGCGCGTGATCGCCACCTTGAAGGTCTCGTCCATCACGGTCGATTCCGGCGCGCCGGCCGCGTCGGTGATCGGCACCGTGATCGAATAGCCCTTGACCGGATACACCGGAATCCTGATCCCGATCTGCTTGAGCATCAGCGGTGAATAGCTGCCCAGCGCCAGCACGAAGGAATCGGCCTTCAATTCGCCTTGCGAAGTCACCACGCCTGTGACGCGGTCGCCTTCGGCGGCGAGGCGCTCGATGCCCACTTTGTGACGGAATTGCACGCCCAGTTGCGCCGCCATCCGCGCCAGCGACTGGGTGAACTTGAAACAGTCGCCTGTCTCGTCGCCCGGCAGTTGCAGGCCGCCGACGAACTTGCCGCGGACCCTGGCCAACGCCGGCTCGGCGGCCTCGCAGCCACGCGGATCGAGCAGGTTGTACGGCACGCCCGACTGTTCGAGCACCGCGATGTCGGTCGCCGCGCCATCGAGCTGCCGCTGGTTACGGAACAGCTGCAGCGTGCCCTTGCTGCGTTCGTCGTAGGCGATGCCGGTGTCGGCCCGCAGCCGCACCAGCACGTCGCGGCTGTATTCGGCCAGGCGCACCATGCGACCCTTGTTGATGCCGTAACGCTTGTGATTGCAGTTGCCCAGCATCTGCAGCAGCCAGCTCCACTGGGCCGGATCGAACTTGGGACGGATCACCAGCGGGCTATGCCGCATCAGCAGCCACTTGATGGCCTTGAGCGGTACGCCAGGGCCGGCCCAGGGCGCGGCGTAGCCCGGCGAAACTTCGCCCGCGTTGGCATAACTCGTTTCCATTCCAGCCCCCGCCTGGCGGTCGACGACGGTGACGTCGTGACCGGCCTTGGCCAGGTAATACGCGCAAGTCGTGCCGATGACGCCGCTACCGAGGACGATGATTTTCACAGAGATCCTTCAACTGATTGAGTCAGCCGGGCCGGCGAAGCGCAGCCGGTCCAGCCATTCGAGCAAGGGGACGGTTGCCGGCAGCAGCGGCGCGACGCCGACCGTGCCCTGCCAGGCGAATGCCTGCCCTTCCAGGCTTCGCGGTTCGCCGCGCCAATCGCGGCTGATGTAAAAATGTAGACGCACATGCGCGTGCTCGTACACGTGTTCGACGCAGCACCACGGTTGCGCGCTGACGATGCGCAGTCCCAGCTCCTCGACGAATTCGCGCCGCAGGGCGGCGAAAATGTCTTCGCCCGGCTCGACTTTCCCGCCCGGGAATTCCCAGTAGCCCGCATACGGCTTGCCCGCCGGCCGCTGCCCGAGCAGGACGTCGCCGTTCGGGCGCATCAGGATGCCGACCGCGACATCGACCGGCGCGGCCTTCGCTTCACGCATCCGTCTGTCCGTCCGCCAGTCTGCCGGCATAGTCCTTGGCGAACTGCCAGGCCACGCGCCCGGAGCGCGAGCCGCGCTGCAGCGCCCAGCGCAGCGCATCGGCGCGCGCGGCCTCGCGCTGCGGCGGCGTGCAGCCATAGCTCTCGAGCCAGTGCCCGACGATGTCGAGGTAATCGTCCTGGCGGAACGGGTAGAACGAGAGCCACAGGCCAAAGCGCTCGGACAGCGAAATCTTTTCCTCCACCGTTTCGCCCGGATGCAGGTCGCCATCCTCGCCGTGGGTATAGCCGGCGTTGTCGGACATCTTTTCCGGCAACAGGTGGCGACGGTTCGAGGTGGCGTAGATCAGCACATTGTCCGATTGCGCGGCGATGCTCCCGTCGAGCGCCACCTTGAGCGCCTTGTAGCCCGCCTCGCCCTCCTCGAACGACAGGTCGTCGCAGAACACGACGAAGCGCTCGGGGCGGCCGGCGACAAGATCGACGATGTCCGGCAGATCGGCCAGGTCGGCCTTGTCCACCTCGATCAGGCGCAGTCCGTCGGCCGCGAACTGGTTCAGGCAAGCTTTGATGAGCGAAGACTTGCCGGTGCCGCGCGCGCCCGTCAGCAGCACGTTGTTGGCCGGCCGGCGGCGCACGAACTGGCGCGTGTTCTGCTCGATCTGGCGCTTCTGCGGCTCGATGCGCAGCAGGTCGCCGAGCGCGATATTCGATGCATGCAGCACCGGCTTCAGGTAAGCGCCGCCCGTCGCGCGGCGGCGCCAGCGAAAGGCGAAGCCGCGCTTCCAGTCCGGCTCGCGCGGGATCGGGGGCGGCAGCACCGCTTCCACGCGCGCGAGCAGGGCTTCGGCGCGCTGTAAAAACTGTTCGAGCGAGGTCATGCGGCGCTTACGAACGGTAGTCCGCGTTGATGCTGACGTAGTCGTGCGACAGGTCGCAGGTCCAGACGGTGGCGGCGGCATCTCCACGGGCGAGCTTGACGCGCACCGTGATCTCGGCCTGCTTCATGACGCGCTGGCCGTCCGCTTCCTGGTAGCCGGGATTGCGCCCGCCGTTCCTGGCAACCCACACGTCGTCCAGGTACAGGTCGAGCCGTGTCACGTCGAGGTCGTCGACGCCGGCGTAGCCGACCGCCGCCAGAATCCGGCCGAGGTTCGGGTCCGAGGCGAAGAACGCGGTCTTGACCAGCGGCGAGTGGGCGATCGAGTAGGCGATGCGCCGGCACTCCTCCACATCGCGGCCCTCTTCCACGGCGATCGTGATGAACTTGGTCGCCCCTTCGCCGTCGCGGACGATCTGCTGCGCCAGATTGCGCGCGATGCCGATGACCGCTTCCTTGAGCGCCGCGTATTCGGCGCTGCCGGCGTCGCCGATCTCCAGGCTGCCGGCGCCGGTCGCGATCAGGATGAACGAGTCGTTGGTCGAGGTGTCGCCGTCGATGGTGATGCAGTTGAACGAGCAGTCGGCCGCATCCTTGACCAGCTGGTCCAGCACCGGCTGCGCGACCTTGGCGTCGAACGCCAGGTAGCCGAGCATGGTTGCCATGTTCGGCTTGATCATGCCGGCGCCCTTGCTGATCCCGGTCAGGGTGACGGCATGGCCGCCGATGGTCACGCTGCGCGAGGCCGCCTTCGGCTGGGTGTCGGTGGTCATGATTGCCTCGGCCGCGTTGAACCAGTTGTCCTGCTTCAGGTTCGCCACGGCGGACGGCAAGCCGGCGATGATTTTCTCGACCGGCAGCGGTTCGAGGATCACTCCGGTCGAAAACGGCAGCACCTGCTGCGCGCTGCAACCGAGCAGGCGCGCCACTTCGGCGCAAGTGGCCTGGGCGTTGGCCAGGCCCGGCTCCCCGGTGCCGGCATTGGCGTTGCCGGTATTGACCACCAGCGCGCGGATCGGCGCGCCGCCGCAGGCCGACGCCAGGTGAGCCTTGCTCACCTGGACCGGCGCCGCGCAAAAACGGTTCCTGGTAAACACGCCGGCGACCGTCGCGCCCTCGGCGAGCTTCATCACCAGCAAGTCCTTACGGTTGGGCTTCTTGATGCCGGCTTCGGCAAAGCCGATTTCGATCCCGCCGACGGGTTTCAGGTCGGCGGCGACAGGCAGGGGAGAATTGACGGCCATAACGATCTTTAGCGTAGAAATATTGGAATCCAATATTG
>Ga0170475_120417908_pt1 | contig 10495 bp, 21 predicted proteins | sample Soicark_Litter_5_FD_111474 | JGI IMG/M metagenome (GOLD analysis project Ga0170475, IMG submission 111474) | Avena fatua rhizosphere microbial communities from Hopland, California, USA. Combined Assembly of 48 SPs | reverse complement strand
GTTCCAATAATGCCGGGGCGCGACCATGTGTTCCGCGGGGCGACCGCTAGTTCTCCCAGTGCGAGCTTCGGGCGAATGCGTGAATGGCGGCCTCGCGCCTCGAAGTCGGTGCGCAGGATCGATTGATTCTGGACTTATTAACGCACAGGGGGGTTGCGGCCGATGCGAGGGTATGGGAGCCACGAGGCGCACCCGTCGCCAAGCGTGACCTGTGCTGCACGCGCGCCCGTTCTTCGTCTGGGCGCTTGGCCAGAACGCGACGTAGCAACGTGCTCACTATGCGACACAGCTGCGCTGAGCTTTCACACTTTGTTTTCCCTGACTGCGAATCTTCCCCGCGCTGTGCAGCCAATCTGGTATTCTCTCGGTGCATGAGGATGAACCCCTTAGCCCCGCCCGCCGGCGGGGCCTTTTTTAAGCAGCCTCGCATTCCTTGGAACCGGCGCACTGGTCGCCGCCTTATCTGATCGCGTCCGGCCTAGGAATCGACGTCCTGTGGGTGGGAGGCCCTGGTCTCTTGTAATCCAGGGCCTTTCCATCATAGCGCGAAGCGCGTTCTCGCGAGCCGCCGTTCTTCCCTGCTCGGCGCACGCGGCTCAGACACAAAACGCTAACTGCCGGCATTGGACGCGCGGATGAAGCTCAGGACGCGCCTGGAGGCAACGCCACGCGCGCACGCACGGGAGCGTACCACTCTCAAAACTTACTTCTCTTCTGACCGGGGGAACCAGATCGAAAGTGCCTGGGTTGCTTTCGCATCACAAACCAAGAGGCCTTCCATGATTACGAAATTCAGCGTGGCAGTGGTCTTCGCAGTGTTGTTGGGATCACCGGCCTTTGCGCAAGACGCAGGAAGCCAGAAATTCCTGAAAGAAGCGATAGAAGGCAATTTCGCTGAGGTAGAGATGGGAAAATTGGCCCAAAAGCAGGGCGCCAGTGAAGGTGTCCGGGCGTTTGGCCAAATGCTCGAGAAGGATCATTCGGATGCTAATCAAAAGGCAACCGCAGTGGCAAATTCAGTGAGCATCACGGCACCGACCGCGCCCAACAAAAAGCAGAAAGCTGATTACGACAAGATGTCGAAGTCATCGGGCCCGAAATTTGATAAGGAGTTCGCAGCTCACATGGTCGCCGACCATAAGAAGGACATCAAAGAATACGAAAAGGCGGCCAAGAAACAGGACGCTGTAGGGAATTATGCGAAAGAGACCTTACCTACCCTACGCAAGCACTTGGAGACCGCGCAGTCCTTGAATGGCAATACCAGCACTGCAAATCCGCCCCCGAAGTCGCCGGCCGTGATTGCGGTCCCAGCACCAGCGGCAGGCGTGCCCGCCCCCGCACCTGAGACTACGGGGGGCGACAAGGTGCGTTAGTCAGTCGTGCGGCTTCCTCCGGTCGAAGTTAGCGCTCCTTCAGCTAGACCACCTCGGCGCGGCCGCGGTCCATCTCGGTCGTTGTGAGGCCAAGCGCCTCGCGCGTCACCGCTAGGCGCGCGCCGATCGCTAATAAGGAGGTTGGGTCCGGCATCGCGTTCCCCGCTGTCGTGTCGGATATTCAACACAGAAACCAACTTCGCGGCTCGACGTTCTGTCGAGGCTTGCCGCTGGATTGCCGGTGCCTGTCTCCTTGATTGAGCCTCATGTTGCTGGGTTCCAGTCGTCAGGCGGCAAGCTCTCTCTGAGAGACCAAACCTAGCCCCGCTTCGGCGGGGCTTTTTTGTGTGCTCCTGTCGGATTCTCGACATAGCAACCAACTTCGCGGCTCGACGTTTCGTCAGTGGCTTGCCGCCGATGCCTGAGCCCTCCTTTGTTTCGATCCTCTGGTGAGGGGCTGGGCTTGGACGTTAGGCGGCAAGTCGTCTTACGCTGTGCGGTCACGCCGCTTTTGCCGAGCTTCCCCAGATGCTCCAGGTAAACGCGATCAATCTGGGCTTGGACTTCGGGATGCCGGACGCTTGAAAGGCATCGGCCAGTACAGTCAGTGCGACCCACTTGGGGCTATGATCGGGGCGCCGTAAGCCAGTCTTCATCGCGCCGGCCGCCGTTCGCGTTCCTCGATAATTGTTTCGCCAGTAGTCCCACTCTCGCGGCACTCAGTGCGCATTCGGCTTTCAGCTTCTGTGCGCACGCCGAAGCCAACACCCCCGATTATGACCCCGATCCCAGGCGCGGGGCGTTCCTCGACGATCCTGCACCGTTTCGTGCTCGGTTCTTGAACGATGTAGTAGTCGGCAAGGGTGGGCGTAACCGCCAAAACTGTCAGAGCGGCACCGGCTAGAAATGCTCGCATGAGAGTCTCCCTTAGTAATCCGCACGAGGCAGACACCCTTCGGCGGGGTTGCCCCTGCAAACAAATGCGCGTTAGAGCCCGGGGTTCCAAGTGATGAAGTGCTCTTGCCGGGCTCGCGTGTTGTCTAGATCAAGACCAGAGCCCGCCCCTGCTGCGTCGTCGGAAGAGAGAGGGAATCAGCAGGCGTCGGCTGACGATCGCGCTGGCATTACGCAGGCGTTTGCTGGCGCGGGCAGATGCGGCCCAGGCTAGCGCCGCAGGCCGCTGGGCGGGACGGTTGACACCGAAATTTCAGTCCAGCGTGGCGACGGCGCTGCTACGCTGCGCTGGGTTCCGCGCTGTCGCAGTAGCCCGCGTTTGCCTTCCGCCGGCGATCATCTTTAGCGCCTCATATACAGCTCGCGCTCCTTGCGTACTTGGTCAGTCGTGTATGGGCCTTCGTTTGAATTGAACGACTGCCAGCCTGTCTGCCGGTAGGCCGAGGCACGTTCCCGCACATTCACTGCAGATCGATCCATAATGGCCTGGAGGCGCGCTGCGTCAGCGTCAGGTACGCGCGCGCTGACGACTGCCCCGCCGCGGCGTAAACCTTCAGCGTATACATCGGCATCCTCTTTGCTCACGCCGGCCTGCGTGAGCGCGCCGACAACACTCCCCGCCAAACCTCCAGCCGCTGCGCCGGCCAATGTTGACACCAGCCATCCCGCGGCGACTACCGGACCAACGCCGGGAATAGCCATTAGGCCAAGCCCGGCGAGCAAGCCCGCCGTGCCGCCTACGGCCGCGCCGACGCCGGCACCGGCACCGGCGGCCTCGGCCCGGTCATCTTTGCCGTCAAGATCGCGATCTGGGAACGTACCTCGCTCCTTCCGCTCATCGGACGAGTACCAGTTGTCGGCGTTGCTTGCGATGATAGAAATATCGTTGTGCGCGACACCGGCAGCTTCAAGGTTACGAACCGCCTCTTCGGCATCGGCATAGCTGTTGTAAAGTCGCGAGATGGTAGCTGTCATCGAACTCCTCCTGCGACCCGCTTGGGGTCATTTTTATGGCGCGGCAGGGACCACTATTGCGCAGTGACGTTGCCCTGAAAGTCGAGACTCACCGTCACGCTCTTGCCGTCTTTCATGGCCTTTCCACGCCAGACGCCTTGATCATCCTTGCGCAACTCACTCACATTCGAGAAGCCGTTCGATTCTATGCGTGACTTCGCCTGACCCTCGGTAAAGCTGTTAGAGCCAGCGACGGGCGCTCCAGGATTGGGTGGAGTATTGGGAGTATTAACGGCCGGCGTGTTGGCATCACGATTGGCTGGCTGCGCCATGGCAGTGCCCGTGATCATGACGGCGGCTGCAGCGATCGCCAGATAAGTGCGCATTTTGCCTTTTCCTGTGTAGGCGTAGACGCTCCCCAAACTCTTTCGATCGCGAAATGTTCCTGAGCTGGCAAAAGGGCGTGACGCTCCGCTATCCATCTCGCTCGATCAACCTCAACTTATGTTTCGCATCTCCGCTAGCTGGAGCGGTGGGCTTGCCGGTCTTGTTGCAGGGCGGCGAGCAGGCTTGCCTGGACAGGAGGCCCAGAGAAGGCGGAGGTTGGTGGCCAAACTCCTCTCAGCACGTCGGCTGGTTTATTGCGTGGATGGGCGGACACTACTTGGCGTTAGGCATCCGCCCGCTCCGCTTGCGAGTCGGCGCTACTTTGGGCTTGCCAGTGCTCGCGGGTCCGAGCGCTTCCACGCGCTACCTCTTCAAGGCCACAATTTTTACGCCCTGCCTCCCCTTGCGCAATCGCCTTGCGTACCTCGATCGGCTCACGGCGAAGTCACGCTCGTCACAGCACACCACCTCGCCATCGATCGGGCACGACCGCCACAGTGAGGTGGTTCACGGCCTCAACGCAAGCGCCGCGGCAGGTGATTAGTGCCAACAGGGTCTCGCTGGCCATCAGGCGAGCGTGATGTCAGGCGTGAATGGGACGCGCCCGCCCCTGCTAAAGCGCCTCCCATACCCGGTCCAGCAAGCCGGAGGCGATGACTGCGGTGATCGCCACGAGGATCGAGGTGATCAGGTCGTGCAGTACGTCGCTCGCGACATGGCGATTGGTCATGCTGAGACAATCGCCGACCGATCCGTGAGTTCCAGCGCGGCCCCAGTCATGGCCGTTGCCGGGTGATGAGGCGGATACCCACGGGATCGCGACGGGCCATGAGCCGGAAGCCGTCGTGCTTGATCTCATGAATCCAGTGGGAGCCGGACGGGGGCTTGTCGGCGGGGGACGGGAGGCAGGGTTCGATGAAGCTTGCCCGGTCGGCGGCAAGGCGCTTACGCATACCTAATCGCTTTTACTGAGGTGGGTCTCCGCACTTTTCGCAATATCCGTCGAGGTAGCGAGAGAGACTACGATTTGACGTCGTCGTTCTGTTGTTCGCGATGATGGGGTGGATCTCGTCCAGGATGTTGGGACAGCCATCGAAGCGATCGAACTCCGCGCGGGGCTTTTGAGGGCGCTCACATCGCTGTCCAGCGGCGCCATCTTGGCGTCGCACACTATGTGACCCAAGGGCGCGGCCATAGCGCGTCTTGGGCATGGTTGGTCCTTGTCGATGCCGGAGCGGAGACCGGACGGGCCGAGCTGGAGGGGCATCGATTACGTTGGGTCTCCGACATAGGAACGGACGGCGGTCGAGCGCATTTTACGGGTGCCCGATGGGTATTTTGTCGGGTTGAGTAGGGCCCGCTCCGATCGGGTCTCGAAGATCAGGAACACCGTGCCATGCCTCGAACAAATAAGCCCAATCGCTACGCGGATTTTCTGACCGTTTTGTGCCCGACCACCCGGACCTCCATCCCGACGAAAATAGCGACCGACGTGCGAACCCTCGCAAAAGCGTGGCATTCAAAAATCAAGGTCCCATGTCCTCATTGCGGGGCGGTCCATACGTACAGGGTGTGTGAAGCATTCGTAGAGGGAGCAATCTCACAAGCACGCCTCAGAGGCGAGCATACGATGGTCACCGACCTCAGTCCTTTTCGGCCGCACGCCTAAACTATCGGCCGCCGTCATTGTGGCTGATCCTCTGCGGAGTGCGACAGATCATTCGTGTGGGTGAGCACCCTGGCCGAGATCGCGACAATCGATCCAGCCGCCGCAAGCACGACAGCTGATGAATGTTCGGCCTCGTCCTTCGGGGGGTCGCCAAGCGGTTTTCCGATGTTCTTTCCACGAGGGACGTTGGGCATCAGTGCCTCGTGCGTGCGTGCAGTGTAGCGATGATTTGCATTCGTCGCAGACGATGTCAGCGGCGTCATGATCGGCTACATTGTGCGCCTTCAGCACCGTCGAAGATCATCGGCTGCACTTTCTTGCAGGTGTCGTAGTACACAAAGGGAAACTCGGGCGAACGGCCCGATTGTAGCGTGATCCTAGCCGCTTCGACATCCCCTCCGGCCCCATCTTGCAGGCGTGCTGGAAGACAACGGCGCCTTCCGGGTGTTTCCATGTGCTCGTTCAGGCGGACACCTGGTCGGCTCTTGCGCAGGGCGCTGGCGAGCCTGGCTTTGCGCACTTCGGTCGCGGCGAAAGTCCGTGCCGTTCAGCTCCAGAAGATCGAAGGCGTAGAGGAACGCCTTGGGCTCACTACGGCGGTGGCGCAATAATTGGAAGGCGGCCACACCCTTCTAATCGCAGCACACGACTTCCCCGTCGATCAGGCAGGACCGCACCTTGCGATGGTTCACGGCCTCGGCCACCATGGGGTAGCGGTTCGTCCAGTCATTGCCGCTGCGGGTGATGAGCGAATGCCAACGGGGTCGCGCCCGCCATCAGCCGGCAACCGTCGTGCTTTAATCTCGTGAATCCAACTGGAACCCGTCGGCGGCTTGGGAGCGCGGGGAGGGCAGGCAGGGCTCAATGAAACTCGCCCGGTCAGCGGCCAGGCGCTTCGCCAACGCTCGATTGACATGCGCCGAATGTAGGTGCCGCGGCGCTTTTCGGGGAGTCTCGCTAACGGGCGAGCAGTGGCACCAAGGGGGAAAATCTTGGGGCCTGCGGCCCCGGCAGCCGAAGGGGCTAACCTCTAGCCTTAGAGGCCGCCTAAATATTTAGCACCTTACTGCCTACTGCCCAACCTCGCCGTAGGGCCGCCCTCGATTGGCAGCCTGTACCGCGATCGTTTGGTTTTGCCCTACCCCTCAAGCGCTGGAACCTATTCACCCATCAGAACTTATCGCTCGAAACGATTGAAGGGGAAGGAAAGTGCAGAACGAGCCGCCGGTGATAATTCTGGTCGTTGAGGACGACCACGCGGTCCAAGTGATAGTTGAAGAGGCGCTCTCGGAAGGAGGATTTGGGTTTGCCATCGTTCGGTCGGGCGAAGAGGCCATTGCTCTCCTAGAGCGTACGCCGGAGAAGTACCGCGCCTTGCTAACGGATATCAATTTGGCCGGCAGCCTGGATGGCTGGGACGTGGCAAAGCGAGCGCGAGAATTAAGGCCCGACATTCCAGTGATCTATATGACCGGGGCGGCTGCGCATCAGTGGTCGTCGCACGGGGTGCCCAACAGCATTCTTCTAAACAAGCCCTTCGCGCCCGCGCAAATTGTTGCGGCTGTCGCTCAACTGTTGAACACAGCAACGCCCCCTGCTCAAAATTAGGATCGGACGGAGCCTGCGCGATCAGTGTAGTAAATGCGATATTGGGGCACGTTTCGGCTTCGCCGTTGTCAGCGAGGTCCTTCCAGGCAGTCGGTTTGGGTTGACCGCCAGTGCTCTCCGTAGGGACCTACTGCAAGTGCTGCGGCTCTTAACCGAACGGGGTCCCTTCCCCAACTGATGCCGCGCAGAGGAGTTTCGACGCGAGCAGGGTCTTGCGTTCTTGGCTGCGGCTATAAAGCGGCAGTGCTCCTAGCGCCTGGTCAAGGACCGCGCTCAACAGGGAAACCGTTTCAGGATCGAAAGCGGTTGTATTGGTAAGCATGATGTCGTTCCAAAGTGCGATCCGCGACAGTAATTTTGTGCCGCATATCGAAGTTTGTCTGTTGGGTTTCCGACGCAATTTCAAAGATTCGTTGCTATTCCCCAACCGTGGCTGGATTTGGAATTTGACGCCGTGTGTCGGGAACCGCACCGACGAGACCGCCCAAGAAATGCTCCATGAGTTTGTCGCCGGCAGCGCCCCCTGCCGAGAGTCCCCCCATGCCGATTCGGCCCTTCCTGGGTGGCCAGAAATTCGATTCGGAGACGATCCGGATCATGGGCCTCGCATTTGAGATGGCCCTAGTCGCCCTTCGACTTGCTGATCGCGGCGACCTTGCCAATGAAGTAGTCGCACACAAAGTCATTGCGCTTGCGAAGGCTGGTGAGCGCGATCCCGCACGATTGTGCGATGGCGTGTTGCTAGAATTGCGCCGGCCGCCGCCGCAAATTTGACTGCTCCGAGCAATTTTGAACAGAATCACTTTCGTACCGTCGAATATCGATAGCGCCTTCCGGAGTAATCGGAGGGCGCATGTTTCTTACATCTACAGAATGCCGCGCGATTGCCGAAGAGAAGCTGGCAGAGGCAGGCCGCGACGAACGGCACCGAAAGCACTTTATCACCGCTGCCCAAGGCTGGCTTTTTCTCGCCGGTCAACTGAGACGTCTCGAAAAGTCCCCTTGGATATGATGTGGTAGAGAAGTACGCCGCCTCAGTTGGAGGGCCGCATCATCAATCATCGAAAAGAGAAGCTTGACCGACCAATCCTGCTGCCTTCTTCACCTCAATTGGATCGGTCGCAAAGTCCGCCATCAACGGAAACTCCAGTGTATCCCTCAGCGCAATCCCAAGTAAAAGCCCGTTGCGACGAATATCTGGATGAAAATCGTCGCCGAACTTCTTTTGAACCCTGTGAGCGACGGGTAGACGTTTGAGAGATAGACTGCTGAAGACACGAGGTAGATGACTGCGGCCATCCCAGTAACCACGAGGAGATTCGGGCCCTCAGGGCATGAAAGAATGCAAACATTATCCTCGAACATGCGACGGCTGTAATCGCCAGAATCAACAAAGAACTTTTTTTGAAATTAACATGCATGATAGTGTGGCGCCGTTTGCGCATGATACGATCGTACCGTAGCCGGGGCTATCGCACGAACGTAATTTTTGAGGATAGGCGGGGTTTGAGGGGCATCGCTCATCCCGTCCTAACAGCCGCCGCGGTCACGTCTCCGCTCTGCAAGTCTTTGACCTCAACAATGCTGTGAGGATTCTTGCTTTTGATGAGCCGAGCGGCCTCCATCGCGTAGTCCTTTCGATCGCGATAGGTGCGCGGTGTGTCGTCTATTCTAATTTCGAACTGAGCGCCCGTCATTGCGGTTGTTGAAGTCATGGCACGCCGGTGGGCCTTCCTTAGTTCTGGGGTGAGCAATTTTGACCAGACATATTCGCGGATCGGAAGCACCATCCTACAATGGACGAGGCCGAGAATCTGCGGCGAGCAGCGCTCCCGCCACAAGGAAGTACGCTGTAATGGCACTTTACTATTTTCACCTAACAGACGGCACGACCAGTTTAGACGATCAGGGCTCCGATTTGCCCGATCTCGCTGCCGTGCGTCATGTAGCCCTTGCGACTGCATCGGAGGTCCTCGGCGCATCAAAGCCGGGCCAGCGTTCTGGGCGGGTGAGCCGTGGAAGCTTTGGGTCACAGATAGGCCAAACGGCGGCGGCGCGACCTTGCTGACGATGCAATTCACGGCAACCGAAACTGATTTGCGCACGCAGCAAAAGAAACCGGTGGCAGCTTCCGATGTCCATGAACTCATGGCAGCGCCTGCCGACAAGCGGGATTAAGGAGGCAGCTCAGAGCGGCGGCGAATCAACCGCGTTGCCTGTTGCGGGCAGCACTTCTGGCGACCAACCGATCAGCTTGCTGAAATGCGCATTAATGGCGGAGTAACACTCGCAGCAGCTGTCGTGCAGCCCCTCAACATCAGTCACGTTGATGTGGCCACGGCGATACCTGATCAAACCAGCCTCTTGCAGTCTGCGGGCCACAAGGGTGACGCTGCTACGCTGCACGCCCAGCATCTGCGCCAGGAATTCCTGCGTCAGTGGCAAGGTGTCGCTGTTCAGCAAATCGCGGGACTGCAGTATCCAGCGGCACAGACGCTCTTCCAGTTCGTGTAGTGCATTACATGCGGCGACCTGCTGCGTCTGGGCGGCCAACACGTGCTCCTGCCGCACCAGTGCAACGCGCAGAGTTTCGCTCTCCTTGGCGGCCTTTTTGAGTAAGCCTGCTTCGATCATTGTTCCGGCACCATCAGCCTGGCCGATCGCTGTGTTGAGTGCAATCTGTCCGTCGAGCGCGGCGCCCGCGCCGATCACGCCGTTGCGGCCGAGCATCCCGGCCTCGACAAACTGGCCAGTGCTGAAGCCCACGATCAGAGAAATGATTCCGCTGTGCGGAAAATACACGCGCTCGATGTTGTCTTCTGCCTTGAAGATAATGGTTTGGCGAGGGACCCTCAGCGGCTTGAGATGCGGAAAGATCAAGTCCCGATCGGAGGCCGACAGCGAGAGCAAAAAATGATTAGGCGAATTTGTGGAAAACGGCACAGCGCTCTCCGTTGCACAAGGGGAGAGCGCAGTCGCGTCTCTCAGTCGTCGATGTCCGAAGGTTCGTTACCGGCGATACGCGAACGTACTAGCACATATAGAAATAGCAATGAACTGTTGTTGGTCGGGTGCCCGAGGAAGAGAACGGCCTTGGGTCGGGTTTCCGACATAGGAACGGAAGTTGCGCAACCCGACTTTAATAAGCGCCCCATGCAAAAAACATCGGGTAGTTTGCGTTAAAGCCCGGTCGGTTCTGCCCCGACGCGGCGCTGACCGGGCTCCTCGTAAGGAGGCCAACGTGCCCGCTTATAAAAAGCCAACGCGCCACGCGGATTTGCTCTCGGTCCTGTGCCCGATAACGAAGTGTTCTATCACGACCCACATAGAAAGGGACGTGCGTACCCTAGTGAAATCGTGGCACTCAAAAATAATAATCTCATGTCCTCACTGCACAGAGGTTCACAAGTTCAGAGCGTGCGAAGCATTTGTGGAGTCAGCAATTTCGAATGCGCGGCTTCGAGGAGAGCTTTACGAGCGTGAAAGTCCAAAAACCTGCTGATCGGCTCCGATAACTTGACAGGGTGCCTCATGTTGAATCCACTCG
>Ga0170475_127579323_pt1 | contig 10496 bp, 1 predicted proteins | sample Soicark_Litter_5_FD_111474 | JGI IMG/M metagenome (GOLD analysis project Ga0170475, IMG submission 111474) | Avena fatua rhizosphere microbial communities from Hopland, California, USA. Combined Assembly of 48 SPs | reverse complement strand
TTTTCTTCTGAGTGACCCCCGATCTCTCTCTCTTCTTTCAAGATGAAGAGCTCCACACTTGGGTACGCCCTTGTTGTTTCTTCAAAGATCTCTCTTTTCAAATCTCACAATTTTGCAGAGCTTTTCTTGTCTTTTGTTTCTTCTTCACCGTGGCAGTTTGTTCGACTACAACCCATTGCACCTTTGAACCACTCCCTAAATCATTCAATACTCTTGGGTATTTGGATTTCAATCAGGAGTTCCATATTCATGGGGAATATTTAGTCGACTTCACCAAATTTTCTCAAACAATCACTTTCAATCTCACGACAAAATCCTCTTGTCGGTTTACTGTTGCCCCTCAAGAGGTAGATATTGATTTATGGCTTTACAATGATAAAGGATTGTCAATGCATTCTTCATTGGCAATTGGAACTGAAGAAGTCATTTCTGCGGATCTTGAAGCAGGCAACTATCGATTTCGACTTGTTTACCTTGCTCTTGGATCCGGGATCCACATTTCCGATTGTCCCACTATCCTTTTCGAGGCAGCAATTGTTCCTGTGGATCGATTGACATCCAGAATTCAAAAGTACAGCTGTCCAACAAGTTCAGTTTTTCCTCCTGTATCTGTTGGTGATTTAATTTCATCAACGCTTGCGGGCTCCGATGGAGAATTTGCAGGAACCGGTACATATGTTTGGATTCCCTCCGCCTCTACGCAAGGTGTCATTTGGTTGGCAAATGTGACCTTTACAATCCCTTCATCAACTACAAACTCATTATACCAGCTCGAAACAACAATTGGATATGATTTTATTACTGGCTCTTCTCTGGGATTAATGATTCAAACTGGAGATCACCCCGCACAGCTCACTCCTGTTCAGTGTTCAACGGCAAATGGATGTTGGGTGGGATCAAACTATCGATATAATCAACATGTATTGATGACCAATTTACCCCCCGGAAACTATACGGTTTGGCTCTTTGAAGTCACATCGGAGAGATCTTCCCACATCACTTGCAATCCTTTTTCTCTCTCTCTGGAGATTGTCCCAATCAGTCAAGATGAAAATCTGTTGACCTGCCCATATTTACCCCCTCCTTCCAGTTTAAATACTCCTGGGTTTCTGGATCATGCCGGGAATTTGTTCTTTTTGGAAGACATTCTGATCAGTACCAGTATTGATATGATTAAGTTTCAAGTTTCCGTTTCGAGCTCTCTTCGGGTCTATGTCACACACACAGAATTTGATGTCGATCTCTATGTGGTAAACAGTACCGGAGATGTGATTACATCTGCTATTCGATACGGTGCCGATGGTCTCACATTTAAAGTTGAGCCAGGACAAGAGTACATCATTGCTGTTACAATGGGTGCCTATCATCCAGATAGCTTTTGTCAAACTTATCGACTTGAGATCGCAATATCTCCTTTACCAGATGTTAACCTTTACGCATCCAAATGTACAACCCAGAATGTCCTCCCCGATCTGTCAGCATTGACCGCGTCTGGAAATGTTCCGGATTCTTTCCAACTCACTGACGATGCTGTTTATTCTTATAACAACAATGGAAATCCCCTTCCTAGAGATGGAGGAATTTATAATATTACATTTTCAGTGCTAAATAAGAGTGTGATTTTTTATGCAGAGCTTGAGTTCAACTTCTTATGGGGCGACATGACAATGTCCCTCCAATCGCCGAGTCTCAACCCTGATTATTATGGAGCTGAGATTCGTCGAAATCGTATGGAGATGGGTGCCCTCTTAACAAATGGCACATACACATTTTCAATTAACTTTGCACCTGTTCAACCGACAGCAACCCCCTTTGCAAATTGTGGTCTCTTCAATCTTGAGCTTTTCATCATTCAAAATTTCGAACTCCCAGAATGCCTTCTTGCTCATGAACTTCCAGAAACTTTGGACACTGTTGAATACTTTGGTTCCTCAAATTGGATACACATCCAAAACGATTTTTACTTACCTGAATTTTCATCTCGATATGCTGAACAGGAGATTACATTCACTCCTCCCGATGACAGTTACCTCAGAATTTTCATCCAAGTTTATTCACTGAGTATGGAAGTGTATTTATATAATTCAAGCTCCCTAGTTTCTGAGCATAGTGCACAAACTTTTGGAAAACTGTTTGAAAAAGTCAAAAAAGGAGAGCATTATTCACTGGTTTTCAGATATTACCGGCCAGAGTTTGATACTTCATGTTCAACCTACAATTTGGAGATGGCCATAGAGCCTGTCTCTTCGAATCAGCCCGAGTGTCAACAACCTACCAATCTTCCCACTGTCGATCAACTCCCAATCAATGGAAATTTTTCGAAGGTTTATTACTATGAACAAACCGGTTCAACTCCTTTAAACTACTCGATTCCGTTACGATTTACGAAAGAGAAAGTGATAGCTGTTCTGTTGAACTATAACTTCCTTTTATACGATCTCTATCTTCAACTCACTGATTCCAGCGGTCAGACACTTGGCTATGGAGTTAATGGCTATAATTCGAATCTTCTCGGACCCGTTGTCGTTCCAGTTGGTTCTTACAATCTGACAATTGCCGAAACCATCCGAACACCGGAAGAGATTCAAGGATGCATATCGTTTTTATTCACTATCGAGATTCAAGACCACAAGACAAATTACACCGAAGAAGAATTGGCTCTCGAATGCAAGACGAGCCCTATACCTGATCAACTTAATATTCCAGGTTATCTTTCCAACATCTCCGGACAGATCCTTCACTTTGCTCAGCCGATTCTCATCACCCCGGGCGCTATTGACTATTCTCGGTTCCAAGTTTTTGAGGATGCCTTGTTTCGCCTTCATGTTCCGGCAATTCCAGACATTGACGTCGATATTGCTCTCTGGGACTCGAATAACTCACAGGTTGATTATCGAGTAAGTACCGGGGAGGAAACGATGTGGCTTCAACTCAGTAAGGGAGAGTATTACTTAGAGTTCCACTATTATACTGGAAAGTTATCATCTGACGATTGTGTTTCATTTCCTCTGCAGCTTGCCATTGAACCCTTAAGCTATGTACAAACACTAGATCAGGCGACTACATCATGCGTTTCTTCTACTGTTCCATCTCAACTTCAAGGAAATGTCTCCTTCCATGGAGAATACAAATTTTCTTTTGTTGGCACTCAGGCGGGATTTTCGAGATCGCTCAGTTTTGCAATCCAGAAGGCCGGACATCTCGATATTGATGTCGGATTTGATTTTGCTACTGCGGGATTATCTGCTCGTTTAGTCGGCGTTTCGACGAGTAATGTCTCCTCTCAATGGACTGGAGTTGTCGGGGTGAATCACATTTTCATTGGGGAAGACCTTCAAGCCGGAAACTATACTTTGACGGTATATACTCCTGCCATCAACACACCGCCTGTAAACTGGATCAAATGTGGCCTGTTTTCTTTGGATTACTTCTTGAATGTTACCAGCAATCAAGGACCAACTTGCGACAGTCTTCCATTTCCAACAGATCTTTACACACCTGCTGGCGGAAGTCAGCCCTATGGCGGTCCACAAGATCCAGTTGATTCGTCCATTCGACTTTTTTCAAAACAATTCGAGATTCCCACAGTCCCACGATCTTCATACTTTTTGATGTTTCAAGTTAAAGTGGCGAGCTACTTGCGATTCTTTTCCTACAGTCCAATCGCTGATATCGATTTTTACATCTACAAAGATGTTAATCGTTCCGCCATAATGGGATCTTCCTTGTCGTTTGATTCCACCGAAAGTCGTTTGTTCTCATTACCCCCCCAAACAATGGATTATATGTTTGAATTAAGATTTGTCACTGTGCCAACAACTCATTGCAATCTTTTCCACTTTGAAATGGCCATTGAATCCACTCAATCCGTTTCCAATGAGCTCCTTTGTCCGAACCCGCTGCCTGTCCCCGAGCTTCCTCCACCGAGTATTGTCGTCCCCTCTGGTCTTTTTGAATTTGGTTCCTCCGATTATGTTCTTTCAAAAGAAAGGATCGGAAATAATACCTATTCTTACGACTACCAGATCTCTCTTCAAATTAATTCAGTTCCAGCATCCTTCTACGCCGAAGTGGGATTCGATTTTATTCCCAACAGTTTCGAGCTCTTTTTGAGTCCCCCCACGTCCTCAAATTCTTCTGGTGAAGTGATACAGGGCACATTTGATGGGACAGAAGATCGGACTGGCGAAATTAACTTTATCAACTCTATCGATATGCAGATTTTCCGACCAGGACTCTATATTTTGACTCTCAGCGAAGATCTCTGGTCTCAACGCTCGATTTTTTCCTCAATGCAAAACTATTGTCACCATTTTAGTTTTTCTCTTGCGATTACATCACAGATTGGTCCTTCTGTTCCTGAGGTTCTTCGGGTCGCTCCTCCAGAAGCTGATAATTTGGATCCAGGCCAAGAGTTGCGGATTATTATCTTTTTATCCACCGCCCCATCGTCTCCTTCCGTCAGTGATCTCGCGAATGTAACAGGCAACTTTACCTATTTGGTGGATCTTATGAACTCAATTCGAATTCCACCCACCAGTGTTCGTTATGGGTACTTGAACCAAAGTGTAGTGATCACTTATGCCCCAAATTCACTCTCCCTTTCAAAAACATATCGCCTTGTCTTTTATCCCGAGAAATTTAAAGATGCAAATGGGACATCTTTTGTTATGACCGAGACCTCTGATCACATTTACATTATGAAAAACTGTGATTGTAATGGACACGGAACATGTGTAACAAGTAGCAACAAGATTTCATGCACTTGTCGAACAGGATACGTCGGGAGCCTCTGTGAAGCTTGTGCTGACGGCTACCATGGTGTTGGGTCTGACTGTGTCGCAAACGTAAACTGCACTCCAAATTATTGCAACGGTCACGGAAATTGTTCTCAAATTCAAGGCGTTCCTCATTGCGATTGTGATCAGGGTTGGGCAACGATCAATGATCAGTTTTGTACAACATGTGCCTATGGTTACATCTTTAAAAATGATCAATGTGTTCAGGATGATGAGGACGGCGGCTCCCAAGCGACATGCACCGCGCCTTTGCTTCCAAAAAATTTGAATACACCTGCGTATTTGAACTATAATCAGACCGTAGACCTGAGCGGATTCTATTACATTGATGTCAAACATAGACGAGATGATATCAACTTTGCTTTGGTCCAGGATAGTTTAATCCGGATTTATGTCGAGCCCCATGTCGTGGATATCGATCTTTGGCTCGGAATTGTTGATTCAACTGGCCGAGTTCAAAATATTAATCACCAGTTGAGTTTAGGAGGTGAAGAATCAATCTTTATGTATCTCGATGGAAGTTCGACCAAGCCTATCCAATATCAATTAACACTGAGATATTATCTTTGGGGTCCCCTTGTTGTGAGCAATTGCGAGACCGCAAACTTCCAACTCTCTATATCTCCGGTTTCTGTCATCGCTCAAGATCAACTGGAGATTCAACAACTTTGTACAAAAACCAACAGTTTACCTTCATTAGTACAAAATCAAACAATGAGCGGAACTCCTTTCGTTTACCAGTCCTCATCGCCTCTTTATCAATCTTCGAGCTGTCCCGTTTCGACTTCATCGGGGACCAATGATCCATGTCAAACTAATTTGTACTTCTATTCTTGGAACTTTACTGTGGAAAAAGTGGATTTTAAAGTTCCTGTCATTCTCGCCTCAATTGAATATCATTTCTTGCCTTCTGATTTTGGTTTGGTACTCGAGATTGGGCAAGGAATGCAATGCCCAAAGAAGTATAACTCAAGTATTTGTTTCTTTGGTCAAAATGAATACAATAAGAACGAGTTGAAGATGGATCTCCAACCAGGTGTATATACGCTTCATATTTATCAGCCCAAGCCTCAAATGAACAATGTTACGACTTGTGGAATCTTTGATCTGTCAGTTTCGATTGGTTATGTCACTGTCGAAGAAGATTATTGGGACTGTGTTGCATCTGATCTGCCTGAAACTTTCAACGCGCCTGGTTACTTGGATAAAGAGGGATTCATGCACCGACAAGATTCTTACTTTTTGGGTCGGACTGTTGATATTGATTTCTCCATCACCTCACCAAGTGTGATCCGGGTTTCCATATTTTCATCCAACATCTTTTTCATCTGGGCTTTAAGTAACGATTCTCATGTCTTCTTTTTCCACTACTCGGCAAACCAAAAAAATGGTTACACCAAGAACTCGATGTTTTCAACTATTCCTCCGGGTAATTATAATTTAACCATCATCCCACAACTTGATACCCAGTCATTGGATGGAAGAGTATTTTGTCCGACAGCCCTCATTGAAATGGCGATCCAACCAAGCGGTTTCCAACGAACCTGTCCTTCAAATAATCGTGATATTTTACCCGCTCTTCCGGAAACGATTCGAGCACCCTTCTACTACCAAAACGAGTCCCTTCTTCTTTTTGCGAACGACGAAGCATCATTTCAAATTGCTTCTTATAATATCGTTGTTGATCAACTCAGCAGTTTGACGGCAATCATCACTGATGACTTTGTCAGTGGGGATCTAACTCTCGAACTTTATACTGCGAGCAATCTGCGGATTTCAAGTGCTCTGACTCGTTATAACGAGAATGCCTTTTATACCCTTCTCGAACCAGGAACATATTTTCTGCAACTCTCACAATCAACTCAATGGGAGCAATCACTCTCCCCTTGCATCCCATTTTCATTCCATCTAGAACTCAATCAAACCGTCAGTGCAAATTCGTGTTTTGACAAGATCGAAGATGCCATTTCTGTGTATCCAGAAACACTTCCCACCACTATCGATACAGTTCGATTCCTCAAATCATCAACCAAAATCCATTTTGCAGGTTCGTTTTGGATCCCCTCGATGGATTATTATGTCAACAAGAACATCACACTAACTCCTGCTGTCCCATCGCTTTTCCGAATTTTCTTTGAACCTCATGAAATTGATATTGATATCAAACTCTCCACTCAAGACGGGCAAACCATTGCCCAAGGAGCAAATGGGTGGAACTCTGAAGAAGAATTAATTGAGACCTTGGATGCCAATCAAACCTACGTTCTTACAATCACATACTATAACTGGCATTCTATTTCTTTGAATTGTCTGTCACACGACGTTGAGTTCGCGATTGCACCTCTTGCTTCCACAGGTTTAGATCAATATTGTCCTCAGGCTGGAAAAGATCATTGGCCCACTTCAATTCCTCAAAATCCGACACTTCCGTTTGTTTATGACAGCCTTGGCTCCAAAGAAAGTCTTTATTATCAACAAACAACAACAGACATCAAGCGTAAGGATTATGTTTTGGTTCTTTCAAAAACAACCGATCTTTATGCATCCCTCTCTTTTGATTTCTTAACAAGTCATCTGGCATTACAACTCTCTCAAGAGGGAACCGCGAGCGTTCATGGATCAACCCCCTATACCGCATCTGAAACATACTTGGATCGCAGTGTCATTGCAGTTCGTGGGCTTTTGGCCGGCACATACAATCTTTCAATCGTTGAATTGTATCAAAGTGAAGAAGAGGTGACTGGTTGTGCATTTTTCTCAATGATTCTTCTGCTTCAAGATTATGGGTATGATCAAGGAATTGAGACGAGTATCCTAAATCCGAGCGTTCCTGGAAGTTTTGATTCTCTTAGTTACCTGAAGTACTCTGATCGACTTCATATTCAAGAGCCGTATATTGCATTCCACGGAACACATCGAGAGACGATTCAATTTACTGTTGATGTTGATTCTGTCGCCAGAGTGTACATTGACAACCCGTATGTTAGTGATCCAGAAGTAAAGTATATTTTGACAATTCTTGCCTCCGGTCAACAGTATTACTCAGGGCAAGGGACAGTTATTTCTACTCTCACGCCTGGTGTTTGGTATCTTTCTCTCCAACTTGTCTACAACGATGGATGGACAGGAGATCTCGACAAGGATGTTATTATAAATACCGAAGTTGCGATTGCCCCACTCGCAACTTTAAAGGAAGATATCAAAACCTGGCCTCGTTCCTGTACTGTATCCAAACTTGACGATATCCATTTGAATCCCGACGGTTATTTCCAGGACTCAAAGACGTTGACCGGACAGGCCGTTTCTGGATCTGGATCTTCAACACTTCAGCGTGTCAAATTTGTTCTCGAACAAGAATCTCTCTTTTATATTTCAATCGGTTACAACTTTTTACTATACGATATTGATCTCCAACTTCAAAATTCTGATGCTACTATCAGAGTGGCGGGATCGACTCGTCGAAACTCTGAAGACATCGATGTCCTTCTCAAACCAGGAAATTATACTTTCACGTTATTATATTCCTCTTCAAATAGTTTAAGTTCCTTGGGAAACTTCTGTTTTGATTACACCTACAATGTTCAGATTCAAGCATCTAGTGGAACCCATTCAAGCTGCACTCAAAATGATCTGATTCCATGGGATTTGAATGATCCTTCTGGAGGAAGTGCACCTTTTGGCGGGCCAGTCAACTCTCGTGGTCAATTATATTTGACAGGATCTTCTTTCAATTTGATTGAGGGCAAATTGATTGATTATATAAATGTGACCGTTAGTAAAAGCAGTGTTCTCAGTGTCTTCACATCGGTCAATACCGGAAGTAGTTATCTCGGAATTTCGACAACAGTGAATAATTTGACACCTGTTTATTCCTTAGCCTCTCGTCTTGAAGGATGGAAGGTGTTCCGATTAAATGCTCAAACCACTCCACTCAAGTATACCATCAGCTTGGATCGCCTTGTTTCGACAGATAGGGCAAGTTGTCCTTCATTTGAGATGGCCATTGCTCTTGACACTATTGACTCCATCGAAAGACAACTTCTCTGTCCCCAATCGATCTATTCTCGTCTTCCTTCTTCAATCGTGACATTTTCCGCAAACGGGCTTGCCTCCGAACACATCGAATCTATCCTCCCAAATGATTACTCTTTCCCAAACGTCACTTTTGAGTTGAAAGAGGCGTCTATGTTCATCGCATCTATGGAGTTTAACCCGCTCTCCTTTGACATCGAAATGGACCTTTTCCATTTGGATTCATCTGGAAATATGATCAAGGTTCGAACCGGTGAAATTAAGGGGGATGAAGACGATTCTTCAACTTCGTTAACTCATCTTGCGTACGAAGTCACCCAGCTCAATCTTTACAAGGGAAATTACACTCTTGTCATTCGTTCGCGTTCGTTTGTCCCGACGCTCTTTGGAGAGGATTGGCAAACCACGATTTTCAAAGGACGAGAAGTTTGTTACCCATTCGTTTGGGACCTCAATATTTTACCAGTCCTCAACTATCCGTATATTGTGGAGGTTGATCCTGAAGACGCAACTGATATTTTCTTCGGGGAACGAACGAACTGGGACATTTCAATCCGATTCTCGACACAACCGTATACTCGTGACATGGTTCCAATTACTGCCTCGAGTGGAAACGCCATCAAGCAAGCCTTCTATTTATCCGGAGGTGGTTCTCCGTTATACCCCGATCTGGTCGAACCAGATGAGGGTGGATTGGATTGGAAGTTGGTTTGGTCAGTTAGTCGTATGAAGACAGGAGTCACGTACACGCTTAAACTCGTTGCCACCCGGATCTATAATGCTTCCCAAATTGAATTCTCTCTCCCAGGAATCCACACTTATTCAACTGCAGACACATCTTGTAATGGACACGGAACATTCAAGAACGGAAGCTGTAGTTGTAGTGACGGCTATGTTGGTAAAGAATGTGATGTTTGTGACCTTGGATATCAGAGTCAAAAGACGACTGAAGGAGTCATCACTCATTGTGTTCCGGTTGGTTCTGCCGATCTATGTAAACCTGATAGCTGTGGCTGTTTGCCAGTGGATGGCAATAAGTGTGAAATGATTGGGTTATGTGATGACAGCTCAGGAAAAGTTGTATGTTCTTGTCCATCTCAATATGCTGGCTCTCATTGTGAAAAATGTGCATCTGGCTTTACGGGATACCCTCGGTGTGTTTTCGCAAACCATTGTCCTTCAAGTTGTGGCCATGGAGAATGTCAAGTTTCCACTGGAACTTGTGCTTGTTTCTCAGGTTGGGCTGGAACTCAGTGCGACAGCTGCGCTCCAGGATTTTCTGGCTCAGAATGTTCGAATTATAATCCTGATGATGGATCAAACTCTGACTCAGGTTGGGACTCGACTCTTAGAGTTATGATCATCGCCGGAATTGTGATTTTGGTTGTCATTCTTCTCGGATTCGCTGCTTACTATGTTTGGAAGCGGAGATCTTCACCGTATCATCGACTCAATCGAAACCTGTTTGATGATGAAGAACTTGCTGAGGCTCACACACTTGAAGATTTCAATAGCAACCAGAATTAATTAATTTTTATTTTCCTTTCCTTTCATTCATTCAAATACTCGGTTCAGTTTTTCTTTCTTTGGCTTTTTTTTCTTTCTCGTCTGGTTTTGCGTTTTTGAAACACACTTTTTTTTTCTTCACCCCCAATCCTCTCTCTC
>Ga0170475_101561430_pt1 | contig 10497 bp, 9 predicted proteins | sample Soicark_Litter_5_FD_111474 | JGI IMG/M metagenome (GOLD analysis project Ga0170475, IMG submission 111474) | Avena fatua rhizosphere microbial communities from Hopland, California, USA. Combined Assembly of 48 SPs | reverse complement strand
CGCCAAAGCGGCATGGAGGCAAGTGTGGATCTGTACGAGTACCAAGCGCGTGACATCTTCGAGGCCCATGGTGTACCGGTGCTTCGCGGCATCACGGCAACCACCCCGGCCGACGCCAAGGCAGCCGCGGCTGAACTAGGCACTCCGGTAGTCGTCGTCAAGGCCCAGGTCAAGACCGGCGGCCGCGGCAAGGCAGGAGGTGTCAAGGTTGCCAAGACTCCGGAGGAGGCCGAGGCTCGCGCGGCCGAAATCATAGGTCTGGACATCAAGGGGCACATCGTCAAGACCGTTATGGTCACCGAGGGCGCCGACATCGCCGAGGAGTACTACTTCTCACTCTTGCTGGATCGGGCTGAACGCCGCTATCTCGCGATGTGCTCCAAAGAAGGCGGCATGGATATCGAGACCCTGGCAGTGGAGCGCCCGGAATCCCTGGCTCGTATCGCAGTCGATCCCACAGTCGGAATCGACCAGGCCAAGGCCGCCGAAATCGTTGCTGCGGCTGGATTCACCGGGGCTGGCGCCACGGAGATCGCGCGGGTCATCGAGCTGCTCGGGACCGTGTACGACTCCGAGGACGCAACGCTGGTCGAGGTCAATCCGCTGGTGAAGGCAGCCGATGGCAAGATCATCGCGCTCGACGCGAAGGTTTCCCTCGACGAGAACGCCAGCTTCCGGCACCCCGATCATGCCGCGTTGGCCGACAAATCAGCCGAGGATCCCCTTGAGGCGGCAGCGAAAGCCAAGGGACTCAATTACGTCAAGCTCGACGGTTCCGTCGGGGTTATCGGAAATGGGGCTGGCCTGGTGATGAGCACCCTCGACGTTGTGGCCTACGCGGGCGAGGAATTCCCCGGATCGCCGAAGCCTGCGAACTTCCTCGACATCGGTGGCGGTGCTAGCGCTGAGATCATGGCCAACGGCTTGGAGATCATCATCAGCGACAAGCAGGTGAAGAGCGTCTTCGTCAACGTCTTCGGCGGCATTACCGCCTGTGACGCGGTAGCCAACGGGATCGTTCAGGCCTTCCGGCTACTGAGCAGTCGTGGGGAGCACATTGACGTGCCGCTCGTGGTACGGCTGGACGGCAACAACGCAGGGCTGGGGCGCCAGATCCTCGCTGCCGCGAACCTGCCGAAGCTGGAACAGGTGGACACCATGGACGGCGCGGCCCGCCGGGCGGCCGAGCTGGCGGCGAGCTGAAGGGCGGGCGAGAGCATGGCGATCTTTTTGAACTCAGACTCCAAGGTCATCGTTCAGGGCATGACCGGCTCCGAGGGCCGGAAGCACACCCAGCGCATGATGAACGCCGGTACCAGAGTCGTCGGCGGCGTCACTCCGGGCAAGGGTGGGCAGATCGTGGAGTTTCAGCGCGGCGGCGTACCGGTCTTCAACTCCGTGGGCGAGGCCATGGCTGCCACCGGAGCGAACGTGACGGTGATCTTCGTTCCCGCCAAATTCAGCCTGTCGGCGGTCGTCGAGGGCATCGAAGCGGGCATCCCTCTGGCGGTAGTGATCACTGAAGGGATTCCTGTAAAGGACACAACGCAATTCTTCGCTCGGTCGCAGTCAAGTGCGACCCGGCTGGTCGGGCCCAATTGCCCGGGACTGATCTCGCCGGGACAGTCCAACGCCGGCATAATCCCAGCCGACATCACCAAGGCGGGTCGCATTGGCCTGGTATCGAAATCAGGAACGTTGACCTACCAGATGATGTACGAGCTGCGCGACTTCGGCTTCTCCACAGCAGTCGGTATCGGCGGCGATCCGATCATCGGCACTACCCACATCGACGCGCTCCAGGCGTTCGAGGAAGACCCTGAGACTGACGCGGTCGTGATGATCGGGGAGATCGGAGGCGACGCTGAAGAGCGGGCTGCGGAGTACATCGCAGCTCATGTGACCAAGCCAGTGGTCGGCTATGTCGCAGGTTTCACCGCGCCCGAAGGCAAGACCATGGGACACGCCGGTGCGATCGTGTCGGGCTCATCGGGAACCGCGGCTGCGAAGAAGGAAGCGCTAGAGGCGGCTGGCGTCAAGGTTGGCAAGACGCCAAGCGAGACCGCAGAGCTGATGCGGGAGATTATGACCGATCTCTAGTCGACCTGGGTGGCGCGCTCGCCACCGCGTAGGGCGACGACGTTCCACTGATGGTTCGTGAAGTCGTACTCCGCTCGCGGGTTGAGGAACGTGTAGACCACCTTGGGTCCCGCGGAGACGATGCCCACCCGATACTTGGCAGTGCCCTGCGTCGACTTCTGCGACACAACGGTTGTCCAGCCGGAGACCGTGGTCTTCTGAGCGCCGACACTCCTCACTTTCCTAGCGTTGCCGACCGTTGCTGTGAGTTGCCGGCTCTTGCACCTGGAAAGATTGGATTTGATCCTGTCGACCAGCTTGCCGGCGGCCTTGGCGTTCTTCGTTGTGAGCACGATCTCGTTCAGGCCGAAGAAGTTCTTTCCACTCTCCTGAATCAGGTAAACCCGCGAGTTCTTGGACTTGGCCTGCTCGGTGTCCCAGTTGATCGACTCACATCCTGAGCCCTTGAATTCGTCCTTGGGCGCCTCGACCTCTGTGGCCACCCATGGGTAGACCTTTGGCCCAACCGGAGGCAGATCGCCACTGGCGAAGAAGCCCGGCTCGTCCCCTCCGAGCGGCGGCGGTCCATCTTCCACGCGAGGTTTGTTGCCGCAATCGCCGCCGACAGGACGGCATTGCACCGCGTTCACCTGCCCGAGCGCCTTGGCTACCCCGTTCACAGCGAGGGCCTTCGACGGTTGCACGGCATCGACCACGTTCACCACTGGACCGCTGCGGTTGAGCACCACGCTGTGCGCCCGCCAGTTCTTGCCATCACGCTCCATCACCACGACACCGGCAGCCTGATCACCGATCCCGCTGACGAGGTGGCCCGATTCAATCCACAGGCCCGTTACGGCACATCCGCCAAGAGTCTTGGCCGCGATCGCGTACGCCTGAGTGGCCTCATCTGGCGACTTGTAGGAGGTCGCGGCATGCAGCGCGAATGGAGCGTTCTTGCCGCTGTTGCCCTTGAGAACACGCACAAGTTCTTGCTGCGGCGTCGGCTGGCCCTCCGGCGGCTCGCCGCCGAAGCAAGCAGCTGTTGGACCATTCTCAGTCGCACCGCGCTGAGTGGAGGCCACTTTCCAGTTCTGATCCCGATCAATGGCCTTGGCCTGGCTTGGGTTGAGCATGAAGTCATCGCTCAACGCTGCGCTTGCGCTCTGACCTGAAGGCTGAGCCGCACCATTGGAATTTCCACCGGTCGTTGGTGCAGGGTCAGGCTGCGGCTGGTTCACAGCGCTTCGAACGGCGTACCCGATCAGCAGGCCTATCACGATGACGGCAGCTACGGATCCGATGATCAGAGCTAGTTTCCCGCGATGACCCAGCGACCGCCGCTCATCATCGTCGTAATCATCGATGGCATCCAGGGCTTGGGTACGGTGCTTGGTTGGTCGGCTGCGAGGCAGGATTGTGGTGGTTTCCTCGTCGTGGCCCGCTGGCCGACGCGGCGCCAAGTTAGCCGGCGTCATGAGAGTCTCTTGGGTAGGCGGATCCGCTGGTCTGGGAGCCACCCGGGGAGTCGGTCTCGGCGATCCGTTCAGGCGCGCGTCATCTCGATACAGCGGCTTCGGCTGATCCTGCTCCACCGGCGGTCTGACCGGCTTGTGAGCTGGACTTGTCGAAGCACGCCCTTCGACAGAGGCAGGGCGTATCGGCGCCTGGCCATTACCGTTGCGAGCCGGCTGGGCCGGACGCAGCGGCGGGGCGGGCTCGACATCGGGTTCGATGAAGGCTCGCCGGGGTCGATAGGTCCCGGAGTCCTGGTCGACCATGCTGAACTGCTCCCCCCGAGTTGCGGAGTGCCATCGCAGGCTTTCCTGGGCCGGCTCGGATGCCTCGAGAGCCGACAATCATGGGAGACTTTACCTGCGCTTGGCGTGTCTCGCTCATTTGCGTCCGTCGGCTGGGTAAACATAAAGGGGCTATGCCCTCATTACTGTCATCCCGGCGAGCTGCCGCAGAGATCACGCTTCAAGCGGCTCCGGCCCGAAAAAAGCATGCTCGGGCGGTCCCGCGGGCGGCTGCCGCGGGACCGGCCGGCTGGTCGGTCATCGCCGGTGTCGGTGGGCTAATGACGGCTGTCACAAGCTGGATTCTCTGTACGGGACTGACGGTCCTCGGCTGGCTGGGGTCCGATTCGGCGAGCTTTGGCGACGCCCTTCGGTTTGGCACCCGCTTCTGGCTGCTAGCCAACGGTGTTGGTCTGCATGTCGGAACGGTTTCGGTCACGTTGGTGCCATGGGGCGTGACCGCGGTGATCGCGTTCTGGATCTCGCGGTTCGCGGCTGCCAGCGCTCGACGGGTTGCTGGACGTCCAACGATGACGAGTGCTGGCTTTATCAGCGTCGTTGTCGTCTCGGCGTACCTGTTCCCGGTCCTTGTGGTGGTGCTGTCGCTGGATGAGCCGTGGCAGGTTCCGGCGCGTTGGGCTGCCGTGACGACGGTTTTACTGCTCGCCGCGATGTGGGGCAGTAGCCGGAACCTCGGTGGTAGACGTCCTCAGGTTCCCAGCATGAAATCTGCGGTGTCGCGCGCCGTAGTGGCCGCTCAGCTCGTCATGCTGGTGGCTGGAGCGGCCTTGTTGATCACGGGTCTCGGGATGCATCTGAAGCAGGTTGAGGCGTTGTATCAGGCACTGCACACAGGCGCCACAGGTGCCATCGCGCTACTCCTGCTGCAGCTAGCCTTTGCACCGAATGCGCTCGTCTGGTCTGCGTCCTACGCGCTGGGCTCAGGATTCTCCCTCGGCGCCGGCTCAGTGGTCGCTCCGGCGGGAACCCAACTCGGGATTGTTCCGGCGATTCCGCTGTTGGGCGCGTTGCCGACGGCTGGGCCCGGCGACATGGCGCAACTGTGGTGGCTCGCCGCGGGTGCGATGGCTGGAGCGATCGGCTGCTGGGTGGCGCTCGCTGATCGTCCGGCTATCCGTTTCGATCAGGCCAGCCTCAGAGGCGGGGCCTGCGGCTTGCTGGCCGGCGCGGTGTTCGCGGGACTGGCGTGGGCCGCCAGCGGTGATCTCGGCATTCTCCGGCTGACCGACGTGGGTCCGCGGCTCATTCCACTGCTTGTCATGGCTGGCACCACAATGGGCCTGTCGGGAATGATCACGGGGCTGGCGTGGGGGCTGATCAGGCGCCCCGAGCGAGGTTGACTGCGGTCAGGAGAAGTCGTCGACTCGCCACTCTGGACGCCAGTCCAGATAAGGCATATCGCCGTTGAACCGGAATGGCAGCCAGACATAACCCGCACGCGATGTATCCGGGTCGGCGCCGTAGCCATAAGGCTCGAGCCGGCGGGCAGCTTCGCTGGCAGAATGCGTTGCCATCACGTCTGCAGCACGTGGAGCGTCATCGGGAAGTTCGGGTAGCCAGCGATCGGCCAGCGCGACGTACAAATCGTGTTTGCCAGGATGCTTGAACACCGAGCTGATCTGCGATCGGAACGAGGTCCGGGTGACATCGGAGGGATGCGGGTCGCCAAGTGATCTCCATGGCCCGTGATAGGTCTCGGCGATAGCGATCTCGGACGGATTGGGCAAGTACCAGGTAGTGCCAGAGCTGATCAAGTAGTGAAAACCGTTGCGGACGAAATGAGCCGGAGCCTCTCGGACGAATGGCGGCCCCGGCCGCGGGAAGTGAGTCGAGTAGTAGCCGGTGAATCCCGTGCAGTCGTCAGTCAGGTCAGCACACACCAGCTCTCGGTGTACCCGCTCGTAATAGCAATACGCCTTTCCGTCGTCGAGGTCGACGACGACATCGAAGTCGCCTGAGTCCATGCCGAGCGGACGTACGCCGGGCTCGACGATCGTGTACGGACCTAACAGGGCATCGGCCTCTAGAGCGACCAGCCGCTGCGGTCGCCCGGCCCGCGATGACACGCGTAGCCAGCAGACATACTTTCCGCTTGTTGGATTCACGATGATGTGCGGCCGATCCAGGAGTTGGGTTGGATGCAACGGTGAGCTCGGGTCGTCGAGATCTGGCGGAATGATCAGGCCTAAGTCTTCCCAAGTGGCGAGATCGGTGGAGGTGTAACAGCGCACACCCCAGTGCCACACTCCGTCTCGTCCGGTGGTGCGCTCCTTGTTCTCCCCGTACCAGAAGAACGCGCCCTCTAGAGCCAGAATCGACCCGCCGTGAGCCTGAATCGGCCGTCCACTCGTATCCAGCCACGGCTGGCCTGGCCTGATCGGCCCGTCCATCATGCTGTCCCGCGAACTTGCCGGTCGTTCGCGCTATCGGAGGGCAGGAGCACCAGCATGAACGCGACCCTATCCACGCGCATTGCCGGCCTCCCAGCCCTAAGACGCTCGCTAGGCTGTCCGTCGTGCCCGAGCCCCTCGCCAGTACGCGTCTGGGCCGGCCGGCTCGACTGGTGGTCCTGGTATCCGGTACCGGCACTCTGTTGCAGGCGCTGATCGATGCTTGCCAGGACCCCTCCTACGGCGCTCAGGTGGTTGCCGTCGGCTCCGACCGGCCGGATGTCCAAGGACTGGAACGGGCAGTACGCGCCGGTATCCCGACGTTCGTGCAGGCTGTGGCTGATCACCCAACTAGGGCGGACTGGGACAAGGCGCTGACTGCCGACGTGGCGGCGTACGAACCCGATCTGGTGATCAGCGCCGGCTTCCTGAAGCTCGTCGGACCTGAGTTCCTGGCTAGCTTTGAAGGCCGCATGATCAACACCCATCCAACGTTGCTGCCCTCCTTTCCCGGGGTGCACGGCCCGCGCGATGCCCTGGCCTACGGCGTCAAGATCACTGGAGCCAGCGTGTTTCTCGTCGATTCTGGAGTCGACAGCGGTGTGATTCTCGACCAGCGAGCAGTGCCGGTCGCCGATGATGACACCGTGGAGACACTGCACGAAAGGATCAAGGTCGTCGAGCGCGAGATGCTTGTCGCCATCACCCACCAACTCGCCACGCGGAGCTGGCGAGTCGCCGATAGGAAGGTGCTCTGGACATGATCGATTCGTCTCCCGGGGATGATGTGAGCCGGCGGCCGATCAGGCGTGCGCTGATGTCGGTTTATGACAAGACCGACCTGCTCGTTGTTGCATCCGCCCTGGCCGACGCAGGGGCAGAGATCGTTTCGACCGGCTCCACTGCAGCGAAGATCGCTGAGGCCGGTCTGCCGGTTACCGCGATCGAGCAGATCACAGGATTCCCGGAGTGCTTGGACGGTCGAGTCAAGACTCTGCATCCGAATGTCCATGCCGGTTTACTAGCCGATCTTCGGCTGGAGTCGCATCGCGCACAGCTCGCCGATCTTGATATCGAGCCGTTTGATCTGTTGATCAGCAACCTGTACCCGTTCACTGCGACGGTGGCTTCTGGTTCGAGTCCGGACGCCTGCATCGAGCAGATCGACATTGGCGGCCCTGCCATGGTCCGAAGTGCGGCGAAGAATCATGCCTCAGTGGCCGTGATCAGCTCGCCCGAGCAGTATCCGCACCTTCTGGAAGCCCTCGGCGAGGGTGGCTTCACACTGACAGAGCGGCAGGCGCTGGCTGCGGCAGCGTTCGTCCACACGGCAACCTACGACGTTGCGGTTGCGAGCTGGATGGGCAACGTGGTCAGCGATCTCAGTGACGGCACCGGCTTCCCGAGCTGGATCGGAGGCACCTGGGAGAAGGTCACTGGGCTTCGCTACGGCGAGAACCCACACCAGCCCGCGGCGCTGTACCGCACCACCGGCTCCGGTCGCGGTCTGGCGAACGCGAAACAGCTGCACGGTAAGGAAATGTCGTACAACAACTACGTTGATGCAGACGCCGCACGGCGGGCCGCCGGCGATTTCGACGAACCGGCCGTAGCGATCATCAAGCACTCCAATCCGTGCGGCATCGCAATCGGGTCCGACATCGCCGAGGCCCATCGAAGGGCGCATGCATGTGATCCCATCTCGGCGTACGGGGGTGTAGTCGCGGCGAATCAGACGGTCACCGTGGAGATGGCGCGACAAGTCGCCGAGATCTTCACAGAGGTGATCATTGCGCCCGGTTACGCCGATGGTGCGGTCGAGGTGCTCGCCACCAAGAAGAACTTGCGGATCCTCGTTGTGGAGGCCCCTGCTCGGGGTGGCGCCGAAAGCCGGCGTATCGATGGCGGGTTACTTATCCAGCTCTCCGACACCGTTGACGCTGATCACGACCGGGCCGTCAACTGGAAACTGGTCGCTGGCCAGCCGGCGTCGGAGGAGGTCTTGGCCGATTGCGAATTCGCGTGGAAGGCCGCGCGAAGTGTGAAATCCAATGCCATCCTGCTGGCCCGCGACGGTGCTTCTGTCGGGGTTGGGATGGGTCAAGTGAATCGAGTCGACTCCTGTCGGCTGGCGGTGCAGCGGGCCGGAGACCGTGCGGCGGGTTCGGTTGCGGCCTCCGATGCTTTCTTTCCTTTCGCCGATGGGCCGGAGATCCTGCTCGCCGGCGGGGTGTCGGCTATCGTGCAGCCGGGCGGCTCGGTGCGTGACGAGAATGTCATTGCCGCCGTTCAGGCTGCTGGCGCGACCATGTATTTCACCGGCGCGCGACACTTCTTCCACTGACCCTTGATCGATCTGAAAGTGTGGATATGACGGCCCGGATTCTCGATGGCAGGGCCCTGGCGGCCACCATAAAGGCTGAGCTGAGGGGTCGCGTGGCGACGCTTGCCGAGCGGGGCATGGTCCCGGGTCTGGGTACTGTGCTGGTCGGCGATGACCCCGGCAGTCAGGCGTACGTGCGGGGCAAGCACCGGGATTGCGCGGAGGTGGGCATCGCGTCCATCCAGGTGGAGTTGCCGGCTTCCATCACTCAAGATGAGCTGGCCTCTGTCATCGCCGACTTGAACGCTGACCCAGCCTGCACCGGCTACATCGTCCAACTGCCGCTCCCAGGCGACCTGGATGACTACACTGCGCTGGCTCTGGTGGATCCGGACAAAGATGCCGACGGTCTGCATCCGGTCAACCTTGGCAAGCTCGTCCTGGGCGAGGTCGGGCCGTTGCCGTGTACGCCGCGAGGAATTGTCGAGCTGCTCCGCCGCAACGGCGTCGGGCTCAATGGGGCAGAGGTCTGCGTGGTTGGTCGGGGTACGACGGTTGGCCGGCCACTTGGACTGCTGCTGACACGCAAAAGCGAGAATGCGACAGTCACGCTGTGTCACACCGGGACGGTTGATCTTGCCCGGCACACTCGCCAGGCCGACATTGTCGTCGCCGCAGCTGGCCGGGCGGGCCTGGTGACCGCTGACATGATCAAGCCGGGCGCGATCTGTGTTGATGTTGGCATTACCCGCACCGCGGCCGGCCTCGTTGGCGATCTTCATCCAGACGTGTTGGAGGTCGCGAGCTGGGTGGCGCCCATACCAGGGGGCATCGGGCCAATGACACGGGCCATGCTGCTGACCAACGTCGTCGAACGCGCCGAACATCTGGTGGCTCGTGCCGCGCCGGTCTGAATCCAGCGCGGCCGCGCGATCGCTTCGCCAATGGCCGTTATTGATCGTGGTGATCGGAGTCGTCGCTGGTTTGGCCGTCAGCTTTCTGGGGGAATCCACCTGGCGTCTGGGCTGCTTGCTTATCGGCGCATCGCTGGGTGTTGGTGCGGTGGAGCGGATTGTATTGCCAAGCCGCGACGCCGGCTTGCTTCAAGTGCGTACCAAAGCCTTCGACGTGACTGTCCTGGCCGTTGGTGCCGTGGCGATCATCGCACTGGCAATTGTGGTCCCCGAGGGCCGCTGAAGGAGCCGGGTCAGAGCCTCAGATCAACCCTGACCACCAGCTGCGATGACAGCGATGATCACCCAAATGATCACGAAGGCAATCCACACAATCGCGAGAATGGTGAAGATCTTGCCGAGCATGCGGCCAACGCTGATGTTTTGTTCGTTGGAGTAGTGGATACCCGTTGTCTGAATGTCCCGCTTGGCCTTGTTACCCAGGTACCAGGCGATTGGGGCGAAGATCGTGACGAAGATGCCGAGGATCCCGAAGATCAAGATCAAGGTGCCCTGCGGGTGCTCCTGTACCGGAGGCGCAGTGTATGGCTGACCGTAAGGCGCCGGCTGACCGGCAGGCTGGTACTGCTCCGAGGGAGGGTAGGGACTCTGCCCGGACTGCGGATAGGGCGTCTGGCCGGACTGCGGGTACGGGGCCTGGCCGGACTGCGGGTAGGGAGTCTGCCCCGACGGCGGGTAGGGAGTCTGCGGGCTTGGCTGGGCCTGCGGCTGCTGCTCTTCGTGCGGGTTGGTCATGCCGCCTATTGTTCCCTACACCGCTCGCCCGGCCCAGCCAACCGGCCGGGGCCGCCAGATCGTCACAAGCTACTCATTCCGACAGCCGCGAAAAAGAAACCGAAGATGAGCCACATGACGATCACAATAGCGAGGAAAACCAGCGCGATGATCGTGACGATCTTGCCGAGAATTCG
>Ga0170475_100962087_pt1 | contig 10497 bp, 7 predicted proteins | sample Soicark_Litter_5_FD_111474 | JGI IMG/M metagenome (GOLD analysis project Ga0170475, IMG submission 111474) | Avena fatua rhizosphere microbial communities from Hopland, California, USA. Combined Assembly of 48 SPs | reverse complement strand
GTTGGTTTGACTCGATCACCCAGCGCCGGCTAGCGGTACGACCTCCGCCGGCATCCGCGTCGCTATCGATCCCAGTGACGGCGCGCGTGGTGATGCGGCGGCCGTTCGCGCTGCGGCCATGCACGCCACCCCGCAGCATGCGTTCCTGGACACGGTTAAAGGTGCGCCACAGGTCGTCGCCGATGTCCTCGCGCCGGTTCGGCTCCAGAATCTGCCGCTCCGTGATCGGTGCGGCGCCGGCCTGCGGGTCGTACTTCAGGGCCAGGGCGGATTGGGCGAAGGCCGCCTGCTCGCAGGCGTCCAGGGTCAACGACTTCATGCCCTCGACCTGATCATTGATCAGTCCAAAATCCTCGACCACGCGGAAAGCTCCCTCGATGACGTTGTCCACGATATTCCCCTTGTGCGGGATCCGGATGTCGTTGAGGGTGTCCCCCCAAACCATGCCATTGCAGCACACGAAGCGGAAGGTACCCGCGAGCATCTGGTAGCTGCTGGTCCCATCGTGGCTGTTGATCAAAATGATTTCGTTGGCCTCGCTGCTGATGATCTGGTCGGCGCGGCGTAAGCGCAGCATGTGCTTGGTGTGTTCGCGCTTTCCCTCGTCACGGCAACGCGCCTGGCAAGCCATGAACGGCTGGAAGCCTTCGCGGCGCAGGCCCTCCAGGACCTCAATTGTCGGAATATAGGTATAACGCTCGGAACGGCTATCGTGCTTCTCGGATGCGAAAATGGATGGCGCGACAGCCCTGATTTCCTCGTTATTGAGGGGAACCTGGGAACGAATGGATATGTGGTTCTGTCCGAAACGCGTAGCAAGTGCCATGGTAAATCTCCTTTGGTTTGAATGAACAAAATGCTTTGCTATTTCCCGCCAAACGGACTCTGAATTCCGCCCTTCCTGAATCTCAACCCTATGCAGTTATTATAAAATACAGCAAAATTAAACCATTGATAATAATCGAAATGGCAGAGGTTTTTATGCCCTCCCTTAAAGCCTTCCGATATATCTATTTTCCGTCACGACGCTGAAAATAAGTTTCCGTTTCCGGTGCATGGCTGGAATAGAAAATAATAATACGCGGTTCTGGAAGCCGAACCAGCAGGCGTATGAATAAATCGAAGGGGCGCGCCAGCGGGCCGGTTTTTTTCTTTAGCGGCCTGCCGCCCGTCCAGGGCGGCACCCCGGTCTCCCGGCGCTCCTCAAGAGCGTCCGGCCCGCGCCCCTGATTAATCGGGGTAGCAGAAATGATGCGCGTTTAATTAAAATACGATTTCGGTCAACCGGAACTGTTCAGGGAATCTGGCCATGCTCAATGGGTTATCGCTCCGGAAGCATTATCCTGGCTTCAGGTCAGCGTTATTGCTGGGTAAGGACAGGAGAGAATCTAATGGTAATTTCCAACCGCGGGACGGTTCGCGAAAACGCTGTGCCATTCCATATAAGTCGTCTTGAACTCGCTCCGGAAGGCTGGCGCCGTTGCGTGGAACAAGTGGCTGAAGGCTTTTTTTATGAAGAGTCGGGCAATAACTATTGCGCCTTGTGCGGCCGGAGATTGGACGGTATGCAAGGCCATGACGCGGCGTGTTTGACAATGGCGGCCCGCCGCATCCTTGCCAATGAACCGCTGCTGCACGCGAAACGCCAGGCAACATTTCAAGCTGTCGATATTGAGGTTGCTCTTCCGGCTACCCAGCCCACGGCCAAGGAAGGACAAGGTCCGATGATCGTGCAGCCGACCCGCTCCTATGCGGTTCCCAGGTTCCTGGAAGATCGATAGCGTTCGCGACTATGTTGTGCGGCCTCCTGCCGATTTAACCGACACCATATCAGGACCGATCCAGCCCAGTTCGACTCTCGCGGGCCAGATTGACCTTGCAGGAGACGAGTTGGAAGTCAAAAAAAGCTAAACTTTTGGCATGAATAGTTGGGGACGACGCGCGTCGTTGATTGCAAGGTTTGTGAGCACGAACTTGATTCGAGAAAACCAGCTGCCGATTGGAAGCAGAGGTCGCCACAACCGCCTTGCGACAGATTCATTCCCCCTCCGGTCGATAGTCGGCACGAGTATTTCCTGCCCCAGTCATGGTTTTTCTCGGCACCGCTGACCAATGCGCCATCGCCAAATCGAAGGCACAAGCATTCACTTGGTGACGTTTTCCAGATCCGCTACCACAAGGGGTCGTCGCGGTACCGGCGTGGTCGACAAACAAGGCCCGACCGGCTTCGCAACTCGACAAGCGGCAGAACCGGCGCGCCGCGCACTCGCATTGGCGAGATTGGCGAAGCGCGCCGTGGCGTCGATCTTCTAACCGGCGCGATCTCTGCGCTGGCGTGCGTTCGGTACTGCTCAGGACAGGATCTTCTGCTTTTCGCGCCAGGTTTCCTGGACAAACGGATCGGTAATCCCGTACAGGCCATGACCGCGGCGCATGATGATATTCGCGTCCATCAGCTCGTTGACGACCGGCTGGACTTCCTCGACCTTGACTTCACGCCCCACCGCCCTGCTGTAGTCGGCCGCGGCCTCCACCGAGAAAATCCCCTTCGCATCGCCATCGGTGGCGGCGATCCGTTCAAAGATCGCGGTCGCCAGGCTCCCCATCTGTTCAACCTTGGCAAGCTCGATATCCGCCGCGGCGGACCGCAAGGTGGCCGCGATCACGGGCAGGTAGGCGTCCGGATTGCTGCCCGCCGGGATACTCAGCTGAAGCTGGCGCAACGCCTTCACCATCTCCTCGGGCCGGTTGCCGAGCGTGCGAAACGCCTGTACCGCCACCGCGGACGACGGCAGGTTGGCGGCCACTGTGGCACGCAGGCGTTCGAGCAGGTAGTCGACGTAGTCGGCGTCGAGGACTGGATAGGGGATCGACGTCGCGCCATTGAAGGCCTGGGTCCGGCGCGTCGTCAGCTCGCTCACCATTGCACGGTGCGAGCCGGTCCCAATGAAGATGAAGTGCCCGCGCGTCTCGGGACGCGGATTGACCGCGTCGCGCGCGGCCTTCAACGCCAGCAGCAACTGGTTGCCGTCTTCCGTCGTGATCGCCTGCTGTACCTCGTCGATGATGAGCACGACGTCGCGTCCGGCCTGGTCGACTAGCTCCGTGACCACCTGCGCGAGCGTCGCGCCGCCTGCTTCGCCGATCTTGTCGAGCTTGAAACCAAACTTGAAACTCAATAGCCCGACGTCGACTCCGCTGACTCGGGCCAGCCTGGAAAGGAGCGCCGACCCCGGCGTCTGCAACTGTTCGAGCGCTGTCCGGATCGCATCGCGTACCAGCTGGGCCGGATTCGCCCTGGTATCGCTCCACAGATCCACATAGATCACCAAGGCGCCGTGCTGCTCCAGTGCCGGGATCAGGTCATTGCGCAAGAAGGTGGTCTTGCCCGTGCGGCGAAGACCGGCAATGAACAGCCCCGAACGCAGTCCTTCGGACAGCACATCCGGGTGGATGAGTTGTCGGGCCATCTGGGCCGCGAGCTCCGGCCGGGAAAATAACTTGCTCATCGAATTATCCGGAATTATCTGTCTCATATAATTATAGCCAATTTATAATTCGAATAAAAGCGGGCTCAACACGATCTCCAACTCGACAGTGAGCGACCGTCTCGGCTTCGAGCATGGCGAAGGTCGGCGCCTGTCGAAAGCATCGGCTCTAACCGCGCCATATCCCATACAAAACTGGCGCAGTTCCAAAAACGGCCCCAAAACTGCGCCAAAATTTTAAGAACTGCGCCAATCGCCATGTCAGAGGGACGGCCGTGGCCACGCACCACCCACCGCGACGCGCGTGCCCAGCCCTTCGCCAATCTAGCCTGGGCCTGGTCCAGGTGCAGGACGCGCGCTGCGGTCGCACGGACGACAGGATCACTGGCGTGGACCTGGGCGTGAGCAGCGCCGCGACGCGGTCGAGTGGCGAGAAGATCTCCGCTCCGCGGCCGTTGCGGGCCGCGCTGGGCCGGCTGCGCATCCGCACCTGGCGCCTGTCGCGCAAGCTGGAGGCCGCGCGAAGGCCACGGCTAGCCTAAAAGGGTCGATCCCGCAAAGCACGCATCCTCCGGTATCGAAGAGCCGGATCAAATGAGCGAAGGCGCTGCCGCGCCTACAGGCAGGTATTGCGCGGAGGCGCCGTGATTTCACGCACGAGTTTACGACTTGCCTCGGCGCCCTCGCCCCAGGCTGACAACACGGTCAAGAATGTCCGCGCAGACTATGTCAATTGCCTGCTCACTGAGCATGCCGATGAAAGCCGCATCCCGCCTGGCTTGCGAGTTCCTAGCGGAACGCTTTTCCACAGAAAATGTGGATATCTTTCAGCAAAACGAGAGCGTATCAGGTAGCTGCAACGTATTGTAGAAAGGCAACGCTTCTGACAGATGTTGCAAGGATAATCCGGTATGATCGTGCGTCTTGATTAGTCATATCGCCTTCTCTTGTCCCGGTTATAGGCGGCATTGGCCATCCCTATGGATATGGCAGAGCTGGTGTGCTGCCTGTCATAGTCGAGGAGCCAGCTTGCCCGATCAGACAGGATGTCCGACAAGCGCAGAGTCGTTCTTCCTGTTGGCTTCTCGATCGGCCCTGCAACCTTCATTCGCGTGCGCCTGGACTGGACTGTCGACATTGCCAAGAAAAATCAGTTGCCACTTATCGACAGGACGCCGTGTCCGTTATCATGTTCCTGATCAATTACGGAGCGATTGCATGATCAGCCCATCGTTACCACGCAACGAAGACCAGCGGCTTCAGGTGCTCTACGACCTGCTGTTGCTCGACACGCCCCCGGAAGAACGTTTCGACAGGATCGTGGAATTCGCGTCGACGGAATTCGACGTGCCGATCTGCCTGATCAGCCTGGTCGACCGGGACCGGCAATGGTTCAAGGCAAAAGTCGGACTCGACGCCTGTGAAACGTCGCGCGACATCTCGTTCTGCGCACACGCCATCCTGGAAAGCAACGACCTGCTGATCGTCATGGATGCCCACGCCGACCAACGGTTCCATGACAATCCCCTGGTTACCGGCGCCCCGCACATCCGATTCTATGCCGGTGTGCCGCTGGTAATGGACGATGGCCTGGCGATCGGTACGCTGTGCCTGATCGACACGGTGCCACGCACCCTCGACGACGTCGATCAGGCCATCCTGCGCAGCTTGCGTGATCTGCTGGCTCTGGAGCTGCGCTCGGCGAAGCACGACGCCACCATGAAAGGGGAGACGTGAAGATCCTGTTGAGCGAACCCGCCGACCTGCTCAGGCGCACGGTATCGCTGACCGTTCGCAGCCTCGGCATGGTAGACGTCACGGAGGCGGCGACTTACCCAGTTGCCCGCCAGCTCTGCGAACTACGGCGTTTCGATGGCGCCGTCATCGCGTTCGAGGCGGACATTCCCTGCGATGCCTGTACGGGACTGGCGCTGGTGCGCCAGATCCGCCAAGGCCGGAGCGCGAGCCCGACATCCATACCAATTGTCGTGCTTGTCGATTCATGCGATGCGCGCATGCTCGACATTCTCCGGCCCTACGGCGTCCATCGAGTCCTGATCAAGCCGTTCCGCGCGCGCGACGTCATCGAAACGATAACGAGCCTCGGCAAGGACATTTGTGCCGCGGTACCCTGACAAGCAACCCAAGGACAACCCCGCAGTCGTCGAGCGCCGTGTCACGGGCATGACCAGCCCGGCGTGCAGGCGCTGATCGTTGAGGAACTCAAGCGGCTGCACTAAGGCGTCCTGGCGCGTTATGGCTTGCGACCGTCCGAATACGCAGCCTGGAAGGCGGCCCACAGGCATCGATCGGCGTCGCGCGCCGGCCCAGTTCGTGAATCCGCTGGTACCGCTGGCGCTTCGCAGACACGATGGATGACATGAGGGCCTCCAGCTGATCCGATGGCGGTCAAGTCCACAATAGGCCTGGTGCAGGCCATCGGCACGAAAGCCGGTACGCCGGCGGCCACGGCGTCACGGCTATCAGAAGGTGACGGGGCGGTTCAGCAGGGCCATCCATGTCCTGGCCGCGAGCCGTCGCGCCTCCGCATCTATGCAGCTGCCGGGTCGCACTTCGATCGCTTCTTGCGTCGTGCCACCGGCACTGCCGAACCCATAGCAAGACAACGCCGGATCCACATTAAGCCGTTGAGCCAGCGTTACCATGGATTCAGACTATCGCTTCGAAGGGGCCTGAACCTTAGCGGTTGATGCTGATCGCACCAGAGGTCACCGCGAACTCGAAGATTTCTTGGGCCGTCGGCTCACCCCAGTACTTCTTGGCCAGCCACGCATAGAACGGCACCATGACACGCGCCGTACGCTTGCCGGCGGCGGCCGGTACCAGCGCCGCGCTCGCCTCCTGCAGCGCGTTGTATTCCGTGACCGCGGCTTCCCTGTCCTCTTCCGGCATCTCCATGAACATCGCCGCGGCGTCGTCATGGCGCTTCTTGGTAAAGCGCGCCTGGATGTCTTTCATCGCCTCGATTTCGCCACTGGCACCGGCAACTTTTTTCTGCACCGGCGCCTCCGGCGCATACTTGCCCTCGAGTGCGCGCTTCAGATAGGCCGCGGGACTCTTGATGGCCGGCTTGGTCTTGTCATTGACACGTTCGGTGGTGAACTGCCAGCTTGCCTCGATTTCTTCCAGTGTGTAGGCGTCGAGCAGCTTCTTCCGGTCGCGCGGCGCCACACCCAGCGTCTCCAACCGCTTGTCCCATTCCGCCCGGGCGCCGTTGTTCACATCCTTCTCGCCATCCTGCTCCAGCTTGAAGATGTCCTTTTCCTCGACCGTAAACTGCAGGTACTTCACACTGCGACCGCCATCGCGGTTCTCGTGCAGCGTAATCGTGAGATCGGATTTCTCGTTGATTTCGAGGATCGCCGGCTTGAGCTTTTCCCGCTTAAAGATCTTGTACTCGTTAAGGACCGATTTGTCGTTCACTTCCCCATAGATCACCCAGCGCCATTCCTCCCAGCGCATCTCGTTGGTGAGCTTGGAAGGATTGGTCCGAAAACGGTTCACCCATTCGTAAAGCGCCGCCGAAGCGTCGAGCCGGAAGGCGCGCTGGATTCGCAAGTCAAGCCGCGCATAGATCTTCGGCTCCAGCAGCATCGGCTTGATCTGGGGCGAATACGAGTAATAGATCCGGTCGCGGTCGAATCCGACAAATGGCAGGAGCACGCAGGAGCCCCAGATCGAATCCCCGTCCTGTTGCAGGTAGTCCCACTGCACCGTCAGCTTCTGCATGGCAGCCAGCGTGTCCTTCAGGTGCTTGCGGTTGGGCGAGGTGTAGTTGATGGTTCGCATGAGCTCGACACGCGAGATCGAATAGGTATCGACCTTTTCGCCTGGATTACGCGCGTGTTCTTCGAGAGCGTGCTTGAGCATCGCGTTGAAGGCAAGGCGCTGCGTCTTGCTCTGGATCCCGCCCGTGATCGCCATGTGCACTGCCTGTACGGGCTTCTTGAGGATCTCGGGCTTCTGCTCGAACAGCAGGGCCAGCGCCATCTGCGAATTGTTGGGATCGTCTTGACTCATCGACATCATAAGGTGAACTATGATCACGTATTGTTCACCTTGACATGTTCGACGTCAAATTTTTATTTTGTCAATGGCAGGATCGGCACATCGCCTGGCTGCGGCGAGGCTTGCCCGGGACGTCAAAAACGAAAGGTGAACCCGTGCGATAGGCAAAGGCCTCGCACCTATCAAGAATGGACACCTTATGCGTTCGTCCGGCACGCAAAACCATCGAGGCGCCCAATTTTGCCAGCCCCTTGTTTGCTTGAAGTGCCCAAACAAGGTGGCAGGCCCTTTTACCTATCAAAAGGGATCACCTGACCGCTGATGGGAACATGCCTAGCCCCGTCTGGCTATCAAAAATGTTCACCTGTGCACACTGCCCGCCTGAAGCAGCCAGGATGGGCGCTGGATGGCGGACTCGAAAGAGTAAAACGCGATCGACGCGCATCTTCTCCTATCAAATTCGTTCACCATTGACGTGCGAGCTCACCACATCGCACGGAAGACCGGGCATATTGCTTTCACGCCGACCGTAAGCCTATCAAAACAGCTCACCTTGCCGCGTGCAGCCACGAGTTCACCACGACAGGCTTGTCTCCAGCCACGCACCTGCCTATCAAAAAAGGGCACCTCTCACGAAAATCGCGCCGCTCAATGACCCAACCCGATCGTAGCGACCGTGCCGAATGCCGGCACAGTCAACTCGACGACGAGCCACGACGGCGGCTGCGGTTACCTATCAAAAAACACTCACCAAAACACCAAACGTGTACGTTTGAACATACCGAAGTGTTCGCTTACTTCAGCCATGAGCAAGATCACGCCTTTACTCTTCCGCAGCCCAGATCTTCAACGGCGTGTCCACTACAACGCTTCGATATAGCGCAGCCCCGGATTCATGTGGCACCTCACTTCCCGATTCTGGAATGCGCCTGGCATGACTCTCCTAGGACATCGGCCGACGCTTGCGGCGCGCGTCGCCTTCAGTTCGCGGCACATCAAATAACAAAGAAACGCTATCAAAAGCGTTCACTTGGGCGACCTATGCATTCGTCGCGGCCAGCCTATCACAAAGGTTCACCGTTACCAGTTCACGGCGGCCGTGCCCAAGCCCCCCCTTCCCCTTGAATCCATTCACACAAGCACAAGCATCGCGTCGGCCTATCAAAAAAGATCACCAGATTCCGGGTCGGCCAAAGATGGAGGCATTATTGATAGCAAGTGCACACTTGATCGTGCGCGCCGATGTCGCCTCCAGCCAACCTGAAGTATCTCACCCTATCAAAAACGTTCCCTGGACACAGGTAGTCGAGCGCATTTGGAGAAACCGGGCATTCAGTTGTCGACCAAAGACCGACGACCTATCAAAAAGCGTCACCTCGTCTGCCACCAGGGCAGGCGGATTGATATGACTATAGGGCCGAAAATGGTCATTTGTTTTGAACATAAGCAACAATTGGGCATGATGCCCATCAAAAACGTTCACCTTTTCGCGGCCATATGACACTACAGTAACTTTTCCGATGGCGCGTCCCGACGCGGCGGCGATTCCCTATCAAAAAGAGGCACCTATCAACTCCCGCTCCCCCACGATAAGCATGCCCTGCCTATTACAAAGGTTCACCATTCCATTACCGCGGACTGCCAGAAAAATGTCCATCTAGTTCATTGCCCAATCAGGACGAAAACCTATCAAAAACGACCACCTGCCCTGCCTGAACAGAGGCCGCCACAAGCCTTACCTTGGAACCTCGTACCATGGTCGCTGTGCCGACTTGGCTTGACCGGTAACACGCAAGCACTCATGGAACCTATCAAAATGGCTTACCTTTCGCAAAAGGCGGCGACTTACGCTGCCTGGGTCGTCCCTGATAGCCTGGGCCTGGCCGACCCGGACTGGACGTCTCGTTGGCTATCAAAATCCTTCACCCGGTACGAAAGCGGTCAACCGGATGACGCACCACAGCAAACGATCCCGGTCGCTTAACTAGCGGACGACTAACCAGAATATCAAAAACCATCACCTCGGCCTGCCCGAGACCCCTTCGTACGATGTCGGCAACCAGACTTGGGTATCACAAACCCGCACCTTGGCACTGGGGAGCGCTGCAATGCAGGCGTGACAGGCCGGTTTCGTCAGAGACAGCCACAGCCGGTATCAAAAAGGGTCACCTCGGGCAGAGAACAGCCGTTTTCCGGCTAGACCAGTTGAATAGACCTGCGGTCACGCCTTCGTACCCAAGGCTCAGCCACAGAAAATGTGCATGATGCGCGAGCAGCCAGAGGCAACAGGCGGCTCGTCAAGTCGAACCCAGGAGAATTCGCACCACATTCGAGGTGAACCTCTTTGATACCCACCGTGAAGAGAACAGGGACACGTGAGCAGTCGGCCGCGCGTACTATCAAAAAGAGTCACCTGAGATCATCAAAAGGACATCCGCAGACTTCAAGAACCTGTCCGCGAGGCCGCCGGACTGACGACAGGCCACCAACACGCATCGGGGCTATCAAGAAAGCGCACCTTTGCGCCGTGAGCCGGTTCCGATCTATCAGAAAAGTTCACCTTCCACACTCCGGACATCGAAGTCCTGCAGCAGGTCACCGCGACCAGCATAAAATCCACGAAAAAGATGCTCAACGGAAGCACGACGAGCGAATAAATCACAGGCTAAGACGTGCATGACTCTGACCGATGCCCAACCCGCGACCGGGCGAGGGCAATCCAGAAGAAGACATCGGCGCAAGCTGGGCATAACTCACGACTTTTCCACAACATTTATCAAAAACAATGCCCCTTCGAACATGTTCACACCCCCGAGCTATCAAAACCTCTTCCTGCCTGACATATCCACACACCCGGCATATCAGAACAGTTCACCTCGTATACAAATCCACACCCATCTTCGGCCTGGAACCCGCATTGTTCCTTGCTCTACCCAAAGCGAATGTTTACCAAAGGTTTTGTAGGTCATCATTAATTATC
>Ga0170475_119625566_pt1 | contig 10498 bp, 11 predicted proteins | sample Soicark_Litter_5_FD_111474 | JGI IMG/M metagenome (GOLD analysis project Ga0170475, IMG submission 111474) | Avena fatua rhizosphere microbial communities from Hopland, California, USA. Combined Assembly of 48 SPs | reverse complement strand
TCGAGCCACGAATGCGAAAACGACGACCAAAACCTTACCCTTGGTTGAAGGTGCCTCGCGCACAGGCTCGCCGACATGTACAGAGGCATGGCCATGCGTAAGGTGCAAAGTAAGTGCCATTCGGCTATAGCGAGCATTTGCAACGACGAACAGGAGGCTTTTGGCGTCATGAGCGGGAATGATCGAAATACTCTCAGCCTCTGAGCGGATCATCCCTACCGACAAAGGAATTGACATGGCAAACAGCAACCAAGGCAGCCCTGGCCAAAACCAGGCACCGGGCAAACAGTCGCAGTCATCCACGGGCTTGTCGCAAGAACAGGAACGCGATCGTGGCATGGCCAGCAACCCGTCGCAGAGTCAGCAAGATAGCAAGCCCGGCAGCCAGGAGCGCGGCAGCGCCTCACAGCAAGACAGCAACTCGGGCATGCAGAACCCCGGCCGCGCACAAGCCGACGATGAACGCAGCAGCGCAAACGATGACGAAGACTCCGACTTCGGCTCGGGGCGTTCGTCCCGCAGCGACTCGCAACGCGAGCGCGACCTGCAAAGCGGAAGCTCGGGCTCCAAATCGGACCTGGGCAACAAGGACGAAGGCAGCCGCTAACCGGCAGGGCTTTCGGTGAAGCCAGCAAGGCGGCGCTGTTGGCGCCGCCTTTTTTGATTGGCCAAATCCTATGCAGCAACTACGCGGTTTCGACCTTGGTGCTTTGCGCGATAAAGGCGTTCATCGGCGACCCGAAGAATGTCATCGATGGTGTCGGCATCTCGGCCGAATTGCGCTGCGCCGATGCTCACCGACACGTCGTTGAGCTGCTGATGGCCGCTTTCAAACGTAGTACTTGCAACTACGCTTCGCAGGCGCTCGGCGATGCTGCTTGCGGCCTCGAGTGCGTGAGGAAGCAAGATCATGAACTCCTCGCCGCCTACCCGGGCGACACCGTCATACGGCCTGATCGCAGCGACGCATTTCCGCACAAACGCTTTCAGGATGTCGTCGCCTACCTGGTGGCCGTAGCGGTCGTTGATGACCTTGAAATTGTCCAGATCAAGTGCGAGCACCGAGAACGGCGCACCGCCGCGTTTGACTCGGTGAATCTCGGACTCGACGCGTTCCATGAATCGACGCCGATTGTCCGCCCCTGTCAGAGGATCGGTCGTGGCCAAGCGCTCGAGCGTTTGATTGGTGTGCTGAAGCTCCCGCAGCGCGGTCTCCGTCCGCGCCGTCGCCTCGGCGAGGCGCGCCATCATTTCCTCTTGGCTGTAGATCGTCGAAAACGAACGTGACGTCAGAAATGCCTTCACTACACCATAGCTCAACAGGAAGAAGCCGCCCGCGAATATCGCGTGGGCGAGCCACCACATGTGATTCCACGGACGCCCGAGTATGAATGCGAGAGACGACAGTGCAAACGAGGTGACCGAGACGGCGAAAATCACCATCAACGGCGAGCGGATGCGACGCACCAGCATCAGCGTCACATTCAATACGGATATGGCGAGAGCGCCTCCTTCCATCGTGAGCCGCAGGACCGGGTTGCCAGCGATGGGTGAATTTGCGGCGAGCGCCACTGCCACATTCACCAGCAAGAACAGCCCGATCCACATCAACCAGGGGAAAAGCTGCATGCGACGAGCCACGACGTCGGGGGCACGGTCGTACGACAGGAGACCCACAAGCAGCAGCGTCGCCATGACCAGGCGCGACGCCGGGCCATACAGAATGAAGAGCCATATGTTGTCGTGCGCATAGCCCGTGAATGCGCCGTGCAGCGCATAGATCAGCGCAAATCCGAGCAAGCCGAGCGTCAACCAGCGCAGTAAAGGTTCCCCTGATGATTGGTAGCAGCGCCACGTGACATAGGTGACAAAAAGACCGGCCAGGGTGGCCAATGAAATCGCGATGATGTGGAACGAGTGGTTCTCGAATTTGAGGGTCGGATCCTGGAAGAAGAACAGATAGGCAATCAGATAGACAGGAACAAGCGCCGCGCCCGCCAGGAGCAAACGGGCATAGGTCTGCGTCGTCAGTCGGATTGCCCGAGTCGGGCCATCCATCGTGATCACGGGTTGTACGGCAAGTCGGGCGCTGTCGGCAGTTTGTCCGCTTTGTTTTGTCGACCGGATTTTGGCGGCATCTCGAGGCGTATCCATCGGCGCGCCGGCGCGCGCTGCCCGACGGTGGAACAATGGCCACAGTGCCTGCCACGGAAATCGAAGATGAGAAGTTTGCATGTCAGTCAGCTCGGTTGAAGAGACTTTCGAACAGCGGGGGCTGCACATCAGCCACCACTCTGTACTAGCGAAGTCGGCGAGCAGGACAGACCACCAGGCGACTCGTGAACCCGAGTGCACGTTGGCGTTGTCCAGGTCTGCATATGCCTGCGACACGCTGTTATAGGGTGCTCGCCCCCCATGCACAACCTGTAAGGTCTGACAGAGGGCTTCACTATCGCGGCCAAGCGCATGGACCGTCGACCACTTTCGCAGTTCACGCCCCCGGCATGCCGATGCCGCACACCGCAATGTCAGGATTGAAAAACCGCGCCTCCACAAGACCGGCTTTTCCGTCATAAATGCAGTGGACGTCTTGGCTGACGACCTCAATGACGAAACTCACGGCGACCACCGGGCGGGCGAACCGGCTGGCGTCAAATAGGCACATCGTTTGCCGTCCGAAAGGGCGCGCGGCCGGGGTAAACCAACCGTTGCACATTCCTCCCGCTGATGGCGGGTCTTCGATTCGAAAGGAGTTTCAAGATGGCATCAAGCAACCAAAGTGGAAATCAAGGCAACAAAGGCGAGGACAAGAGCAGCAACCGAGGAGGGAACCAGGGCGGCAAGGACTCGGAACGTGGCTTTGCGTCGATGGACAAGGATCGCCAGCGTGAAATTGCCAGCGAAGGTGGCCGTGCGGCACACGAAAGCGGCAACGCTCATGAGTTCACCTCGGAAGAGGCGCGAAAGGCTGCCGAACAACGTGGTGGCAATCAGGGCGGAGGTAGCTCGGGCGGCTCGTCAGGAAAGAAATAGCGCGGCCTGATCACGGATGAGCAGAAAGGGTGGCGGACGCGTCACCCTTTCTGTCAATGGTTCCGCTCAGCGCGATCAAGCCATCGACAGCGGCGAGGAGCCGCACCCTTTCGGTCTTGTATCCAAGCTTGAGCACCCGCTCGGTAGAAACATCGCGTGTGGCTGCCCTTGGGCCTGAACTTCTTGGACCCACGCCTATTGGTCGTCATCCGCGGGGCGATGTCGTCGAAGCCATGCCCTGCAGCTCCTGCATCACGCCCTGGTTCCCATGGGGCAGAGAAGCATCGCGGGGTAAAACGATGGAGAAGTGGGTTTGACGATTTGCCGACTGCACTTCCACTGTTCCGCCATGCGCCTCTGCAGCTTGTCGAACGATGAAAAGCCCAAGCCCGAGATGGCCGGGATCTTTGTTGCTTGCTCCCGCCGAGCCCCGGAAAAGCGGATCAAAGATCAGATCCAATTCTGCTGCTTCAAGCGTCGGACCATGGTTGTCGACGTGGACTCTGACATGCTCTCCCTCGCATTGCACAACCACTCGGACGGACCCTTCGTCCCCGTACTTGATGGCGTTGCCAATCAAGTTGCCCACCCCTGACGGATCCGCGAAACGTCCCAAACTCCTGGACAGGTGCTTGGCGCCTCGAACTCGATGCGCGCAGATGGGTGCGCACTGCGCTGCATCTCGACCTCCTGCCGGCAAGTCTCGACCAAGTCCCCTGGACGGGGCTCGACCTCGAGTCTTCCGCCCATGCTCACCCGGTTGAAGTCGAGCAAGTCATCCAGCAACTCTGCCATCCTTTGACCGCTTCGCATGAGACGGTCCATCTGCGTCTCCAGCTCGGGACTCGGATGGTTGAGGGAGATCAGTTTGGCGGTCAGCTGAATGGAGTTGAGCGGTCCCCGAAGGTCATGACCCAGAACCCCGAGAAAGATATTTCTCCATCGGTCCACTTCGGCGGTGAAGTAGTCCACTGACTTCGCAAGGGCCTGATCGATGGCCTCGTTGAACCGACCCAAGTCCGAAAGCTGACTCATCTGGTGGCCTTCGCGGTCGAAGTAATGGCGCAGCACGCTCGCGCGCAACGCCCGATACTCGCTCACCAACTGCCCGATGCTGAAGCCGCTCATCGCGCGCAGGACAGCATGCAATTGGGCCGCCGTTTCAGGCGCCGTCGCAGTCACAGGCGCTTCCCCACGTGACTTCTGATCCTGTTCCAGACGTGTCTGCGGGGCTCGCAGGTCTGCAGAAACTGCGCGGAGAATGGCCCCAGCGTGATCACGACGCAGAGCCAGGTTATCGAGACTACTGGCTGCCGGCAGCAAAGTCCTTGCGATCTCTTCCCACCCGGACAGAATCGCATCCGTCTCGGCGTCGATGAAATCAGCTACTCGCATCGAACCCCCGCTCAAAGCAGCGCATTTGTACCTTCTCGTGAGTGTAGAACTCCCTCGAGATCGGATGCCGATTCTGAAGCATCCTCGAGGAGCCCGGGCATACAGATGCAGACAGAAGGCCCTTGAGGCCACCTCTGTTTATTGCTCCAGCGCCATCAACATCGCGCGCAGTAGGGTCGGCTGCGCTCAGTCCCGCACTGCCGACACTGCTCGGCTCGCACGCAAGGCCAGCAAGGTGCAGGCCGTGCCTGACAGCAGATACAGGCTGACCGACGCGAGGCCGAAGCGAGCCGAAAGCGCAAGCGCCACGAGAGGCGCGAAGGCCGCGCCGATCAACCACGCCAAGTCAGCTGTCAGGGCGGCACCGGCATAACGAAAGCGTGGCAGGAAGTTCGACGTGACCGAGCCCGCTGCCTGCCCGTACGAAAGCCCGAGCAGCACGAAGCCGACGAGGATGAAAGCATCCTGCCCGCGGTCGCCACCGTCGAGCAGCCACGGCGTCACGAAGCTGAAAAGCGCGATCAGCACCGCGACGCAGCCGAGTGTTCGGCGGCGGCCGATGCGATCAGCCACGATGCCCGACAACGGCATTGCCATTGCCGCCAGCACGGCGCCAGCCAACTCCACCGAGAGGAATTGCCCGATCTCATGCTGCGAGTACAGCGCAACCCACGACAGTGGAAACACCGTCACCAGGTGGAACAGCGCGTAGCTCGCCAGCGCCGCGAATGCGCCGATGAACACGTTATGCCCCTGCGCCGCCAGCAGGTCGCGTACGTTGCAAGGCTGAAGCTCATGCGCTTGCAGTTCGCGTTCGTATTCGTGCGTAACCACCAGCCGCAAGCGCGCGAAAAGCGCAACGACGTTGATCGCGAACGCGACAAAAAACGGGAAGCGCCAGCCCCAGCCGAGGAAGTCCGCGCTCGACAGGTTGGCCCACAGGTACGCGAACAAACCGCTCGCGACGATGAAGCCCAGCGGTGCGCCCAACTGGCCGAGCATGGCGTACCAGCCACGGCGCTTCTCGGGCGCGTTGAGTGCCAGCAGCGACGGCAGCCCATCCCACGAGCCGCCAAGCGCCAGCCCCTGTCCGATGCGACACAGCGCGAGCAGCACAATGGCAAGCTCCCCAGCGCTGCGATAGCCCGGCAGCAGCGCCATGCCAACCGTCGAGCTGCCAAGCAGGAACAGCGCCGCTGTCAGCTTGGTGCCGCGTCCGAAGCGCCGCTGCAGCGCCATGCCGGCCAGCGTGCCCATCGGTCGCACGATGAAGGCGAAGGCGAACAGTACGAATGCGTACAGCGTGCCGTGCAGAGGGTCGACGAATGGAAAGAACACTGCTGGAAAGACCAGCACTGACGCGATGCCATAGACGAAGAAGTCGAAGTATTCCGAAGCGCGTCCGATGACGACGCCTACCGCAATGTCACCGGGCGCGACGCGGGCCCTTTCGCCACGCGGTTCGGTGGCGAGCGAGATGGGAATGAGGTTTGTGGCCTGGGAGGAATGCACAACTGAGCTACTGGAGACGGGCATGACGGAAGGGGACTGAGGGCCTGAGGGCCTGAGGGCCTGAGGGCCTGAGGGCCTGGGACAAATTGTCCAATGGTTAAAGAGCATCAATCAACTTACATTCGCCGCTGACGTACAACTATCGTTTACCCGCACTCGGTGGCTCCCGATGTCTCTTTCACGCTTGACCCACCGCACAGCCCGCCTGGGACTGTCCTCCCTCCTGATGCCGCTGGCCGGCTGCGATACCCTCGTGATGAAACCGCACGGCGACATCGCGGCCCAGCAGGCACAGCTGATCGTCACCTCCACGGTTCTGATGCTGCTGATCATCGTACCCGTGATCGCGCTGACGATCTTCTTCGCCTGGCGCTACCGACAATCCAACGCGAGCGCGACCTACGCACCTGACTGGGACCACTCCACGCGCCTCGAGCTGGTGATCTGGGGCGCGCCGCTCCTGATCATCATCGCGCTGGGCGCGATCACCTGGATCAGTACGCACAAGCTCGATCCGTACCGGCCGCTGGAGCGCATCGACGCGCAGCGCCCACTGCCCTCCGAGGTCAAGCCGCTGATCGTGCAGGTCGTGGCGCTGGATTGGAAGTGGCTGTTTCTCTACCCAGAACAGGGTATCGCAACCGTCAATGAGCTGGCTGCGCCGGTCGACCGGCCGATCGAGTTTCGCATCACTGCCTCGAACGTGATGAATTCGTTCTACGTGCCTGAGCTCGCCGGCATGGTCTACGCGATGCCCGGCATGCAGACGCAACTGCACGCGGTGATCAACCACGTCGGCGACTACGAAGGCTTTTCTGCCAACTACAGCGGCGCGGGCTTTTCCGAAATGCGCTTCCGCTTCCTGGGACTGTCCAACGGCGACTTCGACCGGTGGGTTGCAGCCAACCGCACGCAGGGCCAGCCGCTTGGCCGCAGCGAATACCTGCAACTCGAGCAGCCAAGCCAACGCGTGCCGGTGCGCCGCTACGCGAGCGTCGAGGCGGACTTGTACGGCGCGATCCTCAACCGCTGCGTCGACGGCAGCAAGATGTGCATGAACCAGATGATGGCGATCGACAGCGCCGGCGGCCTCGGAAAGGGCAGCATCGCTGGCCTCGCAAGGCAACCGTGGCGTTCGGCCGACGGAATGATGCAACGCACGGTCGTCGCCTCGCTGTGCACTCCCCTTAATCCGACCGGGCGCGAACCTGGTCGCGCAAGTCAATCAGCCCTGAGAGACTGAGAGTATTTCGATCATGCCCGCTCATCACGCCAAAAGACCCCTGCTCGTCGTTGCAAATGCTCGCCATGGCACGAACCATGACTGCGCTTTGCGCCTGGATCAGGTGCCTTTTGACGTGCTGCTCGGACACGCTCGAAATACTCTCAGCCTCTGATCCCAGTCACCCAATGAGCAACGATCTCAGCCACCTCATCTTCGGCCGCCTCAGCCTGGAGGCTGTGCCTTATCACGAGCCGATTCTCTTGGCCACCTTCGCGATGGTCACGCTCGGCGGGCTCACGGCCCTGGCCCTGCTCACGAAGCTGCGACTCTGGGGCCCGCTGTGGCGCGACTGGATCTGCAGCATCGATCACAAGAAGATCGGCATCATGTACATCGCGCTTGGCATCGTGATGCTGCTGCGCGGCTTCGCCGATGCGCTGCTGATGCGCGCGCAACAGGCCATCGCCTTTGGAGACAACGCCGGTTTCCTGCCACCCCACCACTACGACCAGATCTTCACGGCGCACGGCGTGATCATGATCTTCTTCGTCGCAATGCCGCTGGTCACAGGCTTCATGAACTACGTGGTGCCGTTGCAGATCGGTGCGCGCGACGTGGCATTCCCCTTCCTCAATAACTTCAGCTTCTGGATGACCGCGGGCGGCGCGGCACTGGTGATGCTGTCACTGTTCGTCGGCGAGTTCGCGAAGACTGGCTGGCTCGCGTATCCGCCGCTGTCGGGCCTTCTTCAAAGCCCCGATGTCGGCGTTGACTACTACCTGTGGTCGCTGCAGATCGCGGGCATCGGCACCACGCTCTCCGGAATCAACCTCATCGCCACCATCATCAAGATGCGCGCCCCCGGCATGACGATGATGAAGATGCCGGTGTTCACGTGGACCAGCCTGTGCACCAACGTTCTGATCGTCGCCACCTTCCCGGTGCTGGCGGCCACGCTGGCGCTGCTCACCGCCGACCGCTACCTCGGCACCAACTTCTTCACGAACGACCTCGGCGGCAACGCCATGCTGTACGTGAACCTGATCTGGATCTGGGGCCACCCCGAGGTGTACATCCTGGTGCTGCCTGTGTTTGGCATCTTCTCTGAGGTGGTGTCCGCCTTCAGCGGCAAGAAGCTGTTCGGCTATGCGTCAATGGTCTACGCCACTGTCGTCATCACCATCCTCTCGTACCTCGTGTGGCAGCACCACTTCTTCACGATGGGCTCGGGCGCGAGCGTCAACTCGTTCTTCGGCATCACAACGATGATCATCTCGATCCCGACGGGCGCGAAGATTTTCAATTGGCTGTTCACGATGTACCGCGGCCGCATCCGATTCGAAGTGCCGATGCTGTGGACCGTGGGCTTCATGGTCACCTTCACGGTGGGCGGCATGACCGGCGTACTGCTCGCGGTGCCAGCAGCCGACTTTGTGCTGCACAACAGCCTGTTCCTGATCGCGCACTTCCACAACGTGATCATTGGCGGGGTCGTGTTCGGCCTGTTCGCCGGCATCAACTACTGGTTCCCAAAGGCCTTCGGCTACAAGCTCGACGCGTTCTGGGGCAAGGTGTCGTTCTGGTGCTGGTTCGTCGGCTTCTGGGTCGCTTTCACGCCGCTGTACGTGCTCGGCCTGATGGGCATCACGCGACGCATGAGCCACTTCGACGATCCGTTGCTGCAAGTGTGGTTCCAGGTCGCCGCACTCGGAGCGGGTATCGTGGGGCTGGGCATCGGCGCGTTTCTCGTGCAGCTGGTCGTCAGCTACCGCCGCCGTGAGCAGTTGCGCGACAACACTGGTGACCCGTGGAACGCACGCACGCTGGAATGGTCCACCGTCTCCCCGCCGCCCGACTACAACTTCGCGTTCACGCCGATCGTCCACGAACAGGATGCCTGGCACGACATGAAGCGCCGTGGTGCGCAACGCCCGCTGAGCGGCTTCAAGGCCATCCACATGCCCAAGAACACGGCGGCCGGCTTCGTGATCGCAATGCTCGCCACCGCCTGCGGCTTCGCGCTGATCTGGCACATGTGGCTGCCAGTCGTGCTGACCTTCGCCGCCACTGTGATCGCCTCGATCGTGCACACCTTCAACTACCAACGCGACTTCCACATTCCCGCTGAAGTTGTAGCGCGCACCGAGCAGGCACACGCCGCCTCGCTGCAAGTCGCAGCCTGAGATGCTGACGCCAAGGTTTCGAAATGTCCTCCTCCCCCACTCTCAATGCCGGCCCGGCGCCGGTCTTCTACGACAACGGTGACCACCACCCACAGCAGGGCACCTTGCTGGGTTTCTGGCTCTACCTGATGAGCGACTGCCTCATCTTCGCGGTGCTGTTTGCCGTGTATGCGGTGCTCGGACGCAGCTACGCAGCCGGGCCTTCAGGCGCAGACCTGTTCGACTTGCCCGTGGTGGCGCTGAACACCGCGCTGCTGCTGTTCTCCTCCATCACCTACGGCTTCGCGATGATCGCGATGCAGCACGGCAAGAAGAACGCCGTGCTGACATGGCTGGCGATCACGGGCCTGCTGGGCATGGGTTTTCTCACGCTCGAGATGACGGAGTTCGCGCACCTCATCCACGAAGGCGCAGGCCCGCAGCGCAGCGCGTTCCTGTCAGCCTTCTTCACGCTGGTGGGCACGCACGGGCTGCACGTGGGCTTTGGCACGCTGTGGCTCATGACTCTGATGGTCCAGGTGCAAAAACTCGGTCTGATTCCGGCGAACAAGCGCCGGCTGATGTGCCTGTCGATGTTCTGGCATTTCCTTGATGTCGTCTGGATTGGCGTGTTCACCTTTGTCTACCTGATGGGAGTCTTGCCGTGAGCGCTCGCCACCACTACGATCACCACGATGACGCCGGCTACCACGCCACCGTGAAGGGCTATGTCGTCGGTTTCTTGCTCTCCGCGGCGCTGACCGCGATCCCGTTCTGGCTGGTGATGGGCAAAGTTCTGCCATCACCGCGCATGACCGCCTTCGCGATCATCGCCTTTGCCGCGGTGCAGGTGGTCGTGCACATGGTGTATTTCCTGCACATGAATGCAAAGGCTGAAGGCGGATGGTCGCTGCTGGCTCTGGTTTTCACCGCAGCCCTCGTGGTGATCATGTTCGCTGGCTCGATCTGGGTGATGTACCACCTGAACACGAACATGATGCCAATGGCCGATCCGCAAACCATGCGCAACATGCCCTGAGAGGCTGAAAGTATTTCGATCATGCCCGCTCATCACGCCAAAAGACCCCTGCTCGTCGTTGCAAATGCTCGCCATAGCCCGGGCTATGGCTGCGCTTTGCGCCTAGATCAGGCGCCTTTTGACGTGCTGCTC
>Ga0170475_121669602_pt1 | contig 10499 bp, 9 predicted proteins | sample Soicark_Litter_5_FD_111474 | JGI IMG/M metagenome (GOLD analysis project Ga0170475, IMG submission 111474) | Avena fatua rhizosphere microbial communities from Hopland, California, USA. Combined Assembly of 48 SPs | reverse complement strand
GACCTTCGGATTTCTTTCGACATTACTCATTCGTGCTTAGTCATTCACCGGTAGGCGCTCGGTAGGTAGCCGGTAACCGCCCGGTAGGTGGCGGAAGGTGCTGGTAGGTCCTGGTAACCGCTGGTAGGTGGTCCGTTTCCAGACGCTTACGGTAGCTTACGGTAGCTTACGGTAGCTTACGGTAGCTTACGGTAGGCTTTGCCAGGTGTAGCAGGCTCCTTATGCCTCAGGTGGCGTCGTAATGTTACTTTACCTAGCCTAAACGGCTGCTACACTGCTCGGTAATGAAGCCTTCAATCTTACCTCAAATGGGCACGTTTCGTGCATTCACGTCGGTGGCGATAACTTTGCTCGCTTGTCACGTGCGTTCTTCAGCGCGCGGACAAATTATCAACGGCGGGTTTGAGACCGGCAACCCCGCGGGGTGGTCATTTGCCGGGCAGGCCACGGCAAAGGATGCGTCATTCGGCGTTATTCCTACTCATGGGCTCTATGCCGGGTTTCTGGACAACACTGGAAACGGAACGGTGCTCGCAGGCCAGATGGAAACCGCGCTGCATCTTTCGACGGGGACGGTCACAAATATCGTTCTGGGCGTCCCAACCCGCGGGACCGTTATCTTCCAGGACGTCGCGGTCTCCGCCGGGCAGCAATTGGTTTTTGACTGGAACTTCATGTCGGACGAGTTAAATGAGGATCCGGTCTTCAACGATTATTGTTTCTATAGTGTGGTTGGAAACACCAGCGGAGTGACCAACATCTTTCTGTTGGCGAGTCGAAATTCCAGCACGTTTCCAGGCACCGCGCCAGCAGGCTATGACGGACTGACCGGTTGGTTTACGACCACCTATACCTTCTCGGCTAACGATACCTATCGGGTTGGCTTCGGAGTTATGAATGTGACCGACAGCGGACATGACTCGGCAATGATGCTGGATGGAGTGGTCGTGCCGGAGCCGGGAACAATCAGCTTAGGCTTGCTCGGTGCCGTATGCGGTGTCGTCAGGATGCGTTCGCGCCGACGCGCCTAACAAGCTGCGCCATCGTAACTGGCAATAGAGGGTGCCCAGGTTTCCGAGCGCCGGTCTCCTCATCGGCAGAGACGCGTGAATTGCGCACACGCCCCAGCAGTTTTTCTGCTTCCTGCGGGACGTTAACCCCATGTTGCCCTCCGCTCATTCCTGCGACAACGAAAGCGGTCACTCGCGGGCAGTGCAGTGATGAAGTGTGTAATTGTCGTATGATGAACTTTCTTAAGCCCGGGTTGAAAGGGGAACAATTTGTTGTTCGGTTGCTCCTCCTGATTCTTCTTTGCTTTAGCATTCACGCGAACGCGCAGCAACAAGAGCCGGATTGGCTCTTCAGTGTTCAACTGAATGCTTCGGTCCAGGCATCCCCCCCGCAAATCACGCTGCAATGGGACCCCGATGCGTTCCAATTCGGCGCAACCGGCTACACGATTTATCGGAAGCCCAAGAGCGGCACATCGTGGGGCTCCGCCGTGGCGACCTTGCCGCCATCGGCGACGACATGGACGGATACGAGCGTTTCCGTCGGCACGCCTTACGAGTATCAGGTGGTCAAACAGGGACCGCCCGGCCAGGCGTTTGGCTACATCTCCACTGGTATCAACATCGATATGGTCGAGAACCGGGGAAAAATCATTCTGATCGTGGCGACCAACGCAACTGCCACGCTTGAGCCAGAGCTAAACCGGTTCCAATCCGACATGATCGGCGATGGCTGGTATGTCATCCGCCACGACATTTCTTCTGACGATACCCCCGCCCATGTGCGTTCGTTGATCGTAAGCGACTACAATGCGGATTCAGCGCAAGTGAATGCCGTGCTCCTGTTCGGCCACGTGCCTGTGCTGCAATCCGGGTTCATCAGTTATGACGGCCATGAACCCCGAGCCATGCCCACCGATGCCTACTATGGCATGATGCACGGCAGTTGGAACAACGACGCAAACGCCATCCCGGGAACGGTTGAGTTGATGGTCGGTCGCGTGGACGTTTCGGACCTGCCCGGGGCCCTTGCTCCCGGCACTCTCCCCAGCGAAACGGAGATGCTACACAACTACCTCGAGAAAAATCATCGCTGGCGTCAAAAGCAGTTTACCGTCCCACGCCGGGCTTTGGTTGCCGATCGATTCGGCGTTTTGGATAACGGCGATGTGCGCGCCTCAAGCGGCTATCGAAATTTCGCTCCGCTCGTCGGTCTCGGAAACACCGAGTTGGCCGACGTCAGCGATACTGCCGCCCCGGGCAACCGCTGGATCTCGCGCCTGGCCAATTCTTACCTCTGGACCTATGGCAACGGCGGCGGCCAGCTTAATAGCATCAGCCAACTCGGCGTTCACGGCGAATACAACGACGTTTGGAACACCGACTTGTACTCGCAGGATGCCAAAGCCGTATTCTTCATGCTCGAGGGCAGTCACTTCGGGAATTGGGATCGCACCGACAATATCATGCGCACCGTTCTTGGTATGCGCAGCATGGGCCTGGCCGTTTACTGCATCCCGGGCCGGCCGCAGTATTACGTGCATCATATCGGATTGGGTGAACCGCTCGGCTACGGTGTCCGGACCACCATGAACAACAGCGGGTTATATCGCGACACGACGAACGCGCTGTACAAAGCCGTTTACATTGAGTTGCTGGGCGATCCCACTTTGCGCATCGAACCGCTCGCCCCTGCTTCTGGGTTAAACGGCGGCCAGAACGGGGGAGTGGTGGGGTTGAGTTGGTTCGCGTCTTCCGATGCGGTCGTCGGCTATCACGTGTATCGCTCCGCGTCAATTTCTGGACCTTACACCCGGCTCACAACGACGCCCGTAAGCGGCACGAGCTTCCAGGATGCCGCGCCGATTGCAGGGGGGGCGACCTATATGGTGCGCGCGGTCGCGCTTCAGGTGAATCCAAGCGGGTCGTATTACAATCCCAGCCAGGGTGCTTTCCTGAAGATCGATTCGAATGGCGTCGGCACGCCCTCGGGCGATACCAACACGGTGGTCAATGGAGCGGCTAAAACAGGATTGTATAACGGATTGTTTTACCCGGCTGAAGGCGCCGACCTAAATAATTCCGGAGCAATCACAGTGACGATCGCGAAGAAGCAGGCTTACAGCGGAAAATTGACGACCGCGCATGGGAAGTTCGCATTCCACGGAAAACTGGGACCCGATGGGACAGCGACGAATACGATTGGGAAGGGCGGGGCTTCGCTCGTCATACACCTGAGCGCAGCCGCGGAGCCGGACAAGATTGTTGGAAGTGTTGATGGATCAGATTGGAGTTCCAGCATCTTTGCCGATCGCGCAGTCTTCAACAGCAAGACGAACAAAACTTCACTCGCTGGCAACTACACACTGCGCTTGCCCGGAAGCGACGGTGACTCGACGCTTCCGACAGGTGACGGCTGGGCTTTGATAAAGGTATCCACTGCCGGCGTCGCGAAAATGGCCGGCGTCCTGGGAGATAACACGAAGGTCACCAGCAGCGCAGCGATAGGAACGGATGGAACATGGCCGGTATTTGCCAGCTATGGCGGCAAAGGCGAACTTCTTGGCTGGCTGAATTTCGCGCCCGGGGACACTGAGGATATAACTGGAACATTGAACTGGATCAAACAGTCCGGCGCACCGGGTAAAAACTATCCCGCGGGATTTACGAACCAGGTTACGGCGAGTGGCTCGACTTTTACCAAGGCATCCAAGGGCGGCGGTGTCATAACTGGCAGCGGGTTGAGCGTCGCTTTCATTGGCGGCGAATTGGACGCACCAATTACCAATGCCGTCACTATCGCTGGTTCCAAGGTGACGAACGAGGGCGTCAATAAGATGACCATGAACATTTCGCCGACGACCGGTAAGTTTGCCGGAAAAGTATCCGAAGGTTCCTCTGGCAAGTCGTTACCTTTCAGCGGTGTCATCCTGCAGAAACAGAATGCCGGTTACGGGCTTCTCGTAGGCCAGCAGCAAACGAGCAGGGTGATCCTCGCACCGTAAGACTTGTCACAACTGCCGATCTAAAACAAATATGGGGAGTGCGTTACGAGCTAGCAATCAGCGAAAAGGCACTCCAACAACTCCGCGCACTACCGAAACCACTGCGGCAGCGAATCGGGTGGCGCATAGATGAGTTGCAGGATGGGCTGAAAGGCGATGTGCTTAAACTCCAGGCCAAAGGTAACATGTACCGGCTGCGAGTAGGCAACTTCAGGATCCTTTTCCTGTTGGAAGGCGCGCTTATTAAAGTCTATGCTGTCAAGGACAGGAAACAAGCGTATGAGTGAAGCCGCAGTTCTAGAGAAGATGCAGATGCTCGAGCGATCCGTGCAGCAGTTGCAAGAACGCATTGAGAGGCTCGAAGACCTTCGTGATCTGCAAGCGGCCGTGGAAGAGAATGCGGACGCTCCCCTCATCTCGTGGGACAAAGCCAAGCGCGATTTAGAGTTGGAATAGGCTTACGGCCCTATACGCGCGGGTGCTTGCAATCCGGCGACAGCCGTTCCATGCTTCTGGAACGGTTTTTCATATTTGATGAGCACTGCTCCCGAAAACGAACTAGACTTAGATAAGCTTTTTTTGCCCTCCTGGGCACAAGAACCTGCTTCCAAGAACATCTATGCCCGCTTTGAGGGCGAAGAGCGACGTGATCGACGCGACGACCGGCCTGGACGACGCGGTCCTGGCGGCGGTGGTCGCAGAGAAGGTGGCGAGCGCCGTGGGCCCCGTCCCCCCGGAGCACCCGGAGGCGGTCGCGGACCGCAAGGCGGAGGCGAACGCCGAGGCGGACCGCCCGGTGGCCGACCAGGCCAGGACCGGCGAGGTGACCGTCGTGGTGGTCCTGATAGAGGTGATCGCCGGGATGACCGCGGACGCCAGCAACGTCCGGTTCCACCGCCTTTGGTAGAGATTGGCCTAACGCTCATTGCCGACGAGAAGGGTGTCGATTCATTGGCGCGGCAGATCAAGATGACAGGACGCGCGTATCCGTTGTTCGACATCGCGCAGATGATCCTGCAACGACCGGAGCGCCTGAACGTAAGCTTCGCCGTTAAGAAGAACGCCGAAGGCAAACCGATCCAACCTTTGTTCCTCTGTGCCCTGGACGACACGCTTTGGCTGTCTGAGGAGGAAGCGATCCAGCATGTGCTAACAAAACATTTTGCCACGTTCTACCAGGCAGAAAAAACCGCCACCGAACCGCCGAAGTGGAAATACACCTTCGTGGCGCAATGTGGTATGAGCGGTGCGATATTGGGTCCGCCGAATCATCACGATTACCAAAATCAATTACGGAAGCTGCACGGGGAACGTTTCTCGCGGATGCCCTTTGAAGCTTATAAGGCGCGCGTCAGAATTGTGCGCGATGAGGAAGTGGTGAAAAAGTGGGTGGAAGACCAGAGTTGGACCACCGAATACCTCTGCCTCAACATGCCGGAGCCAGTGAAGCTCAGCAGCATGGAAGCGGTCGAGAAGCATTTCCGAGAGACCCACAAAGACGCGATCATCAAACCCGTCGAGACGCATACGATGCCCGGGAATTCCGCGCGCTCCTTGCGTAGCACCGAGCTCGTTCGCCTGGTACGCAGTGTGTGGGATGACCAGAAACGTTTCCCACTACAAATCGCGACCTCCCTCAGCCAGCAATTCGCTCAACGCGGTTTGCAGTTCTTCAAGGTCAACAAAACGATCACACACGTCTCCGTGGCGCGTCCGCACTATCTTGATCTCGAAGCCACCCCGGTCTCTGAAGTAGTGAGACGGATCGTTGACTTCATCAACGCGCATGCGAAATGCACCCGGCGCGATTTGCTCACTGCGCTTGCGCCTTCGCCAGCTCCGTTGCCCATTCCAATCCGCCCGGCCGAACCTGCGCCCATTGGAGGCGAAACCCAAACTGCTGGCGCGACCGCGCCAATAGCGGCGGGCGAACCTGCTGCAGACGCCGCAACACCCGCGGCTCCCGCGGCGGCTACGCTTCTTCCCGCTCCAGCCGCCCCGCCGCCTACGCCGGAACAGACGGCGGTCATCTCCGACCTGCATTGGTTGGTGCATCAGGGGCATGTCATTGAATTCGCGAACGGGATATTAGAGACCGCGAAAAAGCCAGTGCCAAAACCGCCGAAGCCGGTCAAACCGGAACCGGCGCCAGCTCCACAATCGGATGCCACTGCGGCTCCGCAAACCGCCAGCAGTGGGGAAGGGGACGCCGGCGTCCCTGCGCCTTTGGCCGAAGCCGCGGCTGACCATCCCAAGGATACGACGGGAACCGTTGAGGATGAAGAATCCAAACGGCACGTCGATTCGGAGCCGGGTTCGGTCGCTGAACCTGTGGCCGGGATCAACACCGGAGTCGTTCGGCCCGGGGAAGATTCCGCGAGGGAGCATGAGCCGGCTAATCCAAGTGCGCCAGAGGACGACGCGACGAAGGTAAACTCACCTTCTTAATATGGGCTTCTCCAACTTAGGATTGTCCGAAGGGATGATAAAGGGCGTGAAAGCCATGGGCTACGTCGAGCCCACTCCGATCCAACTCAGGGCAATACCCCTCATCCTCGAAGGGCGCGATGTCATTGGCAGCGCACAAACCGGTACTGGCAAAACTGCCGCCTTTGCTTTGCCGATTCTTTCGCGACTGCAATCACATCAGCCAGAGCCGCGCGTATTGATCCTCGAGCCGACTCGTGAACTCGCAGCACAAGTAGAGACTGCCATTCGCGACTTCATCCGCTTCACCGATTTGCACGTGACTGTCGTGTTCGGTGGCGTTGGTTACGGGCTACAACGTGAGAATCTCCATAAAGGGACAGACATCCTCGTCGCAACTCCAGGTCGCTTGCTTGATTTAATTCAGCAGGGCTCGTGCCGGCTGGATCGTGTTCAGTTCGTCGTGCTTGATGAAGCCGACCGCATGCTGGACATGGGCTTCCTGCCCGACGTGCGAAAGATCCTTCAGCGGTGCCCGCGTGACCGCCACACCTCTTTATTTTCAGCCACGATTCCGCCGCAGATTGAGACGCTCATCCAATGGGCCATGCGGAATCCTGAAACCATCGAGATCGGTGCGCGCCGTACCCCGGCGGAAACAGTTAAGCATGTTATTTACCCGGTTGCCGACGCGCAAAAAAACCGATCTTCTCCAGGAACTGCTGGAGCGGGTCAACTACGATTCGGTTATCATTTTTTGCCGAACGAAGCACGGCGCTGACCGCATTTCCAACATGCTCAAGAAGAACAACCACGCGGTGGCCGTGTTGCATTCGAACCGCACGCAGCGCGAGCGCGAGCAAGCCCTGAAAGGCTTTCGTGATGGTCGTTACGAAGTGCTGGTGGCTACCGACATCGCGGCCCGGGGCCTGGACATCGCCGATGTGAGCCACGTGATCAATTACGACGTTCCACAGCATCCCGAAGATTACATCCATCGAATCGGGCGCACGGGTCGTATGGAAGCCACCGGTGACGCATTCACTCTCATGGTCGCTGAAGATCGGCGGCATGTGGAAGCGATCGAAGGGTTTATCAGCCAGAAGATCCCCCGCGTCAAGCTCGAAGGCTTCGATTACCGCTACACCGCTTTATTCGAGCAAGGTAAACCCGGTCAGCCAACCGGCCGCGATGCCCGCATTACCGGCGTCCGCGTTCGTGGCGGTTATTATTTCGGTCCCGCCAAACGCCGCAGGTAATTTGGGTAGGGCGCGCACTCCGTTGCGCGACGGGCGGCCGCTTTGCTTTCCTTGCGTTCGCGGCGTGCAGAGGACATCAGAAAGAGCACTATCTGTTTCGAGCCCTCTGCTTGCTCTTATGATCCTGCCACAAGATATTGAAGAGCAGCCATGCCCCACCCGCCCCAGCGCTGAGAAAGCAGACAATAGCAATCCCCGGATACCCAAACAGGGTGAAGTCGGTTTGCACCCGCATGAGCAGGGCTGCACCGACGATTAACGCCGCGATGATTAGTCCCGTCGTGATTCGATTAGCCACCTTTTGGGCGCTCTCGAGCAGGAACTCGGTTTCGGTTGGCTTAACATTGATGTTCAGTTCTGCCTTGCCGAGTGAGTCCAGAATCTTATTCAGGCGGCTTGGAAGCGCACCCAGAAACTGCTTCGTTTCGAGCATCGCCGAGAACATTTTGCCCTCACTTAATGTGGACTTCAGGCGCTGGTTGAGAATCGTGCTCGCATTCCGGCGAATTGAGTCGTTCGGATTAAAATCGGGAGCGAGGTAGCGCCCCACTTCGTCTAATTGCAGCAGCGTCTTGCCGAGGAGCGACAGCTCTGAGGGAACAAATAGACCTGCGTCCGCGGCATTGCGGCCCACGTCAAGAATTACGCGCCCGATATCCATCTGGCCAATGGTCGCGTTTTGTTGCTCGGCGACCAACTCGCTGATCTTGTGTCGAAAATCCATTTCCTCAAACCGATCGGCCGGTTCGCTGATTCGAATCGCGATGTCGGCCGCCTCGTCGCTTTGACCTTCGCTGACAGCAAGCAGGAGCTTGAGCAACTGTTCCTGCATTGAAGGCGACGTATGCCCCACCATCCCCAGATCAAGCAGAGCGATCTTGTTGTCCTGCGTCAGGAAAATATTCCCCGGATGCGGGTCGGCATGAAATACACCATCCACGAGCACCTGCTGCAAATAGGCGCGGAAAAGTTCCTCAGCCAGCGCATTGCCGTCGAAATCGAGCCGGGCGATGGGACTGAGATCGGTAATTTTCTTTCCGTCCACGTACTCCATCGTGAGTACCTTGCGCGTGGTGTAATCCTGGATGGGCAACGGTATTTGGATGTTTGGGAAAGCTGCCAGATTCTTCGCCAATGTGGTTAGATTTGTCGCTTCGCGCCGATAATCCAACTCGTGCGCGAGGGTTCTTTGGAACTCGTCCAGGATCTTGCGGAGCTGGTAACGGTTTCCGAACTTAGTGTGTCGGTGCATGAAGCGAGCGATCTCTTCCAGCGCGTCAAAGTCTTCGTCCATCTGCTTCGCGATGTTTGGTCGCTGGACTTTGACCACCACGGGTCGCCCATCGTGCAAGGCCGCGCGATGCACCTGCCCGAGCGATGCTGCGGCCATTGGATCCCGTTCGAATACTGAAAAGGCTTTGTTTAGCTTCGTTCCCAACTCTTCTTCTACAATTCGTTCCACGTCCTCGAACGGGAAGGGCTTTACCTTGTCCTGGAGACGGGCGAGAGGTTTGAGATACCGCGGCGGCAGCAAATCACTGCGACTGGATAAAAGCTGTCCGAGTTTTACGAACGTCGGGCCGAGGCGCTCTAAGTCGTTTGGCAGTTCCTCCTCCTGTGTCCTGAGTTCCTGGCCATTGTGCCGCGAGCCGCCGTTAAGCTTCGGTTCTTCAACCGGAAAGCGGGCTGTCATTCCCGGCTCCGCGTATTTCATCAGGAGCAGCGAGATATCCTTGTAACGCTTCAGATAGTGAGGTGCGAATTTCATGGGTTTAGCAGCTTAAAATCACCTGTTTATCCACTCATACATATAGGCCTGTGGCGAGGCACACGGTAGTGGGGTGGTTTATCGGGGAGTCGCCTCTCCCCCGCTGCCCGAGGCAGCTTTGTCCCGGGCGAAGACTTGCTATCCTCGGTCGGGAACTTTGTCCTCGAACCGTAGCTTAGAAAACTACCGGGGGACCTAATCAGCAGTGCGTCGGCGCAGGAATGCCAGGCAGCAACCACCTACAGCAAACAAGGTGAGTGCCGCGGGCTCGGGCACTGCGGCTACCGTGTAACTGTCGAGGACGGTTCCATTGTATTGGGCGGTCGCGCTAAATGTGGTCTGAATGTTTCCCTGCACCACCAGCGAATCGTAGGCGGTTTGGCCCGCGCTTGTGCCGGTGCTGTAGATATCAAAATAGAAAGTTGTGCCGGGCGTTAGTGAGAGGTTTGCGGCAAAGTCACTCAACGGGACGGTGAGCGTGACAGCGTTTGAAGCGGCGTTGATTGGCATCCCGCTATTTGCCTGGTTGATCTTTGACCAGGTTAAACTGCTCCCATTGGTATTCCACGCGTAAGAGTTATATCCATAGCTCGTGAAGGGGCTGGCCACGCTTCCCGAGCCGCCCGCGCCGAAAATGCCGATCCAGTCGGTCATCCCACCTGCTGAACTGTCGATGGAGATAGCGCGGCTGTAAGGATTTCCGTGTGTGGTTGCGTTGGCGGAGGTGTCGCCTCCTGCGGAAGGACTGCCCGTGGTTATGCCGATGCCGTAATTGAAGTTGCCGCCATTTGCGAGATTTCCACTCGGCGCAATCCCGATCGTGATGTAAAGATTGGCCGCGTCATTGGAGATCGTAGCATAAGAGAGATCCCGCAGCAGGTTAGCGCTGCCCTGACCGTCTCCCAACACGTCGGTGTAGGTCGTCCCGGAGGAGCCTGATTGGAACACCGAGACACTGCTTGCCGAATAAACGCTCAGACTTACAGCAACGAGTGCGATGACGCAGGATTTCATAGTTCGCGAAAGTTTC
>Ga0170475_128134650_pt1 | contig 10500 bp, 16 predicted proteins | sample Soicark_Litter_5_FD_111474 | JGI IMG/M metagenome (GOLD analysis project Ga0170475, IMG submission 111474) | Avena fatua rhizosphere microbial communities from Hopland, California, USA. Combined Assembly of 48 SPs | reverse complement strand
GCCCTGCTGGGGCGCCGGGACCTTTGGGGCCCGCTGGTGCATCTGGAACTGCTGGAGCTACTGGAAGTGCAGGGCCACAGGGATTCACCGGAGCTTCAGGTCCGGCCGGGGCTCCGGGAACAGCTGGAGCGCCAGGGGCTACTGGTCCTGCTGGTTTGTCGGGATCTCCTGGATCTTCTGGAGCTCCAGGTCTTGCTGGATCTTCTGGAGCAAGTGGAACCCCAGGATCCCCCGGTCCTCAAGGATCGACAGGACCAGTTGGAGCCTCTGGAGGACCAGGACCTGCTGGGGCCTCGGGGCCTGCTGGTGTCCCTGGTGCAACGGGACCTACAGGATTCACAGGAAGTCCGGGTTCTACTGGGGCACCAGGGCCCCTTGGTGGACCGGGTGGTTCTGGAGCCCCTGGAGCTTCAGGGCAACCTGGAGTCGCTGGACCAGCGGGAGCGTCAGGACAACCGGGAAGCCCAGGAAGTTCAGGGGCGCCGGGAAATACTGGACCTGTAGGAAGTACTGGAGCACCTGGAGCAACGGGTTCCCCTGGAGCAAGTGGAAGCATAGGAGCATCAGGTGGACCTGGACCAAATGGAGCAAGTGGTTTACCTGGAGCGTCTGGACCAGCTGGAGCAGCTGGTTTGCCTGGGGCTACTGGTCAGCCAGGAGGTCCTGGAGCGTCTGGAGAAATTGGGGCCGCTGGTGCTCCTGGGGCATCGGGACAAAATGGTGCACCGGGAGCTTCTGGAGCTGTGGGAGCGTCAGGCCTGCCCGGTAGCACTGGTGCCCAGGGCGTCACGGGTCCAGCTGGATCACCAGGGGCATCAGGAAGCCCTGGACCAAGCGGTCAACCAGGCACTGCAGGAAGCCCAGGACCCGCTGGTAATCCCGGACCCATGGGAGCCTCGGGTCCTGCCGGTGGTGTCGGTGCAAGCGGTGCACCTGGATCCCAAGGACCAGCCGGTGCATCAGGAAGTTCAGGAGCACCAGCAAGTGCTGGATCACCCGGAGCTGTTGGCCCGGCAGGTCCAAAAGGAAGCGCTGGAAATCCTGGAGTGGATGGCCCTGCTGGACCAACAGGGACTCCAGGATCATCTGGAGCGCCTGGATCACCGGGTCCAGTTGGAGCATCTGGAGCGGCTGGCCCTAATGGATCACCTGGAGCACCAGGTGGTACAGGAACACCTGGATTCCCTGGTGCTTCGGGTTCACCTGGTGCAAGTGGAACACCGGGAGCTGCTGGGAACCCTGGACCGGTTGGAGTACCAGGACCCTCGGGTGATTCTGGAGCCCCTGGTCCTGCCGGAGGTGTTGGATTCACTGGTCCTGCAGGTGCAACTGGAGCAGCGGGTTCGAGTGGAGCACCAGGTCCACAGGGAGCACCCGGCAGTGTTGGTCCAGTCGGTGGACCGGGAGCACCCGGATTACCTGGGGCAAGTGGAACTCCAGGTGCAAATGGGGCTTCTGGTGCTCCGGGACCAAATGGATGGACTGGTGCTACAGGATTGCCTGGTGCCTCTGGACTCGCCGGATCGCCTGGAGCTTCAGGTGTTGCTGGAGCGACTGGTATTACAGGTACGCCGGGCGCTAGTGGAGGCCCAGGCGTTGCAGGAAGTCCTGGTCGCCCAGGAACTACAGGAGCCACAGGTACAGCAGGCCCCCAGGGTCCAGCAGGAGACACGGGAGCTAGCGGGCCTGCTGGTGGTCCCGGAGCCTCGGGACCTGCCGGTCCCGCTGGGCCTGCAGGTGCAACTGGTCCCGCAGGAACCGCTGGTGCTCCTGGAAGAGTCGGTGCATCAGGCACGCCTGGATCCCCTGGTCCAGCTGGAGCCTCTGGTGGAAGTGGTCCTCGAGGTCAGACAGGATCAACAGGAATCACAGGTCAAGCAGGTCCTGCTGGAACACCTGGAGCTAATGGACTTCCCGGAACTGCTGGAGCGCCAGGGGCATCTGGGGCCATGGGACCTCAAGGCGCGAATGGAGGGACTGGAGCTAGTGGTCCTGCAGGCGCTGCAGGCCTTCCTGGTGCTTCTGGAGGTGTTGGAGCATCCGGTGCTCCCGGAAGACCTGGAGCAACTGGACCTGCGGGAACAGCCGGATCTCCAGGAGCAACGGGACCAGCAGGACAAGCAGGCCCTCAGGGAGGAACCGGAGCATCAGGAAGTCCTGGACCTTTGGGACAGCCTGGACTGCCTGGGTCTTCAGGAGCAGCAGGTTCAACTGGAAGAACGGGCGCGACTGGAAACACTGGCCCGCAAGGATCAACTGGAGCAAATGGAGCGGCTGGAGCATCTGGAGCACCAGGAGTTGTTGGTGCTAGTGGTATTGCTGGCGCACCGGGTGCTAGTGGTGCTGCTGGAGCTTCAGGAGCCCCTGGAAATCCCGGAGCGGCTGGAGCAACAGGACCTGCCGGACCTGCTGGACAACCAGGCAGCAATGGTCTCCCAGGAGGCACTGGAGCATCAGGACAACCTGGCGCCCCGGGTCCCAATGGACAACCCGGAGCATCAGGAGCCCCTGGTGCTTCTGGTTCTTCTGGCGCCCCAGGAGCGTCTGGTACACAGGGAAATACTGGACCTAGCGGTCGCCCAGGAACACCAGGATCTGTAGGTGCCTCGGGACCTGCTGGTACAATTGGCTCCCCGGGAGCGCCAGGCCAGGCGGGTAACACGGGGCCAAACGGCCAGCCCGGAGCATCTGGATCTGTAGGGGCAACAGGGATCAGAGGCCCTGCTGGTACAGATGGTTCACCTGGATTACCGGGTGTTGCTGGAAGCCCAGGTGTAGTAGGCACTGGAGGAGCAGCCGGACAAGCTGGTCCAGCTGGACAGCCTGGTCAAGCAGGACAAGCGGGACCCACTGGATCCCCAGGTACCCCTGGATCCCCTGGAGCGATTGGATTCACTGGAACCCCAGGAAGCTCTGGAGCTCCAGGCGTAGCAGGACCACAGGGAAATGTTGGAGCTCCTGGTGCGGCTGGTGCTAGCGGAGATTTGGGCGCACCAGGACCGCAGGGTGCTTCTGGGACAAGCGGTGCACCTGGACTTCCTGGTGCGAGTGGACCAAGCGGAGCTACCGGTCCTGCAGGTTCTCCTGGTACAGCTGGAGCTCCTGGTGCAACAGGGAGGACAGGCGGAGCAGGGTCGACAGGATTACCGGGACTTTCAGGAGCAACCGGAGCCGCCGGACAGGCCGGGGCCTCTGGTGCACCAGGCACTGTCGGAGCGTCAGGTGCTGCAGGAGCTCCTGGACCCGTTGGTGCAGCAGGTTCTCCCGGGGCTAGTGGAGCGCCTGGTGCTACAGGAGACAAAGGCGCTCCGGGAGCAAGTGGAACACCCGGAGCTCCTGGGGCTAGTGGCCCTGCTGGTGCATCAGGTCAGCAGGGAGGAACCGGTGCTCTGGGAAGTACAGGAGCTGCCGGTCAAGTAGGTCCTGCTGGTCAGCCTGGTGCTTCTGGAGGGACAGGCTTTACAGGTTCATCAGGAGCAGCAGGAGCTCCGGGAGCATCGGGTTCACCTGGAGTGGCTGGAGCATCAGGACCAGCTGGTACTGTTGGTGCTACCGGTTCTCCAGGGAACACGGGGTCGTCAGGACCCGCTGGTCAACCTGGAACGCCTGGAGCTAGTGGCGCACAAGGAGCAAGTGGATCTGCGGGACCAACTGGTTTTACAGGATCAACAGGTGCGTCTGGAGTAAACGGTGCAGCTGGTCCTGCTGGAAACACTGGAGGTACTGGTCCTAATGGTGTACAAGGTGTCCCTGGAGCAACTGGAACCAGTGGAGCACCTGGAATAACTGGAGCGACCGGCGTGCAAGGTCCTAATGGAGCACCTGGCGGTAGTGGATTTACAGGAAGTCCTGGAAATCCTGGTGCAAGTGGATCCCCTGGGGCTTCTGGAACACCTGGAGGAACCGGATTCACAGGAGCTGCCGGTGCTAGTGGTAGTCCCGGATCGTCAGGTACAGCTGGACCCCGTGGACCAACGGGAGGTACAGGAGCTCCAGGGGCTAGTGGTCAACCAGGCTTAGCAGGATCTCCGGGAGCTACCGGTCCGCGAGGACAGCTGGGAGCCACTGGTACTCCGGGTAACCCTGGAGCAAGCGGAGCCCCTGGGCAAAACGGTCAACAAGGCGCAACTGGACAAGTTGGATCGAGTGGCAATCCTGGAGCTCAGGGTCCACAAGGAAGTCTCGGAGCAACGGGAGCCCCTGGTACTCCTGGCGCTTCTGGTGCCGCAGGTCAGGCAGGCGATACCGGGGCTTCTGGACCGAATGGAGTCCCGGGAGCTACGGGACCAAGCGGTGGACCTGGTCCAGCTGGAGCGTCTGGTCCAGCTGGGCCTCAAGGACTGCCGGGAGCAGCAGGAGCAAGTGGACAGCAGGGTCCGGTTGGTGATCCAGGAGTACAAGGATCGAATGGAAGACCGGGTGCATCTGGAGCACCAGGACTACCTGGAACAAACGGACAACCGGGAGCCAGTGGGGCACGTGGTCCTGCTGGAGCCTCTGGACCAGCTGGTCCTCAGGGAGTCATAGGAAGCCCTGGTGCATCTGGAGGACCTGGCTCGACAGGACCTGCTGGCTCGACTGGTTTACCAGGACCAACAGGAGCCCTTGGGGGTACTGGAGCATCGGGACCCAATGGACAACAGGGTGCTCAAGGTTCCACTGGAGCAATTGGAGCAGTCGGAGCGAGTGGACCCATTGGATCGCCAGGTACAAATGGAGCTGCCGGAGCTACAGGAAGCTCAGGTACGCCTGGAAACACGGGAGCACCAGGAGCACCAGGCAGTTCCGGATCAGAAGGACCGGCTGGACTACCGGGACCCACTGGAGGTACCGGCCCAGCTGGACCTCCAGGAGCTACAGGCGCAAATGGAGCATCAGGTACACCTGGCGGCCCAGGATTTACAGGGTCGTCAGGAGCAGCGGGTGATCAAGGTGCATCAGGACCTGCTGGAGCTCCTGGATCTTCAGGAACGGATGGCACTCGTGGTAGGACAGGAGCTACTGGACCTGATGGACCAGCTGGAGTCTCGGGTCTTCCTGGATCTAATGGTGCAACCGGTCTCCCTGGAAATAATGGTGCGTCGGGATCTCCAGGAGCCAGTGGAAGACCGGGAACAGCTGGTGAAACTGGAGCAGCTGGATTACCAGGTAGAACTGGTGCGACAGGGTTACCTGGCACACCAGGCACACCAGGAGCTTCAGGTACGCCAGGAGGTGTAGGCTTCACTGGTACTCAGGGTCCAGTTGGTGTAGCTGGACCGCCAGGTCTTGTAGGATCACCAGGGCAAGCTGGAGGTGACGGTGTAGTGGGTCCTGACGGTGCGCCAGGAGCATCAGGTCAAATCGGTCAACCAGGACCTGCAGGAACTCCGGGAACGGCAGGATCACAAGGTCCCATAGGAAGTCCTGGACCAGCAGGAACAGCCGGAGCTACAGGTCCAAGTGGTGCCCAAGGTGCTACTGGAGGCACGGGAGCTAGTGGACCCGCGGGAACACCTGGAGCGTCTGGTTCTCCCGGCAATCCTGGTCAGGATGGAACACCTGGAGTTGCTGGTCAGCCTGGAGCTAGTGGGGTTGCAGGGCAGGCCGGAGCAAGCGGGACACCGGGAGCCTCTGGTGTTCCTGGACCTCAGGGAAGCTCTGGAGCACCGGGTACCCCGGGTGCTTCAGGTTTTCCTGGTAGTATAGGTTTGCCAGGAGCATCTGGATTGCCTGGTGCATCTGGATTGGCGGGTCCATCTGGACCCAAGGGAGCTACTGGACTTCCAGGTCCAGCAGGAAGCAGTGGAAGCCCCGGAGACACTGGAGCTGCAGGAGCAACCGGACCAAGAGGAGTGACTGGGGCAACAGGCGGAAGTGGACCATCTGGATCAAGTGGAACAGCAGGATCACCGGGTTTACCAGGAGCATCCGGATCACCTGGATCTCCTGGGTTAGCAGGACCTGCTGGAGCATCAGGACCGGCTGGTTCTCAGGGTGCAGCGGGAGCCACAGGGCCAAATGGACCTCGAGGAGTAACGGGAGCGAGTGGGGGAACGGGAGGCACTGGTTTACCAGGATCCACTGGATCATCAGGACCACTAGGATGGACAGGACCCAGAGGTGTTACTGGTGCTACTGGTATTTCTGGAGCACCAGGAGCATCTGGTCCTGCTGGACAGCCTGGCCAACCAGGTTTGGCAGGGCCAGTTGGAGCGTCCGGACTACCGGGTCCAGTTGGAGCATCAGGACCGGATGGAGCTAATGGACCAGATGGAGTGATTGGAAGTCCTGGACCAGCAGGTCTTCCAGGATCAGTCGGTGGTACTGGAGCTCCAGGACAAGCAGGGGCATCAGGAATCCCTGGGACACCAGGTGCAACTGGACCGCAAGGTCGTGTAGGATCATCAGGAGAAATGGGCTCCACTGGTCAACCGGGAACTGTTGGTTCTCCCGGTGGACCAGGGATTGTTGGAAATACAGGTTCATCAGGTTTCATTGGTCTTTCTGGAAGAACGGGAGCCACAGGGGCTGCTGGTGATACGGGTTCTTCAGGCAATCCTGGACCAAATGGTGCAACCGGTCAAACAGCACCAAATGGACAGGTTGGTAGTTCTGGTCCAAATGGACCAAATGGTGAACCCGGCGTGCCTGGTGCGAGTGGTACACCAGGGTCCCCAGGAGTTCCAGGTGCAGTAGGGCAGCCCGGATTGCGTGGTGTGACTGGTGGAAGTGGAGCCACTGGAGCTCCAGGACCCGCTGGAAACAGAGGTCCTATGGGAATCCCTGGCGCATCGGGTGCTTCTGGAGCACCTGGAGCTAATGGTAGACCCGGAGCTACTGGTTTTTCTGGAGCTCCTGGAACCGCAGGAAATCCTGGAGCAAAGGGTACCACTGGAGGAACTGGTGCTACTGGCCCAGCGGGTGGTAATGGAATGACAGGGGCGCCTGGAACTCCTGGTGCCAGTGGTCGCCCAGGAACACCCGGAGGTAGTGGATTGCCGGGCCCTAATGGTGCTCCTGGCATAGCAGGTCCAAATGGAGCAGCTGGTGCGAATGGTGCTTCTGGCGAACCGGGACTGCCTGGTGCAACTGGTGGACCAGGATTAACTGGAGCAACTGGGATAGTAGGACCTATCGGTGCTCCTGGTGCCTCGGGAAGCCCTGGAGCTCCTGGAACAAATGGTGGGCCTGGAGCTACATGGCGGAACGGGACAATCTGGTCAGAATGGACCGGCCGGGAGCCCTGGAGCTTCTGGTATTGCCGGACTTCCTGGAGCTAGTGGTGGACCTGGAGCAACAGGTCCGAATGGAGCTAACGGAACTCCTGGAGGTCCTGGGGGACCAGGTCTGCCTGGCCAGCAAGGGGCTCCGGGAGATACTGGGCCCATCGGGCTACTGGGAGCTTCAGGGGGCCCTGGAGCAACGGGTCCTGCTGGAGCAAATGGATCACCAGGTATATTGGGTGCAACTGGAGTTCCTGGTCAAAACGGGTCAACAGGTGCAACTGGAATCAGCGGACCCCCCGGTCACACTGGTCGACCAGGAACCGCCGGAACCATTGGTGCTCCTGGCTTAGCAGGACCAAAGGGCCGGACAGGAGCAAGCGGACCAGATGGTGTGGGAGGCGGCACTGGATTACCGGGAGCGACGGGACCTGACGGACTTCCCGGAGGTACGGGGGCAACTGGTACAGCAGGTTCTGGCGGAACCTTGGGACCTCCTGGTCAGATCGGAGCTAGTGGTGCTACAGGGCCTGCGGGAGATGCGGGCAACCCGGGCTCTGCCGGAATCGTCGGACCTAATGGCCCTCCTGGTGCTAGTGGCAGTCCAGGCACCAAAGGTCTCATCGGGGCAACTGGTCCAATAGGCACTATTGGTAGCTCAGGAAGTCCTGGTGCCCCTGGTGGTTCTGGCAAGCCAGGAATGACGGGCGCAACTGGAAACCCTGGAACGGCTGGAGGTTCTGGAGCAAATGGAGCAACTGGTGAAAGTGGATCTCCTGGAGCTATGGGTGACACAGGCGCAACAGGTGCAGATGGTATGAAGGGTTCTACTGGGTTCACTGGCGAAGCTGGTGGAACGGGTGTTCAGGGAGATACTGGTCCCCAAGGAGCTGTTGGTCCTGCAGGACGGCTAGGATCTACTGGCGAAACCGGAGCAACAGGACCACCTGGAGGAATGGGACTCAACGGAACCGTCGGTAATACTGGCGCCACTGGAAACACGGGAATGATTGGATTTTCTGGGAAAACTGGAGTGATTGGTGACACTGGATCAACGGGAAGTACAGGATCAAGCGGTGCAACGGGATTAAGAGGGGCTGATGGTGCATCTGGGCTGACCGGAGCAAAGGGAGCCACGGGAATAGCTGGGCCTCAAGGGCGAAATGCCGGATTATTTGGTGATGATGCAGCAATCACTGCTCAGTGTCGTCAGTTGAACTGCAGTGAGACATGTGATGTGGCCGTGATCAGCAATGCTGGTGTGATGTCGTTTAAGCCTTACTGTATCTGCACGGTGGCCTTCCAGAAAGTTCGTGTTGACGATGGACTAGATTGCACAACTCTCAATGAATGTAATTACAACAATGGCGGCTGTGAACAAGTGTGCACAGACTTACCAAAAGGATATCAGTGCAGCTGTAAAGACGGCTATGTGCTGCAAGCAAATCAACGCAACTGTGCTCCTGCAGCATTCGGTCAGATTGGATTTAATCGCACGGTGAACTGCACAATCAGGAATGGTGGATGCCCCCAGATTTGCGTCCGTGGTGTAGGCGTAGGAATCACAGATAGATGTGCCTGCAAGACGGGATTCAATATGTCTAGAGATCTAAAGGATTGTCTTGACATTGACGAGTGTGCTCTCAACAAGAATCTCTGCTCGCCCAACATCTGCGTCAATCAGTACGGTGGCTACGTTTGTGTTACCCTGACGTTCGGCCCGTCAAACGTCGCGGCGCCCTTACAGGACGCCCAGCGAGTCGACGACGTTGTCGACCGGGTCGGGACCATCGACGGGTCGGTCGACACGGTGTCGCAAAACAACAACAAGCTAGCCATTCTTTATTACGTGCTCGTCGCGTGGGTTATAGTAGTGACTATCTGCCTTGTGGCTTTCGCTGTTGTGGCGCTGCGGAGGCACGCGAGGCTGCGGGGACAGCCGCGAGGGGACGACACGTACGAGGAGTCGGTCAGCAGCGCCGCGACGAGCACGAAACATGACCTAGGAACTTACGATAACAACACTTTCTCGTCACCTAGCAACAACGATCCGCAAATAAACGTCGTCTCCTAACCGTTCTAATATTAATTTATTTGTGTTGTTCTTTTGCAATATCCGCACAGGAAGGCTTTGGAAAATGAGTGCTATCTGAAGAAATAGACTTTTATTATTAAGGAGGATTATCTGATGTGGTGAAATGTTGTTGCGTGTGAGCTCAACCAAATTCTAAATTCTAATTGTTAATATTTTCATATTATTTTGCTTGCTTGTCATATAAGGCAACCTTTGATAGGAAAATCGTAGTTAACCAGTGGAATATTTCAACCTGAACATCCTAAAAGCAAAGCGATGACTTTAACAGAGTATAAAATTGATGTAAATGTGTATAAATACTGCTCAACTAAATCTTTTTTAATTCGTTTGTTTTATGATTTCATTAAATCAAAATCACCACAGACTAACTGTACTTCGGGCATATGTGATCATGCATGCATTTATTTTTCTATTTAAGCGCAAACTGGTTTTCTTGCTGCTGTTGTTTAGTGAAGATAGTTGTTAGGCAGTGAAAATAGTTGTTTTGCAGTTATGCAGTGTAATTTATTTAATACTTGTTAACGTAGTGCCTTTCGTCAGGGATATAATCTAATGGTGCCATCATAGGCTGGCTTATACGCAACTGTGTGGTAGACAGTTTGAAAGATGTATTTTTTGTTAATTGATATTCACTATTTATCTATATGCAAGTTGAACTTTCATAAAACAATGTGATAAAATGATATTATTGTTGTTTGTTTATAATTATTGTAATTTAAACTTAAAATACATACAGAAGTGTGAGGCAAATGAATGAAAAATTACAGAATAAAAGAGTTACTCTGAATCTTTAAGGAATGCTAAGTTGTGCGCTCCTTGTAATTCACTAATTTTGCATTCTTTGCACTGTCACATTAAAACTATGTTTCAAATAGACATTTTTATTTGAAGCAGCTAGTAAATAAAATGCTTTGATAAACTCAGAAATTAAAATTGGAAATCTTTCAAGAATTTTCTATCCAGTGCAAATTTCAAAGAAGCCCATTCTTCGAATTACCTTCAGGCAATCATAAACTTCATAATTCGAATTAAAGACTAAGGGATTCTGCTATGTATTGTTGCATTCCAGCTGCCACAACAACAAATACATGACCGAAATGTATGCTAGATACATAGCATTAGCTGTTGTAAGAGCTCGTGTTTTGTGAAGTATTGTATTATAGTCATGCCGTTATATGTAATGAACTCTCTTAGCCGAGT
>Ga0170475_129060335_pt1 | contig 10503 bp, 11 predicted proteins | sample Soicark_Litter_5_FD_111474 | JGI IMG/M metagenome (GOLD analysis project Ga0170475, IMG submission 111474) | Avena fatua rhizosphere microbial communities from Hopland, California, USA. Combined Assembly of 48 SPs | reverse complement strand
GCCCCGAGCCCGGCACGCCGGGCTGCCTCGGCATGCACATGGAACTCCACCTGGCTGTTCCAGCGCCGCCCCGTGACGAGGATCGCCAGCTCGTTCAGCTTGGGCGGCAAGCAGGTGGAGAAGCGCAGGAATTCGCCGAGCTTCGACCAGCGCGCGGCCAGCTCCGGGCTATGGATCACCGCACGGAGCGGACCGATCAGGCGTCCCCGGGGCCCGGCGACGACATCATCGTGCACGGCGAGCTGTGCCGGTGTCATCTCCTCGGGCGATGGCAATTTGATGCGGGACATGGCGGGCTCCATAATCAGGCTTGGATGGGGTCGAGGCCGAGCTCGGCCAGGATCTCGTCGTATGCTCGCCCAGCAACGGCGGCGGACGGTCGAACGTAAGCGGGGCGGCGGCGAAATTCAGCGGGCTGACCACCTGCGGCACAGTGCCCGCGAGCGGGTGCGGCAAGTCGCGCAGCATGTTCCGGTGCTTCACCTGCGGATCGGCGAAGACCTCAGGGATCGTGTTGATCGGGCTGCAGGGAACGCCGACCGCGTCCAGTGCGGTGATCAGGTCGTCACGCTTCCATCGAGCGAATTCGGTCCGCAGCAGCGGATCGAGCGCCGCGTGGTTCCGCACCCGGTCCGCATTGGTCGCAAAGCGCTCGTCCTCGGCCCAGCCGGGCTGCCCCAACTCCTGCACGAGCTTGGCGAACTGCCCGTCATTACCTACCGCAAGCACGATCGCGCCGTCGGCGCAGGGGAACACGTCCTGCGGCTGGATATTGGGATGGCGATTGCCGCCGCGCTTGGGGGTATTGCCCGAGATGAGCCAGTTCATCGCCTGGTTGGCCAGGAACGCAGCTTGTACATCCAGCATGGCGAGGTCGATATAATCGCCTTCGCCCGTCTCGGCCCGCCGCGCCAAGGCGGCGAGAACGCCCACGGCGGCATACATCCCGGTCATCAAGTCCACGATGGGGACGCCTACCTTCTGCGGGCCACCGCCGGGCATAACGTCCTGCTCACCAGTGACGCTCATCAGTCCGCCCATGGCCTGTATGGCGAAGTCGTACGCGGCCGCCTTGGCGCGCGGTCCGGTCTGGCCGTAGCCGGTCACCGAAGCGTAGATCAGGCCCGGATTGACCGCCTTCAGCGATGCGTAGTCGAGGCCGTACCGCGCCAGCGTGCCGACCTTGTAGTTCTCGAGAACGATGTCGCTGACCGCCGCCAGCTGGCGCACAACCTCCTGGCCCTGGGGTGTCGCGATGTCGAGCGTGATCGATCGCTTGCCACGATTGACCGAAAGGAAGTAGCCGGCCTCGCGGGTGGGCTTGCCAGCATGGCCCTTCAGGAAGGGTGGGCCCCAGCCGCGCGTGTCGTCACCGACATCGGGCCGTTCGATCTTAATCACGTCCGCGCCGAGATCAGCCAAAATCTGAGTGGCCCACGGGCCGGCCATTATGCGGCTCAGGTCGAGCACGCGGACATGGCTCAGCGGTCCCTGCCGGGGCGGCGCATCATAGGTCATCGACGATCTCCGTGGCGTGTGCGGAAGGCCTTGCGACAAAGGCGGCGTGCCATGTCGCAAGGCGGGGGTGTCCGGGGCGCCAGTTGAGGTCGCCGAACCGGAAGTCGAGATAGGAGAGGCAGCACCCAAGCGCGATCTGCGCGATCCCGAACGGCTCCGCGTCAATGGCCGGGAAATCGCGGTCGAGCTTGGCCAGCACGGCCTCGGTCTTGAGTTGAAAGGCGTCGAGCCAGGCCTGGGTTCGCTGGGCTTCCGGCTTGTCCCGCTCGCTCCGCCACAGGATGAGGATGTCCAGCAGCCCGGTGGCGAGCGCGTGACGGCTCAACGCGAGCCAGCGTTCCCGCCCGGCCTTCGGCACAATGAGGCCACCGCCGGCGAGCGCATCGAGGTATTCGCAGATCACGCCGGAGTCGATCAGCACCGTTCCGTCCTCGAGCACCAAGGTCGGTATCTTGCTCAACGGATTGTCGGGGAGCAGCTCGGCATTGGGCTTGCTCATCTGAACTACGGTCCGGCGCCGCTCAATCCGGTCCTCAAGCCCAAGCTCGTGCGCCGCAATCATGACCTTGCGGACGAAGGGCGAGCGGGGTGACCAGTGCAGCGTCATACGCGGTGGTGCCGATTGTGTGCTCAACCCGGTGCCTCCCAGCTAGTGTCTATAGTATGAATATATGACCTTTAAGGCGCGGCCTCGAATTTGTCCAGACCAAAATGACTCATTCTGCTTGCAACAGAGGCGGAGCGGCTATTTCAGCTTCACGTCGAGCCGCACGACATCGCCGCGATAGATGCCGTTGGCGACCAGCACGCAGGTCCCCGCGGCGTCGACGGCCACGCGATGCACGTAGGCCACGGGAGCGTTCAGCGGCAACTGCAGGGCCGAGGCGACCTCCACGTCGGCCATGCCGATGGTCAAGGTCTGGCGGGCGTCGGCGATTTCCATCCCAGGCAGGCCAGCGACCAGTTTCAGCGCGGTCTTGGTCTGCAGGTCCCGTTTCGTGACCTTCGGCGAGAGGCGCTGGTCCAGGTACACGTCAGCGAGCAGGAAAGGCTGGCTATCGCGCCAATGGCGTCGGCGTATATGCCGGTAGAGCGGTGCAGCGATGCCGATGCTTTGGGGAATCCGGCTCCCCTCCACACCGGAACGATCGCTGAGGATCTCGATCCGGGTGCCATCGCGGGCTCGGAGTAGACCGGACCAGTCCGTCTCCACCTCGCACCAAAGGCGTTTGGTCGCGCTCTCCCGGACAAACGTGCCCTTGGCGCGAAATCGATCGATCAGCCCGTCATCCTTGAGCTGGTCGAGGGCCTGCCGGATCGTCGCGCGGGCGACACCATATTCAGCGGCAAGCTCGTCCACGGTCGGAATTTGCTGCCCAACCTTCCACACCCCTTGCTCGATGCGGCTGCGGAACAAGGTCGCGAGTTGGATATAGCGTGCAACGGCGCTCCGATCGAAGTCGAGGACTTGATCCGGGGCGGCATCAGGGCGGAGCTTAGCGTCTGCGGCTTTAGTCATTCATCCAATCTATAGTCCATTGATGGCCACGTCCATCATCTCGTGCCTGAGCGGGACGTGTGAGGCTCCAGGCCAGCGTGATGAAATGGACCGTCCCCCGCATCGGGCAGGGCAGTGCCAGAGAGCGCCAGAAACCGTGGGAGGTTGGTAGCTTGGGCGGATAAAGGTGGATAGTTTGGCGGGCGTATCCTCTGCAGCGCGACCTGTTCACCACCTGGTATCGGCCCATGCCCGCCAGCGATGTCAAGCCCGTCCCACTCCCTGCCGTGGCCTGAGCAGCCTCGCGCTGCTTCTGTTGCTCTCGTTGCCAGCCGCTCCGACATCAGGGAGTGACTAGCGTTCGGGATGACCACAATGGTGACGCGATCACCCAGCATCGAATTCAGCACTGTCGAGAAGCGACACGAAGCGATTGGGTCGGAATCGGTTGGCAGGTCGAGGATGAGCTAACGAGATAACATCGCTTGGCTCAGGCATCACCGATGTTCTCGACGACTTTGCCGGTGCTGCCGCATTCAGGGCAGGGCTTACCGTTGATTTGTCCAGTACCCTTGCAGGCGCGGCAGATGTTCTCGCCTGTCTGCGATTCTCCAGGTGAAGCCTCATCGCCCGGGTTTCTGGCACCAGATTCGGTGCTAGGGTCTGGTTGCTTTTCCTGATTACCAATCATCACTTGTCCTCCGTCCTGTTAGATCACCCGAGGAACGCGTTGACGGCTGCGTTGAAGGCCTCGGGCCGCTCTATCCCAGGGATGTGCCCGGCATCGGCAATTTCGACGAACTCGGCGCGAGGGATTTGCGTCTGCAGCGCCTGCATGCTTTTCGGCATCGCCCCGTCTTCTGCCCCGGCGATCAACAGCGTCGGTTGTGCCATCGAGGCGAGGTCGGCGCGAAAGTCGTAGGCCTGCAGCGCACGGGCACAGGCGACAAAGCCGTCGAGCGGGGTCGCTTCCATCATGGCGCGGACGAGTGGGATTGCGGGGTTGTCTTCCACCTGGGAGCGCGCAGAGAACCATCGCGGGATGGTCGCGTCGGCATAGGCCGCCATTCCCTCGCGCTGCGCCAATTCGATCCGCTCCTGCCAGGACTGTGCCCCGCCGGGCGCGGCGGCGACCTGTCCGTCCGAGGCGATCAAGCGTGCGATCAAGTCGGGATGACGCTGGGCCAGGCAGAACCCGGTCGCGGCTCCCATCGACACTCCGGCGAACACCGCGCTCCGCACCCCGAACCGTCGCATCAGCGCCGCAGCGTCTTCCGCCAGCTGGGCGATGGTAGCCGGTCGCACTGGGACGCTCGTCCCGCCGTGACCACGCTGATCGTAGCGAAGGATCCGGAAGCGAGGGGCAAGGGCCTCCACCTGCCTGTCCCAAATAGTCAGGTCCGTCACGAGCGAGTTGCTGCACACTATCCACGGTGCGCCCTCGGGCCCGTCGAGTCGGCAGCGGAAGCGTAGCCCGTCGTGTTCGACAATCTCATCTTTCATGTCCCTGCCCTCTCCCGCAGCGTTACCCGGCCGCGCCGGCGGCGGCGTTCGGGAACGGCCGGCCCTCGCGCCAAGCCGCCATATTGTTCAGGATGAGGCCGATCATCTCTGCCCGGGTCTCGTGCGTGAGCGAGGCGTAATGCGGCGCAAGCACCACGTTGTCCAGGCCAAGGAACCGCGGATCGAGCCCAGGCTCGGTCGCGAACACGTCCAGCCCTGCGCCGGCGATCCAGCCCTGCTCCAGGGCGTCCAGCAGCGCCGGCTCTTCGACGACGCTGCCGCGAGCGATGTTGACCAGGAACCCCTTGGGGCCAAGGGCCTCGATTACCTTCGCATTGACCAACTTGGCCGTATCGGGCCCTCCGGAGCTGGACAAGAACAGCACGTCCGACTGCTCGGCCAGCGATGCCACGTCTACGACAGGCCGCCAAGCCACACTTGGTTTCAGGCTGGGATTGTAGAAGGACACCTGCATCCCGATGCCCTCGGCCCGACGGGCGATCGCGCTGCCAATCCGGCCAAGGCCAACGACCCCCGCCCGCTTCCCGTGCAGCCGCATGGACGGCGCCATGCGTTCCCGCTTCCAGCGCCCGGCGCGAACGAACCGATCGGCCTCGACCACCTTCCGCGCGACGGCGTACATCAGGGCTATCGCAAAATCTGCGACGTCCTCGGTCAACACGTCGGGCGTGTGCGCCACCGCAATGCCGCGGCGTTCGGCGGCGGCTAGATTGATCTTGTCAAGTCCTACGCCTTGGCATCCCAGAAATCCCAACTCAGGAAGCGAAGCCATCGTCCGCTCGTCCGCTCCGACCATGCTCGTCGTCACGGCGAGCCGCACGCCGGGAAGCGGTGGCCCCGCCGGATCATGATCGATCAGCTTATAGCTCTCCTCGAGCGCGCGCGTCAGATCGACGGGCAGTCTCGCCAAGACAGCGACTGGCTCCTTCGGCATTGGCTTCCTCATCAATTTAGTCCTGCGATACGGCAGGATCTCCGGGTGGATAAAGGCGACGTCGCGACGGTCTTCATCTGTCCACGAGCCGCTTCGGGATGGCCGCGACAACCAGCACGCCGCCGAGGAACAGCACACCCGCGAGGACGAAGATGGCAACGTTCGTGCTGCCCGTCATGTCGAGGATCCAGCCAATCATGTACGGACTGAAGAACCCTGCTGCATTGCCGATCGAGTTGATCAATCCGATCCCGGCGGCTGCAGCGGCTCCGGAGAGGATCGCGGTCGGCAAGCACCAGAACACGACCACCGACCCGAGTATGCCGGAGGCGCCAACCGACAGACCCGCGAGTGCAAGCGGCGTGCTGTTTCCGAACAGAACGCTGAACACCAATCCCGCAGCCGCCGCTGCGGCTGGAATCGCGCAGTGCCAGCGCCTCTCACGGTGCCGGTCGGAGCTGCGGGCGACCAGCACCATCGTCACTGCAGCAAAAGCAAATGGGATCGCGGTGAGGAAACCGACGTCCAGCATGCTTGTCACACCGGTGGCCCGCACGATCGACGGCAACCAGAACGCCAGCGCATAATTCCCCATGGCATTGCAAAACAGGACCGCGCTCATCAGCCAAACGCGGCCATCCTTGAAGGCGCCGGCAGCCGAATGGTGCTGTGCGGCCTTGGAGTCTGCGGCGATCGCGGTCTGCAGAACCGCCTTTTCGGATGCGGTCAGCCATTTGGCATCGCCGGGTCCGTTATCGAGATAGAACAAGACGGCCACCCCCATGACTGCAGCCGGAAGCGCCTCGATGACCAGCAGCCATTGCCAGCCCGCAAACCCGCCCCATCCGGATGCCGCTTGCAGGATCCAGCCCGAGAGTGGACCGCCGATCACGCCCGCCATCGGAACGGCCAGCATGAACAGGGCCGTCACCTTGGCCCGACGTTGCCGTGGGAACCAGTAGCTCAGATAGAGGATGATCCCGGGGAAGAACCCAGCCTCGGCAACACCCAGCAAGAAGCGGAGAATGTAGAAGGAGGTCGGACCGGTCACGAATGCCATCAACCCGGAGACGATCGCCCAGCTTACCATGATCCGGGCGATCCACCGCCGCGCGCCGGTCCGGTGCAGCATCAAATTGCTGGGGATTTCGAACAAGAAGTAGCCGGCGAAGAAGATCCCGGCGCCCAAGCCGTACGCGGCCTCGCTGAGCTTGAGATCGTCCAACATCTGCAGCTTGGCGAAGCCGATGTTGACCCGGTCCAGGAACGCGACGATGTAGCAGACGAACAGGAACGGTATCAGTCTGCGGATGACTTTTCCGTAGGTTGCCTCTGCGAGCGTGCCATCATCTTCTGCCTTTTGTTCTGCCTTTTGGCCCGGGACAGGATAAGTCAGAGCTTTCATGTTTCCTCCAAGAGGATGCGAGCGCATCACTCCGCTTCCAATCGCTGCGGATTCGTTCTTTGCCGCCCCTATAGCCGGAGCAAGGGTCAGACATCTAGCATAAAAAGGTCATAGAGTCAGCATAATATATGTTGCAATCCCCGACACCGGAGTGTTAGGTCAGAGGAACAGAACGGAAGGGGAGGAGAGGATGCGTGAGCTGCCCCTGGTCTATGGAACGGGGGGCGTGCTTCTCGAGCCCTCTCAGACCGCTCCGGCGCTGGGGGCACCCTCGATACGCCACCCATGGCGGCGAGGCGCGTCGATCCCGGTCCCCCTCCTTCATAGACGTGATTGCAGCGTCAGCCTGACGGATCGGAGGAAAACGTGCCCATCACCTATGAATTGATGAAGAAGGTCTCGGCCGACCTCTACGGCTGGAGCTTGCGGAAGGTGCCGGACGATACGCTCGCGGCCATGGAACGCGCCCGGGAGACCGAGAGTGACCCGGTCGCGCGCCGGACGCTCGGCATCCTGCTCAAGAGCGCCCGCGCGGCGGAAACGCAAGACCGCCTAGTCTGCTCGGACTCCGGCGTCCCGGTCTACTCGATTAAGATCGGCACCGGCGTGCGTCTCGAGGGCGACATCAAGCGGGCGATCTCCGACGGCTTCGATGAGCTGATCGCCACCAGCAACCCGCCCCTGCTCAAGCATGTGACCAACCCGCTCACGAATGAGCGCGGTTACCGCGGCAAGGACATGCCGCTGATCACCTGGGACGTGATGGACGGTGCGGATTACGTGGACATCACCTGCCAGCCCAAGGCCCTCGGCTCCGGCCGCTGGGCCGCCCTCGAGATCTTCACCTTCCCTTCGCTCGAGCAGATCGAGAAATACATCATGGACGTGGTGATCCGTGCCGGGTCCCAGCACTGCCCGCCCGTTATCGTCGGGGTTGGCATCGGCGGCGATTTCGACACCGCGGCGAAGCTGGCGAAACAGGCCACCATGCGCGAGCTGGGCACGGTCAATGAGGAACCGATCCTGGCGGCAATGGAGGAACGCCTGCTCAAGGCCGTGAACGCAACCGGCTTCGGACCGATGGGGACGGGGGGCGACACCACCGCGATCGGGGTTCACGTCGAGTATGCGTCCGGCCACGGCTTCACGCCAGTCGCGGTGTCGTTCAATTGCTGGATCAGCCGCCGCACACGAGCGCGGATCTATGACGACGGCCACGTCGAGCGGGTCTGGTAGTCGCCATGAACGAGATTCGTCGAATCAAGATGCCGATGGACCGCGAGACGGTCCTCAGCCTGAAGGCGGGCGACATGGTGTTGCTCGATGGGGAGATCGTGTTGACCGCCGGGCTTCCCACGCATCACCGCATGCTCGATTACCTGCAACAGGGCCGCGCGCTGCCGCGAGACTTGACCGGTGCAGGTCTGTTCCATCTCGGCAGTTTCAGCCGGGAGACCCCGGACGGCGGGTTCGAGGTGCTCTACATGAACCCGACGACGAGCACGCGGTTCAACGCGCTGATGCCGGAGTTGATCCGATCCTTGCAACTGACCGCGGTTGGCGGCAAGGGGGGGCTGGACGCTGCTTGCGTGTCAGCAATGCAGGAGGTCGGTTGCGTTTACCTCTCCCTTGTCGGGGGCGGCTGTCCACTTCTGTCGGACGCGATCGAAAGCGTCGTCTCCGTTGATTGGAACGACTTGGTCTCGCACTACCGAATGGTGACCCTCAAGGTGCGCGGCCTCGGGCCAGTCACTGTTGGCATCGATGCCCACGGCCGGTCGCTGTATGGCGACCTCACCGCCCAGGCCAACGCACGCCTGCCTGCAATCATGGCGGACCTGGCCGTGCAGCGGGATGCTTCGACCGCGGCAGAAGACCCCTGACAAGCGTAGCGGAGTCAAACCATGAACGAGTCCACGACGCCCCGTCGGTTCGACCCCTGGCCTGCCGGCGTGCAGCCGCAGGTGCCGATCGAGGGCTACCCGAGCACCTGGGACTTCACCCCGTCCCAGAGTCTGTTCCCGCGTCCCGCGACCCGGACCGAGCTTACAGGACCCTTCGAGCTATGGCGCAAGCTGCCCTGCAGCGAGAACAACCTGGCGGTGGTGTCGCCGGGCCGGACCGCGCAGGGTCAGCTCATCCACATCGAGGGCCGAATCCTGGACGAGGACGGCAAGCCCGTGCGTGGAGCCGTGGTCGAGCTCTGGCAGGCGAATGCGGCTGGCCGCTATCGGCACGCGCTCGATCAGCGCGCGGCGCCGCTGGACCCGGACTTCATCGGCAACGGACGGGTTCGCACGGACGAGGAGGGTCGGTACGCCTTCTTCACCATCAAGCCTGGTGCCTACCCGGTTCCGGTGAAGGATACCTGGTGGCGCCCGCCGCACGTGCACTTCTCGGTGCTCGGCCCATCCACCCTGTCTCGGCTCGTCACACAGATGTACTTCCCGGCCGATCCGCTGAACGACTGGGATCGAATCCTGAACTCCGTTCCTGACCCGGTGGCTCGCACACGGCTCATCGCCCGGCAGCTGCCGCCCGCCGAGGTCGGCGACGGCTGGCTCGGTTTCCGCCATGACATCGTGCTTCGCGGCCGCAACGCGACCCCGGTGACACCATGACCTCGACGCGCTTCACTCCGCTTTCGCAGCATACGATCGGCCCGTTCTTCCCGGCCACCTTCTTCCAGGAGGGTGATAACGACCTAACGCGCGTCTCCGCTGACGCACCGCCGACCGAGCGGGGCGAGCGGATCGTTCTGCGGGGCAGGCTCACGAAACTGAACGGTGCGCCCGTCGTCAACGGGATCGTCGAACTCTGGCAAGCCGACAGTGCCGGCCGGTTCCGCCACCCCGAGGACCCGGCGTGGCAGGAGGCCGATCCCAACTTTCTGGGCTGGGGACGCGCATGGACCGATGCCGACGGCCAGTACAGCTTCCATACTGTTATCCCCGGCGGCTACGTCGAGGGGAACCAGTGGCGGGCGCCGCATGCCAACATCCTGATCATGGCCGCCGGACTGATGCGGCCGGTTCATACCACGCTGTTCTTCCCGGACTTCGCCGAGGCGAACGCAGCCGACCCGGTGCTGGCCGTGCTGCCGGCGGCGTTGCGACCGCGCTTGGTAGCGGTCGATGACGGCAGGACAGACGGGGTGCGGGCATTTCGTTTCGATATCCGTCTGCGTGCGGGCCGCGACGAGGAAACACCCTTTTTCGAGGTCTAAGCTCGTGCTTTCAGTCTTGGAGGTCCCGGTTGATGGATGAAGCGCCAGCAGGGCGTGAACATAAGGCGGTTACGCGGGGCGAGATCCGCCTTGAATACACCGCCATGGGCAAAGGCGCCCCAATCGTGCTGATACCCTCGCTCGGGCGAGGCGCGGAGGACTTCGACGCGATCGTCCCGACGATCGTCGACGCTGGATTCCGCGTGCTGAGTCCAGAGCCGAGGGGAATCGGCGGTTCCACTCCCCTTGAGGACGGCGACACGCTCCACGACATGGCCGCCGACGTCGCAGCGTTGATCGAGCAAGAGGGCAACGCGCCGGTCATCGCGGCCGGGCACGCGGCAGGAAACTGGGTCGTCCGCGTCCTCGCGCACGACCGGCCCGATCTCGTCCGAGGT
>Ga0170475_101879217_pt1 | contig 10504 bp, 12 predicted proteins | sample Soicark_Litter_5_FD_111474 | JGI IMG/M metagenome (GOLD analysis project Ga0170475, IMG submission 111474) | Avena fatua rhizosphere microbial communities from Hopland, California, USA. Combined Assembly of 48 SPs | reverse complement strand
CGGCGGTCGTCGCGGACGGCGGCATGGTCGTCGCCGCTGGCGCCGGGTACGGCACCGGGCCGATCGAGACCGTCGCGGCGGACGACTCGGATGCGGCGGATGCGGATGCCGGGGTTGCGGCTGACGTGGAGACAGACGAGCCGGCCGAGCAGGTTTCGGCGAACGAGCAGGGCGAGCCGCAGCAGGAGTCGGACCAGGCCGACGAAGGCGACCAGACCGAGTCGGCTGAGGAGAGCGAGCGGGCCCAGCGCGACGAGTCCGGTGCGGACGCGTCCGACGATGCAGACGGGGACGAGTCCTCGTCGTCCGACGAGGCGCGCGCTGCGGAGTCGAGCGATGACGACCTCGTCGACGGCCTGATCGAGGACGCGCCGATCGCGGACGGCGCTGCCGGCGACGACAAGAGCGGAGATGCCGCCGACACCCGGAACGACGCCGACGAGCAGGAGACCCCTGCGGCCGACGAGCCGGCAGGCGACGACGCCGAGTCGGTTTCCGAGCATCCGGTCGCCGACACGGACACCGACACCGACACCGACGCAGACGCAGACGCAGATGAGGCGAGCACCGACGAGCCGTCCGACGAGACCCGCCGGCTGATCCTTCCGCTCGCGACAGAGGCGGTCACGCTTCCGGGTACGACGGTCGAGCCCACGTTCACCGAGCTGATCACCGGCCTGCCCGCATCGGTCACGGTCGAGGGCGCTGACAGCTCGGTCCCGGCCACCGAGGCCATCGCCATCGTGACGCCCGAGCTGTCGCACGACGAAGACGATGACACGATCGACGACGGTGACGACGACCCGCGTCTCGCCGCGATGCGCACCTCGCTGTCGGCCGCCGCCAGTCGCTTCTTCGACGGTCCCGCTCCGGATTACCCCTACAGTTCACGCGCCGCGCGACGCGAGGAGGGAGCCGGGGTGGCCGGCACCGACACGTCCGCCGACGCCGCGGAACCCGACGCCCCCGAGAAGCACGACGAAGAGCAGCAGCACGACGAACAGCACCACCAGCACGGCTGACGCTCTCGCGTGCCGGCCCGCGACGGGCCGCCTGCTCAGGCAGTGCGCGGCCGGGGACGGATCACCGGGCGCTGACGCCGCTTCGGCACCGGCACCGATCCGGTCGCGATGTCGACGACGTCCTCAGGCTGGTCGCCGACCTCTAGGCGCAGGGCCTGGGTCAGGGCGAGTCCGTGACGCGTCGTGAGGATCAGCCGCTGGAACTGCGGGTCGCCCTCGAGGTCGATGACCACACCGGGCTTCCGGCGGCGGATCAGCACGAAGTCGGTCGTCTCCGCGGCCTTCCACGTGCCCGCGGCGAGGATGCCGGGGATGTGCGTGCCGGGGCCGGGAACCCCGCGCAGCCAGGTCCAGGCATCCTGGGTCAGCTGCACCTTGGTGATGTGATCGCGCTGGATCCGCACGTTCTCACGGTGGAAGGTCGACGCGCGCTCGATCGGCGAGAGCACGACCTCGAGCCGTGTCTGATCCAGCAGCAGGGTGACCATGCGTCCAGTCTGCCAAAGAGCACCGACGACACGCACGCGACTTGCTGACAGGACGGCAACGATCCCGTTGTGCGCACCCGGCAATCACCGGCATCCGCCGCGACGCACCACGGAAGGACGGGTCAGGCGGATGCCGCTGCTGCCGCCGCCACGGGCAGCGCCGCCTCGATGGCGGCGAGCTCCTCTTCGCCGTGGGCTGCGGTGAGGAACCACGCCTCGAACACGCTCGGGGGCAGCGCCACACCCTGCTCGCGCATCGAGTGGAAGAACGGCGCGTACCGGAATGACTCCTGCGTCTGCGCGATCGCGTAGTCCCGCGGCGCCTCCGGAAGGAAGGCGACGCCGAACAGGTTGCCTGCCCGGGGCACGGAGTGCACGACCCCGGCATCCGTCAGCGCGGCGTCCAGCGCCGCGGACAGCCGTTCAGCCGAGGCGTCGATTTGCTGGTACACCTCGGGCGTCGCCAGCCGCAGCGTCGCGATGCCCGCGGCGACCGAGAGCGGGTTCCCCGACAGGGTGCCCGCCTGGTAGACGGGGCCCACGGGAGCGAGCATGTCCATGACCTGCGCGCTGCCGCCGAGGGCTGCCAGGGGCATCCCCCCGCCGACGACCTTGCCGAAGGTGATGATGTCGGGATCGTAGTGCTCACCGGCCTGCTGCTGCAGCCCCCAGAACCCGGCGGGGTGCACGCGGAATCCGGTGAGCACCTCGTCGAGGATCATCAGCGCGCCGTGCGCGTGAGCCGTGTCGGCGATGAGCCTGTTGAACCCGGGCAGCGGGGCGACGACGCCCATGTTCGCCGAGGCGGCCTCGACGATCACGGCGGCGATCCGGTCGCCGTGCTCGGCGAAGACCGCGGCCAGGGCATCCGGGTCGTTGTAGTCGATGACGAGCGTCTGCGCGGCGATCGGTGCGGGCACCCCTGCCGAGCCGGGAAGGGCGAGGGTCGCGACGCCCGAGCCCGCGGCGGCGAGCAGTCCGTCGGAGTGCCCGTGGTAGTGCCCGGCGAACTTCACCAGCAGGTCGCGGCCGGTCGCCCCGCGGGCGAGACGGATCGCGGTCATGGTCGCCTCGGTGCCCGTCGACACCAGTCGCACCCGCTCGACCGGTCGCACGTCGCCGTGGCGCACGCGCTCCGCGATCAGCTGCGCCAGCTCGACCTCGCCCTCGGTGGGGGCACCGAACGAGAGGCCGCGGGTCGCGGCATCCTGCACCGCGCTCACGATCTCGGGATGCGCGTGCCCGAGCAGCGCCGGACCCCACGATGCGACGAGGTCGATGTACTCGCGCCCCGCAGCGTCGGTGACCCGGGCGCCGGACGCGGATGCCAGGAACCGCGGCGTCCCGCCGACCGAGCCGTAGGCGCGCACCGGGGAGTTCACTCCGCCGGGGATCACAGAGCGGGCGGTGTCGAACAGGGAGTCGTTGCGGTCCATGCATCCAGCCTACGGATGCCGGCTATGAGCGGCTCCGAGGGCGATCGCCGACGCGGATGCACAGTCATCCCGAACAGCACACACCTGCAGCGAATCCGTGTGCAGAACGGGGAGAAGTGTGCGCGCGCGTCAGCGCAGCCAGCGGGCGGCTTCCACCGCCCAGTAGGTCAGCACGGCGTCGGCACCGGCCCGGCGGATCGACATGAGCGACTCGAGCACGGCTGCGCGGCGGTCGATCCAGCCGTTGCCTGCGGCGGCCTCGATCATCGCGTACTCGCCCGAGACCTGGTAGGCCCACACGGGGACGTCGACGGCGTCGCGCACCTCGCGCAGCACGTCCAGGAAGCCCATCGCAGGCTTGACCATGACGATGTCGGCGCCCTCGTCCTGATCGAACAGGGCCTCGCGCACGCCCTCGCGTCGGTTGCCCGGGTCCATCTGGTAGGTGCGCCGGTCGCCCTGCAGCTGCGAGTCGACTGCCTCGCGGAACGGGCCGTAGAACGCGCTGGCGTACTTCGCCGAGTACGCGAGGATCATGGTGTCGATGAAGCCCTCGTCGTCGAGCGCGTCCCGGATGACGGCGACCTGACCGTCCATCATGCCGCTCAGGCCCAGCAGCTGGGAGCCTGCGCGCGCCTGGGCGAGCGCCATCGACGAGTAGCGCTCGAGGGTGGCGTCGTTGTCGACCGCTCCGTCATCGGCCAGCACGCCGCAGTGACCGTGGTCGGTGAACTCGTCGAGACAGAGATCGGTCTGCACGACCAGCGCGTCGCCGACCTCGGCAGCGAGCGCGGCGGTGGCGACGTTCAGGATGCCGTCGGGATCGTCGGCGCCTGAGCCGATCGCATCGCGTACAGCAGGCACACCGAACAGCATCACGCCGCCGACGCCGGCCTCGGCCGCCTCGACCGCCGCACGACGCAGAGAGTCGAGAGAGTGCTGCACGACACCGGGCATCGAGCCGATCGGCGCGGACTCGGTGAGCCCCTCGCGCACGAACATCGGCAGCACGAGATGCCGCGGCTCGAGGGACGTCTCGCGCATCAGATCGCGCACGGGTGCCGACTGCCGCAGGCGGCGCAGACGCGCCTCGGGGAACCGGCTCACGGCGCGAACTCGTCTGCTGCGTGCGGAAGCGTGAAGCGCGAGACCGTGTCGATCAGTGCGTCGACCGTCTGCTTGTCGGCGATGGCCGTGACCGGAAGCCCCACCTTCTCGGCATCCCGCGCTGTCCGCGGGCCGATCGCGGCGAGCATGGTCGTGTCCGGGATCTCGGGGAACTGCTCGCGCACCTGCTTGGCGACCGAGCCGCTGGTGATGAGGATCGCGTTGATGCGGCCGTTCTCGACGTCGCGGCGGATGCGGTCGGTGACCGGCACGCCCACCGTGCGGTAGGCGACGACGCTGTCGACGTCGTGACCGGCCTCGGTGAGCATGACCGACAGCACGGGCTTCGCGATCTCGCTGCGCAGGGTGAGGATGCGCTGCGCGTCGGGCTCGATCGAGATGATCATCTCGGCCATCCCGGCCGCGGAGTTGTCGAGCTCGGGCATCAGGGCGACGTCGTATCCGACCGCGTGCAGCGCTGCGGCGGTGGTCTCGCCGACGGCGGCGACCTTCGTCTTGGACGGGATCTCGACGCGATGCGCGTACAGCACGTCGACGGTCGTGGCGCTGGTGATGGTCAGCCAGTCGTACTCTCCGGCCTGCAGACGCTCGAGCGCCGCGTCGAGCGCGTCCTGGTCGGTGGTCGGGGCGAAGTTGATCAGGGGCGCCACCACGGGCACCGCGCCCATCGCGCGCAGGCTGGCGGCGACGCCGTCGCCCCACGGTCCGCCTCGGGGCACGAGAACTCGCCAGCCGTCGAGCGGCCTGGCGGTCTTGGTTTCGGAAGCAGTCATCTCGATCACTCTCAGGGGAGGAGGGCGGCCGCTCCCTGTTCGAGCAGCCGATGGGCTGCAGAGTCGCCGAGCTCACGAGCCGTGCGCATCGGGTCTGCACCATCGGCAGCATCCGCTCCGTTGCCGCTGCCGTTCCGTCGAATATACCCCCTGCTCAGGGACTCGGTGACGTCGAGTCCGATCCGGCGTCCGCCACCCGGCTCGTACACGACGGCGCGCACCCGGATCTCATCTCCGGTGACGACCGCGTGGGCGGCCATCGGCGCCTGGCAGCCGGCCTCGAGCCCTGCGAGCACCGCACGCTCGACGGTCACCGCGATGCGGGTGTCGAGGTCGTCGAGCTGAGACAGCGCCTGCAGCAGCTCGGCGGGGGCGTCGGCCGTGGTCTCGACCGCGAGGGCGCCCTGACCCGGCGCCGTCGGCCACTCGGCGAGGCCCAGCTCTTCCCGGCGCAGGGTCGTCTCCGATCCGAGGCGGGTGAGACCGGCTGCTGCGAGGATGACGGCATCCAGCTCACCTGACGACACTCGCTCCAGACGCGAGTCGACGTTGCCGCGGATGTCGACCACCTCGGCGTGCGGCGCCCGACGCCGCACCTGGGGATCCGGCGCGGAGAGCCGGTGCCCACCGTGCTGCCGCGGCGCAGCTCGTGCAGCGGTGTCCCACCGCGCGTGATGACGACGTCCCTGGCATCCGCGCGCGACGGCGTGGCCGCGATGACCAGCTCGGCCGGAACGGCCGTGGGCAGATCCTTCAGCGAGTGCACGAGGATGTCGCACTCCCCCGCGATCAGCGCCTCGCGCAGACGGTTGGCGAAGATGCCGGTGCCGCCGATCTCGGAGAGGGATGCCCGGTTCGTGTCGCCCTCCGAGACGATCGGCACCAGCTCGACCGGCCGGCCGGAGACCGCGGCGAGCGCATCCGCGACGTGACCGGACTGCGCCTGCGCGAGTGCGCTGCGACGGGTGCCGAGGCGGATCGGGGCGGACGTGGTCACTGCGGCGCTGCTCACTGAAGCACTTCGGCGATCTCGTCCAGACGCAGGCGGCGCCCGGTGTAGAAGGGCACCTCCTCCTTCACGTAGCGACGGGCCTCGGTGTAGCGCAGGTCGCGCATCAGGTCGACGAGCTCGGTCGGCGAATCCGACTCGAGCGGCAGCAGCCACTCGTAGTCGCCCAGCGCGAACGAGGCGACGGTGTTGGCGATGACGCCGGTGAACGCGGCGCCCTTGCGACCGTGGTCGGCGAGCATCTTGCGGCGCTCGGACTCGTCGATCAGGTACCACTCGGGCGTGCGCACGAACGGGTAGAGGCACAGCCACTGCTTCGGCTCGACGCCGCGCAGGAAACCGGGGACGTGGGCCCGGTTGAACTCGGCATCGCGGTGCACACCCATGACGTTCCACACCGGCAGAAGGTGACGCAGCAGTTCGGTGCGGCGCAGACGGCGCAGAGCGCGCTGCAGGTCTTCGACCGTGTCGCCGTGCAGCCACACCATGAGGTCGGCGTCGGCCTTTAGCCCGCTGACGTCGTAGAAGCCGCGGACGGTCACACCGGAGTTCTCGATGTGGCCGATGAGCACCTCGAGCTCGCTCGTCTCGGCCTCGATCGCGGGAGCAGCGGGGTTTCGGCCCCAGACGGCCCACAGGGTGAATCCGGACGGGTTGTCATCGCGCATTTCCGACATGCTTCCAGTCTGCCCCTTCTCAGCGAGGGCGGCGAACCGAGAGCGTGATGCGGCGACGTCAGCGCGAGATCGCCCGGGCGATCACCCACACGAGTCCGCCGACCGTCGCCGCGGCGGCGACGACCGCGGCGCCGGCGCCCACCGGGTTGCGGTGCGCGAAAGACCGAGCGCGCACGACACCGCGCGCGGTCGCCTTCTCGATGCGGCGCGGGAAGTTGCCCCGCACCTCGATCGCGGCGAGGGCTGCACGCAGCTCAGCACGGGCGGACTGGACAGGATCTGTGATCCCGTCCGGCACGACCGTGCGCGGCAGAGGGCTCTGGACGACGTCGGCATTGCGAGCGATCTCGGCATTGCGTGCGCGCTCGTCGCGGCGTGCCACCTCGAGGTTCTCAGAGTCGGTCATGGTCGGGGCCTCCCTTGATGAGACGCACATCGGTGGCGACCGCCTGCCCGGGGTTCTCGCGCCTGACCACCTTGCGGAAGCGTGCGAGACCCATGAGCGCGAAGATCACGATGAAGACGAGCAGGAAGCCGAAGACGGCGAGCGCCGAGACCCATGCCGGCCACCAGGAGCTGAGTCCGATGATGCCGAACGCGAGCAGCACGGGAATCGACCAGAACAGCAGGAACAGGACGATGACGAACCACAGGCTGCCCATCCCGGCGTCCTTCGCCGTGCGCGACACCCATGCCTTGGCCGCGTCGATCTCAGCCGTGATGAGGTTGCGCACCAGCTCGGGCAGATCTCCGAGCAGGGTCAGCAGGCTGTCGTCGGCGCGGTCGCGGTATCCGCGAAGCATCCGTCAGGCCTTGTTCTGGGGCGTGGTGCCCTCAGAGCCGACCGGCTTGGCGGGAGGCATCGTGCCGCTCGCCGTCGTGCCGTTCGACTTCGTGTCGTGAGATTCCTTGGCGTCGGCGACCTTCTCGGCGGCGTCCTTCGTCGCGTCGATGGCGCCGTCGAGCTTCTCGCCCGGGGTGGTGCCGGACTTAGAGACGGCCTTGACCACCTTGACCGCACCGGTCCAGACGGCACCGGGAACCGCAGCCGCCTGGGACTTGGCGAAGTCCTGCACGCGCGACACCTGCTCCTGCACCGGGTCGAGGTTCCAGACCTTCAGCCACTGCGTCTTGATCTGCTCGTAGCGCTCGCGCCCTGCTCGACTGCCGAGGACGTAGCCTGCGCCGAGTCCGATGACGAGTCCGATCTTCCCCTTCATGAGGGCCTCCTGACGTTGGTTGCGGCCTCTTCCGCGTTCCAGGGTAACCGCATATTCCCGATTCGGCATCTGCCCTTGCGCCCGGCGGCAGTTCGATGTAACGGAGGGCTGTGCGGTCAGTCCCAGAGCAGACCGGCGCGCAGCCGATCGGCCTCGGCCAGGGCATCCGGAATCACCTGCGCCAGTCCGGTTCCGGCGACCCATGCACCCACGACGGCGAGGCCCGGTACGGCGGCCACGGCGGCGCGTACGGCGGCGCGGCGCTCCGTCGCGCCGATCAGCGACGTCGGCTGCGCCTGCACGTAGCGCGCGCGATGGGCGGCGATCAGCTGCGGTGCGCTGAGGGTCACCCCGAGCAGGGCGGATGCCTCGGACAGGGCGAGCGCGGCCGCCGCGTCGTCATCGAGGTCGGCGGTCGCTGCCGGTTCACCCTGGCTGCCGAACGACACCCGCACGAGGTGACGGCCCTCGGCCGCCTCGCGCACCCAGGCCCACTTGACCGTGGAGTGCGTGAGGGCCTTGGCCGTGTGGCTGCCCGGTACGGTCAGCACCCCGCTGCCGCGCGGTGCAGCGTCGAGCTCGGGGGCGTCGAGCAGCAGCGTGACGATCTCGATCTCCGGCGCCGCCCCGGCGTCGCCCAGGCCCGCGACGTGGCGGTCGATGAGGTGGCGTGCGGAGGGCTCGGCGGTGGCGACCACGACAGCGCTGGCGGTCAGGAGCGTCTCGGCTTCGGCATCCGGGTCGTCGGCCGACGGCGCGATCTCGACCGTCCACGCCTCGCCGTCGCGATCGATGCGGGTGACCGCGGTGCCGGTGCGCACGTCGACCCCGTACGCGGCGAGGTCGGCGCGCAGCGCCTCGACCAGCCGCCCCATGCCGCCGACGAGACCGAGCACCGCGGCCCCGGGTGCCGTGCCCTTGCGCTCGGCGGCGAGCAGGCCCACCGCTCCGGTCAGCGAGCCGATGCGGGTGAGTGCGGCGTTGAGTCCGGGCGCGGCGACGTCGGTGTCGACCTCGTCGGGGTCTGCCGAGTACACCCCGGCCGTGACGGGAGCGACGAGGCGGTCGCGCACGCGGGCGCCCATCCGCGAGCCGACGAGCTTGCCCAGGCTGCGCTCGTGCCCGATCGTCAGCGGCGGGCGCAGGCGGTCGAGGTACGCGCGCCAGGCTCCGCGCCAGCCGATGATGCGGCGCACGTCGTCCTGGAAGGGGTTGGCCGGGATGCCGAGCAGGCTGCCCTTGGGCAGGGGCGCGTCGGGGGCGTCCGGGATGCCGCTCAGCCACGCGCCACCGCCCTGCGGGGGAACCACCGCGTCAGCGAGGCCCAGCTCGTCGACCAGCGCGCGCACATGGCCTCCGCGGGTGGCGAAGCTCTCGGCGCCCACGTCGACGGTGATGCCGTCGAGCTCGGCTGTGCGGATGCTGCCCCCCAGGGTCTCGGATGCCTCCAGCAGCGTCACCCGCATGCCGACCTTCGCGCATTCGCGGGCGGCGACCAGACCACCGATCCCTCCCCCGACCACGACGACATGCTGCTGCGCCGCTCGCGCAGCGAGTTCGGGGGAATGCTCGGAGGTCATGCTGCGATTCTTCCATCGCGCCCTGTGCGGGTCAGATCTCGCCGTGGGCGAGCTGCACGATGCGGGTCAGCTGATCAGGGTCGGTCTCCGGCGGCACGCCGTGACCGAGGTTGAGGAGTGCCCCTTCGCACCGAGGCCGCGGGCGATCACGTCGCGCACGTGCGCCTCGAGCACCGGCCACGGGGCCTGCAGCATCGCGGGGTCGATGTTGCCCTGCACGACGGTGTCGGGTCCGACGATGCCGATCGCCTCGTCGAGCGGCATCCGCCAGTCGACGCCCACCGCGTCGGCCACACCGTCCAGGCGCATGTCGGCGAGGAAGGGTCCGGTGCCGACGCCGAAGTGGATGCTCGGCAGGCCGATGCCCTCGAGCGCCGCCTTCGAGTGCGGGGCGATGTGCGCGCGGTAGTCGACTGTGCTGAGGGACCCTGCCCACGAGTCGAAGAGCTGCACGACCGAGGCACCCGCGTCGCGCTGGATCTCGAGGAAGCGACGCGAGATGCGCGACAGCCATCCGGCGAGCGCGTTCCACGCCTCGGGGTCGGCGTGCATCATGGCCCGGGCGCGCAGGTGCTCCTTCGACGGGCCGCCCTCGATCAGGTAGGCGGCGAGCGTGAACGGCGCTCCGGCGAAGCCGATCAGCGGGGTCTCGCCCAGCTCGGCGACGGTCAGGCGCACGGCCTCGGCGACCGCGGTGCCGTCGAGATCGGCAGGGTCGATCTGCGTGATCTTCGCGACATCGTCGGCGGTGCGCACGGGCCTGGCGAAGACCGGACCGCGGCCGGGCTCGATCTCGACGTCGACGCCGGCCAGTCGCAGGGGGATGACGATGTCGCTGAAGAAAACCGCCGCGTCGACCTTGTGCCGGCGCACCGGCTGCAGGGTGATCTCGGATGCCAGGTCGGGGGTGAGGCAGGCATCCAGCATCCGGGTGCCGACGCGCAGCTCGCGGTACTCGGGCAGCGACCGCCCGGCCTGACGCATGAACCAGACCGGCGTGTACGGAACGGCCTCACCGCGGCAGGCGGCCAGAAAAGGGGGGATACGCGACTCGTTCATCGCTCGTCATGCTATCCATGCGCCTTGTCCGGTGTGGCGCGTAGCACCTATCGACGGATGCACGCCTAGGCTTCGAACCATGACCGCCGCGCCACCTGCCGCTCCCCCGGCG
>Ga0170475_104849188_pt1 | contig 10505 bp, 10 predicted proteins | sample Soicark_Litter_5_FD_111474 | JGI IMG/M metagenome (GOLD analysis project Ga0170475, IMG submission 111474) | Avena fatua rhizosphere microbial communities from Hopland, California, USA. Combined Assembly of 48 SPs | reverse complement strand
TCCGAGTACTTCGCCAACCTGTAATCGCCTTGCGGCTGGAAGAACTGCTGCTGGATCGAAATGCCTTTATTCATGTCGATCCACAGGAGAATCTTACTGTAGGTGCCCTTTACCTTGTCCGACTTCGGCAGGAGCTGCAGTTCCGCTGTTCCAGCCACCGGAATCGTCTGAGGGTCGACATAAGTCACATCGAAGGCCTTTTTCAAATCCTGTCCGCTGCCCCCGAATCCAAGCACCACGTAGCTCTCAAAATCCGACCGGTTTTTGCCAAGGTCGAACTGCGTTACCGTATTCACCTTCGGCTGGAACATCTGAACTTTACCCTGGCTGAAGAGCACGAATTTCGGCTCAGGCCTCTGCTCGTTGAGAGTCTGTCCCGCCTTCTTTACCTCAGCCATCATTTCAATGTTGTCGCCATTCTTGCGGTAGTGGATCGTTCCAGTCTGGATGTCATCGACCTCATCGATTACCTTCTCGTACGTATCCCACTCGAACTCTGCTTCCGCACTGTGGAATCCGGCCGCCACCGAGTCCATCTTCTTCAGAACAGTTTCCAACTGAGACGGATCGGCTGGCTTCGGTTGTGGCGCTTTATCAAAGCCAGGAAAACTGCAGGCGAGAAGGACAGTGACAAAGCAAGAGAGACGTTTCATTTGGACTTTCTCTTCCAATTCCAGACTGAACCGCACTACTCTCGATTCGCGAGAACTTTGTAGCCCTGCACCTTGCCCTTTTGGTCCTTGACCTCTTCGTAGCTGACGATGGAAACTGCGCCCGAGATCGGCTCGATAATCCTCAACAACTGCTGCCTCATCGATTGGTCATCTCCAGGCGAGACTGCATTCGCCGCAACCTGATAAAACAGACGGCCCTCTGCGTCGGCCGTGACCACTACCTCTGTCGGATGCGGATCGCGCGCGATGGGTTTGTCGTTGAAGTTGATCACGCGGGGCGAAAAAAAGATGAAAATCAGGATCAGCGTGACCATGATGTCGTAATGGAGCGTTACCCGCTCGTGCTGCCACAGGATGTAGCTGCGGATTGTTCGCCAAATGGCGTTCATGGGCACGGGCACGCCGGGAGCGGCGGCGGTCGTGATTTCAGCTCTTTGCAAGTCTATTGACCCTCGTACTGGTTGGCAACCTTCCGGGGCCGAAACGCCAATCCCGCGCTTTTAGTTGCGGTTTTTGGCCCTTGGGCTAGTGCAGCCCTAGAATTTCTTTGCGTTGATCCGTTCCGCCCCGATGTAAGGCCTCAGTACGTCTGGAATGATAACGCTTCCGTCAGCCTGCTGATAGTTCTCAATGATCGCCACCCAGGTACGGCCCACGGCCAGTCCACTTCCATTCAGTGTATGTACAAATTCGGTCCTATTCTTGCCCTCCGGCTGGTACCGTATGTTCGCCCGCCTCGCCTGGTACGCCTCAAAATTCGAGCACGACGAAATCTCCCGGAAGAGCTGCTGCCCTGGAAGCCAGACCTCAATATCGTAGGTCTTTGCAGATGAAGCGCCATATCGCCGGTGCACAAACTCACCACGCGATAATGTAGTCCCAGACGCTGCAGCACCTCTTCTGCACTGTGCGTGAGCTTTTCGTGCTCCTCATACGATTGATCCGGGCGCGCGAACTTCACCAGTTCCACCTTCTGAAACTGATGCTGCCGGATGATCCCGCGTACATCCTTCCCGTACGATCCCGCCTCGCTCCGGAAGCAGGGCGTGTAAGCCGTCAGCGAAATCGGCAGCCGCGCCTGCTCCAACACTTCATCGCGATACAAATTCGTGACCGGAACTTCCGCCGTTGGAATCAGCCACAGATCCTTATCGCCGTGTGGAACTCGAAAAGAATCCGCAGCAAACTTCGGTAGCTGCCCCGTGCCATACATCGAATCTGAATTCACCAGACACGGCGGCAGAACCTCTGTATATCCGTGTTCGCGCGTATGCAGGTCGAGCATGAAGTTCGCCAGCGCTCGCTCCAGCTTTGCGCCCAAATCCCAGTACACCGCGAAGCGCGCGCCGGTCAGCTTGACCGCGCGCTCGAGATCGAGAATTCCTAGCTCTGCACCCAGATCCCAGTGTGCCTTCGGAGTGAAATCAAATTTCGGAGGAGTGCCCCAGCGGCGCACTTCCACATTGTCATCTGCGCTGTGCCCTACGGGGACGCTGGCATGCGGAAGATTGGGGATCCCCGCAAGAATTTCTCGCAGCCGCGCATCCAGCTCCGACGCGGTTTTCTCAAGTTCCGATATCTTCTCGCGCAGTTCCTTGGTCTGCGCTATCGCGGCACTGGCGTCTTGTCCGCTCTTCTTCAGCTTGGCAATTTCTTGGGATGCCTTGTTGCGGTGTGCCTTGCTAGTTTCCGCCTCGGTAATCGCCTGGCGCCGCTGCGTGTCCACTTCGCGGAAATCCTTCAGCACCGCAGCCGGATCCATCCCGCGCTGGCGCAGCTTTTCCTCAAGCAATGGCAGGTTTTCACGAACAAAATTCAGCTCGAGCATGGGAGTCTAATACTGTAACGGAAAGCCGCGCACCGTGCAGGAGCCCATAAACAAAGACACGAAGTAACACGAAGGAAGGGCCTCTACGCTTTCCTTCGTGAACCTTCGTGTCCTTCGTGGCGTGAGATTCTACTTGGCTCCCAAAGATTTCAAGTAAGCCACAATCGCCGCCGCATCCTGCCGGTTGTATCGATACTGCGGCATCGGGGGACGCGCCGGCAACCCGTTGTACGCGATCCCCGTCATGAAAAATTTGATCGCAGCTTCATCCGTCCATCCGGGCAGCCCCGCTATGTTGACTGATTTATCGGCCCAGTTCGGGACTGGAACCGTAGGCTTGAAGATGAGCGTCGTTCCTTTGAGCCACTGCTCTTTCAGCGGTTCACCCCTCTCATTCATCGGAGTGTGGCAGTCACCGCACATCCCGATATTCTCTACCAGATACTTACCGCGCGCGGCGGCCGCCTCGGGAGAAGAACTCCTCTGCGCCGAAGCGCTCAAGGCAGAAAACAAGGCGCAAAACGTTGCGACGACAGCAGCGACAGAAGCATGTTTCAGCAAATGAAATACCCCCTGGGTTCGGAATTTGCATCCAGAAAACGCACGAATATATCACAGCTCCCATCTCTGGTTGCAAATAGCACGACGCAGTGACATGCTGGGAAGCTGAAGGAGTTCCAAATGGCTCAGACTCGCCATCCCGGAATCACTATGCACAAGCTCTCCTTCGGCGGAGGCTTCGTCGGTCTTCTCTTCGCTGCGGGAAGCGCCATCATTTTCGTCGTGGGATTTCCCACGCTGTGGTATTTCGTCGCGCTAGCCCTGGCTCTTGGCATCGCCATCGCAGCCCTGCTGCGCCTGCTCGCATTTCGAGTATCGGCGCGAAATCTGCCACCCTCGATCCTTCATGTGCCCTCGGCACGCGAAGCACTCGTCTTTCCGAAACGAGCCAAGATTCCTCCACAGTTTAACGTCGAGAGCCAACCCGCGTCAGTTTAGGTCCGCCACAACACGACGTGAGCGACGGTTATTGCCTTGTAGCCTTTGGCGAATTCAGCGTGCGTGTGTAAACTACGTTCGCGATGACATCATTCCCCATGGCTGCCCGCGCCGGCATCCGCTCCAGCCTATTCGCCATCGCGCTCCTGTTCACCTTTTCGCTTCTCAGTTTCGCTTCGGCCTATAACGGTCATCCCAAACTTGTCGTGGTTATCACCATCGACCAGTTCCGCGGAGACTATCTCGATCGCTATCACGATCAGTTTGGAGATGCGGGCTTTCGTCTTTTTCTCGAGCACGGCGCGTATTTTTCCAACTGCAACTACAACTACGCCAACACCCGCACCGCTCCCGGACATTCAACACTCTTCACTGGTGCATACAGCAATGGGCACGGCATTGTTTCAAATGAATGGTGGGACCCGAAGAAGAAGCACATGGTCACGTCCGTGGAAGACGATGACACCAAGGCGGTAGGTACGCCCGAACCGCAGGCCGGCGCTTCGCCTCACAATCTTCGCGCTGACACCATCGGCGACGAACTCAAACTCGCAACTCAGGGCAAAGCGCGTGTGTTCGCCGTGTCGCTGAAAGATCGTGCAGCAATTTTGCCCGGCGGATTCGCGGCCGACGCGGCCTACTGGATCGAGCCGAAGACCGGCTCGTACATCACCTCGACTTACTATCGCGACACGCTCCCCCGCTGGGTGCAGGACTTCAACTCCAGCCAGCCACAGAAGTACTGGGACCGCGAGTGGAAGGATTCTCAGGGCACCCTTCTCCGATCAACCGCGCATCGCAAGAGCAAGGACGGTTCCGAAGCCGGCTTCTATGAAGTAATCGGCTCGACCCCATTTGCCAACGAATATGAATTCGAATTCGCCAAGCAACTGGTCGTGTATGAAAATATCGGCCGCGGGCCCGCCACCGACTTGCTCTCCATCAGTCTTTCGGCGAACGACATTCTCGGCCATCAGGTTGGGCCGGACACGCCTGAGATGCAGCAGATGGCACTCGCTCTCGATCACGAACTCGCTAACTTCTTCAACTTCCTTGGCCACCAGATCGGATTAGCCGATGTCTGGATCGCGCTTTCTGCGGACCACGGAGTCTCTTCTCTGCCCGATGTAGTCAAGAAGCTCCACATCCCTGCGGCAAATCTCGGCGCCAGCAAGATGCAGGATCAGATTAACAGTGCGATGATGGCGAAGTTCTCGCCGGGCCGTGCGGCGACATACGTCAGGCTCGACTACCCAGTTGCCTTTCTCGATCCCGATGCCTTCACCGCAGCTCACGTGAAGGAACAGGATGCGGAAACCGCTGTGGGTGAGGCAATGAAGCAAGTCGGTGTGCGCGACTTCTACACGAAGTCACAACTCGCCGCAGGCGAAGTCCCCGACACTCCCTTGGGCCGCCAGTTTTTGAACAGCTACTCACCTGAAGCAAGCTGGTACGTTCTGGGAGTACCCGATATCTACTCCGTCGGTGGAGCGAGGGGGACCGATCACGCCTCGCCCTACACCTACGATACGCATGTCCCACTGGCCTTCTATGGCCTGCCGTTTCAGCCGGGCGTCTATCGTGAAAGAAGCGAGCCCGTAGATATGGTTGCTACTCTGGCGTCACTGTTGGGGGTCAATGCTCCGACCCATGCCGTGGGACGCGTTTTGGTGGAAGCCCTCGCGCTTTCGCATCGCGGTGCGCGGGGAGAAAGTCATCCATGAGCCAGGCAACTCCCGATTTGCGGGTCAGTGTCGCCGGCATCGACCTCAAGAATCCTGTTATCGCCGCCAGTGGCACCTTCGGCTATGGAGTCGAGTTCGAAGACGTCGTCCATCTCGCCAAGCTGGGCGGCTTCGTTGTAAAGGGACTCTCCCGCGAGCCGATGATCGGCAATCCTCCGCCGCGTCTTTGGGAAACCGCCGCAGGAATGCTGAATGCCATCGGCCTCCAAAACATCGGCGCTCCCGCATTCCTCGAAGAGAAGATGCCGCACCTGCGCCAGCTCAAAGATATCGTCGTCATCACCAACGTCTTCGGCTACACCCGAGAAGATTACGAACACACTATCGAGATTCTGAATCAAGGCGAAGGCATCGCCGCCTATGAATTGAACGTCTCGTGTCCTAACACCCAGCATGGAGGCCTGCAATTCGGTAGCGATCCCCGCTCTCTCGATGAAGTGGTCACAACGGCAAAGCGCGTGGCGCGGCGGCCGCTGATCGTGAAGCTCTCGCCCAACGTCACCAGCATCGCGCAGATGGCCTACGTCGCACAGGAAGCCGGCGCTGACGCCTTGTCTCTCGTCAACACTTTCAGCGCGATGGCCATCGATCCTGAAACCCGCAAGCCGCGCATCGCCAATATCACCGCCGGACTCTCCGGCCCAGCCATCAAGCCCATCGCCATCCGGATGGTGTATGACGCCGCCCATGCGGTGAGGATTCCAGTCATCGGCATGGGAGGGATCTCGACTCCGGCTGATGTAATCGAATTCATGCTGGCCGGTGCCACAGCCGTGCAGATCGGAACCGCAAGCTACTGGGACCCGTGCGCAACCGAGAAAATTGTCGACGGAATACAAGAATGGTGCAGCGAGCACGAAGTGCCGCGCATCGCCGATCTAATCGGCGGTCTTCAGCTGGAGTGAAAACGATTCGGATCTAGATTTCAGATTGAATCTAAACGCGAGACTGCAGCGGATACTTCAATCTGAAATCTGATTCTGAATTCCCTACCGTCCCTGCGTGTACCAGATCGATCCCGGGGCCTTGTAGTTCCGTCCTTCGCCCCAAACCGCGTGCGTCGTTCCCTGGTTATCGATCGCCAGGCCGAAGTAGTCACCGAAAGGAAAGCGGAAGCCCCTGGGCAGGATGTAATCGTACCCTCGCACCGGATTCGAAAGCTGCGTCTCGTTACTCCACGTTGCCCCGCCATTGGTCGACGTCCGGTAGTACGTGTTCCAGACCGGATCGTTCAGACGAGCGTGGTTCGTGGTTCGCGTATCCATCCACGCGACACGAACATCGCCCGACAGCCCCGAAACCACTGCGGGAAACGCATGCTCAACACCATTGGCGGCCGAGGAGATGCTGACCCGAGCCGACCACGTCGCGCCACTCGTTGTCGAAGACGAGAAATAAATGCGCTCCGGACCGCCGTTCACCGATCCCGCGTTCCAGACCGCATACAGAGCTCCGGCCGCATCGGATGCCAATGCAATCTGCGCCCCCAGAAAGCCAGTCTCACACTTCTGTGCCCTGCACTCCGGAGGCGAACTCGACTGGTCCAGCAACTGCGTGCCCCACGTTCGTCCACCATCGCTCGACCGGCTCAGATAAATGCTCACCGGACGCGTTGGCATCTCGTGCCGCGCATACTCCGTCCAGCCGAAATAAACGTTTCCGGTCGTGTCCACAGTGGCGCCGCCCGCCAGCGACCATCCCGGTTCCGTCGGCGAATTTACGCCCGTCGCACTGAATGTCTGCCCAGCATCATGCGAGGCCGCAACGAAAAATCTCTCTTCATGATTGAATCCGACATAAACATCGGGCCCGCGCACCGCAAGAACCGGCTTGTCGGTATCGTCTCGTCCACGCTCCGCCCAGGAGAACGAAAACGTTCGCCCAAAGTCCAGCGATCGCGCGACTACCACATCGCGCTTGTTGTTCTGTAGCCACGAGGCATAGATGGTTTGATGATCCACGGGATCGACCGCAATCTGCGGATCGAACTGCCCGGTCGGGAAGGGAAGCAATGCCTTCGAAGCCTGCCAGGTAATTCCGTTATCCTCACTGGTCAGCAGGGCAACGCTCGGAGCAGTGCAACTCGCGCAATCCGGCACCGCCCCATATTGCGGATACAGCACGTACACATGCCCGTGCCCGTCGGCCGCGATGGCCGGTTCCCACTGGTCGCCAGTCTGATATCCAAGACGCCTTTGCTGCGCAAACGAAGAAACGGCTAGCGCCGAGTGCGCGGTCAGCGCAGCCAGAACAAGCAACCATGCAATTCTCTGCAAGGTCTTTGACAAGGTTTGGAATCGGCTGGTTGGAATATCCACAGAACGTCCTGCTGAGAACCCTGACCGGACTTTAACGTGATTTCCCCGTGCCGGTCAATGACCTCCAGTTCCCCCACTTTGATATTACAAAGCTGTGACTTTTCTCCCGCTCGGCCATCCAATTAAGCGAGAATGACTGTTGGGGTTCCTCTGTGAACCCCTGTGTCCTCTGTGTTAAGAGCTTGTGGGGAGCCATATGGAAAAAGCAACATTCGCAGCCGGATGTTTTTGGGGAGTCGAGGCGACGTTCCGAGCGCTACCTGGCGTAGCCTCGACGCGTGTGGGCTATATCGGCGGGAACACCGAAAATCCGACGTACAAGGAAGTCTGCACCGATCGCACCGGTCACGCCGAGGGGGTCGAAGTCGACTACGACCCGTCAAAAATCCGCTATACCGATCTACTGAACGTTTTCTGGGAGAACCACGATCCCACGCAGGTCAACCGCCAGGGTCCCGATTGGGGCACTCAGTACCGTTCCGCGATCTTCTTCCACTCACCCGATCAGCAGGCCCAGGCTCTCGCATCCAAAGACGAGCTTGAACAATCCCACCGCTACTCCAAGCCGATCGCAACCCAGATCGTTCCCGCGGTAACGTTCTATCCTGCAGAGGACTATCACCAGCAATATCTGGAGAAGCGCGGCCTGGCCAGCTGCCACGTTAAGTATTAGAAGTACTTGCCGTGAGTTCCGGTTGGCGCGGGCGGAAGAAGAACATGAGAACGAAGCCGCCGATGAAATACAGCACACTCTGCTGCACGTTCGCTCCGAGGAAGCGCTCGATAAGTCCAAACAGCGCGAGAGCTTCGCACAAGGCGTAAGTCGCGATGTATCCCGTCTTCCAGTGATTGAGGCTGAGCTTATCGTCGGGATGCGCCGCGAGCGTTTCTTCCGTGCGAAACACCAGGGTTCGTCTCACGACGAAGATAACACCGACCATCGCCACCGCCAGCATCGAAAACAGATAACTTACAGCAGGATCCAGCATCTTGGTCCGGGGATGTATCACAATCCCTAACGCGGCATATAGCAGGATGCTCGCCAGCATCGCCCACTGCACCGCGCGTAGCATCTTCAGGGCTCCAACCATGCCTTATTCTCGCCGGACAGGTTCAGAGAAGCACAAAACATTCTACGTTGGAATCAGTCTCAGCAATACGGCTTCCTATTGTCATTGCATATGCATGTGCTCTGACCTTCCCGGCCGCATACGTATGAAGATCTGAAACGACACAGGGTTGGTCCCATACGCAGAGTCAAGCACCGCAGGCTTTGAATAGAACGTTACGTCCGCGCCCAATCCCAGCTGCCAGGCTCGGTTCTGTATCAAATCGCGCACGCCCCCAAACGTGTAAGCTCCGATGCGATAGCTGGGATGCGTCGCCGCCTCTGGGAACAGTTCATCTTTATCCACCAGTTCCAGCCGCGAAAACGCATAGTTTCTCGCGCGAAAATTCAATGTCGATTCCAGCAGATAGCTATTCAAATTCGTTCCCGGGTCAATCTTGTGAACGCGGCCCCACAGTAAAGTTGTCGCCCAGTTCCCCGCAGGCAACGGTCGGCTGTACTCGATCGATGCTGTCTGTCTCCACTGACTTCCAGGCTCCAATGCCTCCGGATGTTCAAGCCGCCCGATGCTGTATTGCGCTGCCCAATTCTGACTCGGGGCTACACTCGCCCGTGTCGACCACGAATCCAGCGCCCCGAGTTGAATGCTCCAGCGCTTCTCATTCGGCTCCCGTCCGTTGAATGCCGAGGCCTCGAGCTTCACGCGATCGATCCTGAACCCCGTCGTGACCACGCCAAAACTGGTGTGCGTCGAATCCTGCAGATGGTGACCAAGCGGGGCCAGCGGTATTTCCGCCGCAGATGCACGATGCATATAGGTCACCGGCCCAAGTGCCGGCTCCGCCGAGGGTCCACCATAAAGTTCCCATGAGACCCTTTCCGTCAGCGGCAATGTATACATCGCGGCCAACTCCGCGAATACGTTGTGGGGATGTTGATGATCGACCAACGGTTCGCCATGATATGTCTCGCCGGTTTGAAATAGCTCAGGAAATCCCGGATGCGGCGAGGTCAGCGACTCTGCGGAAAACATCTGTCGAAATAGCACTGTGCCCGATCCAAGTTTGTGCTGCTCCATCAGCATGCCCCAGTTCACCGACTCCGCCTTGCCCGCTCCACGCGGCCCGCCTTGCTGGTTGTAGTCGGCGAAGATTGCGCCGTGGCCCATCATCTCCCATCCGCCGCGCATCCACATCCATTGGCGTCCCGGCACAGATGCCGGCTGCCACGATGTCCCCGATCCCTGATGTGGCGACGGCAGCCCCGCGTCGGCTGCTCCGCCCATCTGCATCGACATCGACGCATGCGGTTCCGACTCCGCTCCATGCTGATGTGGCATGCTCTCAGACGAATTTATCTGCGCGCACAGACCTGTGCTGCTGACTACGAGGAAGGTGAGCAAAATCGGGAGACAGGAATGCGGAGCCCGCCGTACCAAATTCATCGGAGATTACGTCCCCGTAATCTTGATGCGAAGCTCTTCCGGCAACCGCTGACGTATCTCTTCCGGCAAGCGGTCGTGAACGCGCCGCGCTCCCTGTTTCGCAGCATCGAGGACAGTGACCGGAGCGGGCGTCGCCACGGCTACTCCCAGCCAGATCACCGCCGACAGCGCGAAGCCCGCCAGCGCCGCAACCTCCAGCAGCAATGCATGCCGCGGACTCAGGTAATGAATCACTGCGAAAGCCAGCAGGAATACTCCGGCAGAAACCGATGCCAGAGCGATCAGCCCGACATCGATCATGCGATGAATTTTCTGGCGGTCGCGGCAGTGCTCGCAAACTCGGAAGTGATCTTCGTAGTCGCCGCGCATCTCCGGTGCCAGCCCGGAGATGTCGTATCTCCAGCCCGCAAGGATCTTGCCTACGATTG
>Ga0170475_124136216_pt1 | contig 10508 bp, 2 predicted proteins | sample Soicark_Litter_5_FD_111474 | JGI IMG/M metagenome (GOLD analysis project Ga0170475, IMG submission 111474) | Avena fatua rhizosphere microbial communities from Hopland, California, USA. Combined Assembly of 48 SPs | reverse complement strand
TGTGTCCCTGGCCTGACATGAGAAGACATAGCTACCACCTTGGAAAAAGGTGACCTGCGTCGTCTTTGCTCCATTGGCGCCGTTTGCGGCAAAGACCACCGGTGCAGGACCGCTTGCGGACCACGTATAGGTAACGGCCGGCTCTCCCGCCCAGCAGTCAGCCAATGCCGAAACCGTCGCAACCAGTCCATTGACCGGGCTGGGGCTAACTACCGGCTCTTTGGTGAAGATAAAATTCTGGACCGTTACGGTAACGTCGCTGGTCACGCTACCGGATGAATTAGCCGCCGTGCAACGGAGCTGGTACGTACCTCCCGACGTGAAGGTCGCTTGGCTCGTCTTCGCTGCATTCGTTCCATTGACGGAAAACGCCACATTCGCCGGGCCACCGATCATGGACCAGGTGTAGGCGATGCCTGCTTCACCACCCCAGCCATCGGCCAATGCGGAGACGGAGGTAGTCGCTCGGGTGATCACGCTCGAAGGGACAGTCGCCACCTGCGTGAAGCCGAGCATCCGGTTGGCCACCGTCACATCGCTCGTCATGCTCCCGGCCGGACCGACCGCGGTGCAACGGAGGTAATAGTCCCCTGCCACCGGGAACGTCACCTGCGTGGTCCGTGCGGCATTGGTGCCATTAGCGGTGAATGTAACGACATCCGGTCCATACAGCAGTGACCATGTATAAGTGATGGCGCTATCCTGACCGTCCCAGGTTCCCGCGAGCACAGAGAGCGATGCGGTGGGCTTCACCGGAGGCTGCGGAGTACAGGTCGCAACCTGCAGAAGATCCATGTTCACAACTTGGATCTGATCGACTGCTGCAGTGACATTCGCCAGTCCGTGGTAGGACGCTTTGCATTGCGCCTGATAGACGCCCGGCAGATCCACCAGCAAGTGCGTATTAGCGGCAGACGATGTCCCGTTGAGGGTGAAGGTCGGATGGGAACCTGCTGGAGATGTGATGAGCGACCACGTGTAAGTGATCCCTTGATCGGCTCCCGGTCCACTTGCCATCGCCGAAAGTGGGATGTCGCGCTTCAGCAGTGCATCTGCATTCCAGGTTCCAGCCAACTGGACATGGGGAGGAACCGTGAATGTCAGCGAGTTTACCGTAGCGGTCTTGGCGTATCCTGATCCCGCCGGCCATCCATTCCACGCCACCGAACAATAAAATCCATATTCGCCGGGAGCACTCACCGCCGCCGTCGTGTATTGGGCTGCCGTGGTTCCATTCGCGGAGAAATTCACCGAACCTGGACCTGAGTTCTTGTTCCAGGTATAGGTCAATTGATTCGCTGGAAAACCGAGAATGTTTGCATGCATGGCAACCGTCGGTCCCTGGACGAGAGTCCCGGCCGGATCTACCAAGTTATCGATCACTATATCATCGTACGCCCGCACGACGGGGCCATTGGACGGTGTCAGACCCGTTACGCTGAGTCCTGTCGACGGCACACTAGCGATGCATTGGTAGCTGTAGATTCCAGGAACCGTAACGCTCGCGCTGGCTCGCCGTGCTGCCGCCGTCCCATTTGGCGTGACGGCGGTATCGATCGGATCGTACACGCCCGTGCTACTATTCCACTTCAGCGCCTGCCACGTATAGATTACCGCACCGCTACCCGCGGCATCAGCCGCAAGCGTCGCATCGAAGCCCGTCTGCGCGGCATTGATGGCATACATGACGGTCGGTGCATTGACGAACGCCACATCACTGATGGTGACGTAATAGTAGGCGTAGGCATAACCGTTGGCCGATTGCGCCGAACAGGTGAATGACCAATAACCTCCACTAGATACTGTCACTACCGTGTCGCGCGCAGTATGCGTAGCGGAATCGCTGAACGTAGCGGTCGCTCCGACCACAGGAGAATACGCAGACCACGTGTACGACACTCCATTGTCGCTGCCGTCAGGCGCCCGTGCGCGCGTCGACAGGTGCAGGGTACGGGATGACGCAGGATCGCTGCAGGTGATTCCTGGGGGGTCGATAATCAGACCTGATGATACCGTGAGCGGAACCTGTCGCGTGACCTGAACGCCATTGGCCACCACGGTGGCGATCACCACATAGGAATCCGCTTGGAACCGATTGATCGTTAGCGGCACCGAGAATTGGCTGCCCGTATGGGTGGCCGTGCCGAATACGATATCACCGGGCTGCAGCGCCGTTTCACCCTCGGGGTTGGCATATTCCACACGCCAGGTGCAGGTTGCTGCAGCCGGAGCTGGGGCCGCGATGGTGCAGGCAAGCGCGGTCGGCTGTCCGACGAACACCGTGCTCGGCGTGACGGTCATGGCGGTAATCGCCACAGTCTCGACATCGCTGACGCTGAGGACACTCTGGCTGATGGTTCCCAACGTGGCATTGGTCGGCTGGTACAATTCCAGCACGAGCTGGCGGTTCCCAGTGGTGGCTGCATTCGCAGTAAGCGTCACCGGGATAGATGCCTGCGTCTGACCCGGCGCCAGCGTGATCGAAGTGGGAAGAGCCGCATCGAGACCGGGCCCTACGCGCAGGCTTCCACTAGCCAGGACGGTCGCCGTGACCGGACGCAGGCAGGGACCGCTCAACTGCACCGGAATGAATACGGTTCCGCTCGACTCGGCGACCTGCTGGTAGGCGGATCCGAAGCGGAGGCTTGGCTTGCTTGATATCGGGTTGGCAATGGTCACAGCCAGGGGAGCGCTGCTCGCAGATTGGTTACCCGCGCCATCTACCGCCACCACGGTGTAGGTCTGGGCTCCGCTGACCCCCTGGTCGGTGAAACCAGTCGTCGTGGCCTGGGCGATCAGCGTCGCTCCCCGCATGAGCCAGTAGGTAATCGGCCCCACGTTGTCGGTCGAAGCGGCCCACGACATGGTGACGGTTTGATCGCCTTGGCTGACGACTGCGAGATTTGCCGGCACGGTTGGTGCCTGCGTATCGCCGGGCATGGTCACGATGGTCGTTGTCGGAACTGAACGATTCCCGACCAAATCATAGGCGAACAATGAAACGGAATAGACGGATGAAACCGTTGCGCTCGATGGGAGCAGGCGATCAACCGTCACGGCAAGCGGGCTGGTGATTGCCAGGGCCCTGGAACGGCCCAGGGCATCTACGACGAGCAGCTTGTAGCCCGTCACCGCCACATTGTCGGTCGCTGCCGTCCACGTCAGGGGCGCCGTCACTGGGGTCAATGCACCCTGGTTCACCACTGGCACCGCCCCAGGGACGATCTGGTCCACCGCGCTGCCGGCCTGCGCCGTGAAGGGCAGGCTGCGCATAACATCCAGCCCCTGGCGCTGTCCACGTACCGTGAAGGTGGCCGTCGTCGCGGGCGTGAGTCCTGGAATCAGGAATCGACGACTCGCCGCGGTACCGTCATTCGCCACCACGCCGACGCAGAGCGATCCCTGATAGATAGCGAATCGATCCACCGCATACACGACGCCCGGCAGATCCCACGACAGCGTCACCGACGCATTGTCCCGCATGGCCACCCAGGCGATGAAATCGGCATCGGTGGCCGAGGTATCCGGCGGTGTGGAGGAAGGAGCCGTGGTCAGGATCGCCACCGGGCTTGCGCCAGATTCGACGCTGCTGGCATTCACCGCGGTGATGGAATAGGTGTAGTCCGTCGATGCGGTGAGCCCCGTATCCACCAGACTCGTGGAGGCAGTGGTACCAACCACCACGCCGTTGCGCCACACGCGATAGCTGGTGATCGCCACCACATCGCTCGCCGGGGCCCAGGCGAGCGTCAACGAGGTCGTCGTGCGGGAGACGAGGTACGGTTGGCCGGGTGGGAACAAGGCGCTGCTCACCACCACGCTGGCGGTTCCCGTAGCCGGACCGCAGACCCCCGTGATCGTGAACGTGCCTGGCGTGATGGCGGAGAAGACGCCTGCAGCCGATATGCTTCCGCCGCCAGTGGTCGACCACGCCATGGCCGGAGGCGACGCGACCACGACGCCGAACGGATCCTTGATGACGACAGTCTCCGTGATGCTCGATCCCGCCACGACCTGGCCCGCTGCGGGACTGATGGTCACCGTACGCGGGATCTGGACCACCGTGGCCGCCGAGGTCGTGCCCGTCACCGCCAGGGCGCTCTTGTCAGTGATGACGCATTTGAACGTATAGCTGCCGAGCTTGTTGATGGTGACCGAGGAGTTCTTCGCGGCGTTGTTGGCGTTTTGACTATAGGTCGTGGTCGCGCCGCTCGGGACACTGGTGCTCGACCAGGTATAGGTGAGGCTCGTCTCGCCGCCGTCATCCGCTCCGAGCACCGACAGGAGGATCGTGTTGCCGGTGGTCGTGTTGAAGGTGGCGGTCGCCGCGGTCGCGATGGTCGGTGCATTATTCACCGACGAGATCGTGACCGTGCGAGTGGCCGCATTGAGGTCAGGGCGCCATCGGAGACCTGGAAGGCGATGGTCCGGATCGCCGGGTCTGGCGATGCGCTGGTATTCTGATACGTCACCGTGCGCAATGCGATGCGGTAATTGGCCACCGTATCCGCACCCGTAGTGTGAGGATGCCAGTCGCCACATCCCAGGCGCCGGTGATAGTAGCGGTCGATACATATCCCAAGACATCCTGTCCCGTGCGGTAATTCACGCTGAGACGCACCGTCGCCGAAGCGAGCAGCGCACTGTCGGCATCGGCAACGGCCAGGGCCGCGGTGATGATCTTGGCCCCCGAACTCTCATTATAGGCGAGAGTCGTCGGCTCCACGCCGCTCAGCACGGGGGCATCGTTGACCGGCACCACGACCACCGAACGGGTCGATGCGTTGGAGGCCAACGTGCCATCATTCACCTGCACCGTCAGGGTGCGGGTCAAAACACTGGGATTCTGGCTGGTATTGCGGTAGGTGACGCTGCGCAGAGCTGGTGGTAGTGGGCCAGGGTATCCCAGCCGCTCAGCGTCAACTTGCCCGTGGATGCATTCCACGAGCTGGTGATGGTCGCCGTGTTGACCATGCCCAGCAGGTCTTCGGCGCTGAGATAGTTGGCGCTGACGGTGACGCTCGCCGATGCCAAATTTATATTATCCACATCGGTCACGGTCAGAAGGCCAGACAGGGCGACGGCCGCGCCATCATCCGTGTACGTGAGATTCGTGGCCTCCAGATTGGCCAGGACGGACGCATCATCGACTGGGGTCACGGTCACGGCGCGGGTGACGGCACGGGACTTGGCGACGCCGTCATTCACCTGGAACTGAACGGTGCGGGTCAGAGCCTTCGGATTGAGGCTGGTGTTCTGATAGGTGACGCTGCGGAGTGCAGCCTGGTAGTTGGCGAGGGTGTCGCTCCCGCTCAATGCCAGCGTGCCATTGGCTACCGTCCAGGTCCCGGTGATCGCAGCCGTGTTGGTGAAGGCCAGGACATCCTGACCGTTCTGGTAGTTGCTGATGATCTGGACCGTGGCTCCCGTCAGCTGCAAGCTATCCACGTCAGCGACCGTCAAGCTGGCGGTGACTGCGAGCGGCAGGGCCTTTTCCTTCGCCGCCAGGGTGGTGGCCTCCAGTCCATTGAGCACGGGGCGGTCATTGACCGGCACGATGCGGAGCGGTCGATTGAGCGCGACCGACGAAAGTGCGCCATCGTTGACCTGGACCGTGATCGTACGGATCAACGCCGGATCGGGATTCTGGTTGGTATTGCGGAATGAGACGGCTCGCAGGGCCGTTTGATAGGCTTCGGGGGACGCCGCTCCGCTCAAGGTGAGCACGCCCGTGCTGGCATTCCATGCGCTCGTGATCCCACCGCCCGTCGGACCACTCAGGGAATCCTCGGCCGAGCGGTAGTTGGCACCGATCTTAACCGTTGCCGAGGCCAAGGTCGGGCTATCGGGATCCGATACATCGATATGACCGGTGATTCCAGCGCCCGAACGGTCCTCGGTATAGAGCGCTTCGACGGTCTCGAGGCTGGTCAACAGAGGCTGATCGTTCACCGCGGTCACGCTCAGGGTGCGGCTAACGGGCACAGCGAGGACCAGGCCATCGCCAACGGTGAACGAGATGGTCCTGATCAGGGGGCTCGGACGGTCGCTGGTATTTTGGTAGGTAATGGCCCGCAGGGCGATCTGGTAATTTGCGATGCTATCCGCGCCGGAAAGGGACAGGATGCCGTTCATGGCATCCCACGTTCCGCTGATGGCGCCCGCACCCGCATAGGCGAGGACATCCTCTCCATTCTGATAATTGGCCGTGATCGACACCGTCGCTTGGGTCAGCGTCACATTGTCAGGATCGGTGATCGCGAGGGTGGAGGTGAGGCTTGCGGGTACCGCCTGTTCGCCCAGCGTACGCACTGCAGTCTCGATGCCGGCCAGCACGGGGGCATCATCGCCTGCCGTGACAGCGAGCTGCCGGACGGCCGGTACCGACCACAGCGTCGCGTCTTTGACCTTGAAGGTCAGGAGCCGGACAGCCGTGCTGGGATTTTGGCTGGCGTTGCGATAGGTCACCGCGCACAGAGCCGCCTGGTAATTGGCTGGAGTGTCGGTGCCGGCCAGCGTCATTGTCCCGGTGGTGGCATTCCACGTGCCCGTCAGCGTCGCGGTGTTGGAAAAGGCCAGAACATCTTCACCCGTACGGTAATTAGTGGTGATCTGCACCGTGGCGCTAGTCAAGGTCGGGCTATCTCCATCACCCACCAACAACGTCCCAGTGAGTGGAATCGCGGCGGCGTCCTCCACTGCCTGGAGATCAGTAGTTTCCAGCCCAGACACCGTCGGGGCATCATTGACCGCTGTGAGGGCCAGGGCGCGCGACAGCGCATTCGATGCCACGATCCCATCGCTCACCTGGAAGGTTATGGTTCTCGCGGCAATCACCGGCGCACGGCTCAGGTTCTGGTAAGTGACGGTCCGCAGGGCAGCCTGATAATTAGCGGGCGTATCGAGGCCGCTTAGCGTCAGAGTGCCGCCCACCGGATCCCACGCAGCGGCGATAGCGGCCGTTCCTGGGCAAGCGAGCACGTCCAGCCCCGCCTGGAAATTGGCACTGATCTGGACCGTTGCCGAAGCGAGTTGCGGGCTTTCCGTATCCTTCACCACCAGTGTCGCTGTCAGCGGCGTAGGCGCAGCCGTCTCGCTGACCGTCAGGGTCGTAGTTTCCAGGAGAGTGAGGGCAGGAGCCATGTTGCCGATCGCGCTCGGCGCGGCAAGTCGGGCAACCACCTGCGATGCCAGGGCTCCATCATTGACCTGGAAGGTGATGGAACGAACCGCGGGATCGGGAGTCGCGCTGGTGTTCTGATACGTGACAGCCCGCAGGGCTTTCTGGTAGTTGGCCACCGTATCGAGGCCAGTCAGGGTCAGTACGCCCGTGGTCGCATTCCACGCTCCGGTGATGGTCGCTGTATTCGTGAAGGCGAGGATGTCCTGGCTGGCTTGGAAATTCGTGGCGAGGGAGACCACTGCCGAGGCCATCTGGGCACTATCGACATCGCTCACCGTGAGCGCCGCCGTCACCACCTTCGCAGGTCCTGTCGCGATCAGGAACGAAGCGGTCTCCATCCCGCTCAGCACCGGTGCATTATTGACCGGGACGATCGCCAATGAACGGGTCACCGCTGCACTGAATGCGGCTCCATCACCAACCTGGATGGAAATCGTGCGTGCAGTGACCGTCGGCGCCCGACTGGTGTTACGGTAGGTGACCGCTGCCAATGCGGCCTGGTAATTTGCGACCGTGTCGCTGCCCGTGAAGGTGAGGACTCCCGTGGTGGCATTCCATGCACCCGTGATCGCAGCGGTATTCACAAACGCCAATACATCTTCGGCGGGCTTGAAATTGACCGAAATCTTGATGGTGGCAGACGCCAGGAGGGCATTGTCCGCATCAGCCAGGACAGCAGAGGAGGTTACCTGCACGGCAGGACCACCCTCGGTGAATGTCTGGGCGGTGGTTTCCACGCCCGTCACCGTCGGCACATCATTGATGGCAGTGACGCCAAGCGCCCGAGAGACGAGGTTCGAGGTGCCCGTTCCATCAGTGACCTGGAAGGTCACCGTGCGAATGGCTGCGCTGGGTACGGCCCCCACGCATTGGTACTTTACGGATCTTAGAGCCGTACGGTAGTTCGTCAGTGAATCCGATCCGACGAGTGTCAACGAACCGCTAACGGCATCCCAATTCCCGGTTATGGCGCCGACCGTCGCATAGCTGAGGACATCCTGGCCTGCCTGATAATTGACAGCGAACCGCACCACTGCGCCTGAGCAGGTGGCGCTATCGACATCCGTGAGCAGCACCGCGGCGGTCAGGGCGATGGGGGCGGCCTTCTCGGTGGCGAGGAGCGTGGCGGCTTCGATGGCGCTGAGTACCGGCGCCTGATTGACGCGCACCGGGGTCAACGTGCGGGTGACCGCATTCGATAGCAGGGTACCATCGCTGACCTGGAACGTGATCGAACGCACTGACAAATCGGGGTTCACACCGGTGTCGCGATAGGTCACCGCACGCAGGGCGGTCTGGTACTGCGCCGCGGATCCGCTACCGCTCAAAGTCATCACACCCGCGACGGCATCCCACGATCCGGTGATCCCACCGCTCGCCGCGAACGTCAGTACATCTTCGGCAGTGCGATAGTTCCCAGATATCTTGACCGTCGCCGACGCGATCGACGGACCGTCGGGATCGCCCACATCCACCGTTCCGGTTACCGCGACACCGGGCGTCCCCTCTTGATAGAGCTGCACGGCGGCTTCGAGATCCGAGAGGTTCGGAGGATCATTGACCGGGGTGACCGTCAGCGAACGCGTCGCAGCAACCGAATCAGCGAGCCCATCATTGATGGTGAAGGTGATCGTCCGCACTGCTACGCTGGGGTTGTCACTGGAATCGAGGAATTTGACCGCCCTGAGTGCACTTTGGTAATTGGCCACGGTATCGACGCCACTCAACGACAGGATGCCGGTGGTCGCATCCCAGGACCCACTGATCGCCCCTACAGGGGTAACGCTGAGCGAATCTTCATCGATCTGGTAGTTCGCGCTGATCGACACGGAAGCGGAAGAAAGCGACGCGCTATCCACATCGCTGACTACCAACGTTGCCGTCACGGCGGTGGCTACCTGTTCAAGCGGTGCCACCTGGGTGGCCTCGATGAGCGACAGGGCAGGCACATCATTCACGGGGATCACCTCGAATTGCCGCGTGGCAGCAACTGCCGGGAGCAGTCCATCATTGACCAGAACCGTCAATGTCCGCACCCCGAGGTTGGGATTTTGGCTGATGTCTTGGTACGTAACGCTGCGCACGGCTGTCTGGTAATCCGCTGGCGTGGCAACACCGCTCAGCGTCAGAGTACCCGTCACACCATCCCAGGCACTGGTGATCGCGGCAGTGCTGGCGGCAGCCAAGCGATCCTCCGTAGCAACGTAGCCAGCAGATATCTTGATCGTGGCTGAAGCCAGTGTCGGGCTGTCAATATCGGCAACGATGGCCGTGGCCGTGATCGCTACCGGCAGCGCATCTTCCGTATAGAAGAATTCAGTCGGCTCGATCGCCGCGACGGTCGGAGCATCGTTGACGGCAACCGGCTTGATTTGCCGAGTAACGGCCACTGAGGAAGCAGCACCATCGTTGACGACGACAGAGATCGTCCTTGTCACCACGCTCGGATTCTGGCTAAGGTCCTTGTAAGTAACCGTACGTAACGCTGCCTGATAATTGGCCACCGTATCGCTACCGGTCAACGTTAGCGTACCAGTCGTTGCATTCCACACGCCAGTGATCTTAGCGGTATTAGTGAACGCTAATACATCCTCGCCGGTCACATAGTTGGCCGAAAACGTGATTATCGCTGATGCCAGATTGACACTATCCACGTCGGTTGAGACGAGAGCAGCGGTGATCGGAACGGCCACTGCGTCTTCGGTATAACCGAGCACGGCAGTCTCCAGGCCGCTTACCACGGGGGGATTATTGACCGCAACAATAGCCACCAGTCGTGTGACCGCCGTGGATGCAAGCGTACCATCATTGACCTGCAGAGTGACCGTACGGGTCGACGTATTAGGAACTTGGCTGGTATTCTGATAACGAACCGCGCGCACGGCAGCCTGATAATTAGCCAACGTGTCAGTCCCCGAAAGACTCAGCGTTCCAGTCGTCGCACTCCATGCGCCAACCACTGCACCGACCTGCGTGTAGCTGAGAATGTCCTGCCCGTTCTGGTAATTTGTTGAAATTTTAACCGATGCCGAGACCAAGCTGGGGTTATCCACATCCGTCACGACTGCCGTAGCCGTCAGCGCCGTCTGAGGGTCCCCCTCAGTCCATGTCAAAGTAGTCGTTTCTATTCCGCTCATGACTGGCGCGACATCCGCCCCCCATACCGCCTGGGATAAAAGGATCGCACAGAAAATCACAAACAAAACGCGAAATATCATAGGAATAATTTCAACTCCAAAGGACATCCTCCCTTGTACCATTTCTGCAGATATGGCACGAAGAATAATCCGATGGCTGTCCATATAATTGACACACTACAGATGGG
>Ga0170475_106345776_pt1 | contig 10508 bp, 8 predicted proteins | sample Soicark_Litter_5_FD_111474 | JGI IMG/M metagenome (GOLD analysis project Ga0170475, IMG submission 111474) | Avena fatua rhizosphere microbial communities from Hopland, California, USA. Combined Assembly of 48 SPs | reverse complement strand
CCGCGAGGATGGCGAAATTGGTAGACGCACCAGGTTTAGGTCCTGACGCCAGCAATGGTGTGGGGGTTCGAGTCCCCCTCCTCGCACCATAGAAATTTACATTTTTGGACGATTCACATGGCAACTGCAGTCGAAACTTTGGATAAACTTGAACGCCGTATCACCATTACTCTGCCGCTGGCTGACGTTCAGGCAGAAGTTGAAAAGCGTCTGAAAGTGCGCGCCCGTTCGGCGAAAGCGCCGGGTTTCCGTCCGGGCAAGGTCCCGATGAAGATGGTCGCTGCGCAATACGGCTATCAAGTTGAAACCGAAGTGCTGAACGACAAGGTGGGCCGTGCGTTCAACGATGCTGCAACCGAAAACAATCTGCGGGTTGCCGGTTTTCCGAAAATCGAGCCGAAATCCGGGGACGCGCCGGAAGGAATGGTTGCGTTCGATGCCACCTTCGAAGTGTATCCCGAGGTGAAACTCGGCGATCTGTCGGCCGCGGAAGTGGAAAAAAGCAAGGCCGAGGTGACCGAGGCTGAAATCGACAAAACTATCGACATTCTGCGCAAGCAGCGCGTCCATTACCACGTCAAGGGAGAGCAGGGGGCGCACGGCGACGGCGGCGGTCTGATCGCCCAGAACGGCGACCGCGTGACTGTCGATTTCGTCGGCAAGATCGATGGCGTGGAATTTCAGGGCGGCAAGGCAGAAGATTATGCTTTCGTACTGGGCGAGGGCCGTATGCTCCCCGAGTTCGAAGCTGCGACGGTCGGTCTCAAGGTCGGCGAATCCAAAACTTTTCCGCTGACTTTCCCTGCCGATTACCATGGCAAAGATGTCGCTGGCAAGACCGCTGAATTCACCATCACGCTGAAGAAGCTGGAGTGGGCGCACATGCCTGAAGTCGACGCCGAATTCGCGAAGTCGCTTGGCATTGCCGACGGCGACCTGCAAAAGATGCGCGACGATATCAAGGCGAATCTGGAACGCGAAGTGAAGAGCCGGGTCAAAGCGAAAACCAAAGATAGCGTGATGGATGCGCTGATCAAGATCGCCGAACTGGATGTGCCCAAGGTGCTAATCGATCAGGATGTGCAACGTCTGGTCGAAATGACACGCCAGGACATGGCGCAGCGCGGCATGAACGTAAAGGACATGCCGTTCCCGCCGGAATTGTTCACTGCGCAGGCTGAGCGCCGCGTGCGTCTTGGTTTGATCCTGGCCGAAATCGTCAAGGCCAACAATCTGCAAGCCGCACCCGAACAGGTCAAGGCACAGGTCGAGGATTTCGCGCAGAGTTATGAAGATCCGCAGCAAGTGATCAAATATTATTTTGGCGACCGCCGCCGTCTGGCTGAAGTCGAGGCCCTTGTTTTGGAAGAAAACGTCGTCAATTATGTACTGGGCAAAGCAAAGGTGGCTGAGAAGCCGGTTGCATTTGACGAATTGATGGGTAATAACGCGCAGGCATGATGGCTTGCGCATCCTCAATAAGGAAAGCACATGACAGGCATGATTAAAAATTCCGCCCTCGATACCGAGATGCTCGGCATGGTCCCGATGGTGATCGAGCAGAGCGGTCGTGGCGAGCGTGCGTACGACATTTATTCCCGGCTGTTGAAGGAACGCGTGATTTTCCTGGTTGGCCCGGTCAATGACCATACCGCCAACCTGATCGTGGCGCAGATGTTGTTTCTGGAAAGCGAAAATCCTGACAAGGATATTTCGCTCTATATCAATTCGCCGGGCGGTTCGGTATCGGCTGGCATGGCGATTTATGACACGATGCAATTCATCAAGCCTGACGTGTCAACTCTGTGCACCGGCATGGCGGCCTCGATGGGAGCATTCCTGCTAGCAGCCGGCGCCAGAGGAAAACGGTTTTCCCTGCCCAATTCCCGCATCATGATCCATCAACCGTTGGGCGGAGCGCAAGGTCAAGCTGCGGATATCGAGATCCAGGCCCGTGAAATTCTTTATTTGCGCGAGCGTCTGAACCTCATTCTGGCGGAAAAGACCGGAAAGTCCGTCGAACAGATAAGCAAGGACACAGATCGTGACAACTTCATGTCAGCCGAACAGGCGGCAGAATATGGCATGATTGACAAGGTATTGCCCCGCCGTTCCTGAGCCTGCTTGCGATTCAAAACCAAGTGCGCCCGGACGAATCGCCGTTCGGGCGTTTTGCTTTGGCACGAAGCAATGCCGGCATGCGCGGATTTCTTGCGCAGCATCGTGACGAATTTTGAATTCGCAGGTAAGATCAAACTACCATTTATCTTTATTGTTCTCCATGTCCGATAAAAAATCCTCCAGCGGCGAAAAATTGCTTTATTGCTCGTTTTGCGGCAAGAGTCAGCACGAGGTGAAAAAGCTCATTGCGGGCCCGTCGGTATTCATTTGCGATGAATGCATAGACCTGTGCAATGACATCATCCGGGACGAGGCTTCCAGCGTTGAAGCCGTGACCGGACCCAAGTCGGATCTGCCGACGCCGCAGGAAATCTACGAATTGCTGGGCCAGTATGTGATCGGGCAGGATACTGCCAAGCGCATACTGTCCGTGGCGGTTTACAATCATTACAAGCGCTTGAAGCATCTTGGCAAAAAAGATGACATCGAATTAGCCAAGAGCAATATTCTCCTGGTCGGGCCTACCGGTTCGGGCAAGACATTGCTTGCACAGACTCTGGCGCGCATGTTGAACGTGCCGTTCGTGATCGCGGATGCCACTACCTTGACCGAGGCAGGATATGTCGGTGAAGACGTCGAAAACATCATCCAAAAGCTATTGCAAAACTGCAACTACGAGGTTGAGAAGGCGCAAAAAGGCATTGTCTATATCGATGAAATTGATAAGATTTCCCGCAAATCCGACAATCCATCGATTACCCGCGACGTATCTGGCGAAGGCGTGCAACAGGCTTTGCTCAAGTTGATCGAAGGAACGATGGCCTCGGTGCCGCCACAGGGCGGACGCAAGCATCCGAATCAGGATTTCGTGCAAATCGACACGACCAACATCATGTTCATTTGCGGCGGCGCATTCGACGGTCTGGCGAAAATCATTTCCAACCGTTCCGAAAAGGGCGGAATCGGATTTTCCGCGAGCGTGAAGAGTCACGAAGAGCGCACCGCCAGCGAAGTGCTGATGGAAGCCGAGCCGGAAGACTTGATCAAGTTTGGCCTGATTCCAGAATTGGTCGGGCGTCTGCCGGTGGTCGCGACCTTAAGCGAACTCAACGAAGAGGCGCTGATCCAGATTTTGCTGGAGCCGAAGAATGCGCTGATCAAGCAATATTCGAAGCTGCTGCAGATGGAAGGCGCCGAACTCGAAGTCCGGCCTGCGGCTTTGCATGCAATTGCCCGAAAAGCTTTGGCGCGCAAGACCGGGGCACGTGGGCTGCGCTCGATATTGGAGCATGCGCTGCTCGAAGTCATGTTCGAATTGCCAAGCCTGCAAAACGTGGCAAAAGTTGTAATTGACGAGAGCACCATCACCAACGGCGCCAAGCCTTTGCTGATTTACCATGAGCAGCAAAAGGTATCAGGGGCTAAGTAAGTCATGAAAAAACCGACAACTGTCAAAACGATATAAGCATTCAAGAAGTAAGGTTTTTCAGCCCGTTTTTGAACAAACGCTGTAGAATCAGATCAATCAACAATCACACAGGCTTGCATCGTAAAGCCACCCGAGGGTAACTTCGTGTGTGGCTTTTTTTATTTTCGTGATGCCATAGTGAATTTAATTGATACGCGGGCTTGAGTTTTGCCCGCTCGTGCCAACATCATCAAAAGCCGTTATCTCATCGTCGACGGTGAGATGCGTTTGGCTAAAGACGTGAAGGGCGCCATGCTTGGATCAGGTGAACCGGCTTCAAAGTTCACTGCATGAGTGCCAAGTCGCAAACGCACGTTTTTAACCAAACCCTTTGGCTATGGCATAGGCCGGACGGATGGTGCTGATGCGAGTCGCTTACAAAAGCGGCATTCAGTTCTTCGTCAGCCCGTTGGTCCTGTTCACGCCTTTCGCCAGACCGGTTTATAGTGAGATTGGCTCACTGGTTTCTTGATAAGGATCGCCATGACGACTACCACCACCCTTACTGAACACACACAATTGCCGTTATTGCCATTGCGCGACGTTGTTGTCTTTCCGCATATGGTGATACCGCTATTCGTTGGTCGTCCCAAATCGATCAAGGCGCTCGAAGCTGCCATGGAACAAGGCAAGAGCATTATGCTCGCCGCCCAGAAAGCCGCCGCCAAGGATGAGCCTTCGGCAGACGATATCTACGAGATCGGTTGCGTAGCGAACATTCTTCAGATGTTGAAGCTGCCCGATGGCACGGTCAAGGTGCTAGTCGAGGGTGCGCAGCGTGCGCGCATCAATCGCATCAGCGAACTTGACACCCACTTTGTCGCTGATCTGACTCCGGTCGAATCCGAAGCAGGCGACGAGTCCGAAGTCGAAGCCATGCGCCGTGCGATCGTGCAGCAGTTCGATCAATACGTGAAGCTGAACAAGAAGATTCCGCCGGAAATCCTGACTTCGCTGGCAGGTATCGATGACGCAGGCCGCCTCGCGGACACGATCGCCGCGCATCTGCCGCTCAAGCTTGAGCAAAAGCAGATGATCCTGGAAATCTTCAATGTCGCCAAGCGACATGAACACCTGCTCGGTCAACTCGAAGGCGAACTCGACATTCTTCAGGTCGAAAAGCGTATCCGTGGGCGCGTGAAGCGCCAGATGGAAAAATCGCAGCGCGAGTATTACCTGAACGAGCAGGTCAAGGCAATCCAGAAAGAGTTGGGCGAGGGCGAAGAAGGTGCCGATCTCGAGGAACTCGAGAAGAAAATCGTCATGGCCAAGATGCCCAAGGAAGCGCGCGAGAAGGCGCAGAACGAGTTGAAGAAACTCAAGCTGATGTCGCCGATGTCGGCCGAGGCGACTGTGGTGCGCAACTACATCGATACGCTGGTAGGCCTGCCCTGGAAGAAGAAATCCAAGGTCAACAACGATCTGACCAATGCGGAGAAAGTGCTTGAAGATGACCACTACGGTCTCGAGAAGGTGAAGGAGCGCATCCTGGAATACCTCGCCGTGCAACAGCGGGTGGACAAGCTCAAGGCGCCAATCCTGTGCTTCGTCGGACCGCCGGGCGTCGGCAAGACTTCGCTAGGCCAGTCGATTGCGCGCGCGACCAACCGCAAGTTCGTGCGCATGGCACTGGGTGGCGTGCGCGATGAAGCGGAGATCCGCGGGCACCGTCGCACTTATATCGGTTCCATGCCGGGCAAGATTCTGCAAAGCCTGTCCAAGACCGGTGTGCGCAATCCGCTATTCCTGCTCGATGAAATTGACAAGCTGGGCATGGACTTCCGTGGGGACCCGTCATCGGCGTTGCTGGAAGTGCTGGATCCGGAGCAGAACCATACGTTCTCGGACCATTATGTCGAAGTCGATTTCGACTTGTCGGATGTGATGTTCGTCGCGACATCGAATTCCTTCAACATCCCTCCCGCGCTGCTGGACCGGATGGAAGTGATTCGCCTGTCAGGTTATACCGAGGACGAGAAAACCAGCATCGCGCAACGCTATCTGCTCCCCAAGCAGATCAAGAACAACGGCCTCAAGGAGGACGAGATCAGCGTTGCAGAATCCGCGATTCGGGACATCATCCGTTATTACACGCGGGAAGCCGGCGTGCGTTCTCTTGAGCGCGAAGTGTCGAAGATCTGCCGCAAGGTAGTCAAGATGCTGCTGCTGAAAAAGCAAGAGAAGAAGATTGCTGTCACCTCCAAGAATCTGGACAAATTCCTGGGAGTCCGGCGCTTCGATTTCGGCGTCGCCGAAAAAGAAAACCAGATCGGTCAGGTGGTTGGATTGGCATGGACCGAGGTCGGTGGCGATTTACTCACGATCGAAGCGATCACCATGCCGGGCAAGGGCGGCGTTATCCGAACCGGAACGCTGGGCGACGTGATGAAGGAATCGATCGAGGCAGCGCGTACTGTGGTCAGAAGTCGCGCGAAGACGCTCGGCATCAAGAGTGATTTGTTCGAAAAGAACGACATTCACATTCACGTTCCGGAGGGCGCGACTCCCAAGGATGGCCCGTCCGCGGGCATCGCAATGACGACCGCATTGGTATCGGTTTTCACAGGCATTCCTGTGCGTGCTGATGTCGCGATGACTGGCGAGATTACCTTGCGTGGAGAGGTATTGCCGATCGGTGGACTGAAAGAAAAACTGCTTGCGGCTCATCGCGGTGGAATCAAGACGGTATTGATTCCGGAGCAAAACGTGAAGGATCTCGCCGATATCCCTGACAACGTCAAGAACAAGTTGGAAATCGTGCCGGTGCGCTGGATTGACAAGGTGCTGGAAATTGCGCTCGAACGCCAGCCGGTTCCTCTGACCGAAGAAGAAGTGGCGCCTGCCGTAGCTCAACCCGATAGCCGGCCGGAGCCGGATGTCATCAAGCACTAAGGCAGCAACTTAAATTGCAAAGCGCTCTTCGGAGCGCTTTTTTATTCCTGCGGCGGCACGGCCTAGATTTTCCAGGGAAGCGCTTGACACAAATTCTGCCGGCTTGTTTAATGGTCGCCTTGCAATTTTCTTTATTGCAAGGTAGATCAAAAATTAAGAACAATGACACACCATTGCGCATTTCAATTTTGGGAGGAGCCTCAATGAATAAAACCGAATTAATTGATCATATAGCCAAGTCCGCGGACGTTTCCAAGGTGTCCGCGACGCGGGCTCTGGATGCCATGATAGGGGCCGTCAAAACGACTCTGAAAAAGAATGGTTCCGTGACAATGGTCGGGTTTGGCACATTCTCGACTGGTAAGCGCGCCGCGCGCACCGGCCGCAATCCGCGTACCGGAGAAGCGATCAAAATAAACGCGGCCAAGGTGCCGAAATTTAAGCCTGGCAAAGCTTTGAAAGATGCGCTAAACTAGCGTTTTTTCGGCGTAGTGACAAACGCCGAATGTTTGGCTGACTAAGTAGCGATCAGGGTGCTTAGCTCAGTTGGTAGAGCGGCGCCCTTACAAGGCGTAGGTCGGGAGTTCGAGCCTCTCAGCACCCACCAATCAGCCAGACATCATGCAATCCGAATTTAAGTAGTTCAGGATTAAGCAGTTTAGGAGTGGTAGTTCAGTCGGTTAGAATACCGGCCTGTCACGCCGGGGGTCGCGGGTTCGAGTCCCGTCCACTCCGCCAAAACCGAAAAGGCGAACTTATGTTCGCCTTTTTTTATATGCGATAATTTTTCCATTTGCGGTAAGTTTTCGCACTCTGTCCGAGATTGGCTGACCATGTTTGAGTTTATCCGTACCCATCAGCGGTTGATGCAGTTCGTTCTGCTGCTCCTCATTTTTCCTTCCTTTGCATTTTTCGGCCTGGAAAGCTATACGCGTTTTCGCAATAGCGATCAGGCCATCGCAAAAGTAGCTGGCCAGTCCATTACCCAGCAGGAATTGGATGCGGCGCAGCGTCAGCAGATGGAACGGCTGCGCCAGATGTTCGGCAATCAATTCGACGCGAAAATGTTCGATACACCAGAAGCACGGCAAGGCGTCCTTGATAGCCTGATCACCGAAAAGGCGATCGCCGCCGAAGCCGCCCACAACCGTTTGACGGTTTCCGATCAGGCATTGCAACAAACGATTCTTGCGATCCCAGACTTAGTGGGCCCGGATGGAAAATTCGATGGTGAGCGCTACAAGTCCTTGCTAGCCATGCAAGGCATGACGCCTGCGATGTACGAAGCACGTCTGCGCCGTGACCTGGCATTGCAGCAGGTTAATGCAGCGATCCAGGGCACTGCATTCGCTCCGAAAACCGTAGCTTCGCGCCTTTCCGACATCAATGATCAGGAGCGCGAAGTCCAGGATCTGGCATTCAAGGCTTCGGATTTCGCATCGCAGGTCAAGGTTACCGATGAAATGCTCAAGGAGTATTACGACAAGAACGGCAACCAGTTCGAAATCCCTGAACAGGTCAAGGCTGAATATGTCGTTCTGAACAGTGACGCGGTCGCCGCGCAGATCACGGTCAGCGATGCGGATATCAAGTCTTATTACGAGCAGAATGCCAAGCGGTATTCGGTCGATGAGCAGCGACGTGCGAGCCATATCCTGATTGCCGCTGGAAAGAACGCGTCGGCTGCTGAGAAGGATGCAGCGAAGGCCAAGGCTGAAAAGCTTCTGGCCCAAGTGCGCAAGAATCCGGGTGACTTTGCGCGGCTGGCCAAGGAAAATTCCCAGGATCCGGGATCTGCGGAGCGCGGAGGTGATTTGGGCTTTTTCGGCAAGGGCATGATGGTCAAGCCGTTCGAAGATGCGGCGTTCAAGCTCCAGCAGGGCGAAATCAGCGATGTGGTCCAGTCCGACTTTGGATATCACATCATCCAGGTGACAGGGATCAAGCCGGCCGCGACCAGGTCGCTGGATGAAGTCAAGGACGAAGTGGCGGCGGAAATCAAGAAGCAACTGGCTGCGAAGAAATATACCGAGCTTGCCGAAATTTTTTCCAACACCGTGTATGAACAGCCGGACAGTCTGAAGCCTGTCGCGGACAAACTCAAGCTCAAAATCGAAACGATATCGAACCTGACGCGCGCACCCAATCCTTCTGCCGCGCCTAACGCTCCATACAACAGCCCGAAATTCCTGAACGCGCTGTTTTCGGACGAGGCAATCAAAAACAAGCACAATACCGAGGCGGTCGAAGTTGCACCCAGTACGTTGATTGCCGGGCATGTCGTTGAATATAAGCCCACCTCCAAAAAGCCGTTCGAGGAAGTGAAGCAGGTCGTGCGCGAAAAGGTGCAGCAGGTCGAGGCCGCCAAGCTTGCTAAACAGGCCGGGGAATCCAGGCTTGCCGAGATCAAAGCGAAAAAGGATACGGCCGGTAAGGATACAGCCGGCAAGGAAGTGGCTGGTTTCGGCGAGACGAAGACAGTGTCGCGTGCCAAGAACCCCGGGCTGGATAACCAGGCGTTCACCGCAGTGATGAAAGCCGACGCGACCAAACTGCCGGCTTATGTGGGCGTGGAAATGCCAGCGCAGGGCTACAGCATTTACCGCATCAACAAGGTAGCGCAGCCGGCTGCGCCAGACAATGCGCGTCGGCAGGCCGAACAGCAGCAAGTCGCCAATGCGCTCGCTCAACAAGAGATGTTCGCCTATATTGACGTGCTGAAGATGAAGGCGAAGGCTGAAATCCTGAAGCCAGCCGATGCGCTGGCCTCGGGGGAAAAGGAAAAGTCTACGTCAGGCAGAAAGTAACGCGCAAATTCCATTCTGCAATTTTGGGAAAACCGCGATGGTGGATTGTGTAACAGCATTCCTTAGCGGGTAAGCGCCTGGCCCACAAGCGCCCATTCAATGAAAATTGGATGGACGCTTTGTCTTTTGCAGCGGAGAAAATAGTGCATATTTCCGAAGAGGGCAGATAGCAAGCGGCGTTATTTCCGGATCGCGTAGGCTGCTATGCCGCAACTGGCCGTGCCCCTTGCCCTGACTATCCACGAAAAACAAAATGCCTCGGACAACCGGGGCATTCGTTCCTTACCGATAACCTACGACAGTGTTTTTACATAACCTGTCATTGAACGCCTTCATTTTACATGTTTGGATAATTCGGACCGCCTCCACCTTCGGGTGTGACCCATACAATATTCTGGGTTGGATCCTTAATGTCGCATGTCTTGCAATGGACGCAGTTCTGCGCATTGATCTGCAGGCGTTCGCTTCCCTCTTCGGTTTTCACGAACTCATATACCCCGGCAGGGCAGTAGCGCGACTCCGGACCTGCATACTTGTGAAGATTGATGTTGACCGGGACCGACGGATCCTTGAGCGTTAGATGCACCGGCTGATCTTCGGCATGGTTGGTGTTCGAGATAAACACCGACGACAGACGGTCAAAGGTCAGCTTGCCGTCCGGCTTCGGATAGGCGATAGGCTGGAAGTCGGAAGCTGGCCGCAGGCATTCATGGTCGGCATGCTTGTTGTGCAGGGTCCATGGCGCCTTGCCTTTAAATACTACCTGGTCGATCCCAACCATTAGTGTGCCGGTATATAGCCCTTTGCTCATCCAGGGCTTGAAATTGCGCGCCTTGTGCAGTTCTTCATGCAGCCACGACTGCTCGAACGTCCGCGGATACGCAATCAATTCATCGTGCTGGCGGCCTTCGCCCAGCGCTGCGAATGCGGCCTCGGCTGCCAGCATGCCGGTCTTCATTGCGGCGTGGCTGCCCTTGATCCGACTGGCATTCAGAAAGGCGGCATCATCCCCAACCAATATCCCTCCGGGAAAGATCAGTTTTGGCAGGGATTGCAGACCGCCGGCGGTAATCGCGCGGGCGCCATAGGAAATCCGCTTGCCGCCCTCGAAGAACTTGCTGATTTCCGGGTGCGTCTTGTAACGCTGGAATTCCTCGTAAGGTGACAGATAAGGGTTTTCATAAGCAAGCCCGCCCACGTAACCGACTGCCACTTGGTTG
>Ga0170475_105524381_pt1 | contig 10509 bp, 8 predicted proteins | sample Soicark_Litter_5_FD_111474 | JGI IMG/M metagenome (GOLD analysis project Ga0170475, IMG submission 111474) | Avena fatua rhizosphere microbial communities from Hopland, California, USA. Combined Assembly of 48 SPs | reverse complement strand
CGTCCGTCGGCCTGGGTGACACGCACGATTTCGCACCCGACTTCAGCTTCCTCGGTTTCTCGCTCGACTGGCGTGCAAGGGTCAGCGAAAAGTTCTGGCCGGGCGTCTCGCTGGGTTGGCAAGTGTTGTACGGCAAGGAAGAAAAGACCCTGCGCTACGGCAACACCACCTTCACGGGCACGATCGCGACCAATCTCAATCTGATCCCGATGCTGATCACGGGTAACTACTATTTCATGACCGATCCGAGCGGCGTGCGTCCGTACGGCGGGTTCGGCGTTGGAGCCTACGCGGCCGACCATCGCCTCGATGTGGGGATCTGGACGGTCACGGACACGTCTTGGCATTTCGGCTTCGCACCCGAGCTCGGTGTCGCGCTGCCAACGGGCAGGCGTCAGCTGGTGGTTTCGACCAAGTTCAACTATGCCGCCGCTTCGGGCCGCTGGGATCCGCTGATGTATCTCAACTTCAACGTGGGAGTGGAGCTATGAGGCGCGTGGCACCGCACCTCGTCTGCGTGGCGGCAGCCGCGAGCATGCTCATACTCGCGGTTCCGGCGAGTGCGCAGTCAGAACGCCCTACGGCCGCGGACCCTTTCTCGTCCGCGACGGCGGATGCGACCGCCCTGCCCTCGCCTCGGCTGTGCGCTCCGCCGCCAAAGCTCGAGCCATTGTTTGCGCCTGCCTCGTTGTTCCTGCGCTTCGCTATCGGCCCCAGCTACGCCTGGGCCAGCGGCGATCCGAACACGAAACTCAACGGCGCGGCGGGTGGCTTCGATCTCGCGATGGGCGCCTTCGTGCTGCAAAACCTCGCCATCCATGCCGATTTCGGCTGGTTCGATGTTTTCGATCCGGACTTTAGCGTCGACGGCAAGGTGCTCGACTCGACCAGCGTCGTGTTCCAGGCGTCCACGTTCCGCGCGGGAGCCTCGTACTACTTCATGCCCGTGCGCACCTACCTCTCGCTCGGTGTCGGCTTCGCGGCGGCTGCGGTCACGAGCTACTCGTATTCCGACACGAGCGACCGCAACGTGACGCTCGTCGGGCGTGAATACACGAAGGTCGGGCCTTCATTCGCCGCCGAAGTCGGCAAAGAGTTCGAGGTCTCGCCGCAGTGGGGACTCGGTGTGGCCGCTCACTACGAGCTGCTCTCCGTTCCGCCCAATGACGATCACGCGAAGGCAACGGTGGAGCTCGCTCAGCAGATCGGCCTGCGCTTCATCGCGACCTACGGCAGCCGCTGATTTTCGTTCATCCGGCAGGGGTGAGGCCGTGCTCGCTCACCCCACCGTTGCCACCTTCGGAAAGCTGCGCACGATAGCTCAGTGATAGACGTCGAAGCGGTAGCCAAACGCGAGGTCCACGACCGGCCAGGACTTCGCGCTAGCGAGCCCCAGTGCAGGCAAATAGAACACCCCGTAGCCCACGCCGGCATTGAGCTCCCAGCGTTCCCACTCGAAGGAAACGCCCGGCACGATCGTGAAGTGCTTCTGGATGGTGCTCTCGGCGCTGAGGTCGCTCGTTATCGTTATTGCGCTGTCGCTCGACGAGCTCTCGACGCTATACGGGCTCTGATAGATGAGATAGCGGAAGAGCAGGCTCAACGCGAAGACGCGACTCAGCCGCCATTCGCCGAGCAGACGGGTGCTGTAGGTGTGCCCCATCGAAGCACCCTCGACCGATGTGGCTTCATCGTTCTTGCCGCCGATCGCGCGCAAACGCGCGTAGTCGAGGCCGATACTCAGTGAAAAGCGATCGTCGAAACGGTAACTCGCGTCGATCTCGGCGGTGGTCGAGACGGCGCTCGCGCTCGCGCTCTTGTCGGCGAGTTGAGCGATGGCTTTGCCGTCCACGTAAAGAAAGCTCCCCCCGAGTGCGAGCGTGAGCGGCCCTGACCAAGGACTACGAACCTTGGCGTACACGTTCGGGATCGTCGACTTGAGGACCGGAAACGCAAACCACGGCAACGGGTACGTTCCAATCAAGACTTCATCGATGATTCCCAGATCGGTCTTCAACAGCCCGACTTGTGCGCGCCCTTTCGGTCGCGTGTACGCTGTGTAGTCCGTGCGCGGATTCTCGAGCTGCTGTGCACTGGCTCCCGCGCACCACGAGAGCAGCACCACGCAAGCGACCGAGCCTATCGCGAGGCGCACGGTTCACCTGGTGCGCAGAACCACACTCCGCTGTTGTCCCGAACGGTGAGTCCGTCGTCGCCCAACTGGAGCACGATGGTCTTTTCGTCGTCGAGAGTCAGCAGGTATTGGAAGCGCCCGTCCGTGAGTCGGCCAGAGATGCTCCGGAACTCAAACTCGTCGACACGCAGCGTCCCCGGCAATGAAGCTAGCAGGTCGCCCGTCCAACGTTGACCGAGCCCGAGGTCGCGACCGACGTCGAAGGCGAGCGCCCCGTCGAGGACGATGCGAGCAGCACGCCCGCGAAGCGTTCCTTCCAAAATGCACGACTTGGCTTCGCCACCAAAGCTGCGCAGAATGCGGTTGTCAGCGACCGCAAGTGTCAATGAAATCGAGCCATTGATGTTCTCGTCGTATTGCGGATCAGCTGCGTTGCCGGGACAGCGCAACGCGAGCCCGATTGCTCCCTGCAGGCGCACCCGTTGGCCGGTGCTCTGTGACGTGTCGTCGCTTGCGACGTCGACCTTGCTCATGACGTACGCAGCAGCGCGAAAGCCGGCAGCGAGCTCGGCCAAGTTTGGAACGCTGTCCAAGGCAGTTGCAGCCCGGGCGGCATCGATTGACGCGGTTGGGCGCTCGTAGCTCTCCAGCAAAGAACGCAGATCCGGCGTCGCTGGGATGTCGGCCGCACCACCGCACGCCGCTGTACCCAGGGCGGCCAAACAACAAGTAAGCAACGTTAGATTCACCGGCTCGGCCTCTAGCGCAATTTGCGTGTCGCGAATGTGACACGCAAGACTCCAACGAGACACTCGAATTGCTCCCGCCGAGTCTCGCTCGCCAAACCGGCGGCCAAGCGCATCAACCAGGACTCCGTTGCGTGGCCTCGGCCTTCGGCGGCTCCGAAGCAGGCTTGTTTTCGTCCTTCTGGGGGACCGGCCAGCCAGCGCCGAGCGCCTTGTACAGCTGGATCAACGAGCGCGTGTGCTCGCTCGCCGTCGTTGCGTCGTCGATCTGCGCGTTGAACAACGAGCGCTGCGCGTCGAGTACCTCCAGATAATCACTCACGCCACCTTTGTAGCGAAGCTCGGCAAGCTCCACGACCTGGCCCTCGGCCGTGGCTCGCTGTTGTAGTTCGGTTCGCTGCTGACCGACTTTGCGCAACGTGACCAGCGCGTCTTCCACTTCGCGGAAGGCTTGGAGCAGCGTCCGCTCGTAGGCGTAGACAGCCTGACGCTGTTGGGACTGCCGGACCTCCACCTTCCCTCGCAACGCGCCGCCCGCAAAGATCGGCTGCAAGAGATTCGCGAACAGGTGCCAGGTTTGGCTCGCAGGGTCGATCAGCTCGGACAATTCCGTGCTGGCGAGGCCGTAGCTACCGGTCAGCTTGATGCTCGGATAAAGCGCGGCTTTGGCCTCGCCGATGCGAGCCGTCGCCGACATCAGTTCCATCTCGGCTTTGCGCACATCGGGGCGCTGCTCCAGCAGCTGTGCGGGCAAGCCCACGGGCACCTCGGGCGGCACCGGCTGCTCCTCCGGCGAACGGTTGCGCAAGATCTCACCCGGCGGTCGACCGACGAGGAAGGAAATCTCGTGCTCTTTCTGAGCGATCAACTTTTCGAGATTGTAGATCATCGCCTGAATGCGGTGCGCTTCGGCCTCGGCCTGGCGCAGGTCGACCTCGTGCGACACTTGACCTTCGAAGCGCACGCGCGCGTATTCAACGTGCTCTTGCCGCGATTTCAGCGTCTCTTGCGTGATCGAAAGCCGGCGATCCAGACCGCGCAGATCGACGTAGGCCATGGCGACGTCCGAGACCAGCGAGACCGCCACCGCGCGACGCGCCTCTTCGGTGGCCAACATCGACGCCTTGGCGGCTTCACCCGCGCGGCGAATTCGCCCGAAAAAATCGAGCTCCCACGAGAACCCGACGCCGACGTTGTAAAGACCGGTGGCGTTGCTCCCGCCGCCCTCGGGCACGTGGGTGAGGCTGCCGTCGCTCGGATTGAGGCCGCCGCCAAGCGCCTGCACATCCACGTGCGGGTAGAGATCGGCCTTGCTGATGCCGTAGGTGGCCCGCGCTTCTTCGATGCGCTCGATGGCGATCTTGAGGTCGCTGTTTTCCTTCAGCGCGACCGTGATCAGCTCACGCAACTGCGGGTCCTTGAACTGCTCCCACCAGGGCACGTTCGCGATTGACTCTTGCGCAGCCGCATTGCCCGCTTGGGCGCCGCGCCAGTTGGCGGGCGCAACCACGGGTGGGCGTTCATAGTCCGGACCGACCTTGCAACCGAGCGCCGCGACGCAGCACACGAAGGCAGAGGCCCAACCGAGTCGCTTGGCCATCTCAGTGAGCCTCGCTGGCGCTGGACGCCGGGGCGAGCGGCACAGGCGTGGTCGGCGGCACGGGCGCCGTCTTTTTCCGGCCCAAGCCCTGAACGAACGCGTAATTTCCGGGGATCAAGAACACACCGAAAAAGGTCGCGACCAACATGCCGAAGAACACCGCGCAGCCCATCACGTTCTGCGAGCCGGCGCCCGCGCCCTGCGCTCGCATCAGCGGAATCACACCCAAAATGAAAGCGAACGCCGTCATCAGAATCGGCCGGAAGCGCAGGCGAGCTGACTCCAGAGCAGCCGCTTGGGGATCCATGCCCTCGTCCTGCTTGGCCTTCGCGAACTCGACGATCAAAATCGCGTTCTTGGCGGCAAGTCCGATCAGCATGATGTTGCCGATTTGGACGTAGACGTTGTTGTCGTAGCCCATCAGCCAAACCCCGAAAAACGAGCCGAGCACGACCAACGGAGACCCGAGCAAGACCGCCCAAGGCAAACGCCAATTTTCGTACAGCGCGGCCAGCAGCAAGAACACGAAGATGATCGCCATGGCCAGGGTGGGCGCGGCTGGGGGCGCGACCTTCTCCTGATACGACATCGAGGAGTAGGCGAAGCCGAGCTCCGACGGCATGGTTTGTTTGAACACGTCCTCGAGCGCGGCCAGCGCTTGCCCGGAGGTGTAGCCCTGACCAGGAATGCCGCTGATTTCGACGGATCGGAACAGATTGAACCGATTCGTGATCTCGGTGCCGGGTTGGCGGTTCACGTTCATCAGGGTCGACAGCGGGATCATCGTGTCCGTTGTCTTGCTTCGAACGTAAATTTCGCCGATATCCTCGGGCTTTTGTCGACTCGCCGCCTCGGCTTGGACGTAGACGCGGAACAAGCGGCCGAAGCGGTTGAAGTCGTTGACGTAGCTGCCGCCGAGCGACGAGCTGAGTGCTTGAAAGGCCTCGTTGACGGGCACTCCGAGCTTGCGCGCCTTTTCACGATCGAGCTCCACGCCGAGCTGCGGGTAGTTCGGGTTGAACGAAGTGAAGAGGTTGGCAAGCTCCGGTCTTTGACGAGCGGCGGTGAGGAAGGCGGTCGTTTGTGCGCCCAGCTGATCCACGGTCAGCGAGCCGCTGCGATCCTGAAGCAGGAAGTTGAAGCCAGACGAGGAGCCGAAGCCGGAGATGGTCGGGATGTTGAACGGGAAGATGATCGCTTCCGGGATCCCGGCGAAATCACGCTTGAGCTTGGCCATGATCGCCTGCGCCTTGAGCGCTGGGGCCTTGCGCTCTTCCCAAGGATGCAAGCGGACGAAGATCGACCCGAAATTCGGCTGGTACGTGCTCGTCACGGCACCATAACCGCCGATCGTCTGGAACGACTCGATGCCCTCGGTCTTGGCGAGGATATCCTCCACCTGCTTGAGCACCGCGCTCGTCCGCACCAACGAGGCACCCGGCGGCAGCTGCAGGTTCACGCCAATCAAGCCCTGATCTTCTTCCGGAACGAACCCGGCAGGGATCAGGCTGCCGAAGAAGCCGGCACCGAGGCCGACGACACCAACCAAGATGATGGTCAAGAACGAGCGACGAACCAGCAGCTTCGCGGTGCCGACATAGCCGCGAGTCACTTTGTCGAAGCCAGTGTTGAAGCCCTTGAAGAACTTACCCAAAAGTCCGGGCTTGGCGCCGTGCGAAGGCGCTTTGAGCAGCAAGCAGCTGAGTGCCGGCGAAAGCGACAGCGCGCTGAACGCGGACAGGATCACCGAGATGGCAATCGTCAGCGCGAACTGCTGGTACATGCGCCCGGTCAAACCGGGTATGAACGCCACCGGTAAGAACACCGCGGACAAGATCAGCGCGATGCCGATCACGGGCGCGGACACCTCTTTCATGGCTTGAATCGTGGCTTCCCTCGGATTCAGGCCGTGTTCGAGGTGGTGCATCACGGCCTCGACCACGACGATGGCGTCGTCGACCACGATGCCGATCGCCAGCACCAGGCCGAACATCGAGAGCGTGTTGATCGAGAACCCGAGCATCGGGAAGAAAATGAACGTGCCGATCAGCGACACCGGCACCGTGAGCAGCGGAATCAGCGTCGCCCGGAAATTCTGCAAAAAGATGAACACGACCAGGGTGACCAAAATCACCGCTTCCACGAAGGTGTGGACGATCGATTCGATCGAAGCGTTCACCGCGGGCGTCGTGTCGTACACGATTTTGTAATCGAGATCGGTCGGGAACTGCGCCTTCGCGCGTTCCATCGTGGCGTAGATCTCTTTGGCTGCCTCGAGCTGATTCGCGCCCGGCAAGAGATACAGCGCCATCGCGCCGGAGGCCTTGCCATTCAAGCGACCAAAGGCGTCGTAGCCCTGCGAGCCGAGTTCCGCGCGACCGATGTCTTTGATGCGAATCTGCGAGCCGTCTTTGGTCTCGCGCACGATGATGTTTTCGAACTCTTCCGGCTGAATCAAACGGCCGGGAGCGCTCACCGTGTAAGTGAACTTCTGGTCCTCGGGTGAAGGCGAAGCGCCGACGCGCCCAGTGGGCGCTTGCAGATTCTGCTCCTTGATCGCCTGAATCACGTCACTCGGCGTGAGTCCGAGCTGCGCCATGCGGTCCGGTCGGAACCAGATGCGCATGCCGTAGTCAGTACCGCCGAACAGATCGACCTGAGCGATGCCCGGAATGCGCAGCAGCTGATCGCGTAAATTGATGCCGCAGTAGTTGACGAGGAAGGGCGCGTCATAGGTGCCCTTGGGCGAATACAAGCCGATCAGCATCAGGATGCTGGGGCTCATCTTCTTCACCGTGACGCCTTGGGCCACCACGTCTTGCGGCAAGCGCGCTTGCGCCGCAGAAACGCGGTTTTGCGTGAGGACGTTCGCCATGTCCTGACTGACGCCCACGCCGAAGTTCACGTCGAGCTGCATGCGGCCGTCGCTGGTATTCGACGACTTCATGTAAATCATGTTCTCGACGCCGTTCACCTCTTGCTCGATTGGCGTGGCGACGGACTGTTCGACGCTGATGGCGGACGCACCGGGGTAATTCGCGGTCACGCGAATGTTCGGTGGCGCCAGGAACGGGTACTGCTCGACCGAGAGGCCCTTGAGCGAGAAGACGCCGAGCATGACGATCAGGATCGCGATCACGATCGCGACGATCGGACGGCGGATGAAGAAGCCAGCCATGGTTCAGCCTCCGGTTGCCGCTGCAGACGCCGATGCCGCTGGGGCCGGGGTTGCCGCGTTCAATGTCGCCGCAGACGCTTCCTCGAGCGGGACGAGCGTTGGCTTGACCTTGCTGCCCGCGCGCACCTTCTGGATCCCTTCCACGATGACTCGTTCGCCTGCTTTGAGGCCGGAATCCAAGATGACGAGCCCGCCGATGCGTTCGGCAGGTTTGACCACGCGCATTTCGACCGTATCGTCCGCTTTGACGACCGCCACGCTGTTGATGCCCTGCGCCTCCACGACCGCGCCTTGGGTGACGAGAACGGCGTTCTTCTTGATCGACACGGCAGCGCGTACGCGCGCGAATTGTCCGGGTCGCACGATGTTCCCGGGATTGGGGAACGAGGCCTCCAAGCGAATCGTGCCCGTCTTGTCGTCGACGTTGCGGTCGACGAACGATAGCGTCCCCGGATAGGGGTGCGTCGAACCGTCGGCGAGGATCATCTGGAATTGCAGAGGCGGGCCGTCGTCGCCCGCCGCGTTGCCCGCGGCGTTGTTGGCTGCGCCCACCCGCAACGAGTCCGGCAGCCACCAGGCGAGCTTCACGTCGCTTGGCGTAGAACAAGTAGTCACGCTCGGAGACGCTGAAGCGCACCTTGATCGGATCGATCTTCGACATCCTCGTAGCAGGGTGGTGCTGCCCTTCCCCACCAGGGTGCCTGGAAACACCTCCGTGACGCCAATCAGGCCGTCGTCGGGAGCCAGCACGGTGGTGTAGCCCAAATCAATCTGGGCTTTTTGCACCGCGGCCTGGGCCGCAGCCACCGCCGATTGTTGTGCGCGTTCGTTGGCCTTGGCCGTCTCCAAATCTTGCACGGAAACGGCATTTTTGGCCACGAGCGGCTCGTAACGCACCACGTCTTGGTGGACTCGCTGGGCCTCGGCTTGGGCTTGCGCGACCTTCGCCTTTGCTTCGGCGAGCGCTGCACCGAAGGGTCGGCTGTCGATCGTGTACAGCCGCTGACCCTTCTTCACGAACGTGCCGTCTTTGAAGTTGACCGTCTCGAGGAAGCCTTCGACGCGAGCCGAGATGTCGATCTCCGCGTTACCGCGAGTTTGACCGACCGCATCCACGGTAATGGGCATGTCCCGCGAAACGGACTCCGCGATCTTGACGACCGCGGGCGGCGGAGGCGCTGCGGCCTTCTGTTCGGCTTTGTCGCAAGCGACGAACGCAAAGACGGAGAGGAAAAAAAAGGCACGCGGCGCGCGAATGACGAACGAGTTCATTTCACCAGAGAGCTCGGGCAAATTTCAGCCGGCTTATGTAAGAACCCCTGCTGATTTGCGCCTAAAGCGTGAGCAGTCGTCGCGCGTCCCGACAGCGATGTCAATTCGAATACTCGGATCGTCGAAATTCGAAGACAGCCTCTCCGACGCTTGTCTAAATCTCTTCGTTCCAGCTACCCTGCAACATAACTGACTGACTCGGTCCCGACACTCTGACGTTAAAAGAAACGACTGGCGCTTGAACCTTGAAAGCCGGGCGAGCAGGCCAATCCGGCGCTCGCGGTCGTTCGCGGACCGACCGCTGTTCGAAGGCGTCAGCGCCCGGCCAGATCGAGCCAAACGCCGAGTGACTCCCGCTAGCGCCGACGGGCGACGTCAGCAGCGTGCTAGCTCCAACGCGTGCTCAGTAGCGGTATTCGGTCTGACGCGTGATCGTGAACTTCACGGGCAGCTCGCCGTTCGGCCCCTTGACGTGAATCGCCATGTCCTCGACGAAGCGCGCGCCGTAATATTCGGTCGTTTGCGGATCGATCAAAAGTGAATCTTCGAGCTTCAAGTCCATGCCGGTGACGGCCACCTGGCTGGCATCGCCCCCTTGCGATTGAACGTATACGCGTACGCGCTGAGCAACTTCCGCGTACAACGCTTGCCGATCCACGTCGTATTCGCGCCGCACTTGGACGCAGCGTTTCGCGCCGCAAGGCGTCTCGGCAACGACGCGTATTTGACGCGTCCCGTTCTTGTTCGGGTCGTTCGCCAGCCAAGTGCTGCCGGGTGCGGCTGGGCGCCCCACGAAATCGGAATGCAATTCGACGCTGCGCTCGATGGCCAACGCTTTGAGACGTTCCGGTGAAAAGATACGGCGAACGCTCGGCTGGGCCTCGGCGGAAGCGAGCGCTACGATGGCATTCGAGAATTGCTCGGTCCCTCGCACGTCCACGACGTTGCTGTCTTTGTCCGTGAGCACTTCGAGCGTCACGCTATTGGGCTTGACCGCGTCATCGCGCAACGCCGCCACGCCGTTGACGCTGATTTTTAGACCGACGAGCGTCATCGAACGCCGGAACAGGTTGGTCTCCCGGTGCACCACCACCGTCCAGTCCAACACCCACTCTTCCACGTTACGCAGCGACGAGCCGGGAATCGAAAACTCCTCGGTGCGCCGCATTCGTTCTTGATGGGGCCGATCGAGCCCGGGCGCGTACACGAATGTCGCGGCCTTGGCATCAGCAGCCGTATTCGATTGCTTCTCCAAATTGGAAGGTTCGCAGGCGGTGAACAACACTCCCAACAACGCGACGCGCACCATCGATTTCATCGGACCTCCCAAAAAGCGAGGCCTGATTAGTCATGTACCAAGGTAAAAGCAAGCGCGTCGCGGTCGAGCAGCTCGACCCCAGCGCAGTGACTCCGGAGAGCGAACTCGGCGCGGATCCGTTGCTCGACGAAGGCGCTGGCGATTTTGCAAACCGAGCACGAGTGGTGTCGACTTCGTGAGCTGGCTCGCGCGAAATGGGGAGCCGAGGGTGTCGTCGGCTCGACCGTTGGGGCGCTGAGGGCCCGACTGGGCCGAGTGCTG
>Ga0170475_100766388_pt1 | contig 10510 bp, 9 predicted proteins | sample Soicark_Litter_5_FD_111474 | JGI IMG/M metagenome (GOLD analysis project Ga0170475, IMG submission 111474) | Avena fatua rhizosphere microbial communities from Hopland, California, USA. Combined Assembly of 48 SPs | reverse complement strand
CTCGGTGCCAGACTGCCGCGTGCCGTCGGCCGCGAGCCAGTAGAATTGAACGTCTTGCACGCGATCGACCAAGCGGGGCTCCAGCCGGAGAGTGCCCCAATTATGCCTGCATTTGCGGGCGGCACCGCGAGAAAGTCTGGGGCGCTCTTGCGACCGTCACGAGGACCGCCATCACGGGACGGAACTCGACGCGCGGGCCGCGGCCACACAGCCGACGACGCGATCACCTGCGGCGCGGAGCGCGGCGATGCACGCCCGGAGTGTTGCGCCGGTTGTCACGACGTCATCGACCAATACCACGCTGCGCGGGCCTCCGGCGCTTGTTCGCGCAACGAAGGCCGAGGCGACGTTCTCGTCGCGCGCTCGCCGACCGCGCTTGACCTGTTGCTCGGTGTTGCGAAGGCGTTGCAAGCGCCGCGCTTCCATCGGCCCGTGACTGAGCCGTGAAAGTTCGCGGGCCAGCAGAGCCGATTGGTTGTAGCCGCGTTCGGCGAGGCGCAGCGGATGAAGTGGTACCGGCACCCACACGTCGCTCGCTTCGATGCCGAGTAGGTCGATGCTGCGCGCCGACCAAGAGCAGAGCGCGCGCGCGAGCTCCGGGGAACTGCCGTACTTGAAGCGATGAATCGCCGAGACCACGGGCTCCGCATAGCGAACGCCTGCAAACACGGGCACGTCATCGAGGTGCCCGGATACGTCCAGCAGCGGTTCGGCGTTGCCGCATTGCGCGCAGAAAAACGGGCCCGCGAAGTCGAGCGCTTCACAGCCGAGGCAGCGCCGCGGCGCTAACACCTCGAGCGCCGCGTCAGCGACGCAGCGAATACTTTCCCAAACCCTCACCGAGCACAGGTCGGTTGCGGCTTGCTTCGAGTTGCGCCCGAAGTGCGCGGCTCACAGCCCGAGCAGCTTGGTCATGCTCGCTTCATCCGCGGGCGTGAACGAGTAGCTCTCGAACTCTTCGCTCTTTACCCAACGAAAATCGCCCACGTTGACCGCGCTGGGTTGACCCTCGTGCAACCTTCCCTCGTACAGGTACAGCTCGACCACGTAGCGTTCGTACGGATGGCTCACGTAGCTCATCAGCTTCCCGGCCTGGATCTCGACGCCCAAGCGGTGCCGCACCTCGCGCCGTAGAGCGTTCGCGTCGGTCTCGCCCTCTTCGACTCGGCCGCCGGGGAACTCCCAGAGCAAGGGCAGCACGGCCGAGGCCCTGCGCTGAGTGATCAAGTATCGGCCGCCGTGCTCGATCACGGCGGCCACAACTCGAATCGTGCGAACTGCGGTCATGCGCGAGGCATCAATAGTCGATGCGGAACAACTGCTGACCCATGAGCAGGATGTCCGTCGCGCCGACTGTGTGCTCGCTACGCAGGCGCACGAAGGTGCCGTTGGAGCTGCCGACATCCGTCAGGTAAATCTTACCGTCCGGGCCCTTGGCGATGCTGCAATGCAAGCCGGAGACGTAGCCGTCTTCCGAGAACAGGATGTCACCGCGCTCGCGCCCGCAGTGCACGCCCCGCTCCGGGATTGGGAATGCGTTGCCCGTGGTGTCGCGACCAATGACCAACGCCAAGCGGCCGATGTAACCTTTGGCGGGGCTGCCGAAGCGCTCCACATTGTCCGACGAGCGACCTTGACCCTTGAGCTCTTCGAGGCGGATGATTTCCTGCCCGATTCGGAAAAGGTCCCCGAATTCGAGCAAGCAGGGCTCGTTCGGGCGCAACTTCAAGTACACGCCATTCAGCGAGTCTTCATCCTTGATCGACAGCAGGTTGCCGCGCCGCGTGAACGTCGCATGGCGGGGAGAGAGGTAGCTGTCACCGGCGAAAATGGAGCCCGTATCGCGGCCGAGCGTGATTTGCGGCGCGTCGGGTAGCCGATACGTGCCAGCTTCACTGCCGTCTGCGCGGAGCGCGGTCAGCACGATTTGCGGATACGTCGAAGCGATGGGCTGCACGGCAGGGGGTGCTGCCGATGGGCTCGCGCCCGCGAGCGCGCCGAGGTTGTAGCCGCAGGACGCGCAGAAACGGTTGCCTGTTCCATTCACGTGCCCGCACTGCGGACAAGAGACGGTCGCCCCCGCACCGGAGGGCGCAGCGGAAGGCCGCGCCGCGACGGGCGCCCCCAAGGGAGGCGCTGGCGGTGGAGGTGGCGAAAACGGCGCGGCTTGCGGCATCGCAGCTGGCGGCGGCGCGGGCATCGGCACTGCTACAGCGGGCACGCCCTGCGGCGGCGTCGCTGCCGAAAACGGTTTCGCTGCGACTGCACGCGGGAGCTCTGCTCCGCAGCCCAGGCAAAACTTATAGTGGTCCTGATTCTCCTTGCCGCACTTCAAACACGTGATCACGGGTGTCCTCCAGGGGAGCGGACCGAGCAGACGAGTAGAAAACGAAAATCCCTCGTAAGCGCGCGATTATCCACGCCCCTTTGCCACGGTCAAGGTCTCGGAATTCATACCGTTAAGGCGTGAGCTTGGCCAGCGCTTCACGCAGCAAGTTCGCCAGCGGTTCGGTGCTCAGCTTCGGTCCCAGGGCCGACACGGCGCGCTCTGCTTCTCCCGGTCGATAGCCCATTCCGACGAGCGCCGACAGCAGCCGATCCGCTTCATTTCCTAGTGTTTCGGGCGGTGCGACCGGCGCACTCCCGCTGTCCAAGCCACGCAATTTTTCTTTCAGCTCGAGCACCAGCCGCTCGGCCGTCTTCTTCCCGATGCCCGGGACCTTTCCGAGGCGCGCGTGATCGCCACGCTCGACTGCACGGGCAAGATCATCGACTGCGAGCGCGCTCAAGACCCCGAGCGCGGTCTTGGGACCCACGTTCGGGACGCCGAGCAGCAGGCGGAATACTCGGCGGTCGATCTCAGTGGCGAAGCCGAACAAGTCGAGCGCATCTTCGCGGACGTGGGTGTGGATCCAAAGCTCCACGTCCGAGTTCGCGTCGACCCGTGCGCGGCCGAGGCTGCCAACCGGTGTGAGCACCTCGTATCCGACCCCATGCACATCGATTACGGCCGCGCCGGTGGCCTCGTCACTGAGCACCCGGCCTCGCAATCGCCCGATCATCGCGCGGACCGTAATGGTTTTCGTGATCCCTCGCAATCCTACGCGCTGCGTTTGGCCATTCGCTCCGCCGGCGCGGGCTGAGCCGTGCTACGTCCCCGCCCACCATGCGTCAGATGCGTCAGATGCGTCAGCGGCTCGTGCTCGCTTCCCTCATGATTTGCACGCTCAGCGCGTGCGGCGGGTCGTCCAGCGAAACTCCGCCGCCCTTGCAGCCCGACCCCAAAGGCTTTCGCTACGCTTCTGCCGTGCCCTCGCCGGTCAGCGCGACCGAGTCTGACGCGGGCGCGGCCCCGATCGGCAACGAGCTCGACGGCGAAGAGAAGCCGCGCGCGCCGGCACGCCCCACGTGGGGTTCCAGCAAGCCCGCTCACTAACCCCCTTCAGGCTGCGCGGCCTTGTCGAACCGTACGCTCGCCGACTGCCGACTGCCGACTGCCGACTAGCGACCACGACCGTCGACCGCCGTCCACTGTTTGATGTCGAAGGCGCAGACGCGGCGCGGGCGCGGGTGTCGTCGAGGCTGGGGGCGTGAGCGCTGCACGGGCGTTGTGGTGCGGTGTGTAACGGTCCTCGAATGGAAAGCGATGTCGGAGATCCGATACGGAATTGGGCGTGCGGCGGCCATCCGACGAAGTATCTCCGCGGAATTGCCGACCAAAGTGCCGGCTGATTGCGAAATGGATCTCCGAAATCCGACTCGCTTTCGAATCCCATGCGGGCACACTTTTGGTTTTAGACGTCGCGGACCCGCTTCGACGGTCAGGGATGGCTTCGGGCAGGAGAAGCTTCGGCGGGCAGCGCACGCGAGCTGCTCTGAGGCGACCCCAATCTAGAGGCGGGAGCTGGAGAGCGAGCTTGAAGGTTCGGGAGAAGAACGTTTTGAGGGAAACGCCGGGCGCGCGAAAGAGGGGGCGCCGCTTTCGCTAGAACGCGCCGCTGAGGGCGAGGCCGGCGAAGCCAGGTGAGACGGTTGGCGTGACATCGGGATGAAGTAGCGTGGCGGTCGTCGTGTGCTGCTTGGGTTGCGCGAAGTACCAGATCAAGCCGCCCGCGACGGCTGCGGCGCCCACGCCGGTGAGGACCGCGCCGGTGGTGGCCTTCTTGCGCGCGTCCTCGCCAGCCTTGATGTCGGCGGCTTGTGTGGGGCCGCCAGGGCAGACGCGGTTCGGGCACTTGTCTTCGGCGTCGTTCACGTCTTTGTGCGCCGGCAAGTAAATCGCGAGCCCGATCAACACGACGGCACCCCCGCCGCCGGCCACGAATAGCGGCAATAGTGGCACGGACGAAGAACTGCTGGTCGTGGTTTCGGTGCCGGGTTGCGGCTCCGGAGTCGCAACATGGGTCGGCGCGGGCGCTCCCGTGCCGGCCACGGGAGGCGGCGCTGGCGTGCTCTTTTCAGCGGCAATCTGCTTCTTCAACACCTCAATCCGGCGTTGGATCTGCTCTTTGTCGGCGGAGCCGGGCTCGCGCACGAGGAACGTCTCGAGCGCGACCACCGCTTGCCGCTTTTGCCCGTAGAGCTCGTAGGCGCGCGCTAAGTTTTTGAGCAGCAGATTGGCGGTGCAATCGCGGCGATAGGCGTCTTCCCAGTACGTGATCGCTCGGGGGTAGTCGGCTTCGTCGAACGAAGCATTGCCCGCTTGATAGGCGCCTTTGGCGGCCGCTGTCTCCGCGTCAGTGGGAGTCTTGGTGCACTCTGGGTAGGTCTTTGGCTCATCCTCAGCGTGTGCGAGTGCCGGCAGCAGCAGGGCCGCGCTGCCTACCATCCAAAGGCTCAAGTGCTTCCGCATTTCTGATTCTCTTCTCTACCTAAGGGCCGCGGCGCATCTCGAAAGAGCGCCCCCGCCAGCATACGAGCAATCGGAGCAATACCTCAATTGCTTCGCGATCTATAGTTTGCTCGGGTTCAGGGCGGGCCTGCCCATTCGCTACTCAACTCGTGCTCCTCAACTAGACGGATGGGAAGGTGCGCTGCCCGCGCGATTTTTACGCGGTTCTCGTCGCCATCCGCGCGTGCTTCCAGTCCACGCGGAAGCCGGCCGTTTGGCCAGGTGAGCGAGGAATGCGGCCCGAACTCCCGCTTGTGCCGGCAGACGATCCAGGCTCATGTTTGCCCCGGTGAGCTTGGGTTTTTTCAGACGACGAAGCGTTCTGCTGCTCCTCCTGCTTGCGTTGTTGGCCATCGTGTCCACCAGCGCCTTAGCCCAGACCAAGGATAATTCCAGCAAGCGCTTGGAAGCCATCCGGTCTGAGATGGAAAAGGGGCAGGGCTTGTACGTAGCCGGTAACTATGTGGGCGCCGCCGAGGTGTTCGAAGCGGGCTACACCACGTACCCTTACTCAGCGTTCCTATTCAACGCAGGGGTCTGTTACCAAAAGCAGAACGACGTCGACCGCGCGCTCGCAAAATTCAAAGAGTACGTGAAGGTCGATCCGAACGCACCCGACGTCGATAAGGTCAATCAGCGCATCGCCACCCTCGAAACCGCGAAGGCTACCGCGCTCGCCGCCGCCGCCGCTGCGGCTGCCGCCGCGACGCCAGCCGTCACGGATGGGGGCGTCGAGGCCGACGCGGGTGTCGTCGCGCCGGCGCCCAAACCGACCTTCGTCTTGCCGTCCAGCGACGATCAGAACGCGATGAAGTCCCTCGTCGTGATCGAGACCGAGCCTGATGGAGCGCCACTGCGCATCTATCAGCGCGTTGACGCGAACGCGGCGCGCTTCGTTTTGGGAGCTGCGGCGAATGCCGGCTGGAAAGAGGTCGTCGCCACGCGCGCGCCCGCGAACCTGACCCTCGACGTCGGCCACTATCACGTCGTGGTCGAGAAGTTTCGCGACTTCAACGCGAGCGAGGCCGACATGGCGGTCTCTCCGGGTCACGTGCATCAATTGAAAGCCAACTTGTCCCAGGGTCAGTTCATGGCTTTCTTGCGCGTTTCCTCGAACGTGATCGGCGCGCACGTCTGGATCGACGACAAGAAGAAGGAGCACCCCGAGTGGGGCGAAACCCCGCACGGTGAGCTGGTACCTGGCGGCAAGCACGTCGTGTTGGTCGAGGCGCCAGGTTTCGAGCCGCTCTTGTCCAACGTTGAGCTCGAGCACGGCGAGCAAAAGGAGCTCGAGGTGCGGATGTCGCGCGTCAACTACGGCGTTTTGCGAATCGACTCTTCAGCGCCCAGCGTGAACGTGAAGATCGACGAGCAGCCCAAGGGCTCGTGGCGCAGTGGCGAAGAACCGCTCGACGCTCGAGCTGACTCCGGCCCGCACAAGCTCGTGATCGAGAGCGACGGTCGTAAGACGTTCGAGGGCACGATCGTCGTGCCGCGCGGTCAGATCTTACCGCTGCGCGTGAAGATGATTCCGAAGTATCCCCGCGGGCCGGCGTGGACCCAGGCCATCATTGGCGCCGCGTTCTTGGGTGCCGCCATCTACGTCGGGTCGGAGTCGAATCGCTTGTACGATCAAGTCAAAAAGGATCGCGAGAGCGGCGCGCTCGAGAGCTCCGATAGCCGCGCCACTCGCGGCAAATGGTTCGCCGTCGGAGCCGACGCGGGCTTCGTGGTTGCGGGCGTGTTGGGTGGCCTCGCGACCTACAACTTCGTCAAAGATCCGCTCCCTGAATCGTCGGTCAAGCCCGGGAAGTTACTCGAGTTCGACGACCCACTCAAAGCGCGACCCGTGGCCCGAGTAGAGACCAAGCGCCGCCCGCTGATGGACGTGGCGAAGGCGCAGCCTGGCCCCCGATTGCAATTGACGCCCGGCGCATCGAGCACGAGTGGCGGACTGTTCTTGGGAGGGAGCTTCTGATGCGCCGCTCACCCTTCACACTGGTTTTTGCGGGGTTATTGGCGCTCGCGGCGTCCGGTTGCTCCTGGTCGCGCTTCGATGACATCACCGGGGACTCGCCGGTCCTGCTCCTAGAAAAGCCGGGCTCGATGAAAGCCGGCTTCGGCGTGAGCTTGGGTACCCTCACCCGCAATGGGCAGACGAGCGTGCTCGTGGGCGGCGCCGTCGGCGCGTCCGGCGCCGCGCTGTACGATCTCGGGGACGGAGCATCGCCCAGCACCACGGCGCTCGACGTCGCGTATTGCAGCGGCGGCTCGGCGCAATGCTTCTTATCTTCTTCGTTTGGCGCGTTCGCGAACGCCACCTCGGGCGGCGTGTCCCGCCCGCAATGTTACGCCGTCGGCACGGGCTCGGTCGGCACCTCCGGCATCGTCATTCGCTGTTCGGATGCCACGGAGTACCCGCTCCCCGTCCCGCCGAACGCGCTCAAGCTGCTCGATTTCTCGCTCCGCGAGAGCCAACCGTATGATTACCCGATGGCCACCGACCGCACCGACGATCCGGTCCTGCTGGTCACGTTGCCCGAACAACAGATGGCCTGGTTTTATCCCTCGCAGAGCACCAAGCCGAGCGAGCTGAGCGCGCCCAAGGGGGTGCTCGACAAGGCCGACAAAAGCTTTGGAAGTACGCTGGCCGTCCTCACGGTGGGCGACACGCGGGTACTGGCGGTGGGCTACCCCGGAAAGTCGGAAGTGCTCTTGTGGAAGACGGACGGCAAGTCCGGCTCCGAGTACATCGGCTGTTTGGGCGGCCTGTCCGGGCTGGGCCGCGCGCTTGCCGCGGGCAACGTGAATACGGATGACGTGAACGATCTGGTGATCTCGGACGCCAGCAACGTGCACGTGATCGACGGCCAGGCGCTGGCCACGTTGCCCGTTACGGAGTCAGCCGAGTGCAGCTTCTCGTCCTTACCTGAGGGCGCATTGCTGGGCTCGTTTGGCTGTGGTTCGAGCACCAGCACCTCCAATTGTGAAGGGTCTTCCTTCGGTGCCGCCGTAGCAGTCGGCGATCTGGACGGCGATGGCGACGGCGAAGTGGTCGTGGGCGCCCCACAAATGACCGTGCGCGGCGAGTCGGCAGCCGGCGCCGTCCTGGTCTACGACGTCGAAACCCCGGCAGACGCGGCCTTCGCGGAGGTAAAGTTCTTGTCCTCCGCTGAAAGCAGCGACGCCCTCGGCTCCGTCTTGGCCACACCTCACATCAAGGGTAGGGACGTGATCGTTGCCGGTGCTCCGGGCAATGGTAAAGCAGCGCTGTTCTATTGCTCGTCGCTTTTACCCCACGGCGCCGCGGGCTCGCGCTGTCCGTAGCCTCACGGCTTGGTTCAACCGCTTTTAGGTCACCCGTCGATGCTCCCTGAACGTAAACAGATCCTCGTCGTTGACGATGAGCCGAACTTGCGGCGCGTGCTGAGCGCGCAGCTCGAACGGGACGGCTACGACGTGCACACGGCGGAAGACGGAGAACAGGCGCTGCTCATTTTGAAGGAGCATCACCTCGACTTGATCATCACCGACTTGAGGATGCCGAAGCTCGACGGCATGGAGCTGCTGCGGCGTGCCGTGGCCATCGATGACGAGCTGCCGGTCGTGATGATCACCGCGCACGGCACGGTCGACAACGCGGTCGAAGCCCTGAAAACGGGAGCCTTCGACTACCTCACCAAGCCCTTCGACCAATCGGAGGTGCGCGCGATCGTCCGCAAGGCGCTCCGTACGCGGGACCTTTCCGCCGCCGAAGCGACCCGTCCGGAGTCGGACGCGAGAGAGTCCGCGCGCTACGGCATCATCGGTCAGAGTCCGAGCATTTTGGATCTGTACGCGGTCTTGGATCGCGTGGCCGACACGCCGACGACCGTCCTCATCACCGGCGAGAGCGGTACGGGCAAAGAGCTGGTCGCGCGCGCGCTGCACGAGAACTCGTCGCGTCGCGACAAGCCGTTCATCAAGGTGAACTGCGCCGCAATCCCCAAGGATTTGATGGAGAGCGAGCTGTTCGGCCACGAACGAGGCGCCTTCACCGGCGCTGTCGGCTCCAAGCCGGGCCGCTTCGAGCTGGCCAGCGGCGGCACGCTATTCTTGGACGAAATCGGCTCCATCCCGGTCGAGATGCAGGTCAAGCTGCTGCGCGCGCTGCAAGAGAGCGAATTCGAACGCGTGGGCGGCGTGAAGACGATCCGGGTGGATGTGCGCTTGGTCGCCGCGACCAACAGCGATTTGAAGCGCGAGATAGCAGCCGGCGCGTTCCGTGAAGACCTGTATTACCGCCTGAACGTGGTGCCGATTCGCCTGCCGTCCTTGCGCGAACGCGCCACGGACATTCCACTGTTGGCCAAGCACTTCATCGACAAGTTCAACGCGCGCCTCAAGAAGCACGTCGCGGGTTTAGAAGGCGATACCGAGGCGCACTTGGTCTCGTACCCTTGGCCCGGCAACATTCGCGAGTTGGAAAACGTGATCGATCGCGCCGTGCTGTTCTCTGACGGCAGTGAGCTCAAAGTATTGGATCTGCCGTCCGAGGTGCGGGATGCGTCGACCCCCGAGCCGCCGCCCGCGACCTCCGCCCACGAAGCGTCCGTTGCGACGACGGTCGACGGCTTGAAAGAACAAGTGAAGGCTGCAATGAGCCGCCTCGAGCGCGAGCTGATCGTCAAAGCCCTCGATCAAACGTCGAGCAATGTGACGCACGCCGCGCGCCTGCTCAAGATTTCTCGCAAAGGCCTGCAACTCAAAATGAAGGAGCTCGGCCTGCGCGAGCGCGACGAGCGCTCGGACCCGTGAACGCGCGGCGCAACGCTGCGACGCTGCTCTGCTTGCTGCTGCCTAGTGAGTGCCGAACCCAGCGGAGCACGCCGAGCGAGCAGCCCGCGCCCAGCGCGTCCGGTGTACCTCGGTCGAGTAGCAGCTCTTCGATCGCGGCGCCCGAAGTGCGCCCCGAACCACGACAAGGCATGGTTTGGATCCCGGGCGGTCCGCTCGTGGCAGGGACGCCGGAGGGCAGCTTACCGCGCGTTGCGGACGAAGAGATGCCCGGCGAGCAGGTCATCCTCAAGCCGTACTACATCGACGTCTTTCCGTATCCCAACGAGGAAGGCGCGATCCCGCTCACCAACGTTACGCAGGCGGCTGCGCTCGCTGCGTGCACCGCGAACGGCAAGCGCTTGTGCACCGAGCTCGAGTGGGAGCGTGCCTGCAAAGGACCCGACAATCATCGTTACGAATACGGCGAAACGTATCGAGCCCAGCGCTGCGGCACGGGGACGAACCCGGTGCTCCGCCCGAGCGGAATTCGGGTCGCTTGTCGCAGCGAGTTCGGCGTGCGCGACCTGCATGGCGGCGGCTGGGAGTGGACGTCGAGCGACTGGGGCCGAGGTGCGGGCCCGGGGCTCGTGGCTGTGCGCGGCGGGAACTCCGTGGATGGTGAGCTGGTGGGGCGCTGCGCCAATGGCCGGCCCCAAAAAGCCGGAGTAGCCAGCGGAACGGTGGGGTTTCGTTGCTGCGCTGGGCCGCCCAACACCGTGGAAGTCGTGCTCGACGTGAAGCGGGGTCAAAGTCTGGACTTGTTGACGCGCATCGACAAGAACGGGCTGGCTCAGATCTTGG
>Ga0170475_112497846_pt1 | contig 10512 bp, 5 predicted proteins | sample Soicark_Litter_5_FD_111474 | JGI IMG/M metagenome (GOLD analysis project Ga0170475, IMG submission 111474) | Avena fatua rhizosphere microbial communities from Hopland, California, USA. Combined Assembly of 48 SPs | reverse complement strand
TCCGGCGGGTCGACCTGGCGCTCGCGGATCGCGACCACCCAGGAACCTGGGCGGCCGAGCCCTTCTCCCAGGCGGGGTCAGTGGCCCGGCTCGATCTGGAGCACGACGGAGAGCACCTCCCCGTCGTGCTGAAGCTCCCCCTCCCCCTCGCCCAGGAGCCGGTGCTCCGCGTCATACAGCTTGAACTGGACGACTCCCAGGGGGACCTCGGAGAGGGTGAATGCCCCCTCCGCATCGGTCGTGGCGGTACCGGTGTAGCGGGAGTTGGCCTTGCTCGACGCCACCACGGTCAGCCCCGCGATCGTCCCGTTGCCGCGGACGGCTCCGGTCACCGTTCCGCTGGGCGCGGCGGCGCGGGCCCCCAGGGGTGCCAGCCCCAGTAGGACGAGCAGCATGGCGGCACACCTCGTGAGCCTTCTCATGACGAAACCTCCTCAGCGCAGGTCGTTGGCATAGGCCAGCACGTTCGCAGCGTAGATCCCCATATTGACATTGACTGCGGGTGGGCCGAAGCTGGAGAGATAATAGTCCAGGGGAATCGTTGCGTAGATCACCTTGCCCTGGCCGAATCCATAGGAGAACAGCACGACCCGCTGAGGATCCGTCTGGCTGAAGATCCGCCTGGCATCCGCCGGCAGGGTGCTGGAAACCGCATAGCCATGGCTCGAGGAGGTGCCGCCGTCGAGGGAGGTGTTGGTCAGGATACCGCCCGGCCCGTTGGTCACCTTGGTCGTATTGTCGAGGATATCGATATTCGCGCCGTCACTGAAGTCACGGACGATCTGCCCCGGCGAGCCCGGCAGGAACTTGGCGGCGTCGGTCACCTCGCGGTCGTGGAAAACCAGGATTCCGCCGTTCTGGATGAAGGTGAAGATCTTGGGTAGGTTCGCGACGTAGACCGACGAGTAGACAGAGTTGTTCGGGTTCTGCGCGAACAGGATGTCGATTCCGCTTAAATCCGCCGTCGAGAGGTTGCCGACGTCGACCGCGTCGAAGCCCGCGACCTGGATCGGCGCCACCTGGCTGGGGTTGCCGCGGTTGAGGTCGAGGTCGTAGTAGCCCACCACTGCCCGCTTGCGCAGGGTGATGTCGCCGACGTAGGTCGTCCCGCTGGGCACCGGTGGGGTCGCCAGCGAGCGCCCGCTCTGCGGCGTGCCGGCGATCGTGGCCGAGGCGGAGACCACGATCGAGCGGGTCGTGGGGAGACCGGGCAGTGAGAAGGTGCCGTCCACGAGGGTCGTACCGGTCACGGCGCCAGAAGCCACGTGGGCGCCCGCGACCGGATTGCCGGCGGGGTCAAGGACCCGGCCCACGGCGGTGGTCAGCGGGTCCGCGGTTACGTTGAGCGTAGAGGTCGCGGTCGAGACATGCCCCACGGTGTCGGTCGCCGAGGCGGTGAAGCTGAGCTGCCCCGCCCCCAGGGGCACGTCGACGCTGAACGTATAGGGCGGGCTCGTCTTCTGGAGCGGAGGCTGCCCGCCGATCGAGAGCTGCACCTGGGTGATTGCCGTGTTGTCAGTCGCGCCGACGCTCACCGTGATCTGCGCCCCCTCCACGACCGTCGCCCCCGCCGGGGGATCGAGCACGGTGACCACCGGCGGCGGATCGGGGTCGACCCCGACCGTGACGTCGCTCGTCGTCGCGGTCTGGCCGGCGCTGTCGGTCGCCACGGCCCGGATGGTCGCCTGGGTCTTCCCCAATGGGATGGTGTAGGACACCTGGTAGGGCTCGGCGGTCGGCGTGCCCTGGGAGACGCCGTCGACGAAGAACTCGACCGCGGCGACCTGGACGTCGTCGGTTGCCGTGGCCGCGAGGGTGATCGTCACCCCCTCGGAGAAGCGGCTCCCCGCTACCGGGGCGAGGAGCGCTGCCGTGGGTTTGTCGTCCGGAACGACCTGGATCACAACCGGCGCCGCCGTCGTCTGGTGGCCGGCGATGTCCGTGGCCATCGCTCCGAGCGTCAACGGACCCGCGCCCGCGGGCACACGGAAGCTGTAGGTGTAGGGCGCCGCATAATCGGTTGCGGCCGGCTGGCCGTTGACCAGGAACTGGACGGAGGTCACCCGGACCTCGCCGCTCACGCTGGCCGTCACCTCAAGGATGTTCCGCTCGTGAACCTCCGCCCCCGCGGCCGGGGAGGTCACGGCCACGGTCGGCGGCTCCGTCGCAGTCCCGTCCTGCTCGCCCAAGAGATAGCGCCCGGTGTAGAGGCCGCCGCACCCGACCGTGCCGAAGCGGAAGAGGAGGCAGCGGTCCGCCGCGAGGAAGACAGCACCGTCGGCGATGGCGATCCCCTGGCCGTTGTCGTCGCGAAACGCCGGGGCGCCGTCGAAGTCGAGGCGCGCGTTGAACACCGGCGGCAGGAGTGAGAGATCAAAGATCGGCACCGTGTTGACGAAGTAGTAGTCGGCGGCGATGACGAAGCGGCCGTCGGTCGCCACGTCGCTCAGGCCGAAGCTGTCGCTCGTCGCCCCGACTACGACCGGAGTCGACGGCACCTCGAAGTTGACCACTTTCAAGCCGCCCAGCGACGAGGCGCCGTCCGCCACGTAGGCCTCACGACCGCGCACCACGACGGCCGCCGCGTTCGCTCCCCCGAAGTTCCGGGTGCTCGTTGAGCCGACGACGTGCGGCTGGGTGGGATCTGAGATGTCGACGATGAAGACACCGGCCGACTCGGCGGCCACCACGGCATAGGTGTCCACGACGTCGACGCCGCGCGCCCGCCCGCTCGTGCTCACCCCGCCCAGGAGGACCGGAGCCACCGGATTCGTGAGGTCGAAGATGCGCAGGCCGACGCTGTCCGCGACATAGGCGCGGCTACCCTTGATCACCACGTCCAAGGCCGGGCCCGCGGTATGGCCCGCGCCGACGACAGCCGGCGCCGTGGGACTCCGCACGTCGACCACCTGGAGCCCGGCATCCCCCGCGGCGACGTAGACGAAGCCGAGACCTGCGGCATCGACCGCCAGGTCGTAGGCCGTCCCCGGCAGCGAGCGCGTGGCGACGAGGGCCGGGTGCTGGAGGTTCGTGACGTCCACCACGTTGAGCCCGGCGCTCCCCCCCGCCACATAGGCGTAGTTGCCAGCCACCGCTACCCCGTTGGTGGCCCCAGGGAGCGGCAGGAAAGCAAGGGCTGTAGGGCTGAACGTCTGGACCGCGACCTGCACCGAGGCCGTGAAGCCGTTGTTGCGGACGGTGACGGTCGCGGTGCCGCTCTGGCCGGCGAAGACGCGGCCCGGCTCGGCGCCGAAGCTGGCGATCGCCAGATTGCTCGACAGGTAGGTTGTGCCGTAGCGCGCCGCGGCGATGTCCAGGCTCGCGCCGTCGATCAACTGGCCGCGCACGTTCAGGCCGCGCGAGGCCTCGCCGAAGACGGTGTTGAAGACCAAGGTGAAGCTCTGCGGCGTGACGGTGATCCCGGAGAGGATCCCGGCCAGGCTGACGCTGTTGGGGTCGAGCGGGTTGCTGCCGGCCCGGATCTCCAAGCCGTCCGAGACCCCGTCGCCATCGGTGTCCACGAGCTGCGGATTCGTATGGTAGACGTTGACCTCATCGCCGTCGGACAGGCCGTCGCCGTCGCTGTCGGCCTTGAGCGGATCGGTGCCGAGTTGGAACTCCTGGAGATTCGTCAGGCCGTCGTGATCGGGATCGTCGAGGGCGTCGGCAGGATTATTAGGATCGAAGCCGTGTGCGACCTCATAGTCGTCCGGCAGGCCGTCGCCGTCGCTGTCGGCGGAGAGCAGGACCTGGATCTGGACGATTGCCAGCGTCCCCTCGTTGGTGGCGCTGATGAGGACGGCGCCGCTCGCCCGAGCGGTGACCAGACCGTTGGCATCGACGCTCGCGACCGCCGGATTGCTCGAGCGGTAGCTGGTGCCGGCAGAGCCGGTGGTGACGTCCGCGGCGCCGCCGGCCGGGTAGGTGGCGACCGCCGCCAGTTGCACGGTCTGGCCGGAGGAAGTGAGCTGGGTCGGCGTGGCGGTGAGAACCAGGATCGCCGGCACCGACTGGAGGTGGTCGAAGTCGATATCCGCCACTTTGATGACGTCGTTCACCGGGACGGTGATGAAAGGCGACTGACCCGAGCGGGAGACGCCGTTCTCGACGCACGTCGCCCGCACCCGAACCGGCCCCAGGTTGGCGGGCACATTGGGCAGCACCCATGAGCCGTCAGCCTGGACCGGAGCGCTGCGGTTGAAGGCGCTGATGATGCAATGGTCGTTGAGGACCGGCGGCCGGGTCGTGGGAGGAGGGGGCGCATCCGCCACCAGCGGATTCGTGCCCTGCGCCACTTCCAGGCCGTCCGGAACGGTGTCGCCGTCGGTGTCGGCCTTCTCGGGATCGGTGCCGAGCTGGTACTCCTGCAGGTTGGTGAGCCCATCCTGGTCGGGGTCCAAGGCGGCATCGTTCGGATCATCCGGATTCAGGTGGTGCAGGACCTCGTAGTCGTCGGGGATGCCGTCGCCATCGCGGTCGCCGGGGGCGCGGATCGTGAGGCTGAGAGATGTCGTGACAGCGCTGGCGCCGCCCACGTACGTGATGGTGAGGACAACATCTCCCACACCGGCTGCCTGCAACAGACCAGAGTCACTCACGAGCACGGCATCCGACGGGGAAGCATTGAAGCTCGTCGTCGGATCCGCCGTCACGTCCCGAGTCGAACCATCGGAAAATGTACCCTGCACCGTTACCTGCAGCGAATCTCCGACCGCGAGCGCGGTCCGCGAGACACTGGCGCTGAGCGAAAGGATGTCTGGGCCGATGTCACTGGAGTCTGCGAGCTTGACCACCTGGGCAACACCATTCCCCACCCAGCAACCCATCGCGACGAGGAAGGCTACGCAGATCCTTTGTCTACGGCTCATGGGAGCCTCCACGCTCTTTCCGTAGGTTCTGTTCAAGACGCCAGGCTTCCAAGAGCCGCGCAGCCTCCTGCCGAATGGCTGGGTCCGAGTCCCGCTCTTGCAGCTGCTGAACCACAGATACCGCAGCCTCTCTGTTCAAACCGTGCACAACGGCAGTCGGAAGCTCAGTCAGGAAGCGACCACGGACCTCAGCGCTCTCATCCTCGGAGAGCCGCAGGAATAGCTGGCCCGGGCCAGGGATCTCGGCGTGGCCCAGATTGCCAAATTTCAAGAAAGCGGCGAGCGCCTCGGCGGCTGACGCGCGCAAGTGGACATCCTTAGACTGGACGGCGGCAGCGACATACCTGTATCCAGATGGGTCACCGAGCTCGGCCAGCCGCGTGGCCAGGAAGAGTTGGCGCGCCTCATCGAATGGGGCGTTCATGAACTCTTGCAGCGCCACGAACCCAGCCTTGTCGCCAAGCCTGGCGAGAGCGAGTGCCGCGGTCTCCCGGACTAGGCGATCGGGGTCTTTTTTTAGTATGCCGAATAATGCCTTGCGTACGCTCTTTTCCTTCCGCTGCCCGAGAATTTCCACCGCGATCCATCGGATCGTGGGGTCACGATGACCGAGGGCGGCTTGCAGTAAAGAGTGCGTATCGTCGGCCACTCCGGAGTTCTGCAGGATTCCGATCAGCATGGTGTTATCTGGAGCTTGCTCCGAACCGGCACGGTTATCTCCGCAGGCCAAGCCACCTGCAAAGCTCGCGAGGACCAGGATGACGCCGATAAGCCCTACATGCTTGTTCATGGTGCCTCCTGGCTCGCCTACTTACAGGCTGCTGGCCACCCCTCCGAAGCAGGCGCGTTCTGTGCCCGCTGTTTGATCTGGTTGATGAGGGTTAAGTACATGGGATTGGAAACATTGTGAGCCCGGGCCTCGGCCCCTGGGACGAACGCCGCGAGGTAGGTGCTGTAGAGGCTGTTCATCTTGGCGTCGAAGGTGGCGGTTGGCACGGCGCTCTTGCAGTCTGTGCAGTTGGCACTGGCGCTCACGAAAGCTTTGAGATCGACAAAGACTTTGAGCGTGATCCCGCTGTGCACGTCAGTGACGTGGAAGCGCTCGTGGACTTGGGTAATCGACCGCGACCAGTACGTCGACCGCAGTGGACCTTTAGGAGTGCCCAGGGGAGGTGGCGTAAAATCGGCGATGATGGCGGCGCAGGTCGTCGGGGTGACGACGGGCGCAGTCACGCTTGGGACATCGATCTTCGAGCTGCCGACGAAGATGCTGTGCTCGTGGGAGTACTCCTCCAATGCGAAGCACCACTTCGTGCCATTGGCACATCCCTTGTATTTCGCCGTCCGTTTCGTCCCCGGCAGCACGTTCCCGAAAGTTCCAGCCACGGCGGTGCCTGCCTTCTCCGGCTCCTTGAGCTGCGCCACGACGCTCGCGCAATCCGGTGCCACCGTCACGGTCTTGCTCTTCGAGCTCGCCTTGCAGCCGGCATTGACGACCTTGTCACCCTCGGTAGCGTAGGTCACCGTGAACGACCCGCCGGTGCCCTTGGCGGGAGTGCCGCCTGGCGCCGTCCAGTCCAGCTTGCTGGCGCCGTTGGAGGTGGCGGTCAGGGTGATCGATTTCCCTTCGCCACCACGCAGGCGCCGTCGATCTTGTCGACCTTTACGGGATCGCCCTTGCAGACACCGCCCTGGCACTTGTCGTTGACCGTGCATTTGTCCTTGTCGTCGCAGGTCTGCGAGTCGTCGGGCACGCAGCAGTCGTTGACGCATTTCTGGCAGGTCGGGCAGGAGTGCGGCGTCCCCGAGGTCGCCGAATTGCCGCCGCAGTGCCAGCCCGCCTTGACGATGCCGACACCGGGATTGGAGACGATGAGCATGCCGTCGTTGGTCACCGTCGCCGGCCCGATGCTGACGAAATGGCCGAGGTCGTGGTCGAAGGAGTAGAACTCCGTCACCTGGCCGGGGGCCAGACCTTCGACGTTCGGCAGGGTGAGCCGCGCCGGGGGGTCGAAACGGGCGCCGGCCGGTTGGATGGTGACGATGAAGCGCGGCTGCTGGCCGAAATTGGGCACCATCGGCACCCGGTCGCTGTGCACCGCGGTAACGCTCACGACGCCGCTCTTGCTGCCGCCGGGGAAGGTCACCGAGCCGGCGGCGACATCCAGGGAGAATCCCAGGACCGCGGGCAGAGTCAGGGTTCCGCCATGGGTCTCGTCGACCTGCAACCCGTGAGCCAGGTCGATGGGCAGCAGGTAGATCGGCATGTTGATGGTGTTGTCGCGGCCGGAGATCGTCGTCAGCACGAACTCGAGGTCCGGCCACGAGCCTGGACGATTGGCGGTGCTGCCGTCGACGATCAATTTGACCATCCCTACCGGCACGCCGGGAATGTGGAACTGGCCCTGGGCATTGCTCTGCGCGATCAATGGGGTATCGAGGATGCGCAGCGTGACCCCCTCGATGGGCAGGCTGGTATTGTCGAGGATGACACCCGAAACCGAGGTGAGGCGGGGGTCCCCGGCCGCTCTGCTCGAGGCGGCGAAGCCCGCCGCCGAGCCGTTGTCCAGGCCGACGATCGTCGCCTGCACGACGTTGTTGGCGATCCCCTCCGCGCCGTCGAGGACGAAGGGGACGATCACCCGGCCGTCGCTATCGGAGATGGCGACCAGTTCCCGCAATCCATTGGCGAAGTGCCCCTGGCCGAGGATAACGGCGAACTTCGCCTGCACGCCCGGCAGGCGGTTGAACCCCGAGTCCGTCACCGCGGCCACCAGCGGCCGGGGCAGGAGTTGGCCAGCGATGCCCACCTGCAGGTCGCCGGAGTCGACCACGATCAGCGACGGAGCACCCGGCAGGGCCGTGGCGATGAAGACGGCGGTCCCCGAGAAGCCGGCGGCCACAGCCTCCACGACCTGGGTCCCCGCACCGGCATGAGTGCCGAGAGTAAAGCGGACGGAGGAGCGGCCCGCCGCGTCGCTCGGCACAACGATTTGGCGCTTGCCGCCGTCCAGGGTACCGTCGTTGCCCCGCACGCTCCAGGCGACCGGCCGGCCGGCGACCGGGTTGCCGGCGACGTCGAGCAGGCTGACAACCAGGGGCTGCGACAGGAGGCTCCCGATCACCGCCTGCTGGCGGTCCCCCGAAATCGTGCGCAGGCGAGAGACGTTCGCCGCCCCCAGCCGCACGACAGCGGTCGTCTGACCTCGGTTGCCGCTCTTGTCCGTGGCGATGGCGGTCAGAGTGTTGTCGCCGGGGCTTAAAGGGATGCCCTGCACGACGTACGAGCGGTTCGCGACGACAGCTGGCCGGCCGTTGACCGTCACCGTCGCCTCGGCGGCATTGACCGTTCCGGCCACGATGTCATTGACCAGGCCGGAGACCGTGATCGTGGAATCGAAGAGCACCGCGCCCGACCGCGGATAGTCGATCGTGACCCGCGGCGCAGTCAGGTCCCGCACCACGTTGATGCTGGCGGTGCCGGCGTGACCATTGGCGGAGAGCGCCGACGCGGTAAGGATGTTGCTGCCCTCGATGAGCGGTACTCCCTGGGCGGTAAAGCTCTTCCCGGAAACGCTAGCGGGAATCCCGTTGACGGTGACCGTTGCCGCCGGGTCGCTCACCGTGCCGGAGACGTCGACCGTCGTGGCGGCGATGAAGCTCAGATCATCCGGTGCTGTGATGACGACCTCGGGCAGAGTGAAGCCGGTGGTCTGGACGCTCAGATTGGTGCTGTTCCCGGCCTGGTCGACCGCATGCACCGCGATGGTATTGGCGCCCTCCGCGACCGGCACGTCGGCGGTGTAGCGGTCCAGAGAGAGCGTCGCCGGAGCACCGTTGACGGAGACGGATGCGATGCCGTTGGCATCCGTGGCGCTGCCCGTCACGTGTAGGTTCCCCTGGTTGACGAGTTGCCCCGGTAGCGGCCGATCCAGGAGGAGGAGAGGCGGTGTCGTATCCCGCGTCAGGGCTACGCTGCCTTGCCCCCGGTTGCCGGCCCGGTCGGTTGCCGTGACCTGAACCAGGTTAGAGCCCTCGGCCAGGATGACGAGAGCCTGAAACTGGCCGCCGGAAAGAGCTGCCGCCAGGCCGTTGACCTGCACTCCCGTGACCCCGCCTGCATCGCTCACCGTTCCGGTGATAGTGACCGCCGTGGTCTTGACCAGGCTGCCCGCCGGGCCGGTGACCGCCACCGCAGGCGGCACCGTGTCGACGGTGAACCCGACTGCCGCCTGCCCCGAGTTGCCCGCAGAGTCCTTCACCACAATCGTCGCCGCATGCGCCCCCTCGGCCAGGGTGCCAGCCGGCTGGAAGGTCAGCCCCGAAGCCGACACCTGGGCCGCGACCGTGCGGTCCACGCCGTCCAGGAGCAGCTTGACGCTCGCCGGGTCGATTCCCGAGCCGGAATCCGAAAAGGCCGCCGTGATCGCAGGCCGGCCCTCAGCGAGGAAGCTCCCGTTAACGGGCGCGGTGATAGTGACGGTGGGCGGCCGACTGCCGGTAGTGAAATGGAAGGCGGCATGGGCCACGTTCGCCGAGTGATCGGCAATCGTGACGTCGACCGCGTGCACCCCATCAGGTAGAGCCTGGGCGGGCGTGAACGTCAGGCCGGTCGCCGAGACCGTCGCTTGCGCCGTCAGGTTGGCCCCGTCGAACAGAAAACGCAGAGTTCCCAAGTCCACCCCGGAGAAGTCGTCGCTCCAGCTCAACTGGACTGTCGGCCTCGTGCTGCTCAAGAGGGCGCCGTCCGCCGGCTGGAGCAGACGGATCGTCGGCGGGGTCTGGTCGAGGTCGAGGAAGCGCAGCACCACGGAGTTGCCGAGCGAGAGGTTGCGGCGGGCCACTACCACCCCCTCGAAGCTCGACCGCTCGCTCAAGGTCGCGTCGCGTCCGGCGTAGAAGACGCCGCGCAGGGCGCGCCCCTCGCCGAGTTGAATGTCGTTCCCGGCGATGAACGACATCCGGGTCGCGGGGTCGAGCGAGATGGTAACGCCCCCGCCCGCCTCGGCGACCTGGATGTTGTGCGCCGCGATGATCGTGCCGACGCCGCTCACGCTGCCCTGGAGGGTCATGTCGCCATCCACGTAGACGACGTCGTTGATCACCGCGTTGGTGAAGGTCTGGTTGCCAGAGAGGACGCGGTTCGCCAGGAGCTTCAGGTCGGCCGTGGACGCCAGGACGGGCAGGGTGAGCGCCGGGGCGGGCGCGGTCACCGTGCCGGAGACCGATCCCTGGTTGGTCAGCTTGCCGACCGCCGAGAGGTTGCCGGTGACGGCGCTGTGCTCGCCGAGGTCCAGCGGGCCGTTCGAATGGACGCTGCCGGCGACCGTCACCCGCTCGGCGATCTGGAGCTTGGTGCCCGCCACCAGGCCGTAGTTGTAGTAGAGCAGCGAGCCGGGATCGGTCAACCGCAGGTCGGCGGAGGCCGCCGTGGCGGCGAGGAGGAGCACCGCGGCACCGACGGCGTTGGCGGCGATCGCCGCGACCGGGAGGCGCTCCCTGCGGCCCTCTGCCCTCCGTGATTCCACTGCCCAGAAACGTCGCCCGTCGAGATCCATGGCCCGGCGTCCTCCAGGAAATCACCGACCCTCAAACCGTAAGGTCCGACCGCAGGGGCGATGGCAGATAAGCCCGCTTGCTGTGT
>Ga0170475_101775275_pt1 | contig 10513 bp, 9 predicted proteins | sample Soicark_Litter_5_FD_111474 | JGI IMG/M metagenome (GOLD analysis project Ga0170475, IMG submission 111474) | Avena fatua rhizosphere microbial communities from Hopland, California, USA. Combined Assembly of 48 SPs | reverse complement strand
GCGGCGTGGCTGTGTTCGGACATGCGGCCTCGGTTCTGGCAATTCGTTGGCCAGCGTTCTATGGCAGCCGAGCCAGAGCCGGCAAGTCTCAGCCGAGGATCAGAGCCTTACCTCCGACAGTGACGGCACGTGCGCCGCACGGCGATGTAAACGGAGGTCGCCGCGGACCAGTGCTGGCGGCCTTGTCGGGACTGACTAAGCAGGGAGGCAGGCTGTCCTGGCAGATGCACCTGTTCGGCGACGGTGTCCGCGCAGGTATTAAATTGGATATATGCGCATACTGCTCGCCACCTCGTCAGCGACGGCTTCCTTGGTGATGACGCCCACAATGTTGTGTCGCCGTGGTCGTTCGTCCCCATCGACCACGACCACCATTAGTGCATTGCAACGCGACAACCGAGAGATCACGGCGAACATCGCCGCTCTCTGGGGGGCGATGGCAAACTTCGGCAGCGCCAGTGCGTCCATCGACACTCGCGCTCCACCTTCATGCGGCACGTCGGCATTCACCCGCAGGACACCGATGATTTGTTCGCCCCGCGTCACCACCACGTTGCGCAGGCAACCGTGGCAACCAGCGAGCCTGTGCAGCACGCGATCAAAGTCTTCGTCAGCGTCCGCCAGCACAAAGTCGCGGTCCATGATAGCGGCTGCGCTGCGCACCAGGAACATGTTCGCGTAAAAGGCCCCCGGGATCGGGTGGCCGCGCTGGAACAGCTTCATCGTGTAGATGTTCTCACGCGACAGCAGCCGGCGCACACCGAGCGCCACGGCGACCGCCAATACCATTGGCAATACGATGTTGTAGTCACGCGTCATCTCGAACACCATGGCGATCGCGGTCATCGCCGCACCGGTGCCGGCGCCCACCATGGTCCCCATGCCGATCATCGCAAAAGCTGCTCCGCTGATCGGCAGACCGGGAAATGCGACATGAGCCAGACCGGCAAATGCACCGCCGAGCGTCGCGCCCATGAACAGGGCTGGCGAGAAGATGCCACCTGAAGACCCCGAGCCGAGACTAAGCGAAGTTGCCAATAGCTTGCAGCCATACAGCAGCAAGAAGAACCATGCCCCGGTCAGCTGACTGCTCAATGTCGCCTGGATCGTCGCGTAACCGACTCCCTCGACGTAGTAGTGCCCGCCCCAGCGCATCAGCGCGTAGATCAGGATGCCCACGAGCAACATGCCAAGCATGTGGCGCGGGTATCGTCCCGGGATCTTATCGAACAGCTCTTCTGTCCAATGCAGGGCCTTCACAAACAGAGCTGCCGCGACGCCAACGACTGCACCCAGCACGACGTAGAGCACCAGCACCGCGGCGCTCTTCGCATCTGGCGGCAGCGGTGCGAGGTCGATGGGGACATCGAAGGCGGGACGGTCGCCAAAGAAGATGCGGCCGATGAAGGTCGCCATGCCGGTGGCGATCGCCACCGGCAGGAACGTGGTGACACTGATCTCCGGCAGCATCAACTCGATGGCAAACAGCACGCCGCCGATCGGTGTGTTGAAAGTGGCGGCGATGCCGGAGCCTGCGCCACAGGCGACGAGGACGATTCGCTGTCCCATGGCCATGCGGATCACCTGGCCGAAGCTCGAACCGAGCGCGGCGCCGATTTGAATGATCGGACCTTCCCGGCCAACCGCCGCACCCGTGCCGATCGCCAAGGCCGATGCGAGCGACTTGGCGACAGCGACCACCGGGCGGATCACGCCGCGACCGTAGTAGATGGCATCCATCACCTCGGGGACGCCGTGACCTTTCGCTTCGGGTGCGAAGTTGCTGACGATGAAGGTGACGCCGACTGCCCCGATGACCGGCACCAGGATCACCAGCGGCCCCCAGGGTGATGGTGGCGTGAACAGGCTCGAATCGTAGGCGAACGACAGCTGTCCCAGGAACATGACATTGTGCACCAGCGCGATCAGCGCCCGGAACACCACGGCACCAATGCCGGTTACGATGCCGACCACCATCGCCAACAGACAAAGTCTCAGCAGCGACGTCGGAGGCGCGTGCTCGTCCGCTTCCGCCTGCTGCGCTGCAAGCGTGCTTGGTTCTATAGGTGCGTCATTCGCCATTTGCCGGCCCAAAGCTGGAGTTCTCTGCGTCCTCTACTCCAGCTTGGACCGGCGGCGACCACAAGCGATCAGGCGTGCATGCGGGAGAGGTCCAGCAGGACGTTCGCCTCCAGTTCCTTCTCGTCCAGTCGATACTTGACCAGGTCACCAATGCTGACGATGCCCGACAAGCTTCCGTCGTCGATCACCGGCATATGTCTGATGCGCGCCATCGTCATCGCGCCGAGCACCGTGTCGATGCGATCTGCGGACCGACAGGAAATCACCGGCGAAGACATCACCTGCCGAATATCGAGTCCCAGGGCCGCGGCTCCGTGATGCGCCACCTTGTTGATGAAATCGCGCTCGGAAAAGATCCCGACCGGCTTCATCCATTGATCCTGTACCAGCACCGCGCCTATACGATGCTCGGCAAGTTTGTTGACTGCCAGCGCGACGTGATCGGTCGGCCGCACCATCACGACGTCGTGACCTTTGTGCCGCAAAACATCGGAAATAAGCATCTGCTTCTCCCTTCGCCCCCACTGTTGCGGGTGCGGTTACACAGATGGGATGTGCCGCCTTTACTATAGCCGTCCGCGACGTTTACTCGAAGTCATTTAACCGGATTGGCGAGCGCAACATTGCCGGATGGCGCAACGCCCTGATCACCCGAGGCAAAGCACCGCAGCGCACGCGGATACAGCAGATGCTCCTGCACCAGCACGCGCTCTGCCAGAGTGTCCGCGGTGTCGCCGGCCAGAACTGGCACCGCGGCCTGTGCCAGAATGGGGCCTTCGTCCATCGTCTGCGTCACCAGGTGCACGGTGCAGCCGTGCAGCTTGACGCCGGCCGCCAGTGCACGGGCGTGCGTGTCCAGCCCCGGAAACGCCGGCAGTAGGCTGGGATGGATATTCAGCATCCGTCCTTGCCAGGCCTCCACCAGGAAAGGTGTCAGCAGTCGCATGTAGCCCGCAAGGCAGACAAGCTCTGTTCCCGCGTGCCGCAGGGCGGCATCGATGGCCGCTTCATGCGCCGCTCGGTCGCCGGCGAATGGACGATGGTCGATGGCGATTGCACCGATCCCGGCTTTCCTGGCCAGCGACAAGCCTGGCGCGCTGGGGCGATTGGACATCACCAGCACAATTTCGGCAGGAAACTCAGGGTCGCGCGCCGCGGCGATCAGCGCGGCCATGTTGGACCCGCGGCCACTGATCAGAATGGCGACACGCGTCCTGGTGCCCGAAATCACCCCGGCCAACCGGCTGGCAACGCGATCCTCACCTTTGCCGGTCCGCTGCCGGCGCCGATGTGGCCGATCCGCGCCACGCTCTCGCCCTGGTCACGCAGCACTTCGCTTGCGGCATCCGGATCGCCAACCACCACGGCCATGCCGATGCCGCAGTTGAACACCCGCAACATTTCATCGGCGGCTATCCCCCCGGTGCGTGCCAGCCACGCGAAAACCGGAGGCACCGACCAGAACGGCTCCAGCACCGCCTCGGTATCCTCCGGCAGCACACGCGGCAGATTACCCGGCAGGCCGCCACCGGTGATGTGCGCGGCGGCCTTCAGTAAGCCCGCCCGATGCAGCCGAAGCAAAGCCGGGACATAGATCCGGGTGGGCGTCATCAGCGCCTGGCCAAGTGACTGATCCGGATCGAACGGCGCTGGCGCCGACCAAGACAGCCCGCTCGCCTCGACGACGCGGCGCACCAGAGAAAATGCGTTGGAATGCACTCCGGAGCTGGCCAGCCCGATGATCGTGTCGCCGGGCTCGACGCCATGCGGCAGCAACCGACCGCGCTCCGCCGCTCCCACCGCGAAGCCCGCCAGGTCGTAGTCGCCTTCCCGGTACAGCCCCGGCATCTCGGCTGTCTCGCCGCCGACCAGCGCGCAGCCGGCCTCGTTGCAGCCCGAGGCAATACCGGCGATCACGTCGCGCGCCTGCCGCTGATCGAGCTTGCCGGTGGCGAAATAATCCAGGAAGAACAACGGCTCTGCGCCCTGCACGACAATATCGTTGACGCACATCGCCACAAGGTCGACGCCAACGGTTTCATGGATGCCCGTTTCGATCGCCACCTTCAGTTTCGTGCCGACGCCGTCAGTGCCGGAAACCAGCACCGGATCGACAAATCCAGCCGCCTTAAGGTCGAACAGCGCGCCGAACCCGCCGAGAGCACCCGTCACGCCAGGCCTGTTCGTTGCACGGGCCAGGGGCTTTATGGTCTCGATCAGCGCATCAGCCGCCGCGATATCCACGCCGGCCGCGCGATAGGTTAGCCCATTGCCGATGTTCGCCACCGAATCGTGCCGGCCACTGGTCATGCACACCCTCGATACGCTACTGCCTTGCTTTGTCCAACCGCTCGGTGGCGGACGCAACCAAAAGTCCGCCATGCGATGCAAGGTGTGTTTTGCCAGCGAGGGAACGCGGGCCGATGCCTGACGGATCGCAGCTCGACCGAAGCGCCTCGCCCGCGCTGTTGACGCTGCCGAACATGATCACCTTCGCGCGGCTCTGCGTGGTCCCGCTGGCATTCTGGCAGGTGGTGGAGCACCAGTTCACGCATGCGTTCTACCTGTTCCTGGCCGCCGGGTTGTCCGACGCATTGGATGGTTGGCTGGCACGCCGCAATGGCGGCGGCAACTCGGTCGGTGCCCTGTTGGACCCGGTTGCCGACAAGGCGCTGCTTGTGACGATGTATGTGACACTCGCGGCAGTGAAGGCACTGCCCGATTGGCTCGCCATACTGGTTGTGTTCCGTGACATCGTGATCGTGGGCGGCGTCGTGGTGCTCTCCCTGCTGGGCCAGTCGGTGCTGATCCGTCCGCTCTACGTCTCGAAGCTTAATACCGCGTTGCAGATCGCACTTGTCGCGGTCACGCTGCTGCTTTCAGGCTTCAACCTCTCTGAACCGATACTGACGACCGTGCTGGTCTGGATGGTGGCGGCAACCACTCTCGCCTCGGGGGCGGCTTACGTCTGGATCACGGTCCGCCATCGATGAGCGACACCCAGGAGCGGCCGCCGTCCGAGCAGCGCACCTGGTCTTCCGAGCCCGTACCGATCACCGCGCAGGCAACGCGCGGACAACGCGTGGCTCTGGTGGTGGGACTGCTGGTGGTGGCGTGGCTGACCTTGCAGCTGTTCGCCTCCGTGCTGGCGCCCTTCGTCGCGGCCGCCGGCATCGCCTATGTGCTCGACCCGCCTACGACGAAGCTCACGCACCTCGGACTGGCGCGAGGGATAGCGGCGTTATTGATGATCGTGGTGCTGCTCGCCGGGGTGCTGATTTTCGTTTTGTTGCTGTACCCGTTGATCCTCCAGCAAATCGGTCTGCTGCTGGGTCGGATACCGCAATACGTCCAGTTGCTGCAGATCTGGGCGAGCAAGGTCATCATCGACCTGCAGCAGAATTTAGGCTCCGACGTGGTGAACGATAAGCTGCGCGACCTGGTCAGCGGCCAGGCTGGCAACATGCTGACGTTCCTGGCGTCCGCCCTGACCAGTGTGACCGGCGCCGGATTCGCAATCTTCAATGTTCTGACGCTGGCAATCGTCACGCCGGTGGTCGGCTTCTATCTGCTGCGCGACTGGCCGCGCCTGATCAGCATGGTCGACTCATGGCTGCCGCACCGATACGCCGACGTGATCCGCGCGCAGGCGCGCGAAGTGGATCGCATTCTGTCCGCCTGGGTCCGCGGCCAGGCGCTGTGCTGTATCATCCTGGCGCTCTATTACGCGCTGGCACTGACGATCGTGGGCCTGGACCTGGGCCTCATCGTCGGGATGGCCGCCGGATTATTGTCGTTCATCCCGTATGTCGGTTCGATCACCGGCGGCGTCACCGCCCTGGGACTGGCGATGGCACAATTTCCTCACTGGGGAGGAGTGATTGCGGTCGGGTGCGTGCTGGTCATCGGCCAGACGCTGGAGGGCTACGTGATCTATCCGCGCTTCCTCGGTGATCGCGTGGAATTGCCGGCCGTCTGGGTAATTTTCGCACTGTTCGCCGGCGCCGCCGCCTTCGGGTTCCTGGGCGTCATGCTCGCGGTGCCGGTCGCCGCCACCATCGGCGTGCTCTGCCGCTTCTGGCTCCGCCGCTACCTGGCGAGCCCGCTGTACCTGGACCCCCCTTCCAAATAGAAGCAGGGACTTTTGCCGCTCTCTTGGCGTCTGTTGCGGGGAGCGCCAGAATCCAGCGCGACGCACCATCGCGCACCAAAGCGGGAGAACCAAGCTATGTCAGGAGCGGCCGCCCTTAGAACGGAATGGGAATCGCGCGTCCTCAGCATACTGCGGATCGTGGCAGGGCTGCTGTATCTGCAGCATGGCCTTGCGAAGTTCTTCAACTTTCCGGTCGTGTTTCCGGCCGGGCAGCCCGCGATGTTCACGCTTTACTGGTTCGCCGGCATCATCGAGGTCTTCGGAAGCCTGTTCCTCATTCTGGGCCTGTTTACCCGGGCAGCCGCGTTCATCATGTCCGGCGAGATGGCGATTGCCTATTTCTACGTTCATATGCCCCGGGGAGGCTTCTTTCCTCTCGCCAACGGCGGCGACCCGGTGATTCTTTATTGCTTCATCTTCTTCTACTTCTTCGTTGCCGGGGGCGGTTGCTGGAGCCTCGATCAGTTGCTGTTCGGCAGCTCCGCCCGGCGCTGACGTACCCGCGCACCGCCACTGACAGCCATGCCCGCTTGACGCAGCACGAGCGCCGGTTCCCAGTAGGCCGGTGCGGCCATCCGGTCAGTTGCCTCTCCCGATCTTCCGCGAACCGCGGTTCGCGGAGGTCGACTTCCGTCTCGCCCCGTCCAATGCCGAGGCCTGTGCCTGGCTGCGCCGCACACAGGAGTGGCCAAACCATCGTCTGGCGCTGTGGGGAGAGGCGGGGCGGGGCAAGAGCCATCTGCTGCACATCTGGGCGGGCCGCAACAGCGGGCAGATCTGCCGCGGGCGCGACCTGCTCGGGCTGCCCGCTGCGCCGACTGCCGGCGTCGCACTTGATGACGCTGACGCCATTGCGGACGAGGCCGCCCTTCTGCACCTGCTGAACGCCGCGGGAGAGGCAGGATTGCCGGTGCTGCTCGCGGCCCGGTCGCCGCCAGCCCGCTGGCCGGTCCGGCTTCCTGACCTGACCAGTCGGTTGCGTGCCATAACAGCGGTGGAGATCGGCCCACCAGAGGATGAGCTGCTCCGATCGCTGCTCGCCCGGCTGCTTGCTGATCGGCAGCTTCGCCTGCCGGAAACGGTGCAGGCCTGGCTGGTGCGACACCTGCCGCGCAGCGCCGCAGCCATTGGCGATGCCGTCAGGCGGCTCGATGTCGCGGCGCTCGACCGGCACCACAAGATCACCGCACGGTTCGCGGCCGCGGTGTTGTATGACATTCTGGCGCCGGATGAAATTTTTGGGACAGAGATCACCCCCTCGCGAGAAGGCGATGCTCTCCTGTAGGATTGCCGTATGGACAGATCGGCCGACCAAGACGCGCTGGTAAAGGGCGGCGGGGGTGCGGCGGCGGTGGCTCTGGAACACCCGCCGGAACCTCGACAGCCGCCTCAGGCGGGTATTGCAAGGGACAGCCCGGAACGGTTCGTCAATCGCGAGCTCTCTTGGTTGGACTTCAACCACCGGGTTGTGGAAGAGGCGGAAAACCCGCGTCACCCGCTGCTCGAACGGCTGCGCTTCGTTTCGATCAGCGCTTCCAACCTGGATGAGTTCTATTCGGTGCGCGTCGCCGGTCTGATAGGCCAGGCAAAGGCGGGGGTGACCGCGCTCTCCCCCGACGGCCGGACGCCGGCGCAGCAGCTCGCCGAGATCAAGGTTCGGGCCGAGGCATTGCTCGCCGACCAGCAGAGGGTCTGGCGTGAATTGCGCGAGCTGCTGCGCGCGGCCGGGATCGAGGTGTGCGAGCCGTCGCACCTGACTCCCGACGACGTCAAATGGCTCGAAGCGTGGTTCATGGAGCGAGTGTTTCCGGTCCTGACGCCGTTGGCGATCGACCCGGCGCATCCGTTCCCGTTCATTCCGAACATGGGCCTGGTGATGGCCCTGCTGTTGCTGCGAGAGGAAGACGGCCAGGGCATGCGAGCGCTGCTGCCGCTGCCCAGTCAGGTGGATCGCTTCATCCGCCTTCCTGGCGGCACCCCTGGGCCGATCCGTTTCGTGATCCTCGACGACCTGGTCACGATGTTTCTTTATCGGATCTTTCCGGGATTTCGCATTGCCGGCCACGGCATCTTCCGACTGATCCGCGACACCGACGTGGAGTTCGAGGAAGAAGCCGAGGATCTGGTGCGGTCGTACGAGACCGCGCTGAAACGTCGGCGGCGTGGTGTGGCGATTCATCTGGCACTCGACGCCAGGATGCCGGGCGAGCTTCGCACGCTTGTCGCGGCCGAGACGGGCGCCACGCCCGACGAGACGCATGTGGCCGATGGCATACTCGGCGTCGTCGACCTGAAGCAGTTGATCGTCGATGACCGGCCGGACCTGTTGTTCCCGCCCTACACGCCACGGTTCCCCGAACGCATCCGCGACTTCGGCGGCGACTGTTTCGCCGCGATCCGCGCCAAGGACATCATTGTCCACCATCCGTTCGAGAGCTTCGACGTCGTGGTGCAGTTCCTGCGTCAGGCAGCGCAGGATCCCAGCGTCATCGCGGTGAAGCAGACGCTGTACCGCACCAGCCGCGACTCGCCGATCGTCAAGGCACTGATCGAGGCCGCCGAAGCGGGCAAGTTCGTCACCGCCGTGGTGGAGTTGCGCGCGCGCTTCGATGAGGAGATGAACATTCGCCTCGCGCGCAGCCTGGAAGCAGCGGGCGTCCAGGTGGTGTATGGCTTCGCCGAACTGAAGACGCACGCCAAGCTGTCGCTGGTGGTGCGGCGCGAGGGCGCCGGCGTTCGCTCCTACGCGCATTTCGGCACCGGCAACTATCATCCGATCACTGCGCGCATCTACACCGACCTGTCGTTCTTCACCGTCGATCCGGATCTGACCCGCGACGCCGCGCGGCTGTTCAATTACATGACCGGCTATGCGCGTCCGGAACTGATGGACGCGCTCGCCTTCAGCCCGTTGACCACGCGCGCAGTGCTGACCGAATTGATCCGGCGCGAAACCGCCTTCGCACATGCCGGTAGACCTGCGGGCATCTGGCTGAAGATGAATTCGCTGGTCGATGAAGCGCTGATCGACCTGCTGTATGACGCTTCGCGTGCCGGCGTGAAGGTGATGGGCGTGGTTCGCGGCATCTGCTGCCTGCGTCCCGGGGTCCCAGGCCTTTCGGAAAACATCCGTATCAAGTCGATCGTTGGCCGCTTTCTAGAGCACAGCCGTATCCTGGTCTTCGGCAACGGCCACGCCCTGCCGAGTAGGCATGCACGTGTTTTCATCAGTTCGGCGGACTGGATGGTGCGCAACATGGACTGGCGGGTCGAGACCTTGGTGCCGATCCACAATCCGACCGTGCACGCGCAGGTGCTTGACCAGATCATGGTGGTCAATCTGAAAGATTCGATGCAGTCCTGGGAACTGCATCCCGACGGCACTTGGAAACGCGTCGCACCAGGCAAGAAGCCGATGTCGGCGCACGATTACTTCATGACCAACCCATCGCTTTCAGGGCGGGGGTCGGCATTGCATGGATCAGCGGTCGCCTCGCCGCTTGGAAACCATCGTCGCCCGGATCGTGTGAACCAGGATTGACCGTATGCCATTTCAGCCGCCTGCCGACGCGCCGCGCTGCGCGGTGGTCGATCTCGGATCGAACTCGGTACGCCTCGTGGTCTTCGAGGGCCAATGCCGCAACCCGGTGGCGATCTTCAACGAAAAGGCCGTACTGCGGCTGGGCCGCGGATTGCAGTCCACCGGACGGCTGAATGAAGAAGGCATGGGGCAGGCACTCACCGTGCTCCACCGCTATCACGCCGTGGCACGTGCCATGGGTGCCGAAGAGTTCGAAATCCTCGCCACCGCCGCGGTTCGCGATGCGCGCAACGGTCCCGACTTTGTGGCGGGCCTCCAGGCGCGTCTGGCGGGCGTGCCGATCCATGTTCTGTCAGGGATCTCGGAGGCAGAGTACTCCGCAATGGGGGTGCTCTGCGGGATCCCGACTGCAGACGGCATCCTTGCCGACATTGGCGGCGGATCGCTGGAACTGGTTCGACTGGACCAAGGCATGCGCGATGTCTCTGAAACGCTGAGTCTGGGAGCGATTCGGCTGGCCGATCGGGCCGCTGGTGACCCGGTTCGCTCGCGCGCCATCGCCGAGGCTGATCTCGCCACCGTGCCTTGGCTGGCCGGGGGAGCGGGCCGGGACCTGTATCTGGTGGGCGGCGCATGGCGCGCACTGGCGCGCATTCACATGGCGCAGACCGGATATCCGCTGCAGATGGTGCATCACTACACCATCAGCCGCGAGGAGGCGCGCGACCTGACCGGCG
>Ga0170475_130809208_pt1 | contig 10514 bp, 12 predicted proteins | sample Soicark_Litter_5_FD_111474 | JGI IMG/M metagenome (GOLD analysis project Ga0170475, IMG submission 111474) | Avena fatua rhizosphere microbial communities from Hopland, California, USA. Combined Assembly of 48 SPs | reverse complement strand
GGCGTCGTAGGCCTGGTAGAGCCAGAGCGACAGAACAAAAACTCCAAGCGAACCCAGGAGCGCCCAGTAGGCGTGAAGCTTCTTGGCATGGGTGGGCAGCAACAGCCCCAAGATGGACCACGCCAGGGGTAGAAAAACGACTGCGCTCAGCAAGTGCGACTCAAGCCATGCCATAGATCATGTACCCCACGGTGAGAACGAGGCCGAAGAGGAGGACGACCGCGTAGACCTGCAGCGAGCCGGTCTGCGCCAAACGGAGGGTCTGGCCGGTCCACTCCGACACCCAGCCAAAGCTGAGGACGACACGGTCGATGACGGCCACGTCGAATTTTTTCCAGAGCATCTGGGACATGCCGCCAATGGGTTTGACCACGATGCCTTCGTAGACTTCGTCGACGAACCACTTGTTCCACAGAAGCTTGTGCACGCCGGCAAACCGCTGCTTCCACGCCTCCATGCGCTCAAGATTCTGATACAGGCGGTAAGACACAAAGATGCCGAGGGCGGCGGCGCCCACGCTCACCGCCATCAGCACCCATTCCATGGACTCGGCGACCTCATGAGAGGCCTCGGTCGGTGGAATGACGGGTGCCAGCCAATGCTCGAGCCAGCTCGCGTGCGGAAAGCCTATGAACCCGCCCAGCGCGCTCAGGGCGGCCAGGACAAAGAGGGGGGCGATCATCACGACGGGCGATTCGTGCGGGTGGACCTTGTGGTGATCAAAGCGCTCTTTGCCGAAGAACGTGAGCACCCAGAGGCGGGTCATATAGAAGGCCGTCATCATGGCCGTCAGCAGGCCGAGGGCCCAGAGGATCCTATTGCCGTGCTCGGAGGCAAAGGCCATCCACAGGATCTCGTCCTTGGAGAAGAAACCGGAGAATGGGGGCAGACCGCAGATGGCGAGCCAGGCCACCGTAAAGACCAAGAAGGTCTGGGGCATGTGCTTGCGAAGGCCGCCCATCTTGAGGATGTCCTGCTCTTCGTGCATGCCGTGGATCACCGAACCGGCGCCCAAGAACAGAAGGGCTTTGAAGAAGGCGTGCGTGATCACGTGAAACACACCGGCGGCCGAGGCGGCCACCCCGCAGCCCAAGAACATGTAGCCGAGCTGGGACACGGTCGAATAGGCCAGCACCTTCTTGATGTCGGTCTGGACGATGGCGATCGTGGCGGCCAAGAAGGCCGTGAGGCCGCCCACCCAAGCCACGACCTCAAGGGCCATGGGCGAGAGCGCGTACATATAGTTGAGGCGCGCCACGAGGTAGATGCCGGAGGTCACCATGGTCGCGGCGTGGATCAGGGCCGAGACCGGAGTGGGGCCCGCCATGGCATCGGGGAGCCATACGTACAGGGGGATCTGCGCCGATTTGCCCGTGCAACCCACAAAGAGAAAGAGACAGATCGCGGTCAGGAGAAAGAGGTCTTTGCCGACCGGGGCGGCGGCGGCGAACTTGGTGGTCACGACGCCATGCAGGGCCGTGAAGTCCAGGGTGCCAAACGTGGCAAAGATCAAGAACATGCCCAATAGAAAACCCAGGTCGCCGATTCGGTTGACCACAAAGGCCTTCTTGCCGGCCTTGGCCTTTTCGATGTCCGTATACCAGTACCCGATGAGCAGGTACGAGCAGAGACCCACACCATCCCAGCCCAAGAACAGCACGGGGAGCGCTCCGCCGAGGACCAGTACCAGCATCGAGAAGCAAAACAAGTTCAGATAGGCAAAGAACTTTCCCGGCGTCTCGTCATGCCCCATGTAGCCAATGGAGTAGACGTGGATCAGCGTTCCGACTCCAGTGATCACCAGAACAAAGAGAGAGGACAGGGCGTCGAGCCGAAGCACGAAGTCGACGTTAAAGTCACCCACGCGCATCCAGGAAAATAGGTTCTCTTCGATAACCCGTGACCCCTCGGGCATGCCCATCAGGTGGGCAAAACAAGCAACGCCCACGCAGAAGGACATGAAGATCGCCAGCGAGGCGATCCCGCCGGGGATGCCGGCGTGAGCCTTATGGCGCCCGGGTGGAGCCTGAAAAAAGGCATACCAAAGGCCGTTGATGAGAAATCCAACCAGGGGAAACAGTAGGATCAGCGCCAACATCGTCGATCACTCCCTCAAGAGCCGGATATCATCCGTGTCCACGCTACGCAGGGTGCGGAACATGGAGATGACCAGGCCCAGGCCGACGGCCGACTCGGCCGCTGCCACCACGATGATGAAAAAGACGGACATCTGACCCGTCAGCTCCCCGCGCATTCGGGAGAAGGTGACAAAGGTGAGGTTCACCGAATTCAGCATGAGCTCGATGCACATCAAAATGACGAGGATGTTGCGACGTAGCACCAGGCCCGCCAGCCCGATAAAGAACACGATCGAGGCAAACGAGAGAACAACCCAGGGTTCGACGGTGGCGCTCATCTGTGGGCCCTCTTCACGTTGCGCATGGCGATGGCCACCACCCCAACGATGGCGGCCAAGAGAAGAACCGAGGTCAGCTCAAAGGGTAGAATGTACTCCGAAAACATGAGCCTGGAGATCACCCGGGTATTGCCCCCGGCCGCCGTGATGGCTTCGGCCGTAAATGGCCCGACTTTGAGCTCTGGCAGGTGCCTAAATGCCCAGACAAAGAAGCCGAGCAAGACCGCACAGGACGCAACCACCGCTCCCCGGATCGCCCAGGACGTGCGGTGCACGTCGAGCGAGGGCACGTCGGCGCTCAAGAGCATGATGACAAACACAAAGAGCACCATGATGGCGCCCGCGTATACGAGTACCTGAATCGCGGCGATGAGATGGGCGCCCAGGAGCGCGTAGATCCCCGCAAAGGCAAAGAACACCAGCACTAGGGCAAATGCGCTCGAGACCGGGTTTTTCTTGCCCACTACGAGGGCCGAACATGCGATGGCCAGGCCGGCAAAGAGGTAAAAGAAACCGGGGGTGATGTCCATTACTTGCTCCCCCGCTGAACCATGAGCATGTCCTTGTCGTAGACCGTACGGGAGGACTGGGTCATCTCGTAGATGGTGCTGAGCTTGATCGCATCCTTGGGGCAGGCCTCTTCGCACATGCCGCAGAAGCAACACCTCAAGACGTCGACCTGGAACTTGATGGGGTATTTTTCTTTGTCGGCTCGCTCGCCGGCCTCGATGTGGATGCACTCGGCCGGGCAGACCGTGGGGCAGAGCATGCAAGCGGTGCAGTTTTCAACGCCATTGACGGCCTTGATGTAATGCAGGCCGCGAAAGCGGTCAGAGTAGTTACGGCGCTCCTCGGGGTACTGGATCGTGACCTTGCGAGCAAAGAACATGTTCTTGAGTGTGATGAACAGGCCCTTAATGATCTCGATCAGGTAGAACCGGGCGGTGACTGGCGGCTTGCGGTCAACCAACATCTTAGAGCACCCCGTAATAGATGAGCGCCCCGGTGGCGAAGATATTGATCAACGCCAGGGGGAGCATGACCTTCCAGCCAAAATTCATGAGCTGGTCGTAGCGGAAGCGGGGAAGAGTCCACCGCACCCACACAAAGAACCACAAGAAGAAGCTCGTCTTGAGCAGAAACGTGAGAATTTCAAATGTCACCCTCAGCCACTCGCGAAAGGCCCCCGTGGCGCCCACGAGATCGAGCAGGGCTGGGAGACCTGGAGCATGCCAGCCGCCCAAGAAGAGGGTCGTCAACATGGCCGAAGCAATGAACATGTTGGTGTACTCAGCCATAAAGAACAGGGCGAACTTCATCGCGCCGTACTCGAGGTGGTAACCAGCCACGATCTCGGATTCGCCTTCGGGTAAATCAAAGGGTAAGCGGTTGGTCTCCGCAAAGACCGCCGTCAAAAAGATCAAGAATCCCAAGGGCTGGACGAATATTCCCCACTTGGGAATGTGGGCCAGAAAGGGCACGTTCGCCAGGGCTGGAAAGACGTGGGTCAAACCCGTGAACGCCGGCTGCGTTTGACCCACAACGATGGGTCCCAGCTCCAGACTCGAAAAGGTCATGATGATCCCGATGACCGAGAGCCCCATGGAGAGCTCGTAGCTGATCATCTGGGACGAGCTGCGAAGGCTGCCAAAAAGGGCGTACTTGGAGTTGGACGCCCAGCCGGCCATGATGATGCCGTACACACCGAGCGATGCCACCGAGAACACATACAACATGCCCACGTTGAGCTGGGCGAGCTGAAAGTGCAGGACGTGCCCGTGCACGGTAATGTCATTGGCAAAGGGAATGACCGCAAAAGTCATGAACGCTGGGACGAGAGCCACGAGGGGCGCAATCACGTAATAAAACGCGTTCACGTTTCCGGGGATCGGGTCTTCTTTAAAGATGAACTTTACGGCGTCGGCCAGCGACTGGATCAGTCCCAGGGGACCGACACGGTTGGGGCCGAGGCGGTTCTGCATGAGAGCCGAGCCGCGACGCTCGACCCAAACCATGATGGGAACCACCTGGAGCAATAGCACCAGGACGCCCACCACTTTAATGATCATGGTCAGGGTATCGAACTCTAACATCACGCCACCCCCGCGCCCTTGCCGCACCGGCTCAGCATCATGAGGATCTCCGACATCTGGCGACTTTCACCCGGCGGCAAAACGGCGCGCATCAGCTTCTGCTCCATGCCGGCAGAGTTGATGATCGTGCCGTCTTTCTCGGCAAAGGACGCGCCCGGGAGCACGGCCTCAAACTTAGCGGCCTGAGGCTTGAGAAACACACCTACGCCGACCACAAGAGCTGAACCGAGATCCGGCACCACCGCGCGACCACCACGGAATACGAGGGCCGCGGCGTCCTTGCTCAGAGCGGAGAACGGCTGGATGCCCAGCTTCTCCATGCCGTGCAAGTTGGAGGTCTTGCTTTTGCGCTTGAGGATCTTGTCCGCATCGCCGTCGTCCTTGGATGTCTTGATCCCGGGAGTGCCGAAGTGTGAGATCGGCGCACCTGGAAACATGTCCCTGCAAAACGCCTGGACCATCTTGGCTTCTTCGAGCGTCAGGTCGGATCCGACCAGGATCTCAACCTTCTTGCCCTTGAGCGCGTCGCGAGCGGAGGAGACCGCCTCGGACCAGGACTTTTCTTCCATCGCCGAGCCCTTGCGTGTGGCTGGGGCGATGATGCGGTTCTCGTCGTGGATGTAGTGAAAGTTGAAGCGGCCTTCGTCGCAGATCCACCACTTATTGACCGCCTGGTTCTCGCGCGGAAGCGTCCGGTAGACCGTGTTGCCGTCCCAGTGAAGGTCAATGCTGCAACACTTGGAGCAGCCTTCGCAGACCGTCTGGGTTTTTTTGACCATCCATGCCCGCTTCTTGAAGCGAAAGTCCTTGAGGGTGAGCGAGCCCGTGGGGCAGATGTCGGCGTAGTTGCCGGCGTAATCGGTCTCGAGGGGTCGACCATCGAGTGTCGTGATCTCGGTGTTGTTGCTGCGCTGAAGGGCCACCATCTCGCGGACGCCCGCGATCTCGGCGCCAAAGCGGATGCAGCGGGTGCAGTGGATGCACCGGTTCATGTTCTTTTTGATGACGGGACCCATGTCCAGGTCCATGTAGGTGCGGCGCTCTTCGGTATAGCGCATGTATGCGCCACCGTGACCGTAGGAGTTGTCCTGGAGATCGCAATCGCCGGAGCGGTCGCAGATCGGGCAATCCAGCGGGTGGTTGATGAGCAAGAATTCCATCACGGACTGGCGCGCCTGCTTGGCGGCCTCCGACGTCGTCGAGACCACCATGCCGTCAGCGGCCTTGGTGGAACACGCGGTTTGGATCTTCTTGATGCCCTGGACTTCGACCGCGCACATACGGCACTGGGCCACCACGGTCAGACCGGGGTGATAGCAAAATACGGGAATCGAAATCCCCGCGTGCTTGGCGGCATCGACCAGGTTCTCGCCCGGCTTAAACTCGACCTGGCGTCCGTCTATGGTGCATGTGGGCATCGCTTACCTCGGATATGGGCCTCGAAATCGGCCTTAAACTTGCGCACAAAGCTGGAGACAGGGCCGGCGGCCGCGTCGCCCAGGGCACACAGGGTCTTGCCGTTGATGTTGTTGGCGATGTCGAGCAAAAGCGGCAAGTCCGTTTCGCGACCGTTGCCGTTCTCGATGCGCCAGAGAATGTCCTTCATCCACCGGCAACCCTCGCGACAGGGCGTGCATTGCCCGCAAGACTCGTGGTCATAGAACTTGGTGATGCGCCAGATGAGGCGCACGAGGCAGTAATCCTCGCTCACCACCATGATCCCGGCCGATCCGAGCATGCTCCCGATCTTCATCAAGGGCTCGATGTCGAGGACCACGTCGATCTCATCGGGCGTCAGCACCGGAGCCGACGATCCGCCGGGGATCACGGCCTTGAGTTTCTTGTCGCCCAGGATTCCACCGCAATAATCGTAAATGAGCTGCCGAAGGGTCACGCCCCCCGAGGGGAGCTCGTAGAGGCCGGGCTTTTTGACATGCCCGGAGACACAGAAAAGCCGTGTGCCCCCCGATTTCTCGACGGCGCCCAGGCTCGAGAACCACTTGCCACCCCGATTGATGATGTGGGGTACGGCCGCGAGGGTCTCGACGTTGTTGACGATGGTCGGCCCGCCAAAAGCACCGGCTTGCGCGGGAAACGGCGGCTTAACCCGAGGCTCGCCGCGTTTGCCTTCGAGGGAGTTGAGAAGACCCGTCTCTTCGCCACAGATGTAGGCGCCAGCCCCGCGGTGAACCGTCAAGTCGAAGGTAAAACCCGAGCCCTGGATGTTCTTGCCGAGGTAGCCCTTGGCGTAGGCTTCGTCGATGGCGGCCTGGAGCAGCTTGGCTTCGCGGGTGTATTCACCGCGGATGTAGATGTAGCCGATGTGCGCGCCGATGGTGTAGCCGCCGATCACCATGCCTTCGATCAGCAGGTGGGGCGTGTAGCGCATGATGTCCCGGTCCTTGAAGGTGCCGGGCTCGGACTCGTCGGCGTTGCAGACCAGGTACTTGGGTTTAGGGGATTCTTTCGGAATGAATCCCCACTTGGTACCCGTCGGAAACCCCGCGCCACCGCGTCCGCGCAGGTTTGAGGCCTTCATCTCCTCGACGATGGCCTCCACCTTCATGCCAAAGGCTTTTTTCAGGGCCGTGTAGCCCTTCATCTGCTTGAGATAATACTCGAGCGAGCGAGCTTCTTCGTTTCCGAAGTGCTGGATGTACAGGGTTTCGCCGCTAGCGACCGCGTTGCTCATTTGGTTAGCCGATCCAGGATCTCGTCCATGCGCCGGACGTCCAGGTTCTCGTGGTACTCGTCGTTCAGCATCATGGCCGGCGCCGTTCCACAGGCGCCCAGACACTCTTCTTCGTGCAGGGTGAACTTGCGATCCCGCGTGGTCTCGCCCAATTTAATGCCCAGCTTTTTCTCGCAGTGTTTGACGATCCCCTCCGCGCCCCGGAGCGCGCAGGCCACGTTGGTGCAAATCTTGAGGTGGTTCTTACCCACGGGTTTGAGGTCGTACATCGTATAGAACGAGGCGACCTCGCGCACCTGCGCGGGGTGAATCCCGATGTACTGGGCCACCTCGTCGAGAACCTCCGGTGGAAGCCAGTGGTACTCGTCTTGGGCGGCATGGAGCGCCGGCAGGAGCAAGGCCACCTTGGTGGGATAACGCGGCTCGAGCTTGGTCATCTCGTCGTAGAATTTTTTTGAAAGCGCTTTGGCCATGATCTAGCGGTCCAGTTCTCCGGCGATGACGTTGATGCTTCCCAGGGCGGCCACCATGTCGCCCAATAGTTCACCCTCGACCATGGGGGTCAGGCCCTGAAAGTGGTAGACGGACGGTCCGCGGATTCGCATGCGGTGGGCGGTGGGTCCGCCCTTGCTCACAATGTAAAAACCGATCTCGCCGTTTCCGCCCTCGACACAGGTGTAGGCCTCGCCTGCGGGCACCTGAAAGCCGGTCATGAAGAATTTGAAGTGGTGAATCATCCCCTCCATGGTGTTGAACACCACGTCTTTGTCGGGGATGCGTACGCGCTTGTCTTCGGACCAGATCGGACCCTTTTTGATCTTGTCCGCGCACTGAATGAGGATGTTGAGGGATTGCCGGATCTCTTCGAGGCGCACGGTGTATCGGCCAAACACGTCACCCGTTTTGGCGATCGGCACGTCGAATTCGACCTCCTTATAATAGAGGTACGGCTGATCGCGCCGAAGGTCGATGTCCACGCCAGCGGCACGGGCGTTGGGGCCCGTGTAGCTGTAGGCCAGGCACATCTCCTTGTCGAAGGGTCCCACGCCGTCGGTGCGGCGCCGCCAGATGCGGTTGCCGGTGAGGAGGCGGTCCATCTCGTCGATCACGCCCCGGGTACGAAGCGCCCAGGTTTTGACCTCTTTCTCCCAGCCGTCGGGCGCGTCGGCCATCAGACCGCCCACGCGCGTGTAGGAGGTGGTCAGTCGTGAACCGGCAAGCTTCTCAATGAGGGTGTAGGCCTCTTCGCGCTGGTGAAACCCGTAGAGGAAGAAGCTGAACGCGCCCAGGTCCACGGCGTTGATGCCGATGCAGATGAGGTGGTCGATGGTGCGGGCGAGTTCGCAGCACATCATGCGGATCCACAGCGCCCGCGGGGGAAGCTCAATGCCCATGAGCCGCTCAACGGACATGGAATAGGCCACGTTGTTGAGCAGCGCCGAGCAGTAGTTGAGACGGTCCGTGTAGACCACGAACTGGTGATAGGTGCGATTCTCGCCGAGTTTTTCTTTGGCCCGATGGGTGTAACCGAACTGGCAGTAGGACTTCTCGATCGTCTCGCCATTGAGCTTGGCCACCATGCGGAGCGCCCCGTGCATCGCCGGGTGCGTCGGCCCGATGTTGACGATCATGCGGGATTCGTCCCACAGGTCGTCCGGGTCCTTTTCAAAGTGCACGTTGTAGTGCTGGGGCCAGCTGGCCCGGTCCGGCATCTTTTCGGCTGCCACTTCGGGGGCTTTAACCGCGTCCTTCATCTCGCTACTCCAAGAGCTCGGGCTTGACCGGCTCGGGGGTCGGAAAGATCTGGTACCCCTTGAGGGGGTAGTCCTTACGCAAGGGATGCCCGTCCCATCGCTCATCCATCAAAATACGGCGCAGATCCGGGTGGCCCGAAAACTTGATGCCGAACATGTCCCAGACTTCGCGCTCGGCCCAGTTAGCGCCCGGCCATACGGAGGTCGCCGTGGGCACCATCTCGCCATCACGCGCGCGGACCTTGAGTCGGATGCGCCAGTGCTTAGAAATCGAGAACAGGTTGTAGACCACTTCAAAACGCGGATCCTCGGGCATGAGATCCACGGCGGTGAGGTCGGCGAGAAAGCCGTACTCAAAGCCGGATTCGGAGCGCACAAAACGGAGCACCTCGACAATGGCCTGGGGACGCACGTAAATCACGGGGCATTCGACGGCGTGGTCCGGGGGCATCTGCACTTCGACGATGTCGGCGCCAAAACGCTTCTGCAGAGCAGAGACCTGCGACTTCCAGTCGTCCTTGAAGCGGGCGAGCCAATCGCCGCCGTTGCTGGGAATCAACGTTCTCACGTCCATCTTCAGTTCCTCCCGCTCACGCCGTGGCGCCGCGTTCCTTGAGCGCTCGCTGGCGCTTTTGGAAATTAGTTTCGCCATTTTTGATCATCTCCTGCAGGCGCAGGAGCCCGTGCAGCACGGCTTCCGGGTTGGGCGGACAACCCGGAACGTAGACGTCCACGGGCACGATGGTGTCGATGCCCTGCGTGACGCTGTACACGTTAAAAATTCCACCCGAAGAAGCGCAGGCGCCCATGCTCATGACGTACTTGGGCTCGCCCATCTGGTCGTAGACGTTGCGAAGCACGGGGGCCATCTTGGAGACCACGATGCCGGCCACAAGGAGCATGTCCGCCTGCTTGGGCGAAAAGCGCACAGCCTCAGCGCCGAAGCGGGCCAAGTCATAGTCCGAGCACAGCGTAGCCATCATCTCGATGCCGCAACAGCTGGTGCCAAAGGGAAGCGGCCAGAGGGCGTTGCGGCGGGCCAGGTCCACGATCCTGTCGAGCCGGGTGGTGAGAAAATCGACTTTTCCGTCCTTATTATTCATCTAGTCCCACTCCAGCGCGCCCTTCTTGAGCACGTAGAAATATCCTAGGAGGAGCACGCCCACGAAGACGCCCATCTCCGAAAGGATGAAGGTGTTGACCGAAAGGTAGTCGCGGTACACGACCGCCCACGGAAAGAAGAAAACCGCTTCGACGTCGAAGAGAAGAAAGAGAATGGCCACCAAATAAAAACGAACTGAAACGCGCTGCTTGGCATCGCCCGCACGGGGCACGCCACATTCGAACGGAGCATCTTTGAAGCGACTGGCGACCTTAGGACCGGCGAAATGGGACAGGAGAAGGATAGCTCCTCCGATGACCATGCCCGCGGCCATGAGGATCAGCACTGGAACGTATTCCATAGCTTTACCTTACAAATTCGGATTGTTATTCTGACTAGCCTCGCCAGTCTAGTACACGCAAAAACTCACCACAACTGAAATTGAAGCGCTTGGTGC
>Ga0170475_106770918_pt1 | contig 10515 bp, 12 predicted proteins | sample Soicark_Litter_5_FD_111474 | JGI IMG/M metagenome (GOLD analysis project Ga0170475, IMG submission 111474) | Avena fatua rhizosphere microbial communities from Hopland, California, USA. Combined Assembly of 48 SPs | reverse complement strand
GATCGGGCGCCGCCGCAGGCGGCTTCGCAGGCTGGGCTGTGGGCGGCTTAACCTGCACCGGCGCCTTGCGCGCCTCGGGCGGCGCTCTGCGAGGCTCACCACGGATCGACGGCGCGTGGTAGGCAACGTTCAGCGGCTGCACATGGTCGATGTTCGAGGCGCCCGCGCCATGGTGCTTCATCATGTCGGCGAGCGGCTGGCCGATCGGCGCGGCCGGACCGCGCGCAAGGATCTGGTCGAGCGACGCCGCGCCGGCGCCGAAGGCCTGCGGATTGAAGCTCGGGCCGTCCGGCCCGCGCCCCACCGGGGTCGCCGAATTAAGGAGGCTCGCCAGCGGATCGGTGCTGTCGCCGGGCGTGCCGAGATCGGCGTGCGAGATGCCGCCGAGGCCGTCGATGAGGCCGTCGGTGTGAGCGCCGGAGCGCGCCGGCGGAGCGCCCATCATCTGGAACGGGTCGGCGCCGAAATCGGCTTGGGCCGTGGGCGACGGTTTCGCCGGCACCAAATCATCGAGCCCGCGAAACGGATCGTCACCCGGCGTGGTGTCGCCGCCGCCGCTCAGGCCGAAATCGAAAGGCGAGGCCGGCATCTGGCGCGCCGCCGACGCGCCCGGAGTCGGCTGCGCCTGGTGCACCTCGAGGATCTGCACGCTGAAATCGCCGATCTCGATCCGGTCGTCGGGCTTGACCGGCGCGGTTTCGCTGGGACCGATCCGCGCACCGTTCAGCATCACGGGATTCACCGTCGACATCACGGTGAGGACATGGCCGGCGCCCTGCAGATCGACCACCGCGTGCACCCGCGAGACATGCTTCTTCGTGTCGTCCAGGCGCACGGAGCATTCCGCCCCGCGCCCGATGGTCATGCGGGAAGTGTTGACGGTGCGCCGCTCCGACCGTGCGAGCCGTCCGTCCGTGCGCGCTTCGACGGTGACTACATACGCCATTCGATCGCTAACCCCCCCAAGGTGCGGCCCCAGCCTGCCCTCCCGGTGTGCGAAGGCACCTTATACTTTAGCGGCGAACCGCAGGCAGCGGTATCCCCCCTAAGTAGCCATCCGCCGCCGGTTCTGCCCGTTCTATACTCATGGAAGGGGGAGGTAAATTCTATGCCCGAGCAAGTCTGCAACGGCGCGCTGCTGAAGTGCTCCATGGGCATGGCGCCGAGCACCTTCGTCGTCACGCCGGAGCACATGGTGCAGACCAGCAGCCAGCCGGCGGCGAACATCATGGACAACGTTCCCATGAAGAACGTCATGCCGTTCGGGATGTGCCAGAGTCCGGCGAACCCGGCGGTGGCCGCCGCGACTGCGGCGGCGATGGGAGTGCTGACGCCGCAGGCCTGCGTGCCGGTCATTCCGGGTCCGTGGGTGGTAGGCGCGATCACGGTTCTCCTCGATGGCAAGCCAGCGCTCGACAAGCCGTCCAAGCTGATGTGCGCATATGCCGGGATCATCGAAGTGACGCAACCGGGGCAGCAGACGCACGAGATTCCGTAGGTTGCGGCCTGACTTATGATCCTCCCCGGGAGGGATCATGCTGCTCGTTGACGATCGTCAAATAGGCGCTCTCGAGCGAGCCGCACTGAGGCGCTTCGAGGATGTGATGGTGGACCATAGCCGCGTCTTCTCGCCGCGGCTCTCGGAGATCCTCGGGCCGGAGCAGTTGCGGGTCGCCGTACGCTCGACGATGCAACGGGCTACGCGCTACGGATTTACCCGGCGGGGTCCGATCCGGCTGTACGTCGAGCTCGCGCTGCTTCGCGGCACCGGCTTCGACACGGACCCGCAGTACTCCGCGCTCGGCAAGATCCTGCTGACGCGAGCGGACGAAATGGAGCGCGCCGAACGGATGCACGCGGCGGCGCTCGAGTATCGGGCAAAGGTCTATGTCCCCGGAGGCCCGACGGTGTACAAGGCGCTCGCGATCTCATGGCCTTCGCCCGGGCGCCGGTCGCTGTCTCTAGCAGCGCCATCGATAACATGCTCTACGAGATGAACCGCGTGTTCCCGAGGAAGGTGGCGTTCGTGGGCGAGCCCGCGCTTCGGGCGCTGATCCGCGAGGCCATCACCGAGTGCCGCAGGCACCGCCTCTCCACCTTCCGGGAGGCGGCCCTGATCATTGCGCTGATGTTCACGCTCGGGCATGACTGCACCGCCGATCCGCTGTATCCGTGGATCGAGCAGACGCTCCTCGACCGTGAGTTCCGGGATCCCGCCGCGAGAGCGCAGCGCCTCGAAAAAAGCGCAGAGACATGGCTGGTGCAGGTTGCCGGCGAGAGGCATGAGGCAGCGCTCGCATGAGCGATGACGCGCACCCGACATCGCCTAGCGCCGGCGACGGGGCGGCAAAGGCCGACAGCTGTACCGTAGAGTGTCAGGCCAAGTGCCCGGCCGACTTCAAAGTAGACGCGCCGTGCCGGATCGTGAACGTCAACAGCGCAAACGTGCAACTCTCGGCGAGCGAGCTCCCCGGGTCCTCCGGAGGGACCTTCACTTGGACCACCGCGAGCGCCAAGATCCGGCTGCAGAACGCAAACTCAGCCACGTGCACCGTCCAGGCCCTCACCACCCCGAGCACCGGCCGCGACGCCGAGGAGGTCACCGTGACCCGCACCGCCGCCGGCTGCCCTAAAGTGGTGAAGACCATCAAGCTGACCGTGGCCAAAGTGACGTTCTCCGCCGCGGCGGCGCAAAGCTACGGCTACGACAACTTCGACACGCCGGCCGACCCGCTCGACGATCATATTTCGATCAAGCAGCTCGGCAATACGCTGCTCCACGTCGATATCGCCGGCGGCGCGGTCGGAACCGACTTCGATTTCGTCTGCGACGATGCGAGCGTCTGCACGCCCGTCGCGCCGCCCGGGAACGCTTCGTTCGACCTGCGGCTGGATGCGGGAGACAAGACCAAGCACGCGACCACTCTGCACGCGAAGGTCAAGTGTCCGAGCGCCGCGTCCTTTGCGCACATCCAGGTCCACGTGTACAAGGAGACGAAGGTCGAGGTCGTGGTCGCGAAGATCTACGACAGCACTGTTGCCGGCACCAATCTGCGGTTTCCCACCGCCGACTACGCGGCGCACACCGCAACGGTCAACGGCAAGGTCAAGGAGGCCGTGGTCAAGTACGACATCACTAACTACGCCGCTGCCAACGCGCAGACCGATGTGCGCTACGACCTGGAAGGAAACGGCGCGGTGAGCTATGACATCAAGGCAGGCGGCGGCGCCGAATTCGATGCCATAAAAGCCGCCATCACCGGCACCGGGACGAAGACGAGGATTGCAATCGTAAGGGACATGAAGTCCTATTACTACCTGAGCGCGGCGGCGGCGGTGGGCGACGGCACGATCACCGTGACGGCGGGCAGTGTGTTCCAGTACCCGGCGGGACGCAGCGTTCCCCTGGGTACCGGCGCCTCGCTCGAGAACGTCACCGTCGCGAGCTCCGCCGGCAGTATCATCACGCTCGGAGCGCCGCTCACCAAGGCGCACGCCGCCGGTGAAGGCCTGGAATTTCCGGCCGGCGGATGGTCGACCGATCCGATCCTGATCATCGAGGGTCATGTCACTCTCGACGTGGTGAAGTGGACCATCCCCCACGAGGCCGGGCACCGGGTCCTGACGCTCGCGGACGTGGTCGACACCACCAGCATCATGCACTGGATGCAGTCGTGGACCGATTACCGCCTGCGATACTGCCCTCGCACCAAGAAGCACGAGGCCGGAACGGAGAACCAGTGGGAAACCATTCCGCGAGCTTAGTGCGCACGTGGACACATTGGATGTTGTTGATGCTGGTTTGCGCGCTGGGCAGCGCTGCCACGTGCGCCACAGACGGGAACACTGCCATGTCTAAGCAAGCAGACGACTACATTGCGGCCTTCCGCCGCGGCGAAAGCTTCAACGCCCCTGCGAACGGGCTCGTCGCAGGCGGTCAGCCGGATCGCGGCGCGCTCGCGCAGCTCGGCAAGGAGCTTACGGCGGGCAGCGGCCCCGTGCGCGAGAACATCGTGGCGCTGCTGGTTGACGTCGGAAGGCAGCTCGATCCCCTGCGCGCGAAAGGCACCGACGCGATCCGCGATCCGGATGTCATCGGGCTCCTCGCCGGCCCCGGCCTGGCGAAGCCGGATTTGGGGCGCGCGGCCGCGATGGACGCGCTGCGCAAGCTGGTGACCAAGCCCGACCTCGCCCGTTTCGGCGACGACTTCACCAGGAGTCTCGATCAATCGCCCAGTGAGGATGCTTTTCTGCTGGTGGCCAAGGTGAAGCCGGGAAATGCAAAGCCCGTGGTGGAGCGGCTGGGCGCGCAGCCGGCGTGGAAGAACGCCCAGGCGGCGAAGATCGCGCGCGCTGCGCTAGGCGATGCGAAGAGCGAAGACGAGTTCCTCGCCGCGGCCGCGAACGCTGAGAAGGCAGGCGACGGCAAGGCGCTCGCCCAGGCGCTGGGCTCGCTTGCTCTCATAGGCACGCCGCGCAGTCTTGCTGCCGTGGCCGAGCGCCTGCGCACGCCGCTCACCATTCACATTCCGGGCGCGTTCGAGAAGTCGGTGCGGCTGAGCGCGCTCGAGGGCCTGCTCTACAACTTTCCGGACCAGCCGGTGCTCTACCCGAACAACATCGTTAGGGAAGCCGATTACACCGCCGCGGAGCGATTCGCCTCCCAAGCGCTGGGCGTGAGCTTCGCGCAGCCGTCGCCGCCGTTCATGACGTTTCGCGGCTACCCTATACCGAAGCCATAGCGAGGAGGCGCCATGGGAAGCAACCGTCAGTGCGGACCGCTCGGCACGTGCGCGTCGGGCGACCAGCCGAAGGCGCAACCGATGATCGGCGCCCGCCCGGTGCTGCAGGGCGGCGCGCGCGGCGGCGCGCACCTTCACCGGATGCCGGAAGAGCGGCCGCCGAAATACGCGTTTCTCAACCTCGACGCAGTCCTCGGCTATCGGCCGCCGGAGGACCAGATTGCCGAGTGGCATACGGTGGCGCCTGGCAAGCGCGAGACTTTCTGGAGCATCGCAGCGCAGCACCAAGTGCCGGTGGAGAAAATCATCGGCTTCAATTTTCCGGCGTCGGTCGAGGGCGGCCGCGTGATTCCCGCGGTCGTCAACTGGTACCTGCACCGGCACCGCAAGTTCGGCTGTGCCACGACCGAGGATGGCCTGAACCGCAAGTTCAACGGCGGCGAGCGGATCGCCATTCCATTCCTCGGCAGTGTGGTCGTGGGCGAGGCCCGGATCGGCAAGCCCGAGTCGCTCGACGACAACTCGGGTTCACCGTGGCTGCGGTCGGAGAAATTCACTTACGAATTCAAGATTCCGCCAAAGCCGAAGGACCTCGGCTACCTCCTCGCGCAGGCACGCATCGCCATCGAAGGGGAAATCTCACAGCACGAAGGCCTCGTCAAGACCTCGTTCAAGAAGGACCAGATCAAGCTCGCGCTGGAGAAGAAGCTCGACGACGACTTAAAGGTCACCTTCGGCGCCAAGTGCGACGAAAAGGTGATGGAGAACATCGCCGAAGGCGTGAAATCCGGCTCGCCGGCGGGCTTCGCCAAGGCGCTCGCCGCGCCCTTCGAGGCCTCGATCAAGCGCAGCTTCAGGTGGGGACACGTCGCGCTCGAGCCCGAGCTGGGCGCCGAGTTCTCGACCACGCCGGTCGTGGTGCGCGTGGCAGGGACGTATGAGGACGTTCTGATCGTCGACGGCCTGAATATGAAGGGCAAGTTCAGCGTCAAGGTCGGCTTCAATGTCGGCCTTTCGGCGAAAGGCTGGGCGTGGGTGGTCCAGCGGGTGGGCCCCGAGGCGATCAAGCGCCTCATCTCTGCGGCCGGGCGCTCGCTCGCCGGCCTGTGGGAATACCTGGTCGCAGAGGGCATCATCGTTGCGGGCGTGATCGTGATCGGCACCGTGTTCGGAACGCTTGCGCTTACGGGGCTGATGGCGTGGGTCGTCGCGGATGCGCGCCGCAAGGGCGAGCTTAGGGGCCTTGCGACTTGGTACGTATCGGCCTTCTCGGCCAAGGTGTTCCTTGAGCCCAGACCCTCCGGCTTCATCATTGGCGACACCAAGATGCGCGATGAGCTCGTCCGGGTCGGAGAGGAGGACGCTCTGACCGCGGCGAGGAAATACCTCGAGTCGGTGAAGCACCCGGACGCGCGCGCAAGCGAAGCGCGCATGCTCGAGGCTTACCGCGGTATTCTGATCCAGGCCGAGCACGGCAGCTACAGCACCGCCAAGTGGCGCCTGCAGCGCGCGTTGGAGGAGAAGTCGCAACAGCTCGTCGGGCTCTAGCGCTAACGCGGCGCGCGTCAGAGTTCCCGCACCGGGGTCGGAAGGTCTTTCAGAATGTCCGCCCAGGCGATGGATGCCGGAATCGAGGCCCCGGAGGCGTCGAAGAGGGTGTGCGTCACCTTGTCCCTGTTGGCAACCACCGTACCGGCGTTGTTCTCGGCCACTACCCGAACGCTACCCATCTTGAGGTATTTCCAGCGCACCTGCAGATCCCATTTGTCGGGTATCGCAAGACGGTTCGACTTCAGGAACTCCGAGCGCTGCATCCAGTACTTTCCACCCGAGAAGTGCCCGATCATGAGGTAGTTGTTCTCGTCGTTGTCGATGGCCGACATCTTCCGTCGATCCGTCCAGCCGGCCATGTTGTGGAGCGAGCTGGACGTCGCCTGCATGATGGCGATGCTGGTGGAGCTTCCTCCGATTCGCACGGTGCACGATGCAACCGCCGTGTAGCCGTAGTGGACATCGCCGCTCAGGATGAGGAATCGGCGGCGTCCGGAGAGCGCCAGGGTCTTCAGGAAGCGTGCGAAGCCAGTAGGATTGAAGCCCCACGCCTCCGGGTCCACCGCCGCATCGATCGGCCTGGTGGGCGAGCCGATATTGGCAGCGATCTCCTGCAGGTCTTCGATGTTCCGGTAACCGAAAAACGGCGCCGGTGAGACGACGATGAGCGGGTCGTCCGGTCCGCCCTGCGCCGCCTTGATGCTCTGCTCGAAAAGCTGGAACCCGGTCTCGTCCAGCAAGGACACCGGCGGGTTCAACATACCGACCGGATCGGCTGGCGCCCTGGGAATTGCAGGAAAATCGCGCCGCGTTCGTGTATCGAGGACGATCGTCGGCCGCGAGGTGGGCGCCGTGAAGTGCCATTGGTGAAAGTTGAGCATGGCGGACTCGAAGGCGGCCGCGTTCGCTCCTTTGCCCGCAGCGTAGCTCGCTATGGCGGAGCGTACCGACTCATCGCGGCCGCTCGTATCGTTGCCGCAGCCCTGGAACGCCCAGTAACCCGCGAGCGCATTCGCCATTAGGCGCCGCCCGACCCCGTTTGCGGTATCGTGTGCCCACTTGGCGTTCAGGTTCCAGTCGTCGGTGACCTCGTGATCGTCGAACATCATGTAGCACGGGACGTTGGCAAGCACCCGGCGCATGGCGGGCGATGCGTAACCGGCCTTGGCTTGAAATGAAGGCGTCACGCGAAGCCCCGGCCAGCTCCAGATTTCGGGGGACCAGGCGAGCACGTACATCGCCGCGAAATCGCCGAATCCGAGCAGGTGATTTCCGGCGCACGAGGCATCCACGGTGCAGCCGAAGTCGCGGACGAACCCGCGCGCCCCGGGGCCGAAATCCACTACGCGCTTGTTGGAATGAGGGAAGTATTCCTCCCAGCCCAGTAGAGTCCGCCCGAGCTCGCTCAACCCCTGGATGATGTCGCCGTCGACATCGTCGGCGTAGATTTGGTCTCCGGTGAAATGCAGCGCCGAGGGCCGCTCGAGAAGCTCGTACGCGTTTCTGCTCAGCAGCGCTTCCAGTCCCGCGATCGCGTCCGTTCCCGGCCCGTGGAGCTTCCTGCACGAAGCGTGCGCGACCCGCACGCCGTCGGCCTGAGGCGGCGCCAGGAAGAACGTCGGCAGGCTGAGTTTGTCGAGCGCCACCTCTTGGGGCGTGAGAAGGACGTCTCCATCGAATCCAAGAATGTCCGGATCCTTGCCCGGGCGCACGTCGAAGTTGTAGGCGAGCACATGATTGACCGGAATCGATGCCACGACCGTGGCGAGGTGGATGAAAAGCCTCTCGCCAAGCTTCGTTGAGGCGGCGGCGGCGGACCCGACCACCTTGTCACCGGCGTCCTTATCCGTGATCGTGCATCGCAGCGTCAAGTCCACGCTGGTCGCCAGCCAGATCGTCGCCTGAGACGGCGATACCCTGCGCACCACGGGGCCGGCGAGCAAGATCGGCAGCGGCTGAGGAAGGCGCAGTATGTTGCGGATCTGCTCGTCGGGTTGGCGGGCGGCCGAGGCGCGGCTGCGGGTCCACAGGCTGGCCTTGGTTCCGCGGCCCACCAGCTTGATCTCGGTCTTGAGGCTGGGCTTGGTCCCCGGGCTAGCCATGAATCTTGTCCAGCGCCATTACGGTCGAATCGTCCAACTTGGCGGAGCGTGCGATTGCGTTCGCGCGCTGGAAATCCCAGTACGCGAACTTGAGATCCGCGGCGTCCGGTTTGTTCGCATCGGGCAGGTAGCCGAGATTGGCGAGGCGCACACGCGCGCCCTCCTCCCAGGAGTACGGGGGCGGCTCCTCGATCTGCATCTGCCAGACATGCGTTCGAACCGTCAGCTTGCCGGCCTTCGCACCGCAAGGAATCTCCTTGTAGAGCATTCCGCTCGCGTCGGTCTGGTCGGTATCCTTGGAGATCACCGCGCGGTCGATCTCCAGCTCATAGCGCTCGTTGGCGATGGCGTTTCCGTGCTCGTCCTGGACGAAGATCCGCAGGTGGCACTTTTTTTCGTCGGTCGGGTCGGCCGGGTTGCCTTTCCCGGCGCACGGCGCCACCGGATGGCCGACCTTCCCCGTGCCGGCGCCCCGGTCGGCATCCGCCGATGCGGCATTCAACGCCTGAACCTTGCTGTCGTGCGTCGCCATGTCGTATTAGATGGATTCCAGATATCCCTTCGCCGCAGCGTGCAGCGACTGCATCTTGGGAACGGCCGGTCTTTTCTTGCCGAGGATTTCGGCCGCCCACGGAAAGCGCCGGTCGGTATCGAACTGCCGGCCGAACACCACCATGAGGTCGATGTATTTGCAGACCTCGCGCCTCGCGGCGAACCCATGAACCGCTGCGCGCCCGATGCCATGCCGGACGAGCTTCCGGACCTCGCTTTCGCCCGCCGCTTGACACTGATCTGGAAAGAACCGGTTCAAGTGCTGAACCATCCAGTCCTCGAACTTCTTCACTTCCAGCTGCGAAAAAACCGCGATCTGTCTCGGCCGAACTGTCAGCATGGCGGCCGCGCCGTCACACGCCCGTCGTCGCGAGCGCAATGCGCACGCGCTCGATGCCGTTTGCGCTGCCCTCGAGAGCGACGTGCCAGCACCAGCCGGCGAGCGCCTGCGGCGACTCCACATATCTACACGAGACGCGGCTTGCACCCACTCTCTTGCACTGCGCACCCATGCCGATCAGCGCCTCGAGCGCGGGCTCGACGGGCGAGCCCACCGGATACGCCGCCTGCAAGGCGGCCTGTGCGGAAAGCGCATCGGCAAACGACTCGAAACGAAAGGTCATCCCTGCCCCTTGTCTTTGGAGCTACATGACGATTGCTTGTCCGACTCGCCGGGTGGCGCTGTGCGGCGCAGGCTCGGACGCTGGCCGACCCGCGCCGGGCGCCCATCGTTTCGGCGGTAGCGCTGCCTTGGCACCGCAGCAGCGCAGCAGCTCCATGCACGCCCAATTGGCGTTTCTGCCGATCGGGTCGTAGGGAATCTGTTCTTGCCCCAGCGCCTTGGCCGCGTTCTGCAGGGCCTCCCAAAGCTTCACCGCAGCCTCACCCGAAGCGAGCGGTACATTCGCCGCGACCGGATCGAAGTCCACCCCGCCGGCCTCGTAGGTCGCGGACGAGAACGTAATCACGCCGTAAGGCCCGGCGGGTGACGCCTCGTACGTCTCGAGCGCGTCGCCGAACTGGTCCTGCCGGCCGGCAATGCTTTCGAGCGGCAGGCACTGCGGACCGGCGCGAAGAAACGATTGATTTCCCGAACCATCCACGGCCACGAGGAATAGATGGTGCCAGACGACGCCGCCGATCTTGCCGACCGCGGAAGCCATGAGCTCTACGCGGACGGCGCTCATGAGCCGGACGGATGGAATTGGCGCAAGTAGTCCGCGGCGAGTTGCACCCGCTGCCACTCGGGAAGCGCCGGCTCGCCGAGGATCGCCTCGACTGCGCGCAGCACCTGCTGTTCCGGCCTCGCAAGGGCGATTTCTGCAGCGAGCAGGATGTATCCGAGCACGCTTCTCTCCTCCGACAACCCGAGTGCCGCTGCGCGCTCGAGACCGCTGTCCACGGCGGGCTGCACGCGCTCGGCGGACCATTGTCCACGCGCACTCAGCGTCTCCACGCAGCGCGCGCGGAACTGCGCGTCGAGCCCCAGCACGAAGGCCGCGAGCTGCTCGTCCTCGACGAACATGATCAGCCGCTCCCCAGCTTGCGCTGCACCGAAGAGAGCTCCT
>Ga0170475_105485147_pt1 | contig 10515 bp, 3 predicted proteins | sample Soicark_Litter_5_FD_111474 | JGI IMG/M metagenome (GOLD analysis project Ga0170475, IMG submission 111474) | Avena fatua rhizosphere microbial communities from Hopland, California, USA. Combined Assembly of 48 SPs | reverse complement strand
GTCTCGCCTGGGGGCGGGCTGCATCGCGTGCCGACCGTGCAGCCTTCCAGAAGGGGGTTTCCATGCGTAACCAAGTCCGCGGCCGCGGAGAGAGAAACAGGGGATACATTCATGACGACCACGCACCGGCGTATTGCGCTTCTCACCGGAGCATCGATTTCCGCATTGGGTGTATCTTCAGTTTTCGCGGCGCCGGCCTTCGCCGCTCCGCATGACGCACTTGCCGACGGCGTCTATCCGGGCACCGATACGAGCACGGCGACGCTGACGATCTGCGAGATCGCGGCGGACGCGGACAGCGTCCCCAACAGCCCCTGCTTCACCGGCGTGATCGACACGACGGGCGGGGGCGCTGCAACGGTTACCTCCTCGGCCAACGGACAGATTTATCAGCACGACAGCGGCGGCGACATCGCGCTCATCCTGAACAACGACGGCAGCGCCGAGGTCGGCGCGATTGTGTCGGGCGGTTCCTTCGCCTTTGCGAGCGTCTCGGACCCGATCCTTCAGTCGGCCGGCGGCGACGATGTCAGTCTGACGATCAACAATGACGGTCCGCTGCTGCTCGACGCGGTCGCAAACGCAACCGGTCTCACCGCGTTTGCTTCCGCGCAGATGCACGGCCCGGGCCAGAACGTCACCTACGCAACGACGGCGAACATCGATTTCAACAACAACGACGACATGACGGTGCTGGCCTCGGCCAATGCCGGCGGTCTCTTCGCCCGCGCCTATGCCACGCTGGAATTCGGCGTTTGGCAGGTCGCATCGAACGTGACCGGCAGCGTCGACATCGATCTGACCAACAACGGAGCGCTGAACATCGGCGCAGTCGCCAACGCGGATGGCCTGTACGCGACTGCCGTCGCGAGCGTCACCAATGGTGGGATCACACAGTTTGCCTCCGGCGGCGGTGGGTCCGACGACGTCGTCAGCGTCGCTGTGAACAACAGCGTCGATGGCACCATCGACATCGGCGCGCATGCCGATGCGGGCGCGACCAAGACGGGCTATGCGACGGCGTTCGTGAGCGATGGACTCACGCAGAACGTGGTCGCCAACAATGGCGCAGACGGCAACGCGACCATCAACAACGCGGGTGCGATCAGCATCGTCGCCGACGCGCATGCCGCGGGTGCGCTGTTCATCTATGGCACCGGTGAAAGTGCCACTACGGTTCTCAACGACGGCGCCGATCGCGCATTTGCGCACGCCGAGATCAACACCGGCATCCAGCAGAACGTAACTGCTTACGGCACCAACGCTTACGACACCGGCAATGCGACGGCGCTGATTGCCAACGACGGTACGATCGGCATTCATGCCGTGGCGGCCGCGACCGCGACCAACGTCTACGAAACCGGTCAATCGGCTTTCGCAACCGCGATCGTCGAGGACGCCATCGGCCAGTATGCCTCGGCCGCCGACGGCGACGCATCGGTCAGCATCACCGGCGACGGCTCGATCTCGATCGGCGCCACCGCAACCGCAGACGCGGGCGCGCACATCGTCGGAACCGGCGAATCCGCGACCACCATCGACGGCGGTTACGCTTTCGCTTCGGCCTACAACACGCAGGCCATCGCGCAATATGCCACCGCGCACGGCGGCGGCGACGCTTCCGCAAGCATCGCGCAGGCGGGTACGATCGACATCAGCGCGAACGCCAAGGCGACGGGTACGTACGCGACCGCGTCGGCGTTCAACTGGTACGGAATCGACCAGAATGCATCGGCGACCGAAGGCGGCGACGCGAGTGCGTCTATCTCGCTTAACGGCGGCGACTTCCACGCGAATGCCACGGCCAGTGGCACGACATCGAGCGCGGTCGCCTATGCGTCGCAGTTCGGGGCGATCTCGCAAGAAGCGCAGGCCGGCACGGGTGGCGATGCCACGGTTTCGCTGACCAATACCGGCGATCTCGGCATCCATGCGGTGGCCAACGCGGTTGCCGCATCGCACGCCAATGCGAGCGCATACAACCAGGCCGCCATTTTGCAGTCGGCGGTAGCCACGGGCCAGCACACCACGTCGACGACTGAAGGTGGCACCACGACGGTCGGCGCCAACGCCTCCGTCGCGCTAACCAACGATGCCGGCGCCTCGATCACCATCGACGCGATCGCGAATGCGAATGGCTCCGACGCTTATGCTCTCGCCAGCAACAACAGCGCCATCTTCCAGTCGGCTTCGGCGTACGGCACCGGCGAAAGCGCGGTCGGCGGCAACGCTGCGGCGCTGATCGCCAACGACGGCACGATCGCGATCCACGCGGGCGCAGCCGCTTATGGCACGACCAATGCCACGGCATCGGCGTTCGTCACCAACGCCATCAGCCAGAACGCTCATGCCACCGGCTACGGCACGGCGAGCGTCAGCCTGACCGGCGACGGTTCGGTCGATATCGGCGCGGTCGCACATGCTGTTGCGACCGACGGCCACGCTTCGGCGCTTGCGTCGGTCTCCGGCGGTATCTCGCAATTCGCGACCGCCTTTGGCACGACGGGTGGCGGCGTCGCGAAGGCGGTGCTCGACCAGGCCGGCGGGATCGACATCCACGCGACGGCTCTGGCAGCCGGCAGCTACGCGACGGCTTCGGCGCTCAACCATTTTGGCGTCTTCCAGTCGGTCAACGGCAGCAGTGGGGCGGCTGCCAGCGGCTCGATCGTCCTTTCGGGCGACAACACGATCCAAGCATACGCCAGCGCAAACGCCACGGACGGCAGCGGCCACGCTTATGCGAGCATCGGCGGCACCAGCTTCTCCGGCGCGATCCAGCAGACCATCCATTCCACCGGCGGCGGCAATGCGACCGCACGTCTGGCCAACAACGGAACGCTGAACATCGATGCAGTCGCCCATGCGGTCGCGGATGAGACCGCGATTGCGAGCGCCTTCGCGAAGTCGGGTGCGTACCAGCTCGCCGCGGCAAGCGGCGGGGGCGATGCGGTCGGCTACTTCACCAATGCGGACGGAGCCGAGATCAACTTCTTGGCCAAGGCCCAGGCGACCGGTTCGAGCGCCTTTGCAAACGCAACGGCGAAGTCTGGTGTCGTGCAGAACGTTGGTGCGTTGGGCGGCGGCAATGCCACGGGCAACCTGGTCAACGACGGCCTGATCAGCGTCGGGGCGAGCGCTTACGCTTCAGCAACGGCGTCGAACGCCGGCGCCTTCGCGTCGGTTTCCACGGGCATCTGGCAGGCGGCGGCCGCGACTGACGGCGACGGCACGGCGAACCTGACCAACAGCGCCACCATGATGGTTGGGGCGCTTGCTCACGCGCAGGCCGGCAGCCACATCGTCGGAATTGGCGATACGGCAACGACCGTCGTTGGCGATGCGCAAGCGATCGCCATCGTCGGCAACGGCGTTCGTCAGTCTGCCGGCGGCATCAACGCAACGGCAAACCTGACCAACGGCGAAGGCGCGGTGATCGACATCACGGCCGCCGCGGACGCCCACGGCAACAATGTGGCGTTCACGACGACGAGCTTCGGCTCAGTCACCGCGTTCCGGGCGCGGCGGCAATCGTAAGTAATGGACTGGTCCAGGTAGCCTCCGGTCACTGGTCCACCGGCACGACAACGACGACCACGGCCGAAGGCGCGACCAACACGAACACCGGCGTGATCGTTGGCAGCGCGAACGCGAACCTGACCAACGCTGGAACGATCAACGTCAGCGCGATCGCCACGGCCGACGCCTCCGGTGCAGCGTTTGCGGTGGCCGGAATCGGCCACGGCGTGACTCAGGTCGCGGTTATGAATGGCGGAGACGCGAACGCGGTCTTCGACAATGCTTCTGGCGCGGCGATCGCCGTCAACGCGGTGGCTTATGCGACGGGCGCTACGGCGGTCGGCACGTCGGCCACAAAGAGCGGAGCCACGTCTGCGGTCCCGGGAGCGATCGCTTCCGTGCAAACCGGCATCCACCAGGTTGCGCTCGGCAATCCTGCCGGCACGTCGTTCAATACGAATACGTTCACCGGCACGAAGAGCGGCAGCCCGACGACGTACCAGACCTTCGAGATCACTGGCGCGACCCCGGGCAATGCCGTCGCCACGTTCACCAACAGCGGCTCGATCGCGGTCAACGCGCATGCGGTGGCCGATGCTGACGGCGCAGCGAGCGCGGCTGCCTTCGTTGGCGCCGGTGTCCATCAGCAGGCGATCGCCGGCACCCTGACCTTCGTCAGCGGCACCGGGGAGAGCGCGACGACCGTGACGGTCGGCGGCGACGCAACGGCGTCGTTCGTCAACGACGGAACGCTCGCGGTTGGCGCAGCGGCGACAGCGAACGGAACGAGCGCGGTCGCGGTAGCGACGGCATCGTACGCGGCATGGCAGGAAGTCACGGCTCCGAACGGCGTCGCGGCGGCCTACATGACGAACAACAACAGCATCGTCCTTGCTGGCACTGCCAACGCCACGGGCACCAACTTCGCTTCGGCGTCGGCGGCGGCCAATACCGCGATGTACCAGGAAGCCTCTGCGGCGACCGTCCACGCGTTCATGTCGAACTACGGCACGGTCACCGCGACGGCCAATGCGCACGCCGTGGCGGTCGCCAGCGCCACGACGCTGACCGGAACCGGCGAAAGCGCGACGACCACCACGACCTTCTCGGGTTCGGCGGTCGCCGTGGCGCGCGCAGTCGGCATGGGCCAGGACATCGAGGGCGGCACGGGCAGTGCAACCATCGTCAACAGCGGCACGCTGAACGTCGGCGCGCATGCGACGGCGAGCGGCGGCTCGAACGCGGTGGCTTCGGCCTTCGCCACGGGCGTCTTCCAGGAGACGGATCCGGTCGCAATCAACTTCGACAACAGCGGCACGATCAACGTCGCCGCGACCGCGGTGGCAACGTCCTACGCAACCCTTGGCGGATCGGCTTACGCCAGCGCCAACGGTTATCTGGGCACCGCCGGTGGTGGCGAGACGATGACGGTTGGAATCACCAACGAGGCTGGCGGTGTCATCAACGTCACCGCCAACGCCACGGCGCCGGGGGCTGCAACCGCGGTTGCCCATGGCATCGTGGTCTCGAATGAGGCGACAACCACGACCGCGATGGTTCCGACCGAAGCCGGATCGGCCTTGGTCACCACGACCAACGCGCATCCGCTCGCCGGGACGATCAACAACTCGGGAACGCTGAACGTCGTGGCGCATGCCGCGGGTGGGGTGGCTTCGGCGACCTTCACGACGCTGACCGGAACGGGCGAGAGCGTCACCACCACGACGGTCACGACCACGACTCCGCTCAGCTCGGCGGTGGCGACCGGCATCCGGACGAACAGCGGGGTCAACAACCTGCTGATCAGCAACTCGGGCGCGATCAACGTCGATGCGATCACGGAGAACGGCGGCGCGGCGACGGCCTACGGCATCCGAGTGACCTCGAATGGCGTGGCGACCCCGGGGGTCGACGATGTGACGACGATCGAGAATTCGGGCGATATCATCGTCCGCGTTTCGACCGACGGTGGGACGACCTTCCACCGCGGCACGGCGATCGACGTGACGGAAGCTCCAAACCGGACGGTGATCAACCTCTTGAGCGGCAGCATCTTCGGCAACATCGAGCTGCAGAGCGATGACGACACGATCAACGTCACCGGCGGCGAGACTTTGTTCAACGGCATCATCAACTCGGGCTGTCTCCCGGCTGATGGGGTTCCGGCGACAACGGCCGGCGGCGCTGCCGACAGTCCGGCGCTCAGTTCGTGCGGTGTGGGTACGCTGAACATCAACAACGGCGGCAACTTCCACCTCCAGATCGATCCGGTCGATGGCCCGTCCTATGTGTTCATGGACACGCTGGACATGCGGGCGGTCGCGGTCGACGAGGACGATCCGGGGGCCCCTGGCACCATCACCTTCGACCTTCCGGGGGCGATCAGTGGCGAAGCGGTGGTCGGAACCTATCCGCAGGTGTTCGTGGACAATGCGTTCCTCGACGGCACCCTGGTCGCGAACTTCGCGCCCGGGACGCTGTTCGACGACACGGTCTACCAGAACGTGATCGACGCCAATGTCCGCACTGGAACATTCGACCAGTGCATCATCAGCGGGATCCCGGCGAACTCGCTGCTGCTCGACTTCGGCTGCGTCTACGACAACCAGAATAACGTCGACCTGGCCCTGACCCGCACACCGTTCAACGAGGTCCCTGGTCTCAATCAGAACGGCGAGCAGGTGGGCGAGGGCCTCGAGTGCCTCTTCGACGTCAGCCTGACGGGCGGCTTCGCGGATCTGCTGGCGGACCTGTTCCTGATCACCGACCCGGTGAACTACAACATCGCGCTCAACCAGCTGTCGGGCTCGAGCTACGCCAACTACCTGCAGTCGTTCCCGAGCCTGGGTGTCCACTACAACGACATCCTCGACCATGCGACGAGCTGCGAGATTCCGGCGCTGGCGGGTTCGGTGCTCGAGTGCCGCGCGTCCTCACCGATCCACGTCTGGGGTCAGCTCGACTACCAGACGCGGAAGGCGGACGGCGACGTCGAGGCCGGTTCGATGAAGTCGAAGCGGATGACGGGTCTGCTGGGTATCGATGCAAGCGTCGGCAACGCCGCGATCCTCGGTATCAGCGCAGGCATGGTCACCAACCACACCCGCGACCACCAGTTCGGGGACGACATCGATGCCGACGGCATGCAGGTCGGCCTCTACGGGGTCTACGATCCGGGTGCGTTCTACGTGAAGGGTGTCGGCACCTACAGTTGGTATGACGGCGACTCGAGGCGTCAAATCAACTTCACCGGCCTCGGCACCGGGACCAGCTTCGCGGCGGATGTCCGCGGCGATCCGGACGTCAAGATGTGGACCGCGGGTCTGCATGGCGGCGCCAGGTTCCCGATGAGCGGTTCGTCGGTGATCACGCCGTACCTCAACCTCGATTACGTCCACGCCAAGATGGACGAGTTCATCGAGACCGGAGGCACGGGCGCCGAGCTCCACCTGGGCAACAACAAGGCCAGCCACACCTTCCTCACCGGTGGTGTGAAGTGGGCGACCCAGATGGGCGGCCTGGTTCCGGAGGTGAACGTGGGTTACCGTTACCGCTTCGGCGAGCGGGCGACCAACATCTCCGAAGCCTTCATGTGCCAGATCGACACCTGCGCGTTCGACATCGTGTCGGCGTCGGCCAAGCGGGGCACGTTCCTCGCCGGCCTGTCGATCGGCGGCAAGATGGGCCCGGTCGATGTCAGGGTTGGTTACGAGGGCGAGTTCAACGGCGACATCAAGAGCCACAGCGGGAACTTCAAGTTCGTGCTGCCTCTGGGTGGGCATGCGGCACCGCCGCCTCCGCCGCCGCCGCCGCCGCCTCCGCCTCCGCCGCCACCTCCGGCGACGCAGACCTGCCCGGATGGATCGGTGATCCTGGCGACCGACGCCTGCCCGGCGCCGCCGCCACCGCCACCACCGCCGCCGCCGGCGCCAGAGCGCGGAATGTAACAGGGGACGTTTCCGGCGAGGCCTGGCCTCGCCGGGGACCACCCGGCCTCGGGGAGGCACGGCGGCTAGCTGCCGGAATTCTCAGGGGAAGTTGCGAAACAGGGAGAAGAGGGAAGCAATTCCCTCTTCTTTTCTGTTGGGCGAAGTGAATTTTCCGGGGGCTAAGCCCTTTAATCTCCGAGACTTCTGGGTAAAAGAACTGTCATGGCAAAAACCAAGACCACCACCGCGCCCAAGCGTGCGCCCGCTCAAGGCGCCGCACCGCGCCAGAATCCGCAGCAGCAACGCACCGGCGCCGGCCAAGCGGCCCGCCGCCCTCCGCCAACGGCAAATGTCGAGGATGCGATCGCGAAGGCGCAGCACGGCCGCGTCAACGTCACTCCCGCCAAAGCGATCGAGATGGCTGGGAAGCTCTATACCCGGCAGCAGTTCGCGCAGGCGGAACGCGTCTGCCGGCAGATCATCACCTCGCGTCCCGGCAATGCCGACGCCCACAACATCCTCGGGGTTTCCCTGGCGGCGCTGGGCAAGAAGGAGGAAGCAGTCGAATCGCTGAAGCGCGCGATCAAGATCAATGCCCATGCCGCGAGCTATTATGCCAATTTGGGTGAGGTCCTGCGGCAAGCCGGGGAGACCCAGGAAGCGCTGACCGTCCTCGAACAGGCAGTGAAGCTGGACCCGAAGAATTCGCAGGCCCTCAACAACCTCGGCATCATCAACTACGAGCTCAGGCGCTTCAAGGAGGCTATCGGTTACTATCGCCAGGCAATCGAGGTTCGCCCCGACATGCCGGAGGCGCTCAACAACCTGGGCAATGCCCTGCGCACGACCGGCGACATCGACGGCGCCCTCAATGCCTACCAGGAAGCGCTGACCTACCGGGCGGTCTATCCGGAGGCCTACAACAACCTCGGCACCCTGCTTCAGCAGGATCGCAAGCTCGAGGAAGCCGAACATGCGCTGCGCAAGGCGATCCAGCAGAATCCGCGGTACATCGAAGCGCACAACAACATGGCGCAGCTGCTGTTCGCGCAGAAGAAGGAGACCGAGGCGCTGCGCATTCTCAGCGATGCGCTGAAGTTCGCGCCGAAGAACGTCCAGACGCTGATCATCACGGCGCGCGTGCAAATGCGCCGTAATGCGCACCAGCCGGCGGAGCAGGCCGTCCGCCTGGCGCTGACGGAAGAGCCGGAGAACGCGGAGGCGCTGACGATCCTGGGCCAGCTCCTGCACGAGACCGATCGCTACGACGAAGCGCTCGAGGTTCTCGAGAAGGCGCTGAAGAGCAAGCCGGACAGTCCCGAAGCGCTGAACTTCTACGGCGTCGCGCTGAAGTCGGTCGGCCGCCTCGACGAGGCCCGCGAGCACATTCTGAAAGCGCTCAAGAAGAACGATTCGATGTACGGCGCCTACGCCAACCTCAACGATCTGGTCGATTTCTCGGAAGGCGTCGGCGAAGAGCTGTTCAACCGCATGGACGCGATCTTCGACGCATCCAAGAACCAAAATGTCGAAATGTTCCTGCCGCTCCACTTCGCTTACGCCAAGGCGCTCGACGATCGCGGGCAGCACGAAAAGGCGCTCGAGCATTACATCCAGGGCGGCAAGATGAAGCGGGCCCAGCTCGATTACAAAGAGTCCGAGACCCACGGCTTTTTCGAGACCATCGCCAAGCTCTTCCCGAAGGAAGCCTTCGAGAATCGCAAATATCCGGGGCTGGACGATGATCGTCCGGTGTTCATCGTGGGCATGCCGCGTTCGGGCTCGACGCTCGTCGAGCAGATCCTGTCGAGCCATCCCGACATTTACGGCGCGGGCGAAGTCAAGCACCTCAGCCGTTCGCTCGCGATACTGCGCGATCGCTTCCCGTCGCTCCCGAAGTATCCGGAGATGGTGGCGAAGATGACGCCGGCGCAACTCGACATCGTCGCCAAGAATTATCAGCAGGCGATCGGCAAGGGCGCGGGCGAGGCCAAGCGGATCACCGACAAGCTGCTGACCAATTACTTCTTCCTCGGGCTCATCAACCTGCTGTTCCCCAAGGCAAAGGTCATTAACACCCAGCGCGATCCGGTCGACACGTGCCTCAGCGGCTTCACCAAGCTGTTCAAGGACGACATGCCGCACAGCTACGATCTCGGCGAGCTCGGCCGTTACTATGCCAAGTACCGCGAGCTGATGGAGCATTGGCGGGAAGTGCTGCCCGAAGGGTTTATGACCACCGTCGTCTACGAGGACGTGGTCGCGGACACCGAGAAGGAAGCGAAGCGCCTGATCGAGTTCCTCGGCCTGCCCTGGGATCCCAAGTGCGTCGACTTCCACAAGTCGGACCGTCCGGTGAAGACCGCGAGCGTCGCCCAGGTGCGCAAGCCGATCTACAAGACCTCGGTGAAGCGCTGGAAGAAGTACGGCGAAGGGCTGCAGCCGCTGGTCAACGCGATCGAGGGCAAGCCCGACAAGCCGGCGGCGAAGGCGAAGGCCAAACCGAAGGCGAAGGTCAAGGAAAACGCCTGATCGTACCAACCATCCGCCGCGGGCGCCTGGGCGACCGCGGCGGGTCGGCTGAAGCGGGGACTCTGATAAGACCGTGCGTTCATTGACGCATCTCGATCGGCTCGAGGCCGAGAGCATCCACATCATGCGCGAGACGGTCGCCGAGGCCGATCGCCCGGTGATGCTCTATTCGATCGGCAAGGATTCGGCGGTGATGCTGCATCTTGCCAAGAAGGCGTTCGCGCCCAGCCCCCTGCCATTCCCATTGCTTCACGTCGACACGACATGGAAGTTCAAGGCGATGTATGCGCTGCGCGACAAGGTCGCCGCGGACCCGGCGATCAAGCTCATCGTCTACAAGAATCCCGAAGCCGAATCGAAAGGCATCAACCCATTCGACCATGGCCCGGTCCATACCGACATGTGGAAGACCGAAGGGCTGAAGCAGGCGCTCGACACCTACGGGTTCGACGCCGCGTTCGGGGGCGCCCGGCGCGACGAGGAGAAGAGCCGCGCCAAGGAGCGCATCTTCAGCTTCCGCGACAAGAACCACCGCTGG
>Ga0170475_102533684_pt1 | contig 10517 bp, 6 predicted proteins | sample Soicark_Litter_5_FD_111474 | JGI IMG/M metagenome (GOLD analysis project Ga0170475, IMG submission 111474) | Avena fatua rhizosphere microbial communities from Hopland, California, USA. Combined Assembly of 48 SPs | reverse complement strand
CGGAGATCTTGGATCGTCGGTCGCCGTCAACGTGCGAACCGCCCGATGGAACGAAACCACAGTCTTCATCGAGGACGCAGCGTACGCGCGCGGCGAGGACGTGGTTGCGTACCGCGCCGGAACGGTTTCGGCGGACGCGCGTGCGCTCAGCTGCCGGCGCAGCTGGGACGGAAAGCTGTCGAGTGTCGTGATGGTTGATGGGCAAACGGTGTTCTTGGACGATCAGGCGCTGGTCGATCTCGATGAGCGGCAGGCGCAATTCGAGTTCGTCTCGACGCCGGAACCCGAACATTCAGGAAGAGAGCGCTAGATATGTGCGGCATAGCCGGGTTCGTCGATGCGAACCGTTCTCCTCAACTTCAGCAACAGGAAGCGACTGCGGCCCTCCAGCGGATGTGCGACGTCATCCGGCACCGTGGGCCAGACGATCACGGCGGCCTGATTGTCGACGATGCGGCGCTTGGCATGCGGCGGCTCAGCATCATCGACCTGTCCGGCGGAAAGCAGCCGATCTCGAACGAAGATGGCTCGCTTTGGGTGGTCTTCAACGGAGAGATCTACAACTATCGGGAACTGCGCGAGGTTCTCGCGCACCGTGGACATGCATTCCACACCGACACCGACACCGAAACCATCGTCCACGCGTATGAAGAGTGGGGTGAAGAAGCGTTTGGGCGCCTGCGCGGGATGTTCGGCATCGCGCTCTGGGACCGCACGCGGCGGACGCTGATCCTCGTGCGCGATCGGGTCGGCATCAAGCCGCTGCACTATGCAGTCGTTGGCAATCGATTGTGGTTTGGTTCGGAGATCAAATCGATCCTGGCCGGGGGCGAGGTCGAGCGGAGGCTGAATCCGACTGCGCTCGACAGCTATCTGTCGTTTTTGTACACGCCGCCCGATCAAACAATCTTCGACGGCATCAACAAACTGCCCCCTGGCCACCTGCTGCGCTGGCGAGCCGGCGAGACCAGCATCCAGCGCTATTGGCAACTGCCAGCCGCGGAAACGTTTTCAGGATCGGAGGCTGAAGCGGAGGATGCCGTCGATGCTGCGCTGGGGGACGCGGTAAGGTCGCATCTGGTGAGCGACGTTCCGATCGGGGCGTTGCTGTCTGGCGGCGTTGACTCGAGTCTCGTCGTGGCCCTGATGGCGCGCGACACCTCCAGGCCGATCAACACGTTCACGATCGGCTTCGATGAGCCGGCATACGACGAGTTAGCCGACGCGCGTCGTGTCGCAGAGTATTTCGGCACCAACCATCACGAGTTCGTCGTTCGCCCGCAAGCGCTCGCGGTGCTGGACGATCTGATCGAACACTTCGACGAACCGTTTGCCGACGCCTCGGCGATACCGACCTGGTACGTCAGCCAGATGGCGCGCCGGCACGTGACCGTCGTGCTCTCCGGCGATGGCGGCGACGAGCTCTTTGGCGGTTACGATCGATATCTGGCCCACCCGCGCGTGGAACAGTTCGACCGGTGGGCGGGAGCGCTTGGGCGGTCAGCCGCCGCGGCGGCGTGGCGGGCGCTGCCGCACGGCACGCGAGGCAAGAACTTCCTGCGGCACGTCGCTCGCGATCCGCGGGGCCGTTACCTCGACTCGGTGTCGTTCTTCCAAGCGGACGAGAGGCACGCGTTGCTCTCCACTGATCTCTCGACCGCCGTCGATCGTCGATCGGCGGAAGAGACCGAGCGGCGGTTCGAGCGGTTCGCAGCGCTGCCCTGGAGCAGCCAGATGATGCGGTTCGACTTCGAGACGTATCTTCCCGAAGACATTCTCACCAAGGTCGATCGTATGAGCATGGCGCACTCGATTGAGTCGCGGGTGCCGCTGCTCGATCACGAGTTCGTGTCGCTCGCGTTCTCCCTGCCGTCGCGACTGAAAATTCAAGGGCGTGAGCGCAAGCGAATTCTCAAACGGGTCGCGGCGCGACATCTCCCGGCCGATGTCCTGAACCGGCCGAAGCGCGGATTCGGCGTCCCGCTCGATGTCTGGTTTCGCGGCCAGTTGCGCGACGCGTGCCACGACGTGCTTGGCTCGCCGAGAACGCGCCAGCGCGGGTACTTCGATCATCACTTCGTCGATCGCCTGCTCGAAGAGCATCTGCATCAACGGCGCGATCACACGCTCCGCCTGTGGCAGTTGATGGTCTTCGAACTGTGGCATCGGAAATATCTTGACCAGGACACGGCGTCCGAGTTCCACGAGCGGGACACACGGTTTCCTTTCACGCCCGGTCAACTTCCGAATAAGGACAAACCGCTGACGGCGTAGCCGCGTCGACGGCAAAACGCTGCGCAAAACCGCTGGTATCGAGATTGCTCGACCACAACCGAGTGTCTCTGCCAGGGCCCTATCCAATCGTGTTTCTGCTGACCAGCTTCGACGTCGGAGGGACCGAACGTCAGATGGTCGAGCTCGTGCGCCGTCTCGATCGCCGCAGGTTTCAGGTCCACCTCGGCTGCTTTCACCGCCGCGGACCGCTGCAGGCGAGAGCGTTGGAACATGTGGCGTCCAGCGAAACATTTCCGCTGATTGGATTCCGCCATCCCTCGACGATTCGTCAGATGGCGCGGTTTGCGAGATGGTGCCAGCGTCTCGGCGCGCGAATCGTACACACGTGCGAGCTCTACTCGAATCTGTTTGGGTTGCCTGCGGCAGCCTTTGCCGGCGTTGAGGTGCGCATTGGCAATCGCCGGGAGCTTGCCACTCAGGACAAAACCCGGGCGCAACTGGCCGCGCAGCAGCTCGCGTATCGTGCCGCACACATCGTCGTGGCGAATTCGCACGCGGCTGCGGACCAATCGCAACGTGAAGGCCTGCCGGCGCGGAAGGTACGGATCATTCCGAACGGTCTCGACATCTCGAGATACCGGCCGGCTTCCAACCGCGGTCCGGTGCGCCGATTGATCATGGTCGGCAACCTGAGACCGGAAAAGGGACACGACACCCTGCTCGAGGCCCTTCCCGCGATTCTTGCAGCAGAGCCGAACGTCGCCCTCCAAATCGTCGGAGATGGCGCGTTGCGCGAATCGCTGACCGATTCGATCCGGCGCCGAGGCTTGAGCCGTCACGTCACGATGCTCGGCGAACGCGAGGACGTGCCGGAACTGCTGTCGGCGAGTGACGTGTTCGTATTTCCTTCGAAGTCGGAAGCCTTTCCAAACGCCGTCCTCGAGGCGATGGCCTCGGGACTCCCAGTCGTCGCCAGCAGAGTCGGCGGTATCCCCGAGCTGATCGAGTCCGGTCACACGGGCGTGCTCGTCGAACCGGGGAACGGAAGACAACTTGCGGATGCCACACTTCAACTCATTCGAAATCCTGAGCGTGCGCGTGCCATGGGGAATGCAGCGCGCGTCCACGTCGAGCAGCACTTCTCCTTCGACCGCATGGTCGCGAGTTTCGAGGAGCTGTACTTGTCCATTCTGGAGCGAGCCGGCGAGTCCTACGCCCGCACTCGCGAGTTGGTGGCATAACCCGTCATGTGCGGTGTAGCCGGCAAACTCGCGAACGCGCCCGATGCCCCGATCGATCGCCGCCTGCTCGTGGCGATGGCCGACAAGCTCGCTCACCGCGGACCCGATGCGGACGGCTACTACGTCGCGCCCGGCATTGGCCTCGCGCATCGGCGCTTGAGCATTCTCGACGTGGCAGCGGGTCACCAGCCGTTGACCAACGAAGACGGCACCATCTGGGTGTCGTTCAACGGAGAGATTTACAACTTCGCCGAGTTGCGCCAGGAGCTCCTCGGCCGAGGGCACACGCTTCGCACCCACAGCGATACCGAAGTGATCGTGCACGCCTACGAAGAGTGGGGCGTTGCATGCGTCGAGCGCTTTCGCGGCATGTTTGCGTTCGCGCTGTGGGACGGCCGCGCACGGCGTCTACTGCTCGCACGTGACCGCGTTGGCATCAAGCCGATGTACTACGCGCAGTGTTCCGACGGGTTGGTCTTTGGCTCCGAGATAAAAGCGCTGCTCGAAGAGCCAACGCTCGATCGTACCTGGAGCCCCGAGGCGGTCGACGCGTATCTCGCGCTTCTCTACGTTCCGAGTCCGCAGACGATCTACGCGCACGTCCACAAGCTGCCGCCAGGCCACGTGCTGGTTGCCGAGCATGGCCGAATCACGCTGCACAAGTATTGGGACCTGGAGTTCCAGACCGAGCTCGCGTCCACGCGCGCGGAGGATTACCTCGAGGAGCTCGACGCACAGCTCGCGGAGGCCGTGAGCTCGCATCTGGTCAGCGAGGTTCCGCTCGGTGCATTTCTCTCGGGCGGGATCGATTCGACAGCGGTGGTCGCCTACATGGCGCAAGCCGCAGACGCGCCCGTGCTGGCGTCGTCGGTCGGCTTCAACGAACGTGCCTTCAACGAGCTCGACAAGGCGCGCGCGGTGGCCTCGCATCTCGGTTGCGAACATGTGACGCGCGTCATTGCTCCGCGCGTAGCCGACCTGCTGCCGCGGCTAGCATGGCATTTCGATGAGCCGTTCGCCGACTCGTCGGCCGTGCCGACCTACTACGTCTCGGCTGCGGCCCGCGAGCGCGTCACCGTCGCGCTCTCCGGCGACGGCGGTGACGAACTCTGGGCTGGGTACGCGTGGCACCGTGTCGAAATGTGGGAGTCGCGCGTGCGGCGTTGGCTCGGCGACGCTGGCTGCCGTCTCGCGGCGGGCGTGGGCCGCCAGCTGCCGCTGTCTGTCAAAGGGGCGCGATCTCTTCGTCACCTCGGCGTATCGGATATCGACGCGTGCGCCTCGAAGTACAGCTACGACCGGTTCGAGGATGCGGACAAGCAGGCACTCTACTCGGACGGCTTCGCCGCACGCACTCGTGAGTCCGATCCGTTCGCCTCCGCTCGTCAGGCGTACGCGGCGTGCCGATCCAAGGATCCACTCGATCGGGTGATGTACGTCGACGTGAAGACCTACCTCCCCGACGACATCCTGACCAAGGTAGATCGGATGAGCATGGCCGTCTCGCTCGAGAGCCGAGTGCCCCTGCTCGACCACAAGTTGATCGAATTCGCGGCGACCGTCCCGTCCTCGCTGAAGCTTCGCGGCGGCACGAGCAAGTACCTGCTCCGCCGCATCCTCGAAAAACGCGTGCCGCGATCCATCGTCGACGCTCCCAAGCACGGTTTCACCCTGCCCGTGGGGGAATGGCTTCGTGGACCGCTCGCGGGGCTGACGACGGATCTCCTGTTCGACGGCCGGCTGCACGATCGCGGGTTGTTCCGCGACAAGGGGCTGCGCCGCCTATGGGACGAGCATCGCACCGGCCGCCGCGATCACCGCCACCGGCTGTGGTCGCTGGTGATGCTCGAGTTGTGGTTCCGTGAGTTCGTCGATCGTCAGGCAAGCAGCGCCGCGGACGGCGCCGCGGCGTAGGCCGCCGAGGACCAATGGGTGTATCAGGAAAAGGTGGCGTCGGAGTGCAGCGCTGATGTGTGGAATTGCCGGAATCGTCGGAACGGGCACACTCGATCCAGGTGATGGCGAACGCGTTCTGCGGATGCGTGACGTCATGACGCATCGCGGGCCGGACGATGCGGGATTGCGGATCGAGGACGGAGCAATTCTCGGGCACCGGCGGCTGAGCATCGTGGATCTCGCGGCCGGACATCAGCCGCTGTCCAACGAGGACGGCACCATCTGGGTCACGTTCAACGGGGAAATCTACAACCACGCCGATCTTCGCCGCGAGCTCGAAGCCGCCGGGCACACCTACCGGACTCGATCGGATACCGAAACCATCGTCCACGCCTACGAACAATGGGGTGACGAGTGCGTGCAGCGCTTTCGCGGCATGTTTGCGTTTGCGATCTGGGATCGCAACCGCCGCCGTCTGCTGATCGCTCGAGATCGACTGGGCATCAAGCCGCTGTACTGGGCAAGGGCGCACAATCGCATCCTCTTCGCCTCGGAGATCAAGGGCATCCTGGCCAGTCAGCTCGTCGCCGCCGAGGCTGACCGGCGGGCGATCCCGGAGCTTCTGAGCCTCCGCTCGCTCGCTGGTGACCGGACGCTCTTCCGCGGAATCCACAAGCTGTTGCCCGGACATGTGATGACGGTGTCGGACGGCAACGTGACGATTCGACGGTACTGGGACGTGCCGGTCCGAGATCACCGGCAGACGGCAACGCGCCGTTTCGAAGAAGACGTCGAGCGGTTCCGGTCGCTGCTCGAGGAATCTGTTCGCCTGCGGTTGATGAGCGACGTGCCGCTTGGCGTGTTTCTGTCGGGCGGCCTCGATAGCAGTGCGATTGCCGCGCTGATGGCGAGGATGATCGATCGTCCGCTGCAGACGTTCTCGGTAGCGTTCGACGAGCGTGCGTGCAACGAATTGGAGTATTCGCGCGTCGTCTCGCGCGCCATCGGCGCGGAGACGCACGAGGTCGTGCTGGACGACCGCGCGTTCTTTGACGCCGTCCCTCGACTCGTGTGGCACGAGGACGAGCCGATCGCTCACCCGTCCAGCGTGCCGTTGTTCTTCGTGTCGAAGCTGGCCCGCGACCACGTCAAGGTGGTCCTCACGGGTGAAGGGAGCGACGAGCTGCTGGCCGGGTACGGCAAGTACCCGCGCGCGATGTTCAATTGGCGCGCCGGTGGCCTCTACGAGCGTCTCGTTCCGGGCGGCGTACGGACCAGGCTCGCACCTGCGTTCCGCCGCTTGCCTGGAGTACTTGGCCGGTACGCCTCGCGGTCCTTCCTCGCGGTCGATCGCCGACCCGATCTGATCTTCTTCGATACCTTCGCCGCGATTCCGCTGTCCAAGCAGCGGCGGCTGTTGACCAAGAGTGTGGCGACGGACGCCAATCGCGAGGCTGTCTATGGACCGTCCCTGCAGCACTTCGAGGCTGCGCACGGTGTCGATGTGCTCGATCGCGCGCTCTACGCCGACGTGAAAACGTATCTTGTCGAGCTGTTGATGAAGCAGGATCAAATGAGCATGGCGGCATCGATCGAGAGTCGCGTGCCATTTCTCGATCATCATCTGGTCGAGTTCGCGGCAAGGCTGCCACCGGATCGAAAGCTGGTGCGGTTCAACACCAAGCGAATCCTGCGAGCGGCAATCAAAGGTCTGGTCCCGGCCGAGATTCTTCAGCGGCCCAAAATGGGCTTTCCCGTTCCCCTGGCAAAGTGGCTCGCCGCGGGCTGGGGCGACGTCGTCCGCGACGTGTTGCTCGACCCGCGAGCCCGCGAGCGCGGGATCTTCGAGGGGCGCGCGATCGAGCGGTTGCTCGACCCCGCATCAGGGCACGTGGACGCCGCCGCGGTCTGGAGTCTGTTCAACCTCGAGCTCTGGTATCGAACTTTCATAGATGGCGACGGCATCCAAACGCTGCCCGGGCGCGCGCCCGCCAATGCGCCGCCGGCGGTGACGAATCGTCAGATTGAGCCCGTGCCGGTCGACTCGAGACCTTGAACATGCGAATCCTGTGGCTCAATCCGAACTTGCTCCTGCCCCTCGACAAGGGAGGCAAGTTACGTACGTGGCATCTGCTTCGCCACCTCGCTGAGCGTCACGACGTGACCTACGTGGCTTTTGCTGAACCATCCGAGGTGGAGGCGTACGGCGCCGAGATGTCGCGTGTGTGCTCGAAACTGGTCACCGTTCCACGGCGGGAATCGCCGAAAGACAGTCTTGGCTTTTATGCCGGCGCGCTCGCAAGCGTGTTCGATCGTCTTCCGTACGCCGTCGCGAAGTACCGCTCGAAGGCATTTCGCCGTGCCGTACGAACACTGCTCGCGACAGATCGGTTCGATCGCGTGGTGTGCGACTTCCTCGTACCCGCGGTGAACATGCCGAAAACGCTGTCGTCCCCTGCCGTGCTGTTCACGCACAACGTCGAATCCGAGATCTGGCGGCGCCACGCGGAAACGGCCACGTCTCCATTGCGCCGATGGCTTTATGGGATGCAATGGCGGCGCATGTCGGCGTTCGAAGGAAAAACGCTTGCGCGCTTCGATCGCGTGCTCGCCGTATCCGACGTTGATCGGCTCACGCTGCAGCGCCTCTATCCGGCGGCTCGGAACGTGCCTGTATCGGTGATCCCGACCGGAGTAGACACCAGCTATTTCGCCCCGACCGTGGATCAACCCGAGGCACATCGGCTGGTCTTCACCGGATCGATGGATTGGATTCCCAACGAAGATGCGATGCGCTTCTTCTGCCAGGACATCCTGCCGAGGATTCGCGCCAACGTCCCTGATGTCACGCTCTCGATTGTTGGCCGCCGGCCGACGCAGGCCGTTCGCCAGCTGGCGGAATTGCACGGCGTCGAAGTCACGGGAAGCGTCGAGGACGTTCGGCCGTATCTGTCTCGCGCGGCGGTCTATGTCGTTCCGCTGCGCATCGGCGGCGGTACTCGGCTCAAAATTTTCGAGGCGATGGCGGCCGGGAAGGCGATCGTGTCGACGACGGTTGGCGCGGAAGGCCTGCCCGTCGAGAACGGACAGCATCTTGCACTCGCCGATACGCCAGAGGCATTTGCGAACAGCGTCGTCATGCTGCTCCGCGATGCCGAGATGCGACGCGCCCTCGCAAGGGCCGCCCGCTCGCTGATGGAAGAACGTTACGACTGGGCCGTTGCCGGGGCTTGTCTCGAGCAAGCGCTGATTGATTCCACGCCGGCCACGCGCAGCCACGCGCCGCTCGGCATCACTGTCGGGAACCACGCGAGTCTTCAATGAACGTAGCCGTATTTGGTCTTGGTTATGTCGGATCGGTGTCCGCGGCGACGTTTGCCGCTGACGGGCACACGGTCGTCGGTGTAGACGTCAACCCCGCGAAAGTGTCGATGGTCAACGCCGGCAAGAGCCCGATCGTTGAGCCTGGCCTCGAAGAGTTGATGCAGTCCACTGTGAGCAACGGTAGCCTCCGTGCCACCTCGTCCAGCGCTGAGGCGGTGCAGTCGAGCGACGTATCGGTCATCTCGGTCAGCACGCCGAGCCATCGCAACGGCAGCCTGGACCTGACGTATCTCACCCGAGTGTGCGAAGAGATTGGGACAGCGCTGCGCGACAAATCGACCTACCACGTCGTCGTCGTGCGGAGTACCGTCCTGCCCGGGACGACGCATAGCGTGGTGATCCCCACGTTGGAACGGACATCTGGCAAGAGGTACGGAGTTGAGTTCGGCGTCGCGATGAACCCCGAATTCCTGCGTGAGGGAAGCGCCCTTCGCGACATCCGGCAGCCGGCACTGACGCTCATTGGCCACAACCATGCCGCCGACGGCGCAGCCGCAACCGCCCTGTACGAGACGATCGACGCACCGCTCGTGACGACCAGCATCGGCGTCGCCGAAATGGCGAAGTACGCGAGCAATGCATGGCACGCGCTGAAGGTGTGCTTCGGAAACGAGATTGGCAATGTGTGCAAGCGGCTCGGGATCGACAGTCATGACGTCATGGACATCTTCTGTCGCGATGAGAAGCTGAACCTCTCGCCGTACTACTTGAAGCCAGGCTTTGCTTTCGGGGGATCGTGCCTGCCCAAGGACGTGAGGGCGTTGGAGTACCGGGCCAAGGAACTCGATCTCGAGCTGCCGGTGATTCAGTCGCTTCGCCGCAGCAACGGGCTCCAGATTCAGCATGCGCTGGATCAGATCGTCGAGCTCGAACACAAGCGGATTGGTTTGCTGGGACTAAGCTTCAAGGCAGGCACGGACGATCTTCGGGAAAGCCCGATGGTCATCCTGGCGGAAACGCTGCTTGGGAAGGGCTACACGCTGAAGATCTATGACGAGAACGTCCTGCTAGCGCGCCTGACCGGCAGCAACAAGGACTACATCGATCGTCAGATCCCGCACCTGTCGGCCTTGCTCTGCCCGACGCTCGACGAAGTCATGAGCACATCCGACGTCCTCGTCGTCGGCAACCAGTCGCCGAAGTTTTCAGAGGCGCTCGAGCACACTCGGGCGAATCAGGTTGTCCTCGATCTCGTGCGGATCCCGTGCAATTTGAGTCGGGTGCCCGCGGAGTATCACGGGATCTGCTGGTAGACCTATCCAGAGTCGTCCCGCAATCCCCCGTCCGTACCACGATTCAGTGGACGACCCTCACCCCTTTTGGTGCGACCGGACGGGGTCCCGTTGGTCCGCCACCGAACGTGCACCCGATGTCCCGCCCATCAGTCCCCGCGTTGATATACGGACTCGTGCGGAGCAATCGATAGTCGCCCGCCGCCAGATTCTGGAATCCGGACATCAGCGTGGCGACGCCCGGGAAGTAGTTGCCTGACGGATAGCGAGACGAAACCGACGTATCGCTCGCGATCACGTTGTTGGTGACGAGGGCGCCCGGTGCGTAGTAATTCAGCGACCCCAACCCGACCGCCTGGCCACTGCCGAAGATCCCATACGCGTTGTGCTTGACCAGATTGTTCGTGAAGACGAAACCGCTGATGGGGCCCCCGTGCTGGGCAATGCCGTTCGCGTCCAGATAGCTGCCGGAATAGAACGTGATGATGTTTCCGGAATGCATCACCGTGTTGTGGTCGATGGTGACGTT
>Ga0170475_118335249_pt1 | contig 10520 bp, 14 predicted proteins | sample Soicark_Litter_5_FD_111474 | JGI IMG/M metagenome (GOLD analysis project Ga0170475, IMG submission 111474) | Avena fatua rhizosphere microbial communities from Hopland, California, USA. Combined Assembly of 48 SPs | reverse complement strand
GGCCCCACAGGATTTTACCACGCGTTAATTATAATCCACATATTCTCGCGCCCTTCGGTCCAAGAATGGGCGCTCCGAAAACTTATAAAGCACCACTCAAAATTTTTAAAATTAAATTGCTTCGAAAACATAATTGGAATAATACTCTAGCATAAGTGAAAGAGTTTCCATACCGGACTCCTTAAAATATTCATTGTCTCTAAGCAAAAGAAAATGGGCACCGAAAATACTTGAATTTTTTATGAAATGTATGAGTTCGGATATAAACTTTTTTTCTAAAGAAGAATCAACATTGTCCATGTAACCATTTAGGCCGGCAAACAATATGAGAACCTGCTCCTCGGGCGCAACAGGTGAGAAACGAGGCTGAATTAACAGATTTGTTAAAAGCTTACCGCGCTTAATAAGCCTCACTGTGTCCTCACTGAGGTCAGATCCAAACTTCATAAAATCTTTTACCTCCCTATACTGGGCCAACTCTAACTTAAGTGTACCGGCGACGCTCTTCATAGCTTGCAACTGTGCAGCAGACCCTACTCTGCTAACTGAAAGGCCTATATTTACCGCCGGCAGTATGCCCTCTGTGAATAAAGTTCTATCAAGAAAGATTTGGCCGTCGGTTATAGATATAACGTTAGTTGGGATGTAAGCTGTCACATCTCCGAAGAGGGTCTCTATCACCGGGAGAGCTGTAATGCTTCCGCCACCATAATCCGAATGTAGTTTCAAAGCCCTTTCAAGCAGCCTTGAATGCAAATAAAAGACATCTCCGGGATATGCTTCCCTTCCAGGTGGGCGTCTCAAAAGAAGAGATATTTGTCTGTAGGCCGCCGCGTGTTGATTTAAATCATCATATATTATCAAAGAGTGGGCAAAGCTCATAAAATATTCAGCCAGGGCACAAGCTGAATATGGCGCAAGATATTGAGCTGCCGCTGTATCCGAAGCTGAAGCTGAAACAATAACCGTATGTGAATCAGCCCCAAATTTTTTAAGCAGCCCTTGGATTGTCTTCACGCCTGATCTCTTCTGTCCTATAGACACATATATACAAAAAACTTTTTCATCAGAAACCAGTTCGTTTTCGGACTTCTGATTCAAAATCGCATCTAAGCAGATAGAAGTCTTACCCGTCCCCTTATCACCAATAATAAGCTCACGCTGGCCCCTACCTATAGGTATAAGACTATCTATAACTTTTATTCCTGTAAAAAGAGGTTCAGATACTCTCTGTCTGTAAATAATTCCAGGGGCTTTCACGTTAACATTTGCCGTATAAGGCACATGCGTCAATGCAGGGCCCCCGTCTATTAGTTGCCCCAAGCCGTCCAGAACCCTTCCAACCAGCTGTCTAGAAACGGGGACGCGGAATCCCTGCTTTGTCGCGTATATAGTCATACCGCTCTTGACATATCTGTCATCTGAAAGGAGCAATATATCAACCGTTTTTTTATTTAAATTGCAGATTATGCCTCGAACGCCCGCTTGAGGAAAAATGACCACAGCCCCCATAGCCCCTCTTTTTAGGCCACAAGCACGAACTACTCCGTCTGAAACACTTAATACGAAACCTATCATCTGTGACCAGTAAGCCCTGTGTATTACGCGGCCCAACCATTTATTCACGGCATTCGGATCATCGATGTTGATGTCCTTCATCAGCCCCTTCCACAGTATTTTCTCCAACCCTACCATTGACGTACACTTACACAAAAAAGACCACTATAACGGAGCAGGAAGGAGTCGAACCTACATTTCCGGTTTTGGAGACCGAAGTTTTGCCAATTAAACTACTGCTCCATTTATAAAACACTCTGGCGATAGGAGTCGAACCTATATCTTCGAGGCCAAAACACGATATCCTACCAATTAGACGACGCCTGAGCATAGTAAAAATTTGCTATCCCTGAACTAAAGAAACACTTTCTGTCGTCACAAAGCCTTTTTCTCTATATATCGCTATAATAAGAGCCAGCCCGACAGCTACTTCACAACCCGCGACAATTAAAGCAAAAAACATAAAAATCAAACCAACAATGTTTGACGAAGCTAATACACCTGCAATTAGAATTAGGTTCGCTACAGCAAACATTATTTCGAAACAAATAAGGTTCAAAATAATATTTTTTTTTGTAGCCAAGGCTAAACCAAAAAAAGCAATTAGAAACAAAAAAAGAGGTAAAAAAAAGCCCACAATACTCGTTCCGGGGAATGCTCCCGTTCTTGTGAGTGTCTCCGACGAATGAAGTATGATATCTTCTGTATCCGGCATCTTCTAAATAACTTGAATTTTTTGCTCGCTGCCGGACTCGAACCGACAAAAAATAAATTTTAAGTTTACCGCGTCTACCATTCCGCCAAGCGGAAAAAAAAAAATAAGCATATTTCAAAATTGTACTCTCGCCCCGGCCGGACTCGAACCGACAAAATTTCTTTATGAGAGAAATGTTATACCCTTTAACTACGGGAAAGGCGACGGCGGGACTCGAACCCGCACCCTTTGTGCCACAAACAAATATTCTTCCCTTAAACTACGTCGCCCCCATATTAACAAAAAAATTTACTTATGTATTGATCTTTTAGGACTTAAAGAAAAATCCGAGGCGATGCTTTTGAAAGGAAAATCATACGGCGCTATTATTTCACTTTTTAGCGGATACCTTCAAAAGCTAAAGTGCAATATTCTATAATTATATGCAATGTAGTTGGGCATGTTTACAAAGATTGAGCCCTCTCTGAGCTTTATCCAAAATTGGTGGAAAATTTTCCGGAAAAATTTCTTTGATACCGAAATGTCGTCTAACAGAGAAACACGATAATAGGGATTCTTTACTATTTTTTTATTAACTATGGCCCCCCCTTCTAAAATAAAATTCTTCGCGAAATACATTGTATCAAATATGCCCAATCTAAATAAGATCACGCACAACATTCCCTCGAGGTGTAAAATTAAATTGTCTCGAACTCGATGGCTGTAAAAAATAGCGCGCGACATTATACGAAATCTTCTTATATTATATATACCAAAAAAGTACGCCAAGTGGCGCTCGCCCCACCTCAGTCTCATTCAATCAGATACACGTGGAAACCGGTGGCGCTTTCTAACCAATTTGAGTATTGTTGGATCATTCTCAAACCATTTCAAGGTCTCTATTCTAGCCGGAGAAAATGATTTTCTGAATTTAGGCATGCGTCCCGCCTGCTGCAGCCTATAAATAGCCCCACTTCGCAAGTATGACTTCTTCATAAGCACAGACAATACCTTTATGATATTTGCCACACCTCTTACATCGCTCGATACAGCAAAAGTTAGATCCGTGCCGCCCGGACTTAAATCTAGATAGTTTTCGAAGATAGAGCTATCACGCACAAAGCTCCTAACTAGAAGTACACGCCGAAAATCGGAGGTTCTTGTGGTAGTAGGTACTTGTGAAGCTCCCCATGAATTTCTATACTTAATTGTTCTTCTCGCGAGAGGCAAGTATCTGCGAACCACAGCGTACTCAAACTTTTTTAAAATAAAATCAGTAATTTTATCCGCGCGGTGCGACTTAATGAGCGCACCCCATACCTCACCTCCACACCGCCTATAAATCATATTTTTAAGTCTTCTTATTTTTTCGCGCAAATTTCTTAAGCGGAGTTTTAATATTCAACCAAAGCTTCCTTGTTCAGCGATTATGCTTTGGGCAATGACCCCCTCTAATAAAGTCAGGCGACGGCTTATTTAATGGCACTACTAATTTTCCTACATAATGCCTTTCCCGACCGGTCGTGACAAGTGGAGAAAGCATAGTTTTTTTAGAAAGTATAGCCTCCAGCTGGCTAGCTCGATAAGACCCCAGGCGCTCCTCGTCGACTGCTTTGATATGGCGTTTTCACAGTCTTGTTTTTCTTATCTTAGCATGTCTTCATCATCGATGCGCTATGTAAATTCCGAAGAGCGGCGAAAGAAGGGATTTTCATGTAATTCACCCTTCCGAATAATCAATGGCCATAAAAGTACTTGAAATAAGTAAAAAGAGGATGCGGTGGGCGTCTCAACTCATAACGCTTGTTGGTTTAACATATCTTTCATCGGGATCTGGATATAGAGAGTGATGGCGCGCCAGATACAGAACCATTATTGGATAGAATATAGCGTGATCTATCACGAATAAAATATCGGAATAAGTTAAATACTCCTTAAGCATGTATGAACTCTAGGCGTTTCTTTGAAAAAGCAAAGCGAAAGGAAGAAAGAAAAATGTTAGCATAAAAGATTTGAGAAAAGTTGGAAACTTTACCACCTCCTAAAAAGAAACTCTGCCCTATCATTCTCTCCGAAAGCTGCTGTATAGAGCAATAAAAAATTGGGTATGGTCGGCATTCCACCAATACAGGATCGCTCAAAAGGCCGCCCGGTTTAGCAGATAAAACGGCGTTGGGGAAAAATGGTATGCCCTGCCTGAGCCCTCTTCTCGATAAATAGCATCCCCGAAAATTTCCAATAGAGCCGGCTATCCAGCAGTCCTTTATACAAATGTTCTCGCCCAAAACCTCTTTCCAGTATGTGGATATAGTAAGTATTTTTCCAAAATTCGTGAAAATCTTGCTAAGCACAAGCAGAAAGTTACGCAGATACATCACTGAGAAATCAAGACTTATAAATGAGTAATTAGAAAAAATAAAACTTGTATACAATGAATTTTGCGAAAGTCAAGAGCGGCGCGTCGACCCCACATTGACATAATAGTACAAAAACTGTTTTTTCAGTGGAAACACCACCGTGCGCAGCATTCTACTTACTTTTTTGTGAAGGGTTTATATAAATTCCTATAAGGTCAAGAAGTACATCGCACCACATAACTGAAAAAACTAAAATTATTCAAACAGATATAAAAGTCATCCGGGCGATAAATGAAACGGGAGGGGTGGAATACGTAGCTGACTGATCTTTAACGAATAGAATTCTTATCAGTCTAGAATAATAAAACATAGCCAGCGCAGACCCCAATATAAACAATATCGCTAAAGATTTGAAAATAAGAGCGGGAGAATTCACAAAACCAAGTATAACGAGTATCTTAGGAAAAAAAGTTATCGCCGGCGGGAAAGCTGCAATCAGAACGATAGTTGAAAACAATACAATAGTAAGCCCCTTATGCTTATAGAACACCCCTGCAAGTGAGGATATTTCCTTATCGTGGATTTCAGGACTAATACCAGCGGGGTGGTTAGATAAAAAAAAGAGTAAAAAAATAAACAAGCTTAAAGACAAGAAATAGAAAAAAGCTAAAAATAAAAAAAGGGCCGTATTAAAAGTGCTATTTATAATAAAACACGATAACAAGAAAGCGTTGTTAGAGATAGAGCTGTAAACTACTATCTTTCGCAGGTTTGTTTGATAAAACGCTCCAATCAAGCCCATTATATATGTTAGAGCACAAACCAAGGAGAACGCCCAAACCACAAGACTCAAAGACAGGACATAGGCGTTAAAAATTAAAAACAGCCTATATGAGACTACAAAAAATACAAATTTAGACACAACTAAAAGAAAAAACATAAACGGAAGAAAAACTGAAGAATATACATCAACCACCCACAAATGGAATGGGGCAACCGCCAATTTTATAAAAAACCCAACGAACCCGGCGACGACAAAAAGGATAATAGGAATGTCCTTGCCAGATCATACTCTAGAAGGATCTATAAGGCAAATCATCGAACTCAAGGTGTCAAAGTTCAACGTACCGGTCTTAAAATATATACCCGCGAAGCTTATTAAAATAAACAACGAGGACAAAGAACCTACTAGAAAGTATTTAAGTGAAGCTTCTAAATTAATTACATTCGATCTAAACAAAGCTATCGCCGAATATATGCTTAGAGCATACAACTCAATCGAGATGTAAAGCATCATAAAGTCATTTGCTGAAAGTGCAAACAGCAATCCGAGAAAACTCAGAACTATTAATAAGAAAAACTCCAGAGAAATAAATTTAAAAGTGTCTACGAAAGCCAGCATAACCAGAAAGAACAGGATAAAAAGAACGTGTAAAAAAATCTTAGATAAAATTATAAAGTTCGTAACTGTATAAGAACCAAGGAAATAAGTTCCCACCGGCATAAAAACATTGCTCACCGCAGAAATGATGCATGCAAAGAGAATAAATATAATATAAAATCGCGTAAGGTTTAAATGCATATACCAAGCAGCTAAATCACCAAGAATTTTACTTTTTCGGCTGTTCTTTCCACTATATTTTTTGGAGAAGTAAACAATAATCCCACCACCGGCAATAACCACGAAACTTGTAAGTACCAGCACTGCTAGTACGCATGTACTAATCAACTCTATAAAGAAAACACAATCATTCTTAAATATATTTTTAAGTTCTGCTAACCGCAGTAGTTTGTCTCACATTAATTTAGTGAAGTCTAAATTTTTTACGAAATCGTTTATTATATAAACGCGCACCTCTGAGACGATGAAGTGGACCTACCCCAAAAAGTAAAACTACACCCGTAATATCAAATTGAAGAGATAGATTATCCGACACAAAGACTTTAGTATCGGGATAAAAAGTATATTCATATGATCTCTTACTTTTAAGCTTGTTCAAAGTAGCAAACACTGAGTAGGTTTTATAGGATCTGAAAATTGTTAAAACAGGCGTACACAACGAAAAAATAATACTCAGAACGGTCCCCCTTCGTGAGTTAACCAAATTGACAGATTTAGATTTCCGACTTAGTCTAAAACACAAACCCAAATCGAAAAGAAATTTCCTTTTTTTGTTTAACAGCAGTGTAAGGTAACAAAATTTAAATAATCGATTAGTAATATGGTGGTGATAGAACTCACGGACAAACGAAATCAACCAGACGTACGTAGGCGGACAAAGAACATTAGATACACTGAACACCTAGTCAAAGATCCTAAAAGTGCTTAATAGAGTGTCCACATTTCATGAACAACCGGCGCCTCGCCCAAATCAGTAGACTAAACGAAAGGGATTCACCGTCAGCTTTTGGTCATTTAAGCTATAAGATCCTATTCTCTCGACCACTTTAAAAGATTGTGATCCCTTTACTACAACAATTATAAAGCGTCTTTTACTTGGGACTCGGAACAATCTAATAAACAAATCTCCTGTGAGGTCAGATAAAATGTTTCTTTATTAATCGCCACAAAATAAGTTCGTTTATTAATCAAATGACATAAAAAAACTTTTTTACGCGCCATCACAATCATACTTTATATAGCAAGAAAAAAGCGCCTATCGTTTGAAATATCATGAACGTAATAAAAAAATAATTAAGCACGCCGGGGCCAAAATGAAGGAAGAATGTTAAGAAGAAGAAGCTAAGTACGTAAGAGCAAACGAATTTGGCCGGAAAGATGTGAAGTCAGAAAATAAAGCGCACAGATCATCCCCAAACGAGACAACATGAAACGAGTACGATTGACAACCACATCAGCCTTCGCCTTAAATGGAACGTATAATAGGATCCGCGGCCCATTAAAAACACCATTATGCGACGTAGGCCTCTTTTCCACAAGAAATCGTGGGGATGGTCAACAAACCCTATAAATATCATAATACAAAGAATCACCGTAGCATATAGTAAAGAATCCATAAGAGGCCTGTAGTATTCAAACTCGGAAACGAACTTAGAAATAAAATCGATGCGGTTGTCAACGGAATAGAGCCAGAGTCATTTATTGAAAGCCTCTGAAATAAATCTCGAATAAATATGATTTATAAGCACGTGTATGGAAAACACAGTGGGCAGATATGCGAACCAGAAGAGATTAATAAAAAGGCGCGTAAGGACGTAAGGCACTTGAAACATAAAAATATAAACAGCAAGAAAACCAACTCGACTCCAGTAATAGGATTCTTTCAAAAACCGCCAGATGTGCACCCACGGAAAGATAGAAATCGCGTTCCTATATTGAATTCTCCTCCTTCTCTTGAACCTGCTGAGTATTTTTTTTATATTGTGTCACAGTCTGGAACCTCACCCGCGCAGTCGATCACTTTTCAGCTGCAAACGGCTTATTGAAAAATCTACCAGAAATAGAAAAATAACAAAAAGCACAAAGATCCCTTTAAATACCTTCGTTAAAAATCAATGAATGGACAACCACGCCATAAAAAGAGTTCCTATGGCAATAAGTACTACTCCATAACCAAACTGTCGGAAATAGTTGAAAATTTTGCCAATTCCCCGTCTTTTTAAGCTGAGAAGAGTATCTAAAGAAAAGAGCCTAACCAAAAATCTCGGACCTCACACCTCCGCCACAAATCTATCGTAAAATTTAAATAAACCCGTGTAAAAAATCCTAAAAAATAAAGAAAAAATGAAGTAAAAAATAAAGAAATCAAAATAAAATTTTTTAGTGAACAGCGCGTTGAGGGGACCAGAAATAAAATAAAACTTAGCAGTCACCTCTCTAAAAAAGTTGTTGAAATACAGACAAATAACACCTGAGAAAAACACAAAAAACAGCGGCAAATCAGCAATCAGCAATCAGGCCAAATCCGGCGACATCTCCACTGCCCTAAAGCCCCCTGCATCATTTGGAATAATCTCACGGTAAATGAATACATTATTAAAAACTTCCTGAAATAAGAACCCCGTCACCACACCGGATGTACACAGGAACAAAATAGAATAAAAAATAGGGCTTCTACTTTCTTGAATTACGAAGTGGCTATTTCAGTTATATCCCCCGAAAGCCAGCCACAATAATTGGATAGAGTAGAACGCTGTTAAACAAATAGAAATAGAAACCAGGATACCCACAATGTCCTCATACCCACTCCCCACAAAGGACGACTCCAGAATGTATTCTTTTGAAACAAAACCGGACGTCGCGGGAATTCCAATGAGTGATATGGTTGAAAGCATAAACATAGAGAAGGTAAATGGCATGTATGAAAGCACATTCCCGAAGTCGCGAACGTCTTGACGCGAACTGACATGGTGTATTAAGGATCCCGCAATCAAAAACAAAGAAGCTTTAAAAAAGGCGTGATTGAACAGGTGTTGCATAGCTAACCCATACTGAGAAAAGCCGCACGCGATGAACATTAGAGCTAGCTGGCCTGTAGTAGAGTAAGCCACAATTTTCTTAAAATCCGTCTGATTACAGGCTATAAAAGAAGAAATAAACGACGTTAATATCCCTATTCATACAAGAGCGGAGTGAGCCACAGCGCTGCTTTCCAAAATAGGTGCCATCTTAACTAGAAGAAATACTCCCGCCGTAACCATAGTCGCAGAGTGCAACAAGGCCGAAACGGGAGTTGGTCCCTCCATAGCTTCCGGCAGCCACATATGAAGAGCCAACTGCGACGATTTTCCTACAGCCGCCAGTATATTAAAAAAAGATATCAAATCAAATTTTGATCAAGCAACAGCGCTGTATTCGAAAGATACGTCGTCTCTCCCCTCTGTCAAATTATAAATGACACCAAAATCCACGGATCTGTAAAATAAGATGAAAAAACAAATTACAAAATAAAATCCTACATCTCCAATTTTATTTAGAAAGATTGCTTTCATCGCTGATCTATTAGCCTCGGGACGATCATATCAGAAATTTATTAGTAAGTAGGACATAACGCCAATCCCCTCTCACCCCAAAAAGAATTGAATCAGGTTGTCGGATGTCACCATAATGATCATAAAAAAAGTAAAACATGTAATATAAAGCATGAATCTCTTAAAAGACGGGTCTTCAAACATGTATTCCAAAGAAAACAGATGAACAGCGAACGAAATTAAACTGATTGTGAGCAACATCGTAACAGAAAGAACGTCGAATGTCAATCCGAAATACACGGGAATTTCCACAATACTGACTCATTGGTACAAATATATATTAACGGCTACGCCGCAAACGCAAACTTCTCAAAAGAAAAAAATCGAAAGTATCACCATTACGGCAATACAGCATGTACTAATAGCACCTATAAACATACGCGTCAAGAATCTGCCCAAAAGGGCGACAATAATTATTGATAATAGCGGAATAATAAGAATTAAAAGATACATGTAAAAGTTAACAACCCCCCAAATATACATACGAAATAGGCTTTTAACGTCGAGGCCGATAACTTTTAACATCACCAGCACACTAGACAATATTTGGATAAGATAGTTTTATTAATCTAAAGTCTTAGCACAAGAAATTACTTTATTAAACCTGACCCCCTCCGAAGAGATGATCTTTCTCTATTTTAGGAAAATATCGCTTAAAATTGTTCTTCCCTACTTCTTATAAACAAGGTTATAGACGCAAGCTTAGCTATCCGATATGCATAGTGCTCTACAACCGGTGGACCAGTGGCTTAGATGACACATTCCTTTCGTATTAACATAATCAAGTCAAGCTTTTTCAAAAATGCAGCAGATAGGGACCGAACTGTTTTACAACGTTCTAAACCCAACTCACGTACCACTTTAATGGGCGAACAGCCCAACCCTTAGAAAGCTCTTCGGTTCTAGGATGTGATGAGTCG